>BNJU01002219.1_pt1 | contig 107278 bp, 148 predicted proteins | sample 8539281 | NCBI WGS metagenome assembly BNJU01 (sample SAMD00202456, study PRJDB9452) | human saliva metagenome | isolation source: human saliva | place: Japan
AGGTCTTGCAGTAACTGGAAGTGCAAACTCTACTAATAATTCGACAACAAAAATTGGAAATAAAGGTGATATTGTTGTTGATAGAACAGATAGTGGACAAGGTGGAATTGGACTTTATGTAGATTATGGTCAAATTAATAACTATAATGGTGGAACAATAAATGTTGAAAAAGGTACAGTAAACGGACCTAATGACAAAGCAATTGGAATATATGGAACAAATAATACGAATATTGTAAATGATGGAGCAGTAAATGTTGGTGGTAATAAATCAATAGGAATTTTGGGACTTTCATATAGAATAGATCATGCTACAGGTTTAGCTGTAGATCCAACTACTGAACCTTATTATGCAAGTGCTACAAATAAAGCTGATTTTGGTAAAATTAATATTGAAAATTCAGCGACAGGTACAATCACAATGGATAATGACAGTGCAGTTGGAATGTTTGTAAAAAATAATAGTAAGGACTCTAGTGTAACAGCTGCATACAATAGAGCTAAATCTGATCTTGTTGCTGTAAATAGAGGTACTATTACAATGAATGGAAACAATAGTGCAGTAGGAATGGGAGCAGATAACGGTACAGTTACAAATGATACAGCTGGTAAAATTTATGTAAATGGAACAAAATCAGTTGGTATGTATGGAACAAAAGATTCTGATTTAACAAATAATGGAGAAATCAATGTTGCAGCGACTTCTGCTGGAAATGAATCAATTGGAATGTACATTAACGATCAAGATTCAACTATTACGAATACAGGAAAAATCAATGTTGGACAATCTTCTTACGGTATTTATGGTAAAAAAGTAAACATGAATGGTGGAGAAATTAACGTTGCAGACGATGGAGTTGGAGTTTATTCAACAGGGCCTACTGTAAATCTTAATTCAGGAAAAGTTACAGTTGCAAATAACAATGCAGTTGGAGTTTACATTGCAGACGATAGTAAAAATCCACAACCAACAACAGTAACATCAGCTGTTGATATGAAAGTAGGAGATACAGATTCGTTTGGATATTTGATAACAGCTACAAATGCTAAGACAGACTTGACGATAAATCCAACACCAAATGATGTACATGTTGGAGAAAAATCAGTTTACGTTTATTCAGCAGCACCACAAAGTTTAGGTGGAAAAATCATTAATCATTCAAATATTGTAATGGATAAAAATAATGGATATGGAATTTATTCTTCGCAAGATTCAGAAAACTATGGAAATATTAACTTAACTTCAGGAGTTGGAAATATAGGAGTTTACTCAACACAAGGAATGGGTAGAAATCATGGAACAATTACAGTTGGTCCAAGTAATGTAACTAACAAAGAATACGGAATTGGTATGGCAACTGGATATTATGACGAAGCTACAAAAGCTGAATCAAATATTGGAACAATTGAAAATGTTGGAACTATCAATGTTTCAGACGATAACAGTGTGGGAATGTATGCTGTTGGAACTGGTTCAAAAGCAATCAACAGAGGAACTATTAACTTGAGTGGTAATAATACAACTGGAATGTATATTGATAGACATGCGATTGGAGAAAACTACGGAACTATTCAAACAACACCGACTGCGAATGGAAAAGGAATCAAAGGGGTAGTTGTAACAAATGGTGGAGTAATTAAAAACTATGGAACAATTAATATTCAAGGTGCTGAAAATATTGGAGTGTATGCGTTTAGAGGAGATGAGTCATCAAATAAAAATTTATGTACCTTATGAAGAATACGGAACACCTTCTTCAGGAACTGGTAATTACTCAACAAGACCATACGTAGAAGGAACTGCTACAGATAGAAAAACAGTTGGAAAAGCATCAGTAAAAGTTCCGCCTGCATCATTGCCAAGTGCAGTTTCAATTTCAATAGACGGTGTGGATGTAGCACCTACAAAAGTTGATACAAATATTGCTTCACCACAAGCACCAGAAGTATTGATTACAGATTTATCAGGAGTAACAAAATTAAATCTAGCAGTAGAACAAATGGATCACGATCACACTGATTCAAATGCAGAAATTTCAAGCATCGGAATGTATGTAGATACTTCAGGAATAAATTATACACAACCAATCCAAGGATTAAGTAATTTATCAGGATTGACAGATGTAGATTTAATCATGGGTACAGAAGTTACTAAATACTTAAATGCAAAAGCAATCCAAATTGGAGATAATATTTTAAAACCATATAATGATGCATTGTCAAGTGTAGTATCGACAGGAGTTGACTTGAATGTAAATTCAGCAAGTTTAACCTGGTTAGCACAACCAGTAGAATCAGGAAATGTAGCAGCACCAATAAAAACAGTATACATGGTTAAAATTCCGTATACAGACTTTGCAAGTAAAAATGATGTTGATACAGAACATTTCTTGGATGGATTGGAACAAAGATACGGAGTTGAAGGAATTCACTCAAGAGAAAAACAAATTTTCAATAAGTTGAATAGTTTAGGAAAAGGAGAATCTCATATTTTCGCTCAAGCTGTAAACGAAATGAAAGGTTACGAATATTCAAACACTCAACAAAGAATATATGAAACAGGAAATGCTTTGGATAAAGAGTTTAAATATTTACATGACGAATGGAGAAATCCTTCTAAACAAAACAACAAGATAAAAGTATTCGGTCAAAAAGATGAGTATAATACTGATACAGCAGGAGTAATTGATTACGATAGCAATGCTTATGGAGTAGCTTACGTACATGAAGATGAAACTGTTAAATTAGGAAATAGTTCAGGTTGGTATGCAGGAGCTGTTACAAATAGATTCAAATTTAAAGATTTAGGAAAATCAACAGAACAAGATACTATGATAAAAGCAGGAATCTTCAAAACAATGTCGCCATATAACGATCATAACGGTTCATTGAGATGGACAGTTGCAGGAGACGTGTTTGGAGGAATCAACAATATGCGTCGTAAATTCTGGGTAGTAGACGATACATTTGAATCAAAAGGTGATTATTATACTTATGGAGCAGCGTTCAAAACTGATTTAGGTTACGATATCAGATTAAGCGAAAGAACACATTTGAGACCTTATGGAGCCTTGAAAATGGAATATGGAAGATTTACAGATGTAAATGAAGACAGAGGAGAAATGAACTTGGAAGTAAAAGGAAATGATTATTTCTCAGTAAAACCAGAAGTTGGAGCAGAATTCAAATATGTTCAACCATTGGCAGTAAGAACTCAATTATCAGTAGGACTTTCAGCAGCATATGAAAACGAACTTGGAAAATTAAACAGATTAAATCAAGCAAGAGTAAGATATACAACGGCTGATTGGTACAACTTAAGAAACGAAAAAGAAAACAGAAAAGGAAACGGTAAATTCGATCTTAACATCGGAATTGATAACACAAGATTTGGAGTAACAGTAAATGCTGGATACGATACTAAAGGTGAAAACATTAGAGGTGGAATTGGATTTAGAGCGATTTACTAATTCTGAAAATTGTTAAAAACATAGAAAAAAGAGCAGTAACAGTGAGTTGCTGTTCTTTTTTTGTTTATAGGAAATTAAATTCATATTTTTTTAAACTATTTATTAATATATTTGATAATTTTTAAAAAGAGGTGTTTTTTATTTTTTTGAAAATCAAATAATTATTGGGAATAATATAAATTTGTTTTTTTAATTGTTAACACTGAAAAAAATATAAAAAGTTAAAATTTTTTTCAATATTCTATGATACCCATAAAATCGTAATAAAAAAAATAAAATAAAATTTTTTTCACAAAAAGTATTGACTTTTTTTAAAAAGTAGGGGTATAAATTATTGTTAGCAAATAGTAAACAAAAAATATATAATAATTAAAGCAATTTTTAGGAGGAATCGATTATGAGTAAAGTAAGTGAAATTACTAGAGAAAGCTGGATTTTATCAACATTCCCAGAATGGGGGACTTGGTTAAATGAAGAAATTGAAAATGAAGTTGTACCTGAAGGAAACTTTGCGATGTGGTGGTTAGGATGCGTTGGTGTTTGGATTAAAACTCCTGGTGGAGCAAACATTTGTATGGACTTGTGGTGCGGAAGAGGAAAAAACACTAAAAAAGTTAAAGATATGGTAAGAGGACACCAAATGGCTAATATGGCTGGAGTTAGAAAATTACAACCAAACTTGAGAGCACAACCTATGGTATTAGATCCATTTGCAATCAATGAGTTAGATTATGTATTAGTATCACATTATCACAGTGACCACATTGATCCAAATGTAGCAGCAGCAGTAGTTAATAATCCTAAATTAAATCATGTTAAATTTGTAGGACCTTGGCATTGTGCTAGACTTTGGAAAGAATGGGGAGTACCTGAAGATAGAATTATCACTGTTAAACCAGGAGATACAATCGAATTGAAAGACGTTAAAATTCATGCATTAGATTCATTTGATAGAACTTGTTTAGTGACATTGCCTGTAGAAGGTGCTGAAGAACAAGGCGGAGAATTACACGGATTATGTCCTTCAGATGAAGAAATGGGAAGAAAAGCAGTAAACTATGTATTTGAAACTCCAGGTGGAACAATTTATCACGGAGCAGATTCTCATTATTCAATTAACTTTGCAAAACATGGAAAACAATTTGATATCGATGTTGCATTAAACAATTACGGAGAAAATCCAGTAGGAATAGCTGATAAAATGACTTCTGTCGATTTACTAAGAATGGCTGAATGCTTAAGAACAAATGTTATTATTCCAGTTCACCACGATATTTGGACAAACTTCATGGCAAGTACAGATGAAATCTTAGCATTGTGGAGAATGAGAAAAGACAGATTACAATATAAATTCCATCCATTCATTTGGGAAGTTGGTGGAAAATATGTTTATCCGCAAGATAAAAACTTAATTGAATATCATCACCCAAGAGGATTCGATGATTGTTTCGAACATGAACCAAATGTTCAATTCAAATCAATATTATAATTAAAAAGAGTTAAGTAAAATAAATCCTTATGGTTAGTCTATTAACTGATAAATTTAGCGAAACTCTAATCATAGGGATGTTTTATAATTAGAAGGTTTTATATAAAAACAGATATAAAGCGAGAGGGAGAAAGACATGAATATACTTTTATACTATAGGAACATTTTTTGCCAATAATATTTTGACAAAACCACAGTTCTTTGTTGGGTTATTGGTATTTGTAGGATATTTATTTTTAGGGAAAAAAATATATGAAGCTGTCGGTGGATTTATAAAAGGGACAGTTGGATACATGATATTAAACGTTGGTGCAGCAGGGTTAGTTGTTACATTTAGACCTATCTTGGCAGCATTAAAAACAAAATTCAATTTAGATGCAGCGGTAATCGATCCATATTTCGGATTACAAGCAGTAACAGAAGGATTGAAAAAACACAATTTAGTTGATAATACAATGATGGTATTATTGATTGGATTTATCGTAAACATTATTTTAGTTTTATTAAGAAAATATACAAAATTGAGAACATTATTTATAACAGGACACATTATGCAACAACAAGCATCAACAGCTTTATGGATTGCAGTAATAAGCTATGTATTAACAAATAAAGCTAATCCTGGATTAGCAGTTTTATTAGCAGGAGTTTTTGCGGGAGTTTACTGGTCAGTAGCAACAAACTTAACAGTTGAACCTACTCAAAGATTGACAGGAAATGCAGGATTTGCAATAGGTCACCAACAAATGTTTGCAATTTGGTTTGTAGATAAAGTAGCTCCAAAAATTGGGAATCCTAAGAAAAAATTAGACGATATTAAATTACCAAAATGGTTATCAATATTACATGACGATATTATTTCAACAGGATTGATTATGATTGTATTCTTCGGTGCGATTATGTTATTGTTAGGACCTGATTTCTTCACAGCAAAATTAGGAAAATGTGTAGTTGAAGCTGGAAAACAAATTTGTCCTATTAAAAATCCTAACGGAGTTTCTCCTAACCCGATGGTTAGTGCATTTGATGGTAAAAAAGAATGGTTTGGAACTTACGTAATTTCAACAACATTATCATTTGCAGTTTACTTAACAATATTGAAAACAGGAGTTAGAATGTTCGTATCTGAATTGACTACATCATTCCAAGGAATCTCAAACAAAATCTTGCCTGGTTCATTCCCAGCAGTTGACTGTGCGGCTTCTTATGGATTTGGATCTCCAAGTGCAGTATTATTTGGGTTCTTAGCAGGATTAATCGCTCAATTTATAGCAATCTTTGGATTATTGGTATTCAAATCACCAGTATTCATAATAACAGGGTTCGTTCCAGTATTCTTCGATAATGCGACAATTGCAGTTTATGCTGAAAAACGTGGTGGAGCTAGAGCAGCATTGATTTTATCAGCATTGTCAGGATTCTTGCAAGTAGTGTTAGGTGCTGTAGCCGTTTCAATCTTCCAAATGAAAGGTTTAGGTGGATGGCACGGAAATATTGACCAAAGTACAATTTGGTTAGTACAAGGTGGATTCATGAAATATTTAGGATATATAGGTTATGCAATCGTAATTATTACAATGTTAATTATCCCACAATTACAATTTAGAAGAGCAAAAGATGCAGATACATATTTTGAAGGATTAGTTGAATTGGAAGATGAAGAATATTAGAAATTCAAATAATGTAAGAAAAAGTTAAAAATAATAAAAAAATTATAAGATAAGAGAATAAAAATAAGGTGTATTTCGTAAAGAAATAAAAACTTTAAGAAAGAGAAGTGAGTTAAATGAAAGTATTAGCAGTGTGTGGAAGCGGAATGGGAACAAGTATGATTATGAAATTAAAAGTTAGTCAATTGTTACAAAAATTAGGAATACAAGCAGATGTAAATTCATGTAGTTTAGGAGAAGCAAAATCAGGACTTTCTAATTATGATTTGGTATTAGCGTCAACTCATATTGTACCTGAATTAAAAGCAGGACCAAACACAAAAATAATTGGACTTCAAAATTTACTTGATAGCAAAGAATTAGAAGCTAAATTAAGAGAAAAAGGAATTGTAAAATAAGATTTGAAGAAGCTGTCTTAAATAAATTTGAGGCAGCTCTCTAATTATTAAAAAGATTAATGGAGGAAACGATTATGACTTTGAAACAAGCATTACTTGAAAATGATTCAGTATCATTAAGACAAAGTGCAAAAACATGGCAAGAAGCTATTGAAATTTGTATGAAACCATTGGTTAAAAGTGGAGCAGTTAAAAGAGAATATGTAGATGCAATTATCGAAAGAACGAAAGAATTAGGACCTTTCTACGTATTGGCACCAGGACTTGCTATGCCACACGAAAGACCTGAAAAAGGTGTAAATAGAAATGCATTTAGCTTTATAACTTTAGAAGAACCAGTAGTTTTCGATGACGGACAAGAAGTGGACATTTTAATAGGATTAGCAGCTAGAAAACGCAGACGTTCACAATGGAGAAGCAATTCCACAAATTGTTATGTTATTTGACGATGAAGATGTATTCGATAAAATAAGAGCAGCAGAAAAACCAGAAGATATTTATAAAATTATTGACGACGCTGTAAATGCTTAAATTTTTAATTAAATTTATAACGGATAAAAAAATAATAGATGAAATAAGATGAATAATAAGTTTATAGAAAAACAAATGTTTTAGGAGGAAATTATCATGGCAAGACCATTATTACAAGTAGCATTAGACCATTCAGATTTAAAAGGAGCAATAAAAGCGGCAGTTTCAGTAGGAGATGTAGTAGATGTTATTGAAGCTGGAACAGTTTGTTTATTACAAGTAGGAAGTGAATTAGTAGAAGTATTGAGAAACTTATTTCCAGAAAAAACAATAGTTGCTGATACAAAATGTGCCGATGCAGGGTGGAACAGTTGCTAAAAATAACGCTGAAAGAGGAGCTGACTGGATGACTTGTATTTGTTGTGCAACAATTCCTACAATGAAAGCAGCTTTAAAAGCAATAAAAGAAGTAAGAGGAGACAAAGGGGAAATTCAAGTTGAATTATACGGAGATTGGACTTATGAACAAGCACAACAATGGTTAGATGCAGGAATTAGTCAAGCAATTTATCACCAAAGTAGAGATGCATTATTGGCAGGAGAAACTTGGGGGAGAAAAAGATTTAAACAAAGTTAAAAAATTAATCGAAATGGGATTCAGAGTTTCTGTAACAGGAGGATTAAATACTGACACATTGAAATTATTCAAAGGTGTAGATGTATTCACTTTCATCGCAGGAAGAGGAATTACAGAAGCAGAAAATCCAGCAGCAGCAGCTCAAGCATTTAAAGATGAAATTGCAAGAATTTGGGGATAATGATAAAAAAAAGAATGAGGGATGTTATGAAAAATTTAGATAAATTGAATTTAGGAATTTATGAAAAAGCACTCCCAAAAGATATTGACTGGGTTGAAAGAATAAAATTAGTAAAAGAGTGCGGATACGATTTCGTTGAAATTTCTATTGATGAAACTGATGAAAGATTAGCAAGATTAGATTGGTCTGACGATGAAATTAACAGAATACATAAAGCGTTAATCGATACAGGCGTTAGAATACCATCAATGTGTTTTAGTGGACATAGAAGATTCCCAATGGGAAGTATTAATCCAGAAATTCGTAAAAAGGCGATGGAATTAATGGAAAAAGCAATAATTTTTGCAGATAAAATGGGAATAAGAACAATTCAAATGGCAGGATACGATGTTTATTACGAGCCAGACGGACAAACAGGAAGTGCTGAAACAAAAAAATATTTTGTGGAAAATTTGAAAAAGGCTACTGAATGGGCGGCTTCTTATAATATAACTTTGTCGATTGAAATAATGGATCATCCCATTTATTAATTCGATTACAAAATATATGGAATTTGATAAAACAATTAATTCACCTTGGTTGAAAGTATATCCAGATGTTGGAAACTTGACAGCATGGCCAGAAAATGACACTTTACACGAATTGGAATTAGGAATGAAAGAAGCAGTTATTACAGGTATTCATTTGAAGGATACGTTAGCTGTGACAGATACTTTTCCTGGAAAATTCAAGGAAGTTCCATTTGGTGAAGGATGTGTTGATTTTCCAAAAGTGTTTGCGAAATTAAAAGAATTAAATTACAAAGGTCCATTTTTAATTGAAATGTGGACTGAAAAATCAGATGATCCAATTGCAGAAGTGAAAAAGGCGAAAGAATGGATGCTTGAAAGAATGAAAGAGGGAGGATTTATTTAAGATGTTGGAAAAATTAAAAGAAGAAGTGTTTAAAGCAAATTTAGAGTTGCCAAAACATGGATTAGTGTTGTTTACTTGGGGAAATGTTAGTGCTATTGACAGGGAAAAAGGGCTAGTAGTAATTAAACCAAGTGGTGTTGATTATGAAACAATGAAAGCAGAAGATATGGTTGTAGTAGATTTGGATGGAAATGTAGTAGAAGGAGACTTAAATCCATCATCAGACACTCCAACTCACTTGGAATTTTATAAAGCATTTCCAAATATCGGTGGAGTTGTTCACACACATTCTACAAACGCAGTAATTTGGGCTCAAGCAGGTAGAGATATTCCAGCTTACGGAACTACTCACGGAGACTATTTCTACGGACCAATCCCTTGTACAAGAAAAATGACGCCAGAAGAAATTGCAGGAGAATACGAAAAAGAAACAGGAACAGTTGTAATCGAAACATTTAAAGAAAGAAATATTGATCCTGATATGATTCCAGCAGTTTTGGTGCAAAGTCATGGACCATTTACTTGGGGGAAAGACGCTCACGAAGCAGTTCATAACTCAGTAGTACTTGAAGAATTATCAAAAATGGCACTATTTACTGAACAAGTAAACAAAGACGTTAATTCTATGCAACAAGAATTATTAGATAAACATTTCTTGAGAAAACACGGAGCGAATGCTTATTATGGACAAAAGAAAAAAATGATTAAGAAATTTATTTTTTTATAAAGTTTTAAATTTTCTCGAGAAATATGCTATAATAGAAATGTCTTATATAATTAGGATAATTTAAGTTTATATAGTAAGGGGTAAAATGCAAGATAGTCAAGATATTAAAAACAAATCCAAATCTAGTTGAAGCTCTTGGATATTACATAAAAAAAATAAAAGGTTACAAAAAAATCGGATTAAGAGAAATGGCAGAACGATTAAATATAAGTCCAGCTTATTTGTCTAATTTAGAAGCGGGTAAACACTCTATGACTAATCCACTTCTGTTGAAAAAAATCTCAAAAAAATATTGGAGGTTGATCATCTTAAATTATTTAAAATAATAGGCTATACTGATAAAGATATGGCTGAATTAAAAGAGGAATTATTTTTATGAAATATTAGACGGGATTCCTGTTAAAGATATTGAGGAAACAATTAAAGATTTAATGAAATTGAGTCCAGAAAAGATATCTTTAGTTAAACAGTATATCGAGATTTTTATTGAAAACTTAAAATTTGAAAAATAAAAAAATATTTTACGAAAACTACTTTTTGATGAAAATTGAGAGTAGTTGAAATTTTTTTCACTCATTTTTTTAGAAAAAAAGTAAATAATGTGATATAATGAATTTAAATAAAATTATTAAGGTTAAAACTTATAAAAAAATTAGGTTTAACCAAATTTAGGAGGAATAGTTATGAAAAGTTTAAAAAGAAGATTTTTTTCGTTGATGTCAACATTGTTAATACCTGTGGCGGTAGCTATTAATTTTACAGGTTCTTTTTATTGCAAGTTCTCTAAAATTACCATTATTTTTTTAGATGCTATTGGGACAGTATTTATAAGTCTTATTGCAGGACCATGGGTAGGATCGGTAACTGCAGTAATTACGAGTATCGCAACAGGTGGATTTAATCCAGTAAATTTAGCATTTTTTTACCAGTTGGAATACTTATTGCTGTTGTTGTTGGAAATCTTACAAAATTAAAAAAATAAAAAAATATTGTTGTAAAAATTATATTGTTAATATTGGCACTAACTATAACAACTGTTATTGCAAATACAGTAATTACGCTTTTTGGTTTATAAAGGAATTACACCAGATGGAACTGGATTTGTTGCATCAACTTTAATAAAATTAGGATTTGGGGAAGTTTTTTTCTGTAATAGCGGCAACTTTTGTGTCAGAAATTATGGACAAGTCATTGACAATAATTATTGCTGTTTTAATTGCAAAAAGTATGTCAGATAGATATTTGATAAAATTCAAATATGGAGAAAATTATATAAAATAAAAAAATTGTATTTTTGAAATAGAGAATTTATCTCTTTAAAAAAAATTTAATGGGAAAAAAATGGAGAAAAATATGAATAATTTTTTTAAAAAAAATTTATATCCGCTGACAAAGTTTTTATTTAGTTTTGACACTAATAATATCAGGATTTATCATTCCTTACACTATTTATGGATATTTACTTTTTGTAATTTGTGGAATATTTGCCTTTTTTATATGGAAAATTGGGAATTTATGTTAAAAGAGCCTTTTTTAAGTTTATTTTTTTATTGACTTTAGTAATATTTTTTTAGCTCAAAGTTTATTATTTGTATCAGATGAAGTATTTGCAAAAAAATATGGATTTTTTGTAATTTATAAAAAGGTCTATTGAAAGCAATTGCTGTAACATCAAAAATTATGGGCTATTATAACACCGATTACATTACTTATTTTAATAACGCCAGCAAAAAGATTTTTATAACTGCACTGGAAAAAAAGGAATTAATCCTAAAAATAGCGTTCATTTTACTTTTGACTTTACAAATGATACCAGAAATGGGAAAAACAGGCAAGTGTAATCTTAGATTCACAGCGTTCAAGAGGTGTGGAAACTGAAGGAAATGTTTTTCGTTAGATTTAAAGCGCTTTTACCTGTATTTATTCCGCTTGTGCTAGGTTCGATTGTAAATACAGAGGAAAGAGCGATTACACTAGAAGCAAGAGGTTTTTCAATAGGAGAAAAAAAGAACAATATTGAATGAATTAAAAGAGACAAAAAAATGACAAAATTGTAAAAAAATAATACTTGTGATTTTTTTAATTTTTATGTATTGCTTGGAGGATTTTATGGGTATTGAAATAAAAAAATTTTAGTTATAAATATCCGCTGGAAGATAAGAATGTTTTGGAAAATTTGAATTTGAAGATTGAAAAAGGTGAGTTTTGGGCAGTTATTGGGAAAAATGGAAGTGGAAAAACGACACTTTGTAATTCTCTGAGAAGATTTGTGCCAGATTTTTACAAGGGAGAAGTGACTGGAGAAATTGTAGTTGATGGGAAAAAAATTTGAAAGATTTTAGTCCAAAAGAACTTGTGACAAAAAAATTGGTTTTGTGTTTCAAAAATCCATTTACACAAATTAGCGGAGTAAAAGATACGGTTTTTGAAGAAATTGCTTATGGTTTGGAAAATCTTGTAGTTGAAAAGGAAAAAATAATAAAAAGAGTAAATGAAACATTAAAATTACTTGAGATAGAGCATTTGAAGGATAAAAATCCGCAAGAGATGTCTGGAGGACAAAAACAGCGTGTTGCATTAGCTTCAATCATTGTGATGGATCCTGAAATATTAGTAATTGATGAACCAACTTCACAGCTTGATCCAAAAGGAACGCAGGATATTTTCAAAATAATAAATATTATGGCTAAAAAAGGGAAAACGATAATTTTAGTGGAGCATAAATTGGAATTGATTGCAGAATATGCCGAAAAAATTGTAGTTTTGGATGAAGGAAAAATAATTTTGAGCGGAAAAGCTAGTGAAGTTTTAAATAATAAAAGTTTATTGGAAAAGGGAATTGGAATGACACAGTATTCGATGCTTGCTTATAAACTTGAAAAGGCAGGAAAAGCAAAGTTTGAAGAAATTCCCATAACCAAGGAAAAGACAGTGGAATTATTGAAAAAAATAAAGTAATAAAAAAATAAAACAGGAATTTATAAATTTCAAAAGATTTAGATGCAAAAAAATAGATATTAACGCTGTAGCAGAATATTTGTTAATAAATATAGATTTTTTTGATATACATTCCAGCAATCACAAGAATAATTATTAAAGATAATTGTTTAATAAAATTTTTTGAAAGGAGAGACAATTATGAGTTTTATTACTGTTAAAAAAATTTGAATTTTAAATATCCGAGCGGAACTGAAAATGTACTTAATGATATTTCTTTTAAAATTGAAAAAGGAGAAAAAGTAGCAATTATTGGACAAAATGGAGCTGGGAAAACGACATTGGTAAAAAAATGTTAAATGGACTTTTGAAACCGACTAGTGGTGATGTAATTGTCGATGAGTGGAACACAAAAAAATATTCCGTAGCAAAAAAATGAGTAAAAAGGTTGGGTATGTTTTTCAAAATCCGATGGATCAAATTTTTCATAACAATGTTTATGATGAAATTGCTTTTGGTGCGAAAAAATTGAAGTTTTCTGAGGAAAAAATAAAAAAATTAGTGGAAGATGCAATGAAATTGACAAAATTGGAAAAATTTTCAAAGGAAAATCCGTATAATTTGCCATATTCGATGAGAAAGTTTGTTACGATTGCGGCTGTGATAGCGATGGATGTTGAGGTGATTGTGATGGATGAACCGACTGCAGGGCAAGATTTTAAAGGAATGAAAATTTTGCATGATTTGATTGATGAATTGCAAAAGCGAGGGAAAACGATTGTTACAATTACGCATGATATGGAATTTGTTGTAAATAATTTTGAGCGTGTGATAGTTATGACAAATGGTAAAATTATAGCAGATGGCGACAAAAGAGATATTTTCTGGGAATTGGAAACGCTTGAAAAAAGTATGGTAAAACAGCCATATATTAGTGATTTGGCACGAGAATTGGGAATGAATGAAAAAGTTTTATCAATAGAGGATTTTGTAGAAAATTTTTAAATAAAAGCTGATTTTGAAAATGGCAACTGAATCCTCTTAGAAAGGAGAAAATAACAGTAGAATGAAGACAGTATATTTAGATCATGCAGCGACTACGAAAATGTTGCCAGAAGTTATTGAAGCGATGATGAAATCTTATGAAAATGATTTTGGAAATCCATCTTCAACTCACAGAATTGGACAAAAATCTAGAGCTATTATTGAAAGAGCGAGAAAAATTGTTGCAGAAATTTTGGATGTTGATACGCAAGAGATAATTTTTACTTCTGGTGGTGCTGAAGGGAATAATCTTTTGATAAGAGGGATTTTGAATGCAAACAAAGATAAAGGAAATCATATTATTACGACAAAAATTGAGCATTCATCAGTTTTGAAAACATTTCAGCAATTGGAAAATGAAGGATACGAAGTCACATATCTTGATGTGGATAAAAATGGGATGGTTAATGTTGAGCAGTTGAAAAATTCATTGAGAGAAAATACTGCTTTGGTGTCTGTGATGTACGTGAATAACGAAACAGGTGTAAAACAGCCGATTAAGGAAATTGGAGAGATTTTGGAAGAAAAAGGATATTTTTTCATACAGATGCGGTTCAGGCGATTGGAAAAGAAATTATAAATCCAAAAGAATTAAAAATTGGTGCATTAACAGTGGCTTCACATAAATTTCATGGTCCAAAAGGATCAGGATTTGCATTTTTAGATAAAAAAATTCAGATTGAGAAGGAAATTTGGGGAGGGGCACAAGAGAGAAACCGAAGAGCAGGTACTGAAAATGTTCAAGGAATTTTAGGGACAGGAATAGCGTTGGAAGAAATTTATAAAAATATTGATGAAATTCAGAAACATGAAAAGGAAGTTCATGAATATTTGGAAAAACGACTGAAAGATGAAATTTCAGATATTAAAATAAATGGTGAAAATGCTAAAAGAGTAGAAACAATTACAAATATAACTGCAAAAGGCTGTGATATTCAAACATTGCTAATTGGACTGGATATGAGAGGAATTTTCATTAGTGGTGGTTCAGCTTGTATGTCGGGAGCTCAAGAGCCGTCTCACGTATTAAAAGCAATGGGATTGTCAGCAGACGAGTTAAATTCGTCATTCAGAGTAAGTATTTGCAAAGATACGACGAAAAGATGAAATTGATTATTTTGTGGAAAATTTGAAGGAAATTGTTGAAATTGAACGTAAATAAAAATTTGAAATAAAGTCTTTTTTTGGTTATTTTTGTGATGATGAAAAATAAATCAAGATGAATAAGGAGGAGTTATGAGTATCAAAGGCAATATTCATGGATATGGATGGAACGGTTCTTACGAGCGAACACAAAGTTTCTGACAAACTGAAAAATAAATTAAACGAATTAGAAGAAAAAGGAATAAAAATTTTTGTTGCAACAGGAAGAAGCTATTCTGGTACTAAACGTTATTTGGAATTGATTGGGATAAAAAATCCTGTAATTACTTATAATGGTGGAAGAATTGTAAATCCATTGACAGATGAAGTTGTTTATGAGAATGCAATTAAGCCAGAAATCGTTGAAAAGATAATAAAGTTGGCAAGAGAAAAGGATATTCACTTGAATTTGTACAATGAGGATAAATTGTATTTTGAAAGAAATGGTGGCGAAGGAGAAAAATATGCTGCGAAAACAGGAATGCCTTTTGAAGTGGTAAATTTTGATGATTTTATTGGAAAAAATTCGACGAAAGGATTGTTGCTGGCTCCAAATGAGAAGTTGTTGGAATTGAAGGAAGAATTGGAAAAATCATTTGAAGGAGTGTACTTTTGTATTTTCACAACCGACTTATTTGGAAATTTTGAATGAGGGTGTGAATAAAGGCGGTGCTGTTAGAGAATTGTTGAAAGCAGTATGGGATTTCAGCTGATGAGGCAATGGCGTTTGGAGATCAGTGGAATGACCTTGAGATGTTAAAAACCGTAAAATATGGATATTTGATGGGGAATGCGACAGATGAATTGAAAAAGGAATTTCCTAAGGATAGAATTACGTTGACAAATGATGAAGACGGAATTTATGAGGTTATAAAAGAATTATAATATAGAGAATTAGAGAAAAATAGGTGGCACAATGGGAAATAAAATAGCACATTTGAAATTGCATACAGAATATTCGCTTCTTGAAGGTGTCGGGAAAAATCGAGGAATACATTGAAAAGGCGAAGGCACTGGAAATTGATACGCTTGCGATAACAGATGTTTCTATGTTTGGAGCGATAGAGTTTCTATATAAAAAGTGCAAAAAGTCTGGGATAAAGCCAATTATTGGATTGGAAGTGTTTATCGAGGGATTTACCTTGATAGATGATTATTCACTTGTTTTACTTGCCAAAAATAAAAATGGATACAGAAATTTATCAAAATTGTCATCGAAAATCGTATAGTCGTTTTCAGCGTGGAAGAAATAAGATAAAATACGGAGATTTGTTAGAATATTCGGAAGATTTGTATATTTTGTCAGGTGGAATAAATAGTGAAATAATTGCTCAAATAACTCAAAAAAACTATTCTGAAGCAGAAACGTTGATAAAGAAATTTTTCAGAAGATTTTTGGAGAAAAATTTTATCGTTGATTTTTTTCTGGCGTGAAAAAAAATTTTTGAAATGTAATTTTAAATTGCTTGAAAATTGTTGAGAAATTTAACTTAAAAATATGTGATTTCAAATGATATTTATTATCCAAATTCAGAAGATGCGATTTTTAAGAAAAATAGTGAATTCTATAAAAGAAGGTAAAAAAATATCTGATGAAAAACAGTAAAAAAATACCAATGAGAATGAATATTCTGATTTGTATTTAAAATCTTATGAAGAGCTAGAAAAAGATTTTAAAGATTTTTCCTGAAGATTTTTTTGCAAAAAGGAGTTCAATTTACAAAATGAAATTGCTGAAGAATGTAATGTTGATTTTTGAATTTAATGAGTTTAAATTTCCAAAATATAATTTACCAAGTGGAGTTAGTGAAGGAGAGTACATTCGGAAAATTGTTTTTAAAGGATTAGCTAAAAAGTATTTGAAATTGGAAATATCAGGGCTTGAGGCGATTCGAGAAGATGATATAAAAGAGAAATTGAAAGAAAATGGCTTTGAAAATGTTGTTGAGAGAATAGAATATGAGTTAGACATTATCGATAAAATGGGGTATAACGGATATTTTATCATTGTTTGGGATTTTATTAAATATTCTAAAGAAAATGGGATTTATGTTGGACCAGGAAGAGGTTCGGCGGCAGGAAGTTTAGTTGCGTATGCACTTGATATCACAGAAATTGATCCTTTGCAGTATAATTTAATTTTTGAGAGATTTTTAAATCCTGAAAGAATTTCGATGCCTGATATTGACGTGGATTTTGATCAAGAGCAAAGAGAGCAAGTTATTGAATATGTCTTGAAAAAATACGGAGAGGATTATGTTGCGCATATTATTACGTTTGGGACATTAAAAGCTAGAGCGGCGATACGTGATGTTGGTAGAGTTTTAGGAATTCAAGCGAAAAAAGTTGATAAAATTGCGAAATTAATACCTTTTAATGCAGAATTGCAGGAGGCTTTGAAATCTGTACGAGAATTGAGAGAGTCTTATGCAAAAGACGAAGAAGTGAAAATGTTGATTGATTATTCGATAAAATTAGAAGGTAGAGCAAGACATGCGTCTGTTCATGCGGCTGGAGTTGTTATCTCTAAAGACGTTTTAAATGAGGAAATTCCAACATATTCTGATGGTAAAACTTCGATTGTTTCAACTCAATATCAAATGAAAGAACTGGAAGATTTAGGAATTTTGAAAATGGATTTTCTAGGTTTGAAAAACTTGACAATTTTGCGAAAAACAGTTGAAAATATTGAAAAAACACGAAATTTAAAATTGAAGTTATCTGAAATTCCGTTGGATAATCAAAAAGCGTATGAATTAATGACAAAGGCAGATACAATGGGAGTCTTTTCAGTGCGAATCGGCTGGAATACGGAATTTGATGCGTAAAATGAAAATTGAAAAATTTGAAGATATTATTGCATTATTGGCTTTGTATCGTCCAGGACCTTTGCGAAGTGGAATGGTTGATGATTTTATTGCAGCGAAAAATCATACTAGCGAGATAAAATATCCGCACGAATCTTTGAAGGGAATATTGGAAGAAACATACGGAGTTATTTTGTATCAAGAGCAAATTATGAAAATTGTGAGTGAAATGGCTGATTATACACTAGGTGAGGCAGATGAGTTGCGACGTGCGATTGGGAAAAAAATTCCTGAAATTATGCAGCAAAATCGAGAAAAATTTGTGAAAAAATCGATGGAAAAAGGTGTTTCTGAGAAAAAGGCAAATGAAATTTATGATTTGGTGGAAAAATTCGGTGGATACGGTTTTAATAAATCACATTCAGCAGCTTATGCATTAATTGTTTATTGGACAGCATATTTTAAAGCAAATTATGAATTAGAATTTTTTGCAGCGATAATGACGACAGAATCGTATAATTTAGACAGATTTTCAGAATTTTTCTATGAAGCAAGGGAAAAAGGAATAAAAGTTTTGCAACCGTCAATAAATTATTCAAAGCCTGATTTTTCTGTGGAAAATAATGCGATTAGATATGGATTGTTGGCGATAAAAGGACTTGGAGATGGAACTGTAGAAGAAATTGTAAGACTTAGAGAGAAGGAAGGCAAGAATTTTACAGAATATCAAATTTTTATATACAAATTACGAAAATTAATTGAAGCGAGAAAAAGAAATGGAAATCGTTACATTAAAAAGACGCTTTAAAAATGACAAAAAAATCAATTATTAACAAAAAACAAATGGAAATATTAATTAATTCAGGTGCATTAGATGATTTGAAAGGTAGTAGAGAGCAAAAACTGGAGTCTCTTGGAAAGGCGATAGAATGGAGCGAGAAGGAATACCGTAGAAAAGATGATATTGAGGGAATGTTGTTTGGAAACAAGATACAAGATGAAGAGAAGGAATTTGTTTTTTTGGAAACGACGGGAAAAAAGAATAGCGATCAAAAAAAATATCGGCTAGAAAAAGAATGCTTGGGAGTATATTTGACAGGGCATCCACTCGATAAGAAAAAAGATATAATTTCGATAATTAAGCACAACGAAAATTCTGAATTGGCAAATACGATTGTAGGAAAGAAAATGCAATTAATTGGAAGTATTCAAGAAATAGAAAGATTTCGAATAAAAAATAATGAAGAAATGTTAAGGTTTGTTTTAGAGGATTTTAGTGGTATAATAAATGTAGTGAGTTATCCACGTGAGACTGAAAAATTTTAAAATTGATATTGTGGAAGATAAAATTGTGATAGTTCAAGGAGTTGTCGCTGAAAGTTATGGAACTAAAAATTTGGTTTTTGAGAAATATTGTTGATATTAATCATTTGGGTGAAAATAGAAATTTTTAAATTGTATATTTTTAATTGAAGAAAATCAATCGCAAGAAAAAAAGTGACAATTTAAAAAAATGGATAAAAAAATAATGAAAAATTCTAGAGGAAAAAAATAGGGCATGAACTATATTTTTGTGAAAATAGAAAATGGAAAAAAAAGAAAGAATTAAGTATAGAAAAAAATATTAATTTGGAAGAAATTGAGTTAAAAAAATTAATAAAATTGATAGGAATAGACAAAATAAGAATTACTTAAGATTGAAAAAAATTTTTCTCGATGTGATAAAATTGAGAAAACGGATTTTTTTGTAACTCATAGGAGGAGGAAAATGGAACTTAAAGATATTCAAGAGTTAATGAAGGTTTTGAAAAAAAGAAGAGTTGACTGAATTGAAAGTAAGATACGGAAAAAGTAAAAACTGACATTAACAAATTTAGAAGAAAATAAACAAGTGCCAGTAAAACAGGTAGAACAGAGTAAAGTTGAGAAAAAAAGTTGAAGAAGTTAAACCTAAAGAAGAAATAATAAAATCACAAAATGTGGGTAGAATAAAATTAGGAAGAATTGAAAAAAAGGGACAACGGTTGAAAAAAAGGAACTGTTTTAGCGAAAATAAGTACAATTGGAATAGATACAGATGTAAAAATCTACAGTTAAAGGTGTAATTAAAGAAATTTTTAGTTTCTGACCAAGCAGCAGTTGATTTTGCAAAACCATTGTTTGTAATTGAAATATAATTTTATTTTTTGAAGTAAAAATTAGGAGGGCTGATGTTTAAAAAAATATTAATAGCAAATAGAGGAGAAATTGCGGTTAGAATAATAAGAGCAGCTAGAGAATTGGGAATTTCGACAGTTGCGGTTTATTCAGAAGCAGATGCAGATTCGTTACATGTGGCTTTGGCTGATGAAGCAATTTGTATTGGACCAGCAAGTAGTTCAGAATCGTATTTAAAAATACCAAATATTATTTCGGCAGCACAAATTACAGGAGCTGAAGCGATTCACCCAGGATACGGATTTTTGTCAGAAAATGCATCTTTTGCAAAAATTTGTACACAAAATAATATCGTGTTTATAGGACCAAAACCAGAATTAATCAATATGATGGGAGATAAAGCAACAGCTAGGGAAACAGCAATTAAGCATAAAGTACCGATAACAAAAGGTTCTGATGGAATTGTGCCAAACGTTGAAGAAGCAAAAAAAGTTGCAAAATGGATAACTTATCCAGTAATGATAAAAGCCACTGCCGGTGGTGGTGGAAAAGGAATGAGAATTGCTCATGACGAAAAAGAATTAGCTGAAAATTATGTTGTTGCACAAAATGAAGCAAAAGCAAATTTTGGGAATCCTGACGTATATATTGAAAAATATGTTGAAGAGCCAAGACACGTTGAAATTCAAGTGATTGGAGATAAATTTGGAAATGTTGTACATCTTGGAGAAAGAGATTGCTCAATCCAAAGAAGAAACCAAAAATTAGTTGAAGAAACTCCATCGCCAGGAATTGACGCAAAAACTCGTGAAAAAATGGGTAAATTTGCTGCAAAATTAGCAAAAGGAATTGGATATGACAGTGTTGGAACATTGGAATTTTTAGTTGATAAAAGCATGAACTTCTACTTTATGGAAATGAACACTCGTATTCAAGTAGAACATACAATAAGTGAAGAAATCACAGGAGTTGACTTAGTTAAAGAACAAATTAGAGTTGCAGCAGGAGAAAAATTAAGTTTTACTCAAAAGGATATCGAAATAAGAGGGCATGTAATCGAATGTAGAATAAATGCTGAAGATTCAGAAAATGGATTCTTACCATCTTCTGGAGTTTTAGAAAAATATATTCCATCAGGTGGAATTGGAGTTAGAGTGGACTCTCATTCATACCAAAATTACGAAATACCACCTTATTACGATTCAATGATTGCAAAATTAATTGTAAAAGGTAAAAATAGAGAAGAAGCCATTGCAAGAATGAAAAGAGCATTGAAAGAATTTAAGATAGAAGGAGTGGACACAACAATTCCATTCCACTTGAAAGTTCTTGAAAACGAAGCATTCAAAGAAGGTAAATTCTATACGAATTTTCATAGAAACTTATTTTTAAAGAAGTTTTGAAATAGGATTTATTGAATAGTTTTTTTAATTTATTATTTATAAATTGTTATTTATATTTATAAAAAAATTTAGTGAAAGTCTTTTTTTGCTTCTTTTTGTGTCAACAAAAAGAAGATATTAAATATTAGGAGGAATAGAAAAATGAATGAATTAGGAAATGTAAGTATATCACAAGAAGTAGTAGCAACAATTGCAGAATCAGTAATCTCAGAAATCGATGGAGTAGCTAGTTTAGTAGGAGGAAACGCTAAAAACGAAATAGTTAAATTTTTCCAAAATGTATCTTCAGGTGGAAAAGGAATTGAAGTGGAAGTTGGAGAAACTGAATGTACAATCGATTTGTATATTGTAGCTAAATTAGGACACCAATTACCAGCATTAGCAGGAGAAATTCAAAATAAAGTAGTAAAAGCAATTACTGAAATTACAGGATTGAAAGTTCAAGAAGTAAACGTATTTATTCAAAAAGTTGTAAAAGAAGAAAAACCAGTTGAAGAAACACCAGCAATAACTGAAACAGCAGAATAATAAAGAGGAGGAGCAATGATAGCATTATTAGGCTTTTTAGCTAGATTGTCTGTAGTAGTAGGTTTCATTGGATTAGTTTTTTCAAGTGTATCGGATTTATTGTTTAGAACGGATTATTTGGCAACGATGGATAATGCCATTGATATGAATAATACGAATGTTAAAGTTTTTAGTAGGATTAGTTGTGTTAATTTATTTGATAATATTTTTGTTATCTTATATTAATAAATTAACAAAATATTCGCAAAAATAGAAAAAGTTAAAAAAATAAAAAGCGGAGAAATAGAAGTAACTATTAAAACAATTAATGAAGTTACAAAAAGAATTTTTTGTCTAGTCAAGAAATAATAAAAAAAATTCTAAGGTGAAATCGTTTCCTAAAGGGAAAAGCAGTTGTTATTGAAGCGGTTGTGGATACATATAATGTGGATAATTTAAATGACAAATTATCAGCAATTCAAGATAAATTAACTGAGCATGTAATGAATGCAACAGGAATTACAGTTAAGAAAAGTAAAGTGAAATTGAAAAAAAGTTTTTGTCTGAAACAATTGTTGAGAAAAAAATAGTTGAAACTGCTCCACAAGAAACAGCTGTTACTGATGTTGAACAAAAGACAGATGAAGCTTAATCCATTATTTTAGTAGTATGGTGCTAGGAGTAGTTGAAAGTTCATGTTGGTTAGAAAGGGATTTTAATGACGAGAAGACAAATTAGAGAAGAAATATTTAAACTTCTTTTTGAAAGAGAATTAATAGATAATGACATACAAAAAAAGAATAAAAGAAGTCATTGAAGAAGAAAAAAATCAAAAAGAAGACCAAATTGAGTTTTTTTGAAGAATATATAAATGGAATCATTGAAAATGAGGATATTTTAATTCAAAGAATAAAAAGATACTTTGGATGGATGGACTTATGAAAGACTTGGAACGCTAGAAAAAGTATTATTAAAAATTTTTCTTTTTATGAAATCATTATTAAAAAAAGTAGGATATGAAATAGCGATTAATGAAGCAATAGAAATTGCAAAAAAATATTCTTATAATGATACGAAAGAATTCTTAAATGGAATTTTTAGCAAAATTAGTAAGAGATCAAAAAAAGCACTTGAAACTGTTTAATAAAAATAAAAAGTGTGTTACGATTTGAATAAATAATTTTGTAAAACGAGGTTGTAAAAAAATTGTTTTTTTCTATTTTTTTGCAACCTTTTTTTATGATAATATGAGTTTTTTTGTTAAATAACAGAATAAAATAAAAAAATTGAGAGGAGAAAAATGAAAAAAATTTAATTTTTAATTATGTGATATTAATTTTTTTAGTAGCATTTAATTTAAGGCTTGGAATATCAAGTGTTCCACCGATTCAGACGATAATTCAGGAATCTTTGAGATTATCAAATTTTCAAGTGAGTCTTTTGGTTGGAATTCCTGTAGTTTGTATGGGAATATTTGCTTTTTTAGTAAGCAAAGTACAAGCAAAAATTTGGTAGACAAAAAAGTATTTTTATGGTTATTAATATTGTTGGGAGTTAGTACGATTGGAAGATTATTTGTGACAGGATATGTATTTTTGCTAGTTACAACATTTTGTATAGGATTTGCAATTGCGATAATTGGACCGTTGTTGTCAGGATTTATAAAAGAGGAATTTCAGAGTATTCGAGCATTTTAGTTGGAGTTTATTCATTTGCGATGGGAGTTGGTTCTTTAATCGTTTCGAGTTTTACAAAAGCTATAACAATTTCGGTTAATTGGAAATTTGGATTGGGAATTTGGGGGATTTTGACGATAATTGCTGCTGTGATTTGGCAAATATTTTCTCCAAAAGAAGAACATTCAATTATCGAAGAGGAAAATCAGGAAAAAATTGTTTTAAATGATTTTAATATTTGGAAAATGATAATTTTCTTTTCTGTTCAATCGGGTATTTTTTATGGAATATCGACTTGGTTAGTTCCGTTCTTAGAGAATAAAAATGTTGATAAAAGTCAGGTAATTATGTTATTGACTGTATTTGTTGCAGCTCAAATGCTTTTTGGATTTGTGATACCTTTGGTTATGCATAAAATTGGAAGTATTAGAAAATGGACAATTACAAGTTCACTTTGTTTAGTGATTGGGTGTATCATTCCACTTGTAATGCCTGTAAATATTTTTTCAACAATTGTTTTCATAATGTTAATGTCGATTGGATTGGGAGGATCTTTCCCAATTGCGATGATTTTACCACTAAAATATGCAAAAACTGCAAACGAAGCGAGTGTAGTAACCAGTGTTGTCCAAGCTTTTGGATATATAATCGGTGGAATTATACCAGTGTTTTTTGGATATATTGTAGATAGCACAAAAAATTTCAACAATTTATTTGTTCAAATGGCAGTTGGAAGCGTAATTTTATTAATGATTGGAATGAGTAAATTTACTCACAAAAAAATAAAAAGTAAATTCATTTTTAGGGAAGATTGATAATTAATTAATACGATAAATATAATTGAAAACTAGAAAAAGTAATGTATACTAAAAATTAAATGATTTTTGTTTAAATTTGAAAACTGAAATGAATGGAAGTGAAGAAATGATAAAAAAAATAATGATAATAGGTGTTTTAGCTTTGGCTATAATGGGGTGTAGTGAAAAGGAGAAAACAGTTTATAAACAGATTGAGCTAGATACGAAAGATGCTTTGGAAGAATATGCGAATCTTAATGAAAAAATAACAGATAATCAGCCTGTAGATGCTGCAAAATTAGAGGGATTGATTGCTCAGGTTAAGGCGAAATATACAGATGAAAAAATAAGAGAGCTTTCGCAAAATACAGGAAAAGGTGAACAAGAAGATCCAAATACTTACAAGGGTCATTGTGTGGCTTTATTAGGATATTTGCCGAAATACAGTGAAATTTTGATAAAAGATATAAAAAGTTATGATCACAGTGAGCTTCATTTGAATGAAAGTAAAAAAAGATGGGCAAATTTTTATCAATCTAGAATGGAACAATATGCAGTAGAATGTGATGCAGCAGATGATTTGATTAAAGAAAGTAAAGGGAAATAGCAGATTTTAATAAAAAAATTAAATTATTAAAATAGGAAGGAGAAAAGGTAATGAATACAAATAATTCTAAAATTTTATTTGAAGAAGCAAAAAAATCAATTCCAGGAGGAGTAAACAGTCCTGTAAGAGCCTTTCAATCAGTAAAAAAAGATTATCCAATATTTATAAAAAGTGCGAATGGAAGCAAATTATATGATGAAGATGGTAACGAATATTTGGATATGATTGGTTCTTGGGGACCAATGATTTTGGGACATAATTATCCTGAAGTTTTGGAAATTGTTAAAGAAGAAATTGAAAATGGGACTTCGTTTGGATTACCAACTAAAAAGGAAGTTATTTTGGCAGAACTTGTGAAGGAATGTTTTCCATCTATAAAAAAATTGAGATTGACAACATCTGGGACAGAAGCGGCAATGGCAGCTGTTAGAGTAGCTAGAGCTTATACTGGAAAAAATAAAATTATAAAATTTGAAGGATGTTATCATGGTCATTCGGATTCGTTGTTGGTAAAAGCAGGGTCTGGATTGTTAACTTTTGAGCATCAAGACAGTAATGGAATTACGAAAAGTGTGACACAAGATACGATAACAGCGCCTTTTGGAGATATTGAGAAAAATAAAAGAAATTTTGGTAAATGAAAAAGATGTGGCGTGTGTAATCGTTGAGCCAATTCCAGCGAATATGGGATTAATCGAGACTGAAAAAGAATTTTTGCAACAATTGCGAGAATTGACAGCTAAAGAAAATGTGGTTTTAATTTTTGATGAGGTAATAACAGGGTTTAGAGTTACACTTGGTGGAGCTCAAAAACTTTATGGAATTACGCCAGATTTGACGATCTTAGGGAAAATAATTGGTGGAGGATATCCTGTTGGAGGTTTCGGTGGAAAAGAAGAAATTATGAATTTGATTTCACCAGTTGGGAATGTTTATCATGCAGGAACGCTTTCTGGAAATCCAGTTTCTGTAGCAGCAGGAATAAAAACAATTTCTATTTTGAAAGAAAATCCAAAAATTTATGAAGCACTGGAAAAAAGAACGAAGGAAATTGTGGAAAAAGTTGAGAAATTAATTGAAAAATATGATGTTCCAGCGTCTATAAATTATGCAAATAGTTTATTTACGATTTTTTTCTCGAAAGAAAAAGTGGAAAATTTAGAAGATGCCATAAAAACTAGTGATGATTTTTTTACAGCATTTATTTCGATGTAATGTTGGAAAATGGAATAATTGTTCCACCTTCAAAATATGAAGCACATTTTATTTCTTACATTCATTCAGATGAAGATTATGACAAATATTTTTCTGCATTAGAAAAAGTTTTTTTCAAAAAAATTAAAAAAAATAAAAAAATAGAAGGGTCGAATTTTTTTATGAAAATTTTTGAAAGAAACAATTGATAAAATAGTTCCAGCGAGTGAAGAAAGAATGAAAAAGAAGTCAAAGGAATTAAATTCGATACTGAAAACGCCTGATGGACTAGGAAAAATGGAAGAATTGGCAATAAGATTGGAAGGAATGCGAGAAAATTATTTTCCTATGAAAAAATTAGTGCTAGTGATGGCGGCAGATAACGGTGTTGAGCGAGAAGGTGTCAGTAAATCGAAAAGAGTAATAACTCAATATGTAGTTGAAGCGATGTTGAACAAAAAATCTTCGATAAATGCGTTATCAAAAGTATTTGACAGTGATGTAAAAGTTGTAGATTTGGGAATTGATGAAACAACAGATACAAAAAATGAGATTGATTTATTTGGAATTATTGACAAAAAATTGATGGAAAATGGAACTGAAAATATTGTGAATGGTCCAGCAATGACTTATGAAACAGCAGTAAAAGGCAATTGAAGTTGGAATAGAAATGGTAGATAAATTTGTCAAAGAAGGCTATAATTTGTTTGCAACTGGAGAAATGGGAATTGGGAATACGACAACAAGTAGTGCGATTTTAAAGGTATTTACTGATTTTTCGTTAGATGATATCGTTGGATATGGAAGTGGAATTGATGATAAAACTTTGGAGCATAAAAAAAATGTGATTAGAAAAGCGATTCAAAATAATAATATCAATGAAAAAGATGCGATTGATGTTTTAGCAAAAGTTGGAGGATTAGATATAGCTGGAATAGTTGGAATATTTTTAGGATGTGCAAAAAATCAAGTTCCTGTCGTAATAGACGGTTTCATTTCAGCAGTGGCAGCTTTAATTGCCTTCAAAATTTGTAAAAATTCCAGAGATTATATGATTGCTTCACATTTAAGCGAAGAACCTGGAATGAAATATATAATGAGAGAGCTAAATTTAGAGCCATCACTATTCATGAAAATGAAATTAGGTGAAGGGACAGGAGCAGTAACGATGTTTCCAATTATTGAGGCTTCTTGCCAAATTACAAAAAATGTAAGAAAATATCCAGAATTAAATATCTAAAATTAAAGAAAGAAGGTAATAAGTTGAAGTTATACATTGTAAGACATGGACAAACAGAGTGGAATGTTTTAGAAAAATTCCAAGGACAATTGAATTCTCCTTTAACAGAGGCGGGAATAGAGAAAGTTAGAGAAACAGCTGAAGAATTGAAAAATGTGGTTTTCAGCAAGGTTTACACAAGTCAAGTTGGGAGAACAATTGGTACGGCGGAAATCATTTTGGAGCATAATAAGAATCAAATTGAAAGAGAAGATAAATTAGAATTGAATAAATTATACGAATTAAATGAAATTTATTTTGGTGAGTGGCAAGGACAAACTTTTGCTGAAATTGAAAAAAAATATCCAGAGCAATATCATAATTATTTTTTTATGATGTAAAAAAAATATGATGCTAAAAACTATTGGTGGAGAAGAATTAAAAGACGGATTGGATAGATTTTTTTGAAGGGATTAAATCAAATTGTTTCGGAAAATAAAGAAAGGAAATATTTTTAGTTGTAACTCATGGAACGGTATTGGAATTATTTTTTTAATTACATTCAAAAATGTTGAGGCACATGATTTAGATGAGAGAAAAATTGATTGGAAATGGAGAATATAAAAATCTTTGGGTATGAAGATGGGAAATATTTTGAAATTGAGAAATAATATTGAAGGATAATTGAGAAATAGGGAAAAAAATTGAGAAAATTAGAAAAATACATAACAGAAAGAGATACAAGGAGTGAAGATGATTTGGATTGTTGGAGGAACAAAAGATTCTAGAGATATTTTGCAAAAATTAGTCGAAGAGAAGAATGAGAATAACATAATTGTGAGTACGGCAACTGCATATGGTGGAGAATTATTGAAAAAATATACTTCAGATGAAACGAAAAATATTCAGGCAATTTCGGAAAAATTAAATGAAGAACAGATGAAAGAGCTGATAAAGGATAAAAATATTTCGTTGATTATTGATGCGAGTCATCCATATGCTATAAATGTGAGTAATTCTGTTATAAAGGTAACGGAAGAATTGGGTGTAAAATATATTAGATTTGAGCGAAAAATGTTGGATTACGGTACAGAAAATGTTGTGAAATTCGATACGCTTGAAGAAATTAATGATTATGTGCGACAATTTGAAGGGAAAAATATCTTAAGTACAATGGGTTCTAACAATTTAGGCGAAATAAAAGAAATGTCAGAGAAAAATAATCTTTATGTTAGAATTTTACCAACGACTGCTTCGATTCAAAAGGCAGAAGAATTAGGATATTTACCATCGAAAATAATCGCAATTCAAGGACCAGTTGACAAAATAATGAATATCGCTACACTGAAAAGCTACAAAATTGATTATTTAATTACGAAGGAAAGTGGAGCAACAGGCGGTGAAGCAGAAAAAGTAGAAGCATGTAAGGAATGTGGTGTGATGGTTCTTGTGTTAAAGAGACCTTTTGTACCTTATAAAAAAATATTTTTTTAATGATGTTGATGAGTTAGTTGAAAATTATGATAAGGAAATGGCATAATAAAAAGTTTGTAAAATAAAAAAAAGAGAAACTAAACTTTTCTCTGTCAATTTCTCTCTTATTAGGCGTGATTATTATGTTAACTATTTTTTTGTTCTTGTAATTTCTTACAAATTGAGTATAACATAAATGTGTAGTAAAATCAATATCAAAAATTTATTCACGTAAAATCAATTAAGCCTCATCAATTTCTTTAATATCAGTTACATTAAAGTGACCAGAAGCATTAATTAAATTAGTCAAAACTTTGTCATCAACATCGTTACTCAAATAAACTTTAGCACTTTTTGTCATTTAAGTCAACATCTACTCCTTCAGTTTCTATTAAACCGTATAAAGCATTTTTCAACTTTAGCAGCACAATTATCACATTTCATTCCTTCAATTTTTAATAAGTTTTTTTCATTTTAGGACCTCCCAAATTTTTTTCTTATGTTCATTATATAACAAAAAAATAATATTTCAACAAATATTTGTATATACAGATAGATATTTTTTAATTTTATACTTGTTTTTTTCAAGAAAAAAAGTTGAAAAGAGTATTGTTTTGTGATAAAGTTTCATTAAGAAAAATAAGAATAAAAATTTTTTTATAAAAAAATAAATTTTTTTAAAAGAAGGAAGGAGATGAAAAAAATGAATCATTATTTTTTTCAGAAAATCCTGAGATAAAAATCACAAAAAAAGATTGATAAAATATACGATTGAAGGGGAAAAATTTGAGTTGACGACAGACAACGGTGTTTTTTTCTAAAGCAAAAAGTGGATTTTTGGAACAGATTTGATGTTAAAAACATTTATAAAATTGAATAAAAATTCAAAATTTGAAGGAAAATCTGAATTTAAAGTGTTGGATATTGGCTGTGGATATGGAGTGGTTTCTGTTGTGATGAAGGCATTTTACAAAGGAATAACACTTGTGTCATCAGATGTTAACGAGAGAGCTTTAGAGTTGACGAAAGAAAATTTGGAAAAATATCATGCGAAAAATTTTGAAGTTGTGAAGTCATTTGCGTTTGATGAAATTAAAGAAAATTTTGATGTGGTGCTTTCAAATCCACCGATTAGAGCTGGGAAAGAAACAATTTTTAAAATATATGAACAGGCTTATGAGCATTTGAATGAAAATGGAGAATTTTACTGTGTGATACAAACAAAACATGGTGCCAAAAGTACGCAAAAAAAATTAGAAGAAATTTTTGGAAATTGTGAAACAGTAACAATTGACGGTGGATATAGAATTTATAGATCAAAAAAAGAGAAAAATATAATAAAAAAATGAATGAAAAAAATTTGACAATCAAAGTAAAATATGGTATATTTAGTCATAATTAATTAAAGATTGTAAAACTTCTTAAATAAATAACTGGAGGATTGATAATATGTCAAAAGTAGGAATTTTTTATGGAACAACAACAGGAGTAACAGAAGATATAGCTCATAGAATAGCAGATAAAATTGATGGAGCAGATATATTTAATATCGATGGAAACGAAGATAAATTAAATGATTACGATGTGTTACTTTTAGGAGCATCAACTTGGGGATTTGGAGATTTGCAAGATGACTGGCAAACAGTTTTAGACGAATTATCAAACCTTGACTTAAAAGGGAAAAAAGTAGGATACTTTGGAACAGGAGACCAAGGAACATTCGCTGATACTTTTATTGATGCATTAGGAATTATAAATGATGAAATCAAAAAAACAGGAGCTACAATAATCGGACAAACAAGTACAGAAGGATATGAATTTTCTGAATCAAGAGCCGTTGTAGATGGTAAATTTTTAGGATTAGTTGTAGATGAAATTAATCAACCTGATTTAACTGATGAAAGAATTGACGCTTGGGTAGAAGAAATTCAAAAAGAGTTATAATTAAAACGAGTCTATTTAAAAGACGATTTATAAATATGATTTTAGATATATTATATATATAACTAAAATAATCAATTTTCACAAATTGATTTTTTTCTCTCCAAAAAAAGGCATTTTTAAAAAGGATGCCTTTTTTTAATTTTTAGAAAATAAAATAATTGAAAAAAATTCTTAAAAAAATGGTACTATTAAAAAAACATTAAAAAAATAGGAGGGGTTATGGCTATAAGTGTTTTTAGTTATAGTTATTTAGGCGTTGAATCGTATATTGTTGAAGTTGAGGTTGATTTATCTAATGGGATTGCCAGTGTTTAATATTGTAGGAATGGGAGATTTGGCAATTTCAGAGAGTAAGGAGCGGATTAGAAGCTGTTTTAAAAATATTGGAGTTGATTTTCCGATAAAAAGAGTGTTAGTAAATTTGTCACCAGCGAATATTAAGAAAAAAGGGAGTCATTTTGATTTAAGCATTTGTGTGGGAATAGTTGCAAATTTGGGGATGGTTCATAATATCAAGAATTTGAAGAAATATTTGATAATTGGGGAGATTTCTTTGAATGGAGAGGTAAAATCAGTTAAAGGTGTCATTAATGCGACAATTTTGGCGAAAGAAAATAATTTTAAGGGAGTGATTGTTCCGTTTGAGAATTATAATGAGGCGAGGTTGATTGAAGGAATTGATGTAATTCCAGTAAAATCAGTGGTTGAGACGTTGAAAATCTTGAATGAAGAGATTGAAATTGAAGATTATGTGGAAAAAATGAAATGTGGGATTAGTGCGGTTCAAAAAAATGAAGAGATTGAGAGAAATGAGAACTTTGAGGAGAAATTAGATTTTTCTGATGTAAAAGGGCAGTTTTTGGCTAAAAGGGCGATGGAAATTGCTGCGGCTGGGGGACATAATATATTTTTGATTGGGAGATCCTGGCTCTGGGAAGTCGATGTTAGCTAAAAGATTAGTAACAATTTTGCCAGATATGTCGAATGAGGAAATTATCGAAACAACAAAAATTTACAGTGTTTCAGGACTATTGAATGAGGAAAAGCCTATTATTTCTAAAAGACCGTTTTAGGAATCCACATCATTCTTCTACACAAGTTTCTTTGGTTGGAGGTTTGTCGAGGGTTGGAGAGATTACTTTGGCATTGAATGGAGTTTTTTTCATGGACGAATTGGCAGAATTTGCGAGTAAAACGTTAGAATCGTTGCGACAACCTTTGGAGGATGGGAAAGTAACGATTTCTCGAGCAGCAGTATCCGTTGTTTATCCTGTAAAAAATATAACTGTTGCAGCTTCAAATCCTACTCCAAGCGGATACTTTAGTGATGATCCACTTTGTATTGATAGTTTGCGAGAAATAAAAAGTTATGAGAAGAAATTTTCAGGACCGTTTTTAGATAGAATGGATTTGTATGTGGAGATGAGGAGATTAAAAAAAGAAGAGATTTTTTCAAAGGAAGAGTCGGAAAGTTCTGAGGAAATAAAGAAAAGAGTGGAAAAGGCTCGGAAAATTCAGAAAAAACGATTTAAAACAGAATTGTTAAATGCGAACATGAGTAAAAGACAAATTGTGAAATATTGTAAAATTGATAAGGATACTCAACAAATTTTTGAAAATGCGATTGAAAAGATGAAGTTATCGGCGAGAATGCATGATAAGATTTTAAAGGTTTCACGAACAATTGCTGATTTGGAAAATTCAGAAAATATTGAGATGGAACATTTGTTGGAGGCATTAAATTACAGAAAAAAATAGGATATGAACTTTAAAAAGTGCTATAATATACTTAAAGATTATGGGATTGGAGAATTTTTTTGATGGGAGATAAAAATTTAAAAAAATCAAAAACTTGGAAAAATCAAGAATTTGAGAGCAAAAATAAATAAAGAATTGAATGAGGAAATTTTAGGAATTTATGGAAAAGATAAAAAAAGGATATTTCAAAGGCGATTTTCAGGATATAAAAAGGCGTGGAAAGGTACAGAAAAAGAGATTTTTGCAGAAATGGCATTTTGTATTTTAACACCACAGTCAAAGGCGAAAAATGCTTGGCAGGCGATAACGACTTTAGTGGAAAATAATTTGCTTTATGAAGGTTCAGCAGAAGAAATTGTAGAATATTTGAATATTGTGAGATTTAAGAATAATAAATCGCGATATTTGGTGGAATTTAGGGATTTGATGACAGAAGATGGAAAATTGCAGCCGAAAAAAATCTTGGAAAGTAAAGGTAATACTTTTGAAAAGAGAAAGTGGATTTTGAAAAATGTTAAAGGAATGGGACTAAAAGAGGCAAATCACGTTTTGAGAAATTTAGGATTTGGTGAGGAAATTGCGATTTTGGATAGGCATATTTTACGAAATTTGCAAAGATTGAATGTTATTGAGGAAATTCCAAAAACATTGACAGAAAAGAAATATTATGAAATTGAAAAGGCAATGAAAAAGTACTCGGAATATTCTGGAATAAAAATGGATGAGCTCGATTTGGTGTTGTGGTACAAGGAAGCTGGAGAAGTTTTTAAATAAAAATGATTGAAGAAAAATTTTAAACTTGCTATAATGAATTGTAAATTAAAATATAGAGGTGGAAAAAATGAGTAAAGTGCTTAATTTTACACGGAAAGATTTTGAAAGGGAGCAAAATTTAGGTAAAGGATTAATTTTAGTCGACTTTTCAGCAAATTGGTGCGGACCTTGTAAAATGCTAGAAAAAGTATTGAATAATTTATCTGGACGTGTAGATTATAGAATAGCCAGAATAAATGTTGATGAAGAAAGTGAGTTAGCTTCAGAGCTTAAAATTAAAAGTTTACCATCTATGATGATTTTGAAAGATGGGGAAATCATTGAAAGACTTACTGGTTTTATGGAAGATGATGAAATTGAAAAAACAGTAAAGAAAGTTAGAAAGAGGGAGAGTAATACGAATGAGTAAAACAATTTTAGTACCTGGTGGAGCAGGGTATATAGGTTCACACACAGTTTTGGATTTATTAAAAAAAGGATTTATACCAATAATTGTGGATAATTTTAGTAATTCTACAAAAAAAGTAATTGGTATTTTTGGAAGAATTGTCAGGGAGAAAAAAATAAAATATTATGAATTAGACGTTAGAAATAAAGAAGGGTTAAGAAAAAAATATTTCAAGAAAATAAAATTGATGCAGTAATTAATTTTGCTGGATCAAAAGCAGTTGGAGAATCAGTTGAAAAACCACTAATGTATTATGATAACAATTTATTTGGAATGGTTACTTTACTTGAAGTAATGAAAGAATTTAATGTAAAAAATATCGTATTTAGTTCGTCAGCTACTGTTTATGGTGTTTCTGAAAAAGTTCCTTTTGTGGAAACTGATCCGATGGGAGAAGTTACAAATCCTTATGGACGTACAAAAGTAATAATCGAACATATTTTAATGGATTTGGCAAAATCTGACAATACTTGGAATATAATTGCTCTTAGATATTTCAATCCATTAGGTGCTCATGAAAGCGGAAGAATTGGAGAAGATCCAAACGGAATTCCAAACAATCTTTCACCTTATATAACTCAAGTTGCAGTTGGAAAATTGGAAAAATTACATATTTTTGGAAATGATTATGATACTCCAGATGGAACTTGCATAAGAGATTTCATTCATGTGAATGATTTGGCGGCAGGACATTCAGCAGCATTAAATTATTTATTTAATAATGAAAATCTTGGTTTTGATGCGATAAATTTAGGAAGCGAAAAAGGTTACAGCGTTCTTGAAATTTTAAGTAATTTTGAAAAAGCTGTTGGAAAAGAAATTCCTTATGTAATTGACGGAAGAAGAGCTGGAGATATTGCAGTTTGTTATGCAGATGCTTCAAAAGCTAAAAAATTATTGAATTGGGAAGCAAAATATACAATTGAAGATATGTGCCGTGATTCTTGGAATTGGCAAAAGAAAAATCCAAATGGATTTAAAGATTAATTTATTTAAAAAATATCGAAAGGAACTAGAAAATGAACAACTTTGAAGAAAAATTAAATAAATATGCAGAAGTAATCGTAAAAATTGGAGCAAATGTGCAAAAAGGTCAGAAAGTTTGGGTAAACTGTACGACTGATGCGTTGCCATTGGTTTATAAAGTTACAGAATTAGCTTATAAAGAGGGAGCGAGTGATGTTCATGTTAAATTGACAGATGATAAATTGTCGAGACTTCATGCTGAATACCAGTCGAAAGAAGATTATTCTCACATTCCTCAATGGGCGATTGACGAGAGAAATGATTATCTTGATAATAATGTAGTGTTTATCCACATTTTAAGTAGTTCTCCAAATTTATTTGCAGGAATTGATCCAGAAAAATTAGGAGCATTGGCAAAAAATGCGGGAGAAGCCTACAAACATTACAGAACATGTATTATGACAGATGTAAATTCATGGACGATTGCAAGTTATCCTTCAGCAGATTGGGCAAAAGTTGTATTCCCAGACGAAACAGATACCGATGTTGCACAGGAAAAATTGCTTGATGCAATATTGAAAACTGTAAGAGTTGATAAAGATGATCCAGTTAAGGCTTGGGAAGAACATAGAAAGAATTTGAATGAAAAAGCTGAATTTTTGAATAGCAAAAATTTCGTGGCACTTCACTATACTTCAAAAGGAACTGATTTGACAGTTGGGCTTCCTAAAAATCATATTTGGGTGGCAGCTGGAAGTGTTAATGCGAAAGGAGCTGATTTCTTGCCTAATATGCCGACAGAGGAAGTGTTTACAGCTGGAGACCGAGATCGTGTAGATGGTTATGTTTCTAATAAAAAACCACTTTCGTATCAAGGAAACATTATTGACAAATTCAAATTGACTTTTAAAGATGGAAAAGTTGTAGATTTTGAAGCAGAAGAAGGTTATGACATTTTGAAACAGTTGCTTGACACTGATGAAGGTTCGAGAAGAATAGGAGAAGTTGCTCTTGTGCCAAATGATTCGCCTATTTCAAATTCAGGACTTCTTTATTATCAAACATTATTTGACGAAAATGCCTCAAACCACTTAGCATTAGGTGCTGCATACCCGACTAATGTAAAAAATGGAACAAAAATGACAGAAGAAGAATTAATAAAAGCTCATATTAATCAATCAATTTCACATGTTGATTTTATGATTGGTGATGCTGAAATGGATATTGACGGAATTTTGGAAGATGGAACGAAAATTCCTGTATTTAGAAAAGGAAATTGGGCCTTTTAAGAAAAAAGCACAACTCATTCATGATTAAAGTTCACGGGTGCCTTGTGCTTTTAAAAAAATTTCACTTCTTCATTTTAAAGGCTATTTTAAAAAAATCTTCTTGAAAAAAACATACTAAAATATGATATGATTAGTATAAATGTTAGAAATTAAATAATATAATTTAATAATTATAGCAAGGAAAGGAGCCAATAATGAAAAAAAGATTTACATCCAAAAATACGATTTTGTTGTATTCGAAGATACAAGTAACGGAGAAAAAAATTCTTAGGTAAATCAACAAAAAGGTTCAAAAGAAACTACTACTTTTGAAGGAAAAAGAATATCCTGTAATTAAAGTTGCAACAAGTTCAACTTCACACCCATTCTATACTGGAAAAATCTAAATTTGTTGATGAAACAGGAAGAGTTGATAAATTTAAGAAAAAAATATAATTTATAATTCGATAAATTATCAAAATAAAACTAAAATTGCATAATTGTAATTTTTAGTAAAATTAATATTAACAGAGTTTCTATTTAAATAGTTTGCTCTGTTTTTTTGTTTATAAATAACTAAATAATTATATTTAGAAATAGAAAATAAAAAAATGTAAAAATTTTATCAAAAAAATGAGGTATACTAGAAGTAATGGAAACTTATAAATTTATTGATTAACAAAAAAGATATTTATGTTTTAGTTGTCATAGATTTTTGATATAAAAAAATAAAAATATAGGAGTGATAAAAAATGGCAGTTTACGAATTAAAACATCCTTTAATTGAACATAAATTAACTAATTTAAGGGATAAAAATACAGATACGAAACATTTTAGAGAGATTTTGAATGAAGTAGCAGGATTGATGGTATATGAAGCTACAAAAGGCTTAAAATTAAAAGAAATTGAAGTAGAAACTCCAATTCAAGCAACGAAAGCCAAAATCCTAGAAGATCCAATTACATTAGTTCCAATATTGAGAGCAGGACTTGGAATGGTTGATGGAATCATGCAATTACTTCCAAATGCAAAAATAGGACATTTAGGAGTTTACAGAAATGAGGAAACCTTAAAAGCCAACTTATTATTATGCAAAAATGCCTTCAAATATAACTGAAAGTCAAGTATTTGTTTTAGATCCAATGCTTGCAACAGGAGGTTCGATGATTTATACAATTGATTATTTAAAAAAAATTGGAGTAAAAAATATAACAATGTTATGTATAATCGGAGCACCAGAAGGAATAGAAAATGTAGCTAAAAAACATCCTGATGTTGATTTATATATTACTTCTATTGATAAAGGATTGACGGAAAAAGGCGTATATTTATCCAGGTTTAGGAGATGCAGGGGATAGAATTTTTTTGGAACAAAATAATTTTCAAAAAAAATAATTTCAAAAAAATCAAAATAATTAAAAACATTGATAAAATAAGTCTTTTGAAGTTATTTTTTTAGAAAAAAAAACTAAAAAAATGAAAAAAAGTAGTTGACAATTTTTTTGAAAGTATGGTATTATATTTCTTGTCCAGTGAGGATAAAAAATATAAAACGGTGTATAGCGCAGCTCGGTAGCGCACCTGCCTTGGGAGCAGGGGGTCGCAGGTTCAAATCCTGCTACACCGACCATCTATAAAAATGCGGGAGTAGCTCAGTTGGTAGAGCGTCAGCCTTCCAAGCTGAATGTCGCGAGTTCGACCCTCGTCTCCCGCTCCATTTTTATTTTAGGTATTTAAAATTAAATAAATTGCATATTTATGGTGATCGTAGTTCAGTTGGTAGAGCGCCAGTTTGTGGCACTGGTTGTCGCGGGTTCAAGTCCCGTCGATCACCCCATAATATGAGCCATTAGCTCAGTCGGTAGAGCACTTGACTTTTAATCAAGGTGTCACTGGTTCGATCCCAGTATGGCTCACCATTTTAGTAATTAGGTGAATGCGAGAGTGGCGAAATTGGTATACGCACTAGACTTAGGATCTAGCGTCTTTGTACATGTGGGTTCGAGTCCCACCTTTCGCACCATTTGAATATTTTGTTAAGAAAAGGGCATAAGAGGCTCTATTTTTTTTTAATTTAATATTTTTATTATATGAGAAAAAAGATTATGACTTAGATTGAATATAGTTTAAAAATATAATAAAAAAATAATTTTTGTGAACATATATAAACATAAATGAAAAAAAGACTTTGAAAATCAAAGTCTTTTTTAGGAAGTTATGAAGAAAAAGTTAAATTATTTATCCACCATTAGTATATCACATTATTTGTTAATAAATCAATAAAAAAATTTTTTTAAAGTTTATTAATAAAATAAAATTTTTTTATTTCGTTTTTTTAAGAAATGATGCAGAGGAATGATGAATTTATTTTTATTTTTTTAGAGTTGTAAAAATTAAAATAATAAAAAAATAAAGAATAAAAAGTTAGAAAAAAATATATAATTATGATTATTCAAAGAATGGAGTGGAATTGAGGTGAAAAATTTGAAAAAGAGAAATGTGAAAATGATTTACCAGTATGATGGAAGCAAGTTTTTTGGATTTCAGAGACAGGTAAATGAAAAAACGGTACAAGGAGAAATAGAGAAGGTTTTGAAAACGGTTTTTTCGCAAGAAGTAAATATGATTTCATCAGGACGGACAGATAAAGGCGTTCATGCACTTGGACAGGTTTCTAATTTTTTTATTGATGAGAATATTCCGTTGGAGGCGGTTGAAAGACAGATAAATAAAGCTTTGTATGGGGAAGTGAAAGTTTTGACGATTGAAGAGGTGGATGAGAATTTTAATTCGAGATATGATGCGAAGAGTAGAAAATATGTTTATGTGATGAAGTCTGAGAGAGTGATAACGCCATTTGAGACGCATTGTGTGACAAAGATTAAAGGATGATGTGAAAACGGATAAATTACAGGAAATTATGGAAATTTTTGTGGGGAAACATGATTTTAGTAGTTTTATGAAAAAAGATAAAGTGAAGAAAAAAATCCTGTGAGAGAAATATTTTCTGTAAAATGTTTCAAGGAAGAAGGAGATAGGATAATTATTGAGATTTGTGGAAGTTCTTTTTTGAAAACAATGGTTAGAATAATGATTGGATCGAGCTTGGCAGTTTATTTTGGGAAAAAAGATAGGAATTATATTGAAGAAAAATTGAAGAATCCTGATGTTGATGGACAAAAGATTTTAGCACCGTCAGAGGGATTGTATTTAGCAGAAGTTTATTATTAGGAAAGGTTTTATAGGAAAATTATTAGGAGTGGTGAAATGGAAGAAAAAGTTATTATGCGAGAATTACATGCTAAAAAGGATGAGAAAATCTTATTTGATATAGTTGAACATGAGAATAAAGTGTTTGGAGATGCGTCTATTGGGAATTGGAATGTTAAGCCGTTTGCAAAGTATGGGAAGATATATGCGACATTGATTCAAGATGAAAATCAGAATGAAAAAATTGTTTCTGTGGTGGAAGTTTTGAGTAGTTTTAATCGTGATAAAGCCTATATTTATGGAGTTTTTACTGTTCCAGAGTTTCAAGGGAAAAAATATGCTACAAAATTGTTAAAATTTGTGTTGGAGAATTTGGAAAAATTGGGAATTAAAAATATCGAATTAACGGTGGAAGTAGACAATGAAAGGGCTCAAAGATTATATAGAAATTTGGGATTTGAAGTTGTTGAAGAGCTGGAAAATGAATACAGGGATAATTCTCGAAGATATTTAATGGGAGTTTATTTGGAAAAAGTAAATTTGTAAATTGTTGAAATTGAAATTATATTTTTTTATGATTAATGAAAAACATTTGAGTATTAAAAATAATGTTATGATTAATATTGGTTTTATTATCAAAATATATTTGATTTAGATAATTATTAATAAAAAAAGTTTATTTTTTTATAGATAAAGATTAATAAAAATATATTGATTTAGATTATGAAAAAAATTTGTAAATATTACAATTTTGGGGAAATTTTGCTATAATAATAAAGTTAGATTGAGGTGAAATTTATGAAAACAGTGCTGATAACGGGGGCAAGTAGTGGAATAGGTCGAGAATTGGCAAAGTATATGCGAGAAACGGTTTTAATTTGGTGTTAGTTGGAAGAAGAGAGAATCGATTGGATGAATTAAAAAAAGAAATTCTTGAGGATATAAATTCTGGAATTTTGATTAATGGGTTGGTCTTGGATTTGGCTAGAAGTGAAAGTATTCAAAGATTGGTTGATTTTTTGGAGGAAAAGGGTATTCAGGTTGATGTTCTTGTTAACAATGCTGGAGTGGGTATTTTTGGGAAGTTTTCGGATTTATCGAATGAGGAATTTGAGAAGAATTTGAAATTGATAGATGTAAATGTGAAAGCACTTGTTGAGCTTACGTGGATTTTTTTACGAAAAATGAAGGAAAGGAATAAGGGAGGGATTTTGAATGTGGCATCAGTTGCATCGTTTCAGCCTGGTGGACCGTTGATGGTGACGTATTATGCTAGTAAATCGTTTGTTTTGACTTTTACTGAAGGGATTCGTGAAGAAATGAGAGATTCAAATGTGAGAATTTCGACATTGTGTCCTGGTCCGACGATGACTGAATTTGAAAAAATGGAAGAGATAAGCGGGATATTTAATAAAATGAAGACAATGAGTGCGAAAAAAGTTGCAGAAATAGCTTATAAAGACTTTTCTCGTGGGAAAAGCGTAATTATTCCTGGCAAATTGAATAAAATTGCGGTTTTCTTTGGAAAATTTATTCCGAGAAACTTAGCTTTGAAAATTGTAAAAAAAATACAAGAAAAAAAGTAGAGAAATGTGATATAATGTATTTAAGAAATAAGCAATTTAGGGAAGGGAATGAAATGGAAAAAAAGTATTTTGAGAGTTTCGATGGTTTACAAATACCGTATTTACTTTTTGAATCGAAAAGAGCTGATGCGAAAAATAATGTGATTATATTTCATGGAATGACAGAACCAGTTACGAGATACGAGGAATTTGGAGAGTTTTTGGCGGCGAATGGGTATAATGTTTATGTTATGGAGATTCGAGGTCATGGAGACTTGAAAGATAGTGAAATCGGTGATTTTGGGGAAAAAGGAATAAAAAATGTTTATAGTGATGTGGATATGTTTTTGGAACATTTGTCGCAATATGGAGTTAGTTCAGAAAATACTGTAATTTTTGGGCATAGTATGGGTTCGTTGATGGCTACAAAAATTGGAATTGAGAAAGATTTTAAATATTTTATTCTTTCAGGATGGCCAGTTAAGCCGAAAATACCTGTATGGAGTGCAAGTGTTGTTTCATTTTTTGAAAAATTGTTGTTTTTTAGGAAAAAGTCGACTTTTAATAAAATATTTATTGGGTATAATAAAAGTTTTGCACCAAATAAAAAGTAAAAGTGGATTGGTTGACACGAGATGAAATGGAAGCTAAAAAATATGAGCAAGATGAGTTTTGTGGATATGCAGTTTCGCCAAAAATTCTTTTCTGGAATTTTTTTCAAATGATGAGAATAATTAACCGAAAGTATAAACAGATAAATAAAGATTCTAAAAATTTTGGTAGTTTATGGGACAGAGGATAGAGCATTAAATTATGGGATATATAAATAAATTATTGAAAAAAATTTGAGAAAGAATAAAATAAAAAAATAGGAGTGTTGGAAAAATAAAGATGGGAGACACGAATCTTTGAATGAGATTAATAAAGCATAAAATTTATGATGAAATTTTTAGAATGGTTGAATTCAAAGGATAAATAATTTAGGATATAAAATATCATTTATATATAGAAAAATAAAGAAGGAGGAATATTTTTAATGAAATATCAAAACTTAGTAAACGGTGAATGGGTACATTCAGCAAAAGAAATTACTATTTATTCACCAATTAACAATGAAGAATTAGGAACAGTACCTGCAATGTCTCAAGAAGAAGTTGATATTGCTATGGAAACTGCTAAAAAGCGTTAGAAGGATGGAGAAATCTTTCAGCTGTAGAAAGAGCAAAATATTTGTATAAAGCAGCTGATATTTTAGAAAGAGATAAAGATAAAATTGGAGAAATCTTGGCAAAAGAAGTTGCTAAAGGTCATAAAGCGGCAATTGGAGAAGTTGTTAGAACTGCTGATTTGATTAGATATGCTGCTGATGAAGGATTGAGAACTTTTGGAGAAATCGTAGAAGGTGGAAGTTTTGAAGCAGGAAGCAACAGAAAATTAGCTATGGTAAGAAGAGAACCAATGGGATTAGTTTTAGCAATTGCACCATTTAACTATCCAGTAAACTTATCAGCTTCAAAAATAGCACCAGCTTTAATCGGTGGAAATGTTGTATTGTTTAAACCACCTACACAAGGGTCTATAAGTGGATTATTGTTAATTAAAGCATTCCAAGAAGCAGGAATTCCAGCAGGAGTATTAAACTCTGTAACAGGAAAAGGTTCTGAAATTGGAGATTATTTAATCGCACATAAAGCTGTTGATTTTATAAACTTTACAGGAAGTACACCAGTTGGTAGAAAAATTGGAGAATTAGCAGGAATGAGACCTATTTTATTGGAATTAGGTGGAAAAGATGCTGCAATTGTAGCTGCAGATGCTGATTTAGAAAAAGCTGCAAAAGATATTATTGGTGGAGCTTTCAGTTATTCTGGACAAAGATGTACTGCAATTAAAAGAGTTGTAGTTGTGGAAGAAGTAGCTGATAAATTAGCTAACTTGATTCAAGAAAAAGTAAGTAAATTAACAGTAGGAGATCCATTTGATAATGCGGATATTACTCCATTAATAGATACAAAATCAGCTGATTTTGTTGAAGGATTAATTAATGATGCAGTTGAAAAAGGTGCCAAAGCATTAACACCAATTAAAAGAGAAGGAAACTTATTGTGGCCAGTTGTGTTTGATAACGTAAGTTTAGATATGCAAATTGCTTGGGAAGAACCATTTGGACCAGTGTTGCCTATAATTAGAGTTAAAGATTTAGATGAAGCAGTTAAAATTTGTAACGAATCAGAATATGGATTACAATCTTCTGTATTCACAAATGATTTCAAAAAAGCATTTGACATCGCTACAAGATTGGAAGTAGGAACTGTTCATATAAACAACAAAACTCAAAGAGGACCAGACAACTTCCCATTCTTAGGAATTAAAGGTTCAGGAGCAGGAGTACAAGGAATTAAATATAGTATCGAAAGTATGACAAGAGTTAAATCAATTGTATTCGATTATTAATATTTTTAAATGAACTTTTTAGATAATTTTATTTAAGAAAAATATTTAAGAAATAATGAAAATGAAGAAGTGCTAAAATTTTTTTGGTTTTGGCACTTTTTTTATTAAAAATTAATATATTCTATAACTTGACATTCATCAAATAAAAAGTTATACTTTTACTGAAAAATAAATATTATATAGAAGGAATATGATTTTGAAGTATTCAGTAAGGAGAGAGTTATGCTAAAAGGTAAAAGTAGATGGATTATGGCATTTTTTATATTTGTTGTATGTGGTTTATTAGCGTTTTCGAGTGAAAATATGGAATTGGAAAAAGTTCTGATTTTTAGTAGACATGGATTACGTTCGCCATTAACGGCATCTGGAAGTAAATTGTCTAAAGTTACCCCATATGAATGGGCAAAATGGGATGTTCCAGCTAGTCATTTGACAAAAAAGGGAGCTATTTTAGAAACTTATTTTGGACAATATATAAATGACTGGTTGACTGAAAATAATGTGATGAAAACAGGAGAATGCTTGAATCCTGAAAATGTTCATATTTATACAAATAGTTTACAAAGAACGATTGCAACTGGTCAGGCACTTACTACTGGGATTTTTCCAGGGTGTGATATAAAAGCGGAACATAAAATGGAAATTGGCAAGATGGATCCAGTGTTTAATCCAGTGATTACGACTGACGATGCTAAATTTAAAGAAGAAGCATTGAAAGGAATGAAATTAGATAAAGAAAATGAAAAATTAAAGGGTGCGTACCAAACAATAAGCGATGTAATTTCTTATACTAAGTCAGAAGAATGTGTGAAAGATGGTAAATGTGTTTTATATAATGAACAAGGGACATTGAAGATTGAAAAGGGGAAAGAGCCAGGAGTAGATGGACCAATAAAATTGGGAACTCAAATTTCAGATGCATTGTTGTTGGAATATTATGAAGGATATCCTTTGAATGAGATAGCAGGTAACAACGTTAATTCGATGGAAAAATGGCAACAAATAGCAGATATTAAAAATGGATATGAAGATTTGTTATTTGCGACAGATAAAGTAGCTAAAAATGTAGCGGCACCATTAATAAAATATATTTACAATGATATTGATTCTTCAAATCATAAAGTTACAGTATTAGTTGGGCATGATTCAAATATTGTTGCGATGTTGAAAGCATTGAATTTTAAAGATTATAAATTAAAAGATCAAGTAGAAAGTACACCAATTGGTGGAAAAGTATTTTTTTGAAGTTTGGAAAGATAAAAAAACTGGAGAAAAAAAAGTGAAAGTGGAATATGTTTATCAGTCAATGGATCAAATAAGAAATACAGAAAAAAATTGACAAAAGCAAATCCTCCGAAACATGCAGTTCTAGAAATGAAAAAAATTGTAAAGTAGATAAAGATGGATATTGTCCTTATTCTAAATTTATGAATGAATTGAAAAAAATTTAATTAGAAATTAGAAATAAAAAAATGTACCTTAAAACTTTTTAAATTTTTATGTTAATTAGTTCTGGGTACATTTTTTTAATTATTTTATTTTTTTAAAAATTTTTTTATACAAGTTTTTTCCAAAAATAAGCAATTAAGAAGAAAATTGCAAATCCTGAAAGGTAAATTAATCCTACAACAGAAAGCCAGTATAATGCTCCTGAAACTTTATGTTTTCCTGTTTTAACAAGTTGTAAGTTCAACCATGCGAAAAACTGGTGTTGAGATAAATGAGGCAATCATTGCAAAACGCATCATTTTAGCAACGTTTCCTTCGAATAAAAGTACGATTAAAATACCTATTATTGAAGTTACTGTAAACCAGATATTAAGAGCTTTTTGCGAAGATTTTTCTTTTCTTAAAAGAATACGTAATGCTTCTTCATTTGCACGAGAATATCCATCAATAACTGTAATTGTTGTTCCGAAAAGACACATAAACGCAATGAATGCGATAAGCAATCTTGACCATGAACCGATTTCAGACATATACATTTTTATAAGTTGTGCGATATAAGCGGCACTTGCTGGTTTTACTTTTTCCGGTGAACCGTATTGGATTAATGCTCCAAGTGCTAAAAAGATAACTGCAAGAATAGCTGTTCCCAATATACCCAACATTAAAATCAAATAATCCATCTTCATATGAAACTTCTGATGTACGTTTCTTTTCTTCCAGCCACATTGAATTTATTGCTGAAATTTCTATTGGTGCAGGCATCCAACCCATTAATGATATAATAAATGGAAGTGCTGCAAGATTCCATGGTGAAGGTGCTACAAAATTTGCTGGAATATGACGACCACCTTTAATAGCAGCGATAATTACTGCAATTGTTGTTGCTAGTGTCAAAGTAATCATAACAAATTTTGAAATTCCATCAAGAACACTATATCCTCCAAGAATTATCATTGCCCAAATTAAAATTATTAATATTATTGTTATTTGTCCAACTGAAAGTCCCCAACTTTTTGGAATGATATTCATCATAATTGCTCCTGTAAGAATACCTACAGCTGCTGTATTTACCATTGCTGAAAATACATTTAGTATGAAAAATATCCAAAGATAAGCTTTTCCTCTGTTGCTATATCCTTCAACTAGACCTTTTTTCCGTATTCAATGTATATTGAACACCAAATCTAAAGAATGGATACTTAAACAAGTTTACTAAAATAACGACAAGAAGTAGTTGCCATCCGTAAATTGCTCCCGCTTGTGCCGATGATACAATGTGTGAACCTCCTACAGCTGCTGATGCCATAAGGATACCAGGCCCCATCGCTCTCAATTTTGTTTTCCAAGTTGAATGTGTTTCTTCTGTAATCAAATCTTCCATAAATTCATCTCCTAACTTAGTATTTAATTATAATTAAATACTATATACCAATTTTAATCAAATGTCAAATTTTTTTATTTTAATAAATTTTTTCCCAGTTCATAAATAATGAAAAATGTAGTATAATTATATTATTAATTTTAAAAAAAGTTTATTGTAAAAATACTCTGAAATGAAAATAGTAAAATTTTTGGTTAAGAGTATCAAAATTAATATAAGGAAATGGAGAAGAGATGACCAGTGATATTACAACAAATTTCTATATTTTGAGTTTTAGTTATAAAAGTATGCCTTTGGAAGAGAGAGAAAATTTTGTGAGAAGCAAGTATAAAGAAATATTGGAAGAATATTTGCAAAAGGAATTGATTAAGGGATATATTGCGACTGAGACTTGTTTGAGAGTGGAAATGTATTTAGAGATAACGGAAAAATTAGATATTGAGGAATTGCGAAGTAGATTTAATGCGAAGAGTACGCTGGAATGTCGAGGGAAAGAGGCGATTAAATATTTGTTTGAGGTGATATGTGGCTTGGATTCGGTGATAAAAGGTGAAGATCAAGTGTTGGCTCAGATTAAAAAATCGTATTTGGCGCATTTGGAAAATAAAAAAAGACTTCGAGTTTTTTTAAATATCATTTTTAATAGTGCAATTGAAGTTGGGAAAAAAAATTTAGAGCGGAAAGTAAAATTACGGAAAAAAATCTTTCGTTGGATTCAATTTCAGTAAAATTTATAAAAAAATAAATTTGGAGAATTAGATGGAAAAAGAATATTCGTTATTGGAGTTGGAGATTTAAGTCAGTCGATTTTGGCAATACTTCATAAATATGATAATTGTAACTTGATTATGACGAATAGAAGTAATAGGAAGTCGATAGAATTGAAGAAAAGTTTTTAATAATGTGGAAACAGCTGAATTTAAGGAAAAATATGATGTTGTTGAAAAAAGTGATATTGTGATAAGTGCTACTTCGGCGCCACATTTGATTTTGGAAAAGGATAAGATGGGAAAAATTTTGAGTGATGGAAAGAAGAGATTTTTCTTGGATTTGGCGGTTCCAAGAGATATTGAGACAAGTATTGGTGAGGCTAGTAATACTATGTTGTATCATTTAGATGACATTTGGGAAGAGTATAATAAGAATGTCAAGAAGAGAGATAAAGTTGTGGATGAGTTTTATTATATTATTGACGAGCAATATAAGGAAACTATTGAAAAGTTGTTGAAGAGAGAGAAATATCTTAAAAAGTAAGCATTAGGAGGGATTATGAGTAATAAAATAGTAGTTGGAACTAGAGGAAGTATTTTAGCACTAGCTCAAGCGGAGAAAGTAAAGCAATTAATTGAAGATAAATATTTAGAATTGAAAAAAAGTGGAGATACGAGATTGTCGAAAAATTTTTTTGGTGGAGCTGAAAATTTAGATGTGGAATTGAAGATTATTGTGACAAAGGGAGATAAAGATTTGCGTGATTTTTCAGAAGATTCAAGGGACTTCACAAAAAGATTTATTTGTGAAAGAAATTGAGAGGAAATGCTGGAGAATAAGATTGATTTGGCTGTACATTCGTTGAAGGATATGCCACAGATTACGCCAAATGGACTTTTAAATGCTTCGTTTCCGATAAGAGAAGATAATCGAGATGTATTGGTTTCTAGAAATGGGAAAAAAATTAGAGGAGTTGCCTGAAAATGCGATTGTTGGGAACAGGAAGTACAAGAAGAGAAAGGAAATTTTGAATTTGAGAAGGGATGTTCAAATAAAAGTCGATTAGAGGAAATATTCATACTCGATTGAAAAAAATTGGATGATGGAGAGTATGATGCGATTGTTTTGGCAGCGGCTGGATTGAAAAGAGTTGGCTTGGAAGATAGAATAACTCAATATTTTAGGGAAAATGAATTTATACCAGCACCAGGACAAGGGATTTTGTGTATTCAATGTCGTGAGAATGATGATAAAATTCGGACTTTGTTAGAGGAAATTAACGATGAAGAGGTTAAATTAATGTGTCAGGCGGAAAGAGAATTTTCTAGAATTTTTGATGGAGGTTGTCATACGCCGATTGGGTGTTCTTCAAAGATAGATGGAGAAAATTTAACTTTGAAAGGAATGTTTTATGAGGAAGATACTCGGATTTTGGAGGGAATTACGGGTAAAAAATATGATGCTGAAAAATTGGCACAGGAATTGACGGAGAAAATAAAGAGAGTGGTAAAAATGGAGAAAAATGAGGTTAAAGGAAAGGTGTATATTGCTGGTGCTGGTTGTGGCGATGAACAGTTGATTACCTTGAAATTGAAAAATATTTTAGAAAAGGCGGATTGTGTGATTTATGATAGACTTGTGAATCCGAATATTTTGCAGTATTCAAAACCTGGAGCGGAATTGATTTATATGGGGAAAGAAAATACCGAGGGTGGCGAGTTGCAATTGAAAATTAATCAGACAATTGTGGAAAAAGCGTTTGAAAATGCGATTGTACTACGTTTAAAGGGAGGAGATCCTTTTGTATTTGGTCGTGGTGGTGAGGAAATTGAGGCATTGTTGGCTGAAAATATTGAGTTTGAGGTAATTCCTGGGATTACTTCTTCGATAGCGGTTCCAGCTTATGCAGGAATACCAGTGACTCACCGAGGAGTAAATACATCATTTCACGTATTTACAGGTCACACAAAAATTGACGGAAGTGAGCATGATTTTTCGACAATTGCGAAATTAGATGGAACGTTAATATTTTTAATGGGATTAGGAAATCTTGAAAAAATTGTGGAAAACCTTGTGGAAAACGGAAAAAAAGTGGATACGCCAGTTGCGATAATTAAAGATGGAACTACTTCAAAGCAAAAAACTTATACTGGAACTTTAGGAACAATTGTGGAAATTGTGAAGGAAAATAATGTAAAATCGCCAGTAATAATTATTATTGGGGAAGTTGTAAATTTACGGGAAAAAATGCAGTGGTTTGAGAAGAAAGTTCTGAGTGGAAAAAATATTTTGGTGACACGGAATAAAGAAAAACAGAAAAGGGTTGCGGATAAAATAAATGAACTTGGTGGACAGGCTGTTTCGTTGCCGTTAATTAATATTGAATACAATGAGTTTGAGATGCCTGATTTGTCGCAGTATGGAGCGATTTTGTTTAATAGTGCAAATTCTGTAATTGGATTTATGAATAAAATCAAGGATATGCGTCAGTTGGCTAATGTAAAAATTGGAGTTGTCGGGACGAAAACTGCTGAAGAAATGGAAAATTACAAGATAATTCCTGATTTTTATCCGAAAGAATATACTGTGGAACGTCTGGCAGCAGAAAGTGTGAAAATTTACGAATCCTAATGAGAGGGTGTTATTTGTAGTTTCAAATATTTCACCTGTGGATACTGAAAAATATGATAAATTGTATGGTAGAAAATATGAGAAAGTTGTTGTTTATAGTACGGAGCAGGTTAAAATTGAAGAAGAAAAAGTTGAGAGAGAAGTTAGAAAGAGTGATATTTTAATGTTTTTAAGTTCGTCGACTTTTGAGTCTTTTGTAAAAAAATTTAGGAATTGATGATTTGAATAAAACTGAAAAAAATTGAAAAAAATATTTTTGGATGGGAAAAGTGATTGCGTCGATTGGGCCTGTTACTACAAAAACTATTGAAAAATATGGAATTAAAGTAAATATCGAAGCTGAGAAATATACAGAAGATGGATTGTTGGATGCGATTGAAAAATATTACAAAGATTAAAAAAATATTATGAATTAGGAAAAATGTAGGTTGGGGCATTTTAGTCAAATTTTTTGAAATTTGGAGGTGAAATGATGGAAATTTATGGAATTGGGACAGATATTATAGAGATATCAAGAATAGAAACGTCGATTAATAGGACGAAAACTTTTAAAGAGAAAGTTTACACAAAAAATGAGATTGAGCATATTGAAAAAAAGAGGAATCCATATGCGAGTTATGCTGGACGTTTTGCGGCAAAAGAAGCTGTTTCTAAGGCTTTAGGGACAGGAGTGAGAAATTTTTCTTTGAGGGATATTGAGATTTTGAATGATGAATTGGGAAAACCAAATATTATTTTTGTATAATAATTTGAAGGATTTTACGAAGAATTTTGTCTTTTCAAGTAAGTATTTCTCACAGTAAGGAATATGCGGTTTTCGACAGTGATTATTTCTAAAAAAAGATACGAAATAATAAGAGTTGCGATGTGAAGTGGACAGGATAAATTTATTGTGAGTATGTGAATCTCAAAAAAATTTTTAGTTATAGGAGCTTTCTTCTAAGAAAAAGATATAAGAAAAAAAGTGAAAGAAGGAAAATAAAATGTTTTTTTAAAAAAATAAATTTTTTTCACCATATATGATAATATTGTTATCATTCGTGGGAGTTATAATTTTTAGGTGGATTTTTTTATTATCTTTTCCGATTTCAGTGAATTATGGGAAAAGTGTAAAACTGATTGATGGATTTTTTTATAGCAACATCAGCTGTTTGTGTAACAGGGACTCTCGAGCATAGATATAGCCAGTATTTATAATCCTTTTTGGACAATTAATTATTTTAATTTTGATACAGCTTGGAGGGCTTGGAGTGATAACATTTACTTCGGTTATTATTATTTTGATTTCTAAGAAAATTGGATATTACACAAAAAAAGTGGTTCAGGAAGATATAAATATTGATACGACTTTTAAAAATTGAGGAATATGTCACGAAAGTTATCTTTGCAGTAATTCTAATTGAATTTATTGGAGCAATTATTTTTATTTTTTTGAATTTATAAAAAAAGTTTAGTTTTTTTGAAAGCAGTTTACTACTCGTTTTTTTCATTCTATTTCGGCATTTTGTAATGCGGGATTTGCATTATTTTTCCGATAATTTGTATGGATTCAAAAAAATAGTTTTATAATAAATATTACAATTCCAGTTTTGATATTTTTTTAGGAGGAATTGGATTTTCAACAATATTAAATTGTTATAATGTATTTAGAAAAAAAGAAAAAAAGATTGACAACGACAACAAAATTAAGTATTAAAAATATCGATATTCCTAGTTTTTAATCGGAACGATAGCAATATTTATTTTAGAGTATTCTAATCCAAAAAAACAATAGAAATTTGCCACTTCTTCAAAAAAATTAGGAGCAGCATTTTTTTCAAAGTGTAACTACCAGAACAGCAGGATTTAATACGGTTTCAATTTCGGGATTAAAAAAATTTCTACATCACATTTTATTTATTATTTTTTTATGTTTATCGGAGCATCTCCTGGTTCAACTGGTGGAGGAATAAAAACAACAACGTTTGGACTGATTGATTTTAGGAACTTGGGCGACATTAAAAAATAGAAATATAATCGAATATAATAAAAGAAGTGTAAGTTGGAGAATTTACAACAAAGCTATTGCAATATTGTTCATATCGCTTATTTATACGTCAATTTGTGTATTTTTTTATTAACTTTGTTAGAAAGAAACAGAAATCTTTTAGATTTAGCATTTGAAGTATATTCAGCTTTTTGGAACAGTTGGACTTTCGAGAGATTTAACGCCGAATTTAACAAGTATTTCTAAATTAGTACTTATTGTTACAATGTTTGTCGGAAGAATTGGACCACTTACAATTGCTTTAGCATTATCAAAATCGAAAATGAAGGAAGAAAATATTAGTCGTCCACAAGAAAATATTTTAATTGGATAAATTTTAGGAGGAAAAATGGCAGGATATTTAGTTATAGGAGCTGGAAAATTTGGAAGAACTATCGCAAAAACACTTTATAAATTTAATCAAACTGTGCTTGTGATTGATAAAAATGAGGAACTTATACAGCAGATAATAGATGATGAAATTGTTGGAGAGGCAGTTTCTTTTGATGTGACGGAAGAAAATGCATTAAAGAAAGTAGTTAATAGCGATGATTTTGAGGTGGCTTTTATTTGTATTGAAGGAAGTTTGCAAACGAGTGCATTAGTTACAGTTATGTTGAAGGAACTGGGAATAAAGAAGATTATTTGTAAGGCTATTACAAAAATTGAGGGAAAAGTTTTAAAAAAAATAGGAGCAATGCAAGTTGTATTTCCTGATGAAAGTGTAGGAAAGGAATTAGCTCTTAAAATTTTAAGACCAAATTTGACTGAGCATTTAAAATTTTCTGAAAAATATAGAATTTTTGAGTTCAAAGCATCGAAAAAAATTATAGGGAAAAATCTTAAAGAGTTAGACTTAAGAAAAAAAATATGAAATGAATGTTATTGGAATACGAAGAGAGGGAGAAGAATTAAGAATATTGCTTTCTCCAGATGAAAAAAATTCTAAAAAAATGATATGATACTAGCAATTGTGAATGTTGAAAAAAATGGTAAAAATTTGATGAGGAATATTTAGAAAAATAAATTTTGATAAGGATAAAAAAATATGAGAGCTACAATTTAGCTCTCATAAAAATCCTTTTATTACATTCTATCAACAGTTTCAATTCCTAATAGATTCAATCCTTGTTTCAAGATAGATGCTGTTTTTCTGAGCTAACAAAATACGAGCATCCATAACCTTTTTATCAGTTTCCTTCAAAAATAGATTTAGAATTATAGAAATTGTTAAATAATTTTGCAGTATCGAATAAATAATCTGCAATAATATTTGGTCTGTAAGTTTCATAAGATTTTACAACAGTTTGTGGGAATCTTAATAAAGCTACTGCCAATTCTCTTTCAATATCAAACATATCATCTAAAATAATATCATTATTTTTAACAGAAATATTTTCTTCTTTCAATTTTTCTCAAAAATTGATTGGATTCTTGCGTAAGTATATTGTAAATAAGGCCCTGTATTTCCTTCAAAACTCAATACTTTATCCCAAGTAAACAAAATATCAGAAGTACGGTTTTGACTCAAGTCAAAATATTTGATAGCTCCAGTACCAACAATTTCAGCAATTTTTTCTTTTTCATCTTCAGGAATATTAGGATTTTTTTCATCAATAACAGATTTTACTTGTTTTTTAGCTTCGTCTAGCAAATCTACAAGTCTAATGATATTTCCGCTACGAGAAGAGAAAATCATTCCGTCTCCAAATCTCATAATTCCAAAATAAACATGTGATTTTTCATAATTGTAAGGTGCTCCAAGCATTTCACTAATTTCAAAAACTTGCTTAAAGTGATTTTGTTGACGCTCATCAGTTACGTACACAGCTTTATCCACATTTAATTCATTTTTTCTAAACTTAATTGTCGCTAAATCAGAAGTTGCATAAAGAAAACTTCCATCTTTCTTTTGTACAAGAGCAGGTGGCAATTTATCTTCTTCAAAGAAAACAACCAAAGCTCCTTGATCTTCCTTCGCAATATTTTTTTCCTTCAATTCTTCCAACACATCTGGCATCATATCGTTATAGAAATGATTCTCCAAAATAGTGATCAAACTTAACACCTAATCTATCATAAACTTTATTATACTCTTTTAAAGAAATTTCGATAAATTCTTTCCAAAGTTTATTATTTTGCTCATCACCCATTTGTAATTTTCTCAATTCATTTCTTGCGACATCTTCCAAAGTCGGATCTTTTTTCGCTTCATCAGAAAACAAAACATAAATTCTTTCTAATTCACCAATTGGATCAGCTTCATAAGCCTCTTTATCTAACCATTTATTATACGCCACAATTAATTTCCCAAATTGAGTTCCCCAATCTCCAATATGGTTATCAGAAATCGTCTTAAACCCAATAAAATCTAAAATTCTTTTAATTGCATCACCAATTATCGTACTTCTCAAATGTCCAATATGCATTCTTTTTGCAATATTTGGTGAAGAATAGTCGATAATAACTGTTTCATCAACATTCAAAAAAACGAAAAATCATATTTTTTTCATTATCAATCTTTTTCACTTCATTATTCAAAAAAATTATTTTTTTCAAATGAATATTAATAAATCCAGGTCCTGCAATCTCTAATTTTTTTCAATTAAATCGTTTTTCCTTAAAATTTTTCAACTAAAGGTAGTTGCAATTTCTCTAGGATTTTTTTACCAATTGCTTTTTGAATTCATCATTGCAAAATTTGTTTGAAAGTCACCAAATTCCTTTTTTTGTAGAATTTTTCGATATTTATTTTTTTCAGAAAAAAATCTTGTTTAAAAAAATATTATTTATATTTTCTGAAAATATTTTTTTAATTGATTAGTTAATAATTCCATTTATTTATTATAAATTGTCTTCAAAAAAATGTAAAATTTCTATTTTTTTCCAATTATTTTTTTAAAAACAATTTTCTCCTTTCTAAAAAAATTATATTTTTAAATTTATTGCATGAATTTCAATATGTTGTGTATATTATAGTCTAAAAGTTATAATTTTACAAGCATTTGACAATGTAAAAAAATTTATTCTAAATTTATTTAAGTGAATATATTTAAATCGAGAACTGATATTTAGCATAATTTTTTTATTGAAAAGATGGTAAAATTGAAGAAATTTTTTTCAAAAAAATATAAAAAAATAGGTCTTTATTTTTTTCAAAATATATTATATACTAAATGAGTAATGGAACCGAAGAGGCTTATTTTAATTGAGAATTAATTTTTTTGTTAATAATAAAATAATGAAAATGTAGTATAATACATTCAGATCAAAAAGATCTGAAACCTCAATTAACCCCCCTTTTATAAAGACCTCTTTTTTAAGAGGTCTTTTTTATTATTTAGTTTTTGAATAATAAAAAGTTAAGAAATAGACAAAGGAGCGGTTCATTAAAAATTAGTATAAGTACAAAAATAAAAAAAGGAAAAGAGGAGAAAGATGGGGAAAAAGACAATTACGGATATGTTTATACCCGTGAAAGAGAAAAAGAAAATGAAAGCAAAAAAATTTAAAGAAAGTAGGTATTTTACTTCTAATTTCAATAGTGTTGACAGCGTTTACACATTTTGTTTTTAGTTAATAAAAAAAGCAACTGCAGAATCTGAAATTCCTACATTGAAAGTAGAAAAAGAAAAAGTAGCAAAAGAAGTTAAAGAAATAGACGATAGAATTAAAATGACCGAAGAAGGAACAAAAAAACTCAAGAAATCGTAGAAAAATATAGTAAATAAAGGAGAAAGTAATGAAAAAAAGGATTATCAATTATTGGATTTTTTAATAGCTTGTGCAGGATTTGTTTATTCAGGATTGAATATTTATGGATCTACATCGAAAAATTGCACAAAGTAGTAGTTTAAAAGGTAATATCAAAAAAATTAAATGAAGAAAAAGCAACTAAACAGAAACAACTTGCAGAAATATCTAAAAAAAGAAGAAGTAGTGAAAGAAAAAAATATGAAAAAAATGAAAAAGAAGGGAAAAATAAAAATAGTTCATTTAACATTTGACGATGGACCTTCTAACAATACTGACAAAAATTTTTAGCAATTTTTGAAAAAGAAACAATATAAAAAGCAACATTCTTTGTAATAGGACGTGATCAAGATCAATATAAAAAAATCGTAGATGCAGGTCATGCAATAGGATTGCACAGTTATACACATGAATACAAATATATTTATGCAAATGAACATAATTTCTTTGAAGATTTGTATAGATTACGTGATGCTGTAAAAGCTAAAACTGGAAAAGATGTTAAAATTACAAGATTCCCTGGAGGTTCTAGTAATGCAATTGCATCAAAAGCCTTGAAACAACAAATTATTACTAGAATGGCAAGAGAAGGATATATTTATCACGATTGGAACTGTGATTCAACAGATGCTAGTGGAAATGGAGTACCTGTACAAAAATTAATTAAATATGGAATTTGTACTAATCACCCAGAAATTGACGTTTTAATGCACGATACAAATGTTAAAGGAACAACTGTTCAAGCATTACAAACTATTATTGATGGATATAAAAAGGCTGGATATAGCTTTGAAGTAATTACTACAAGTAGTGAAAAAATTCAACACGTAAAAGAACCAGAAATAAAGAACTAAGAATGTTCTAAGCGCTTAGGGTTAGTAAAATATGCTATAATGTGTGGATAATAAAGATATGGAGGAGATTTTATGAAAAAAATAATAGCATTACTTTTTGGGATTATCTCTATCAACTTCATTGATTACAACAGCAAAAGAAACAGGAACAATTTTTTATAAGAGAAGAAATGATAAAGAACAACGTTGATAATGATTTAGATGTCAATGTTTCAGAACAAAGTAATAAAAAAATTACAATACCAGAAAAGGATCTTGATAAATTCACACATTATCAGTCAGGAATGGCTTCTATTACAGCAGTAATTTACATGGTTCAGCAACGGCAAGTGGTGAAAGATTTAATAATAACGCTTTAACTGCGGCACATAGAAAATTGCCATTTGGAACAAAAAAATTAGAGTAACAAATGTAAATAATGGAAAATCAGTAATTGTAAGAGTAAATGATAGAGGACCTTATACCAAAGGAAGGGTAATAGATTTAAGTAAAGCAGCATTTTTCAAAAATTGCTAGCATAAGTGCAGGAGTAACAAGAGTAAAATTAGAAGTGATGAAATAAAAAAATTTTTTTCAATAAACAATTTGAAATTTTAAAATCTTTAAGTTATACAAATATTTAGAAAGAAAAAAATTAAAAAGTAGGAAGGTGAAAAACAGTGTTAAATGGGAAAAATAGCTTTAATAACAGGTGGAGCAAGGGAATTGGAAAAAGAAATAGCTTTTAAAATTTGCAGAAAATGGAGCAACTGTAATTTCAGGAGATTTGATGGATGCTGATTATACACACGAAAATATAACTCACATCAAATTAAATGTAACTGATAGAGAAAATATTAAAGAAGTTGCAAAAAGAATTAAAAAGAAAAATATGGAAGATTAGATATTTTTAGTAAATAACGCAGGAATTACAAGAGATTCTTTATTACAAAGAATGAAAGAAGCAGATTGGGATTTAGTTGTAGACATTAACTTAAAAGGTGTTTTCAATGTAATGCAAGGATTTGTTTCATTATTGTTAAAAAGTAAAGCATCAAGCGTAATTAACATGGCTTCAGTAGTTGGAGTTGACGGAAACTTAGGACAAACTAACTATGCAGCAACAAAAGGTGGAGTTATTGCAATGTCTAAAACTTGGGCTAAAGAATTTGGAAGAAAAAATTTAAGATCGAATGCGTTGGCACCAGGATTTATTAAAACAGATATGACACATGTGTTGCCAGAAAAAGTTGTAGAAAAAGTTCTAGATAACACACCTTTAAGAAAAATGGGAGATGCTGAAGATGTAGCAAATGCAGCATTATTCTTAGCAAGTGACAATTCTAAATTTATTACTGGACAAGTTTTAAGAATAGACGGTGGATTAAACTTATAATTTATGAAAAAAAATAAAAAAGTTTATGCATATTATCTTTTAGAAACTGGGAAAACTGATATTGTAGATACTTGGGAAGAGTGTCAAGCAGCAACAAAAGGTAAAAAAGCAAGATATAAATCTTTTAAAGACTTAGATGAGGCTACTCAATGGTTAATTAATGGTGCAGAATATGAGAAAAAGCAAGAAGTAAATGAAAAATTATTAGAAAAACTTGATAGGGATGCGATTTATTTTGATGCGGGAACTGGTAGAGGAGAAGGTGTTGAAGTTAGAGTGACTGATTTTGATGGAAATTCTTTACTCTATCAAATTATGTCTCCAAAAAAGATAAATGAACATGGAAATTATAATGTTGCACCAACAAGAACTAATAATTTTGGTGAACTTACTGGATTGTTTATCGCTTTGAAAATTGCTGCAAAATATGGGAAAAGTATTATTTGTGGTGATAGTGTGCTTGTGATTGATTATTGGTCAAAAGGTAGATTTAATGCAAATAATTTAGAAATGGATACTATTGAATTAATAAAAAAAGTCTCGAAGTTAAGAGAAGAATTTGAAAGAGAAAATGGTAAAATAAAAAAAATTTCAGGAGATGTAAATCCAGCAGATTTGGGATTTCATAGATAAGTTTGGAGGAATAATGAAGAAATTATTAGTATTGATGATGTTACTTGTATGTTCTGTATGTACATTTAGTTTAGAGTTAAAGACTAAAGAAACTAGAAGAGAAGACAGAGCAGCAAGAGCAAAAAGCAAAAAGCACAGGCGAAAGAAAAAAAGCTAAAGAAGAAAAAAACAAAAACAAAAAAACAGCAGCAAAAAGAATTTCGAAGGTCAATACTTAAAAAGCAACTAATACATTTTATTATGTAAAAAGATAAATTGGTATTACCTAACAAAAAAAGTAACATATACATTAAATGATCAAACAGGATTAATTGATGGAATTTATCAATTTATGGCTGAAAAATATGGTGTTTCTGATATGGATTTAGTAACTTTTAAAGTTAGTGGAACAGTTTCAAAAGATGGAGTTTTGACAGTAAGTAAAATAAGAAATTACAGAATTCCTGAAGATAAATTGTATCAAAATGGTGGATATATTCGATGGAGGATATGTTCCAACAACAACTGATACACCAGGAGTAACAGTGCAACCACAAGGTTCACCAGAAGAAGTAAGAATATTAGATATACCTTCTATAGGACCAAATAAATAATTGGAAGAAAAAGAGGCAAGGTTATTTTCGGATAGCCTCTGTGTCTCTTTTTTTTAACAAAAGATAGCAAGAAGTCTCCTGCCTATAAAAGTGGGAGTAGTTCACATAAAAGTCTATTCAAAAAAACAGATTTATGTAATCTTATCAAATTAAAAAAATCAAGAATTTATGTTTTTAAAAATATTAAAAAAATTGTTATGTATATTGGAAGAGTAAAAAGTGTTAAAAAAATTTATCTCAAAAAAATTAAAAAAATTTGAAGAGGAAAAGAGGTTGAATCGAATGGCAGAAGAAAAAAAGAGCCAGCAAAAAGAGGTAGGAGAAAAAAAGAAGAAGTAGAATTAGAAGAAAAGAAAGAACCTGCTAAGAGAGGTAGAAGAAAAAAAGTAGAAGTTGAGACTGAAGAAGTTGAAAAAAAGAGCCTGTGAAAAGAGGAAGAAAGAAAAAGAAGAACTAGAAAAATACAGAAATTGAAAAAGTTGAAAATTTTGAAAAAAAGAGAAAGAAGAAGTTAAAAGTTACGAAAGAAATGGTAGATTTAGAAGAGACAGAGAAAGAGAAACAAATAGAAGAGAAAAAAAGAGAAATTTTTTTGAGGAGGATAAAAATTCTGATGAAGAAATATTGATAAAAAAATATTTTAGAAACGAAGATAACTCCGCTGAAAAAAAATGGCAAAAGAATATAAAATTCCTAATTTTTTTCAATAATGACGAAACATGATTTAGTAAATGAGATTTTGATGAAAAAAGGTGAAGAAAAACGGGAAAACATATGGTTTTGGGAAATTGGATATAATTAATGAAGGAAGTTATGGATTTTTGAGACAGACAAGTGTTGGACCTGATGTGTATGTTTCGATTTCTCAAATAAAAAGATTTAACTTGAGAAATGGTGATACAGTATTTGGAGAGTTGAGAGTACCGATTGGAACGGAAAAAAATTATGGGATTTTAAAGGTGTTATTAATAAATGGAGATTTGCCAGAAAAATCATCGCAAAGACCGTATTTTGATGATTTGATTCCATCTTATCCAGATGAAAAAATTAATTTAGGAAAAGGGCACATTGCTTCAAGAATAATTGATCTTGTGGCACCAATTGGTAAAGGACAAAGAGGATTGATTGTGGCACCTCCTAAAGCTGGTAAAACAGTGCTTTTATCGACATTAGCAAATGATATTATTAAGTATAATCCTGAAATTGACGTTTGGATTTTGCTAATTGATGAAAGACCTGAGGAGGTTACGGATATTAAGGAAAATGTTAAAGATGCAGAGGTTTATTCAGCGACATTTGATGAGGATCCAAGAGTTCATACACAAGTTACTGAAAAAGTATTGGAAATGGCTAAAAGAGAAGTTGAAAAAGGGAAAGATATTTTAATATTAATGGATAGCTTGACAAGATTGGCTAGATCGTACAATATTACAATTCCTTCGAGCGGAAAATTAATTTCAGGAGGTATTGATCCAAATGCCTTGTATTATCCAAAAAGATTTTTAGGGGCAGCAAGAAATATTAAAAATGGTGGAAGTTTGACGATAATTGCTACAGCACTTATTGAAACAGGAAGTAAAATGGATGAAGTAATTTTCGAAGAATTTAAAGGTACTGGAAATATGGAAATTATTTTAAGTAGAGCACTTCAACAATTGAGAGTTTTCCCAGCAATTGATGTTTTGAAAAGTGGAACAAGAAGAGAAGAATTATTGATTCCTAAAGATAAATTGGAGAAAATATGGAAATTAAGAAGAGAATTGGATAAAGAATCTGATAGTGATGGAATAAGAAAAATTAAAGGAATTGATAAAAAGATTTAGTTCAAATGATGAATTGTTAGAAAAATTTATAAAAATTATGAAAAAAAGAAATTTTGAAAAAGTTTGAAGATTTATGAAAAAAATAAAAAAACAAATTTGACAATTGTAGATTTGTAAGGTAAACTTAAAAGTAGAGAGTAAAGGTATATTTTTATAATAAATTTACGAAAGTATTACAGGAGGAGGTAGTAAAAATATGGTAGGAATTATCGTGGCAAGTCACGGTGAATTTGCTGCTGGTATTAAACAATCGGCTTCAATGATTCTGGGAGAAGCAGAGTTATTGGAATCAGTTGTGTTTATGCCGAGTGAAGGACCAGATGACTTATATAAAAAAATTCAAGACGCCATTGAAAAATTAGGGACAGAAGAAGTTCTATTTTTAGTTGATTTATGGGGAGGAAGTCCATTTAATCAGTCTAATCGTTTCTTTGAAGAAGCTCCTGAAAAGAGAGCAATCGTTGCAGGACTTAATTTACCAATGTTACTTGCAGCATTGTCAGAAAGAGAAGATTACGACACAGCTCATGAAGTAGCAAAAGCTATTGTTCCAGAAGGGAAAGACCAAGTTAAAGTTAGACCTGAAGAATTGGAACCAAAAGAAGCAAAAGCAACTGCAGCAGCACAAGATGACACACCAAAAGGTGCAATTCCAGAAGGAACTGTTATAGGTGATGGTAAAATTAAATTTGTATTGGCTCGTATCGATACTCGTTTGTTACACGGACAAGTTGCTACAAGTTGGACAAAAGCAACTAATCCAAACAGAATAATCGTTGTGTCAGATTCGGTTTCAAAAGATGAATTACGTAAAAATTAATCGAACAAGCGGCGCCTCCAGGTGTACGTGCACATGTTATCCCACTTGATAAATTGGTGGAAGTTTCAAAAGATCCAAGATTTGGAAATACAAAAGCATTGTTGTTATTTGAAAATCCTCAAGATGCACTTTATGTAATTGAAAAAGGTGTGGATATTAAAGAGTTAAATGTAGGTTCGATGGCACATACTGTTGGAAAAGTTATGGTTAATAACGTACTTTCAATGGATCAAAAAGATGTTGACACTTACAAAAAACTAAGAGATTTAGGTGTAAAATTCGACGTAAGAAAAGTTGCTGCTGATAAGAGAGCAGATTTATTCAAATTAATTTCAGAAAAAGCAAATGAAGGATTAAAACTTTAATTTTATTTAGGAGGATATTATGGATTTTAATATAGTTTCAATTATTCTAGTATTAATAGTTGCATTTCTGGCAGGAATGGAAGGTATCCTTGACCAATTCCAATTCCATCAACCAATTATTGCGTGTTCATTAATTGGATTAGCAACAGGGCATATGCCAGAATGTATTATTTTAGGAGGAGCATTGCAACTTATCGCATTAGGATGGGCAAATGTTGGTGCGGCAGTAGCTCCAGATGCAGCTTTAGCTTCAGTAGCTTCAGCTATTATTTTTGTAAAAGCAGGAAACTTTACTGCAGATGGTCGTAACGTAGCAATTGCAGCAGCAATTACTCTAGCGACAGTTGGTTTAGTATTAACAATGGTAGTTCGTACATTATCAGTAGTTATTGTTCACCAAGCAGACCGTGCAGCAGAACAAGGTAACTTCCGTGGTGTTGAATTTTGGCATATGGTTGCATTAGCATGTCAAGGATTACGTATTGCTATCCCTGCAATCTTGTTGTTATTCATCCCTTCAGAAGTAATTCAACACACATTAGGTTTATTACCAGAATGGTTTACAAAAGGAATGACAATCGGTGGTGGATTCGTAGTAGCAGTAGGTTATGCAATGGTTATTAACTTAATGGCTACTAAAGAAGTATGGCCATTCTTCTTCTTAGGATTTGCATTGGCTCCATTAAAAGAATTAACATTAATTGCAACAGGAATTATCGGAGTTTGTGCAGCAATTATTTACTTAAATGTTACAAAAAATGGTGGAGGAAGCAACAATGGTGGAGGAACTTCATCAGGTTCAGGAGATCCACTTGGAGATATATTGAATGATTATTAATAATTTAGGAGGAAAGTAAAAATGGCAGAAAATAAAATAAAATTATCAAAAGCTGATCGTCGTAGTGTAATGCTTCGTTCTCAATTTTTACAAGGTTCTTGGAATTATGAACGTATGCAAAATGGAGGTTGGGCTTATTCATTAATCCCAGCATTGAAAAAATTGTATCCGAAAAAAGAAGATGCGTCAGCAGCTTTAAAAAGACATATGGAATTTTTTAACACTCACCCATACATTGCAGCACCTATTTTAGGAGTTACTTTGGCGTTAGAAGAAGAAAGAGCTAACGGAGCAGCAATTGATGATGCAGCAATTCAAGGGGTTAAAGTAGGAATGATGGGACCATTAGCAGGTATTGGAGATCCAGTATTCTGGTTTACAGTACGTCCAATTTTAGGAGCAATAGCAGCATCACTTGCTACAGGTGGTTCAGTAATTGCACCATTATTCTTCTTTATTTTATGGAATGTAATTCGTATTTCATTCTTATGGTATACACAAGAATTTGGATATCAAAAAGGTTCAGAAATTACAAAAGATTTATCAGGTGGATTGTTACAAACAATTACTAAAGGAGCTTCAATTTTAGGTATGTTCGTTATGGGAATTTTGGTTCAAAGATGGACATCAATTAATTTCCCAATGATAGTATCAAAAGTACCTTTATCTAAAGGAGCATTTATTGAATTTCCAAAAGGTACAGTTACAGGTGCACAATTGCAACAAATTTTAGGAGATCAAGCAAGTGGAGTTTCACTTTCAGCAGAAAAAGTTACTACATTACAAAATAACTTAGATCAATTGATTCCAGGATTTGCAGCATTGTTATTGACATTCTTATGTATGTGGCTACTTAAGAAAAAAGTAAGTCCAATTTTAATAATATTCGGATTATTTATAGTTGGAATTGTAGGACACGTAGTTGGAATTTTTCTAATATTTAATAAATTTTTAGAAAAAAATCAATATTAATAAATTAAATTTGGAGATTTTTTTATGAGAAAAAGAACTATTTTTAATGAGATAATTTAGAAAAATATTCGTAATTATTGTTGTTAAAAAAATAGTTCTTTTTTGTATAATAGAATAAATGGTGTTGAATAAAATTATATTCGATATTTTCATTTAGGATAAATTAGTTATAACGCTTTAATTTATAAGTATTTTTAAATTTTACAATTAAAAAAATAAAAATAAAAAAATGAAAGGAGAAACAATTGGCAATTTCAAAAAAATACAAAAGTTTTATTTAACACAAAAGGAAATTTGTTGAGTGGAATGGTAGGAAATAAAAAAATGGTGATATTTTTAGTAGGCGATAAAGCATTTGAATTTTTATAATTCGAGGAATCCAGAAGATTATGTTCAAATTCCGTGGGAAGAAATAAAACTTGTTAGAGCTCAAATATTTTTTTAATGATAAATATATAAGAGGATTTTTTTGTTGATACAAAAAGTGCAGGAACATTTAATTTTGTAGTGAAAAATGCAGGTAAAAACGTTGAAAACAATGCGAGATTTTATTGGGAATGAAAAAAATTGTTAGAAATAAACCGTTATTTTCGATTAAAAAAATTTATTTTCTAGGAAGAAAAGCGAAAAAAATAAATATTATAAATTTAAAAAAAGTTAGGAGGGATAAGATGAATTTAGAAATTACAACACCAGCAGTATTATTTCCGTCAGTATCGTTATTATTGTTAGCATACACGAAATAGATTTTTTTGACAATTGCTGGGTTGGTTCGGCAAATGAATGTTTGTAATCCTAATGAATATGAGATAAGTCAAATTGAGAATTTAAGAAAAAGATTGCAATACATAAAAAAAGATGCAATATTATGGAGTTAGTAGCCTTTTTAATGTGTGTACTTTCGATGTTTTTTTCTTGTTTTTTTAAATTGGATTTATTTGGGATGATAACATTCGTGATTAGTTTGATACTGATGATTGCATCGCTATTTTTTTACATTAAAAAGAAATACATATTTCATTGGAAGCATTAAAAATTCACTTAAATCATTGTCAGTATGACGATGATGACGAAAAAAATAAATTTTGCGTATAATGATTGAATAAAAAAAGAAAAAAAATTGTTATAATCTAATATATATAAATTAAATGATAATATTATGTTTATTAAAAATTTATTGTTTTTCAAAAAAATTTATCATTTGGTTAAAAAGCAAATTTTTAGATTATTGTTTAGAGGAGGAAAAATGATATCATTAATCTTGGCTGCAGGAAAAAGGTACAAGAATGAAATCTGAAAAACCTAAGGTTTTGCATGAAGTAAATGGAATGCCTATGTTGAAAAGAGTAGTAAAAGTTTTGGAAGATTCTGGAATTGAAAAAAATCTTTTCATTTTGGGGCACAAAAAAGAAGTTGTTCTTGAAGCAATGGGTGATGTGATGTATGTTGAGCAAAAGGAACAATTAGGGACTGGACATGCAGTTTTAATTGCAAAAAGAAAAAAATTAGGAAATTTAAAAGAAGATGTTTTAATTACTTGTGGAGATACACCTTTATTAAAAATCTGAAACTTTTAATAAAATGAAAAAAATCTTTGAAGAAAAAAATTTAGATTGCATAGTTCTTTCATGTAAAGTAAAAAAATCCTTTTTGGATATGGACGAATTATTAAAGAAAAATGGAAATATAGTTGATATTGTTGAGGAAAAAGAAGCGACTGATGAACAAAAGAAAAAAATTGATGAAATTAATACAGGTGTGTATATTTTTTTAAAAATGAGAAAATTGTTAGAAGCAGTTGAAAAAAATTAATAATAACAACTCAAAAGGTGAATATTACTTGACAGATGTAATCAAAAATTTTATCTGGCGAAGGACAAAAAGTTGAAAGTTTTTCAAATTGAAGATGAAGACGAAGTTTTTAGGAGTAAATTCAAAAGTCCAATTAGCTCAAGCTAATCGAATTTTAAGAGAAAGAAAAAAATGTAGAATTAATGGATAATGGAGTAATTTTGTTAGATCCAGCAACTACTTATATCGAAGAAAATGTTGAGATTGGAGAAGACACAGTAATTTATCCAAATGTAACAATTCAAGGAAATACAAAAATTGGAAAAAATTGTGAAATTTTAGGAAATACGAGAATTGAAAATTCGGTAATTGGAGATAATGTGAGAATTGAGGCTTCTGTTGTGGAACAATCGACTTTAGAAGACGGTGTTACAGTAGGACCATTTGCACATTTAAGACCAAAAGCTAACTTAAAATTGAATGCTCACGTAGGAAACTTTGTAGAAATTAAAAATGCTACTTTGGAAGAAGGCGTAAAAGCAGGACATTTGACATATATTGGAGATGCACAAGTTGGAGAGAGAACAAATATAGGAGCAGGGACAATAACTTGTAACTATGATGGAAAAAATAAACATAAAACAAAAATAGGAAAAGATTCATTTATTGGAAGTAATTCAATAATAGTTGCACCGGTGGAAATAGGTGAAAAATCATTTACTGCAGCTGGATCAGTAATTACCGAAAATATACCAGATGAAACTTTAGCATTTGGTAGAGCTAAACAGATAAACAAAGAAGGGTGGAACAAATAAAATGATAGCTTTGAGTAAAGAAGATAAAGAAAAAATAAGAATTTTTGCGGGGTCATCGAGTAAAGAATTAGCAAAAAAAATAGCAGAGTACCTTGAAATAGATTTATCTTCAAATCAGATAGTAAAATTTGCAGATGGAGAAACTTTTGTAAAATCGAATGAAAGTGTTAGAGGTTGTAAAGTATTTATTATTCAATCAACTTCAAAACCAGTAAATGAAAGTTTAATGGAATTATTGATATTTATTGATGCGTTGAGAAGAGCTTCAGCAAGAGAAATAACAGCAGTAATTCCTTATTATGGATATGCAAGACAAGATAGAAAAGCAAGTCCAAGAGAGCCAATTACATCAAAATTAGTTGCAAATTTATTGACAGTAGCAGGAGCGACAAGAGTAATTACAATGGATTTACACGCAAGACAAATTCAAGGATTCTTCGATATTCCAGTAGATCATATGGAAGCATTGCCAATTTTAGCAAAACACTTTCATAAAATACGGATTCAGTCCAGAAGATACAGTTGTAGTATCGCCTGATGTTGGAGGAGTAAAAAGAGCTAGAGGATTGGCAAATTGGTTGCATACACCACTTGCAATAATTGATAAAAGAAGAGCAAAAGCGAAATGTGTCAGAAGTTATGAACATAATTGGAGATGTAAAAGGTAAGAAAGCAATTTTGATAGATGATATGATCGACACAGCTGGAACAATTTGTAACGCAGCTCAAGCATTGATAGACAAAGGTGCGACAGAAGTTTATGGATGTGCGACTCACGCAGTATTTTCAGGTCCAGCAATTGAAAGATTAAAAAATTCAGCATTTACAGAAGTTGTAATAACAGATACAATTGAATTGTCAGAAGATCAACAATTTGATAAATTGAGAGTTTTAACAACGAGTAAAATGTTTGCTGAAACAATTAAGAGAATAACAACAAGTGAAGCAATAAGTGATTTATTTGAAATTCCAGTAGAAGATTAATAGTAAAAAAATTAACAAAAGAGGATAATCAAATTGGGAAAAATTGAAAATAAAGCAATAGAAATATTAAAAAAAGGGGAGTTGTCATATTTCCAACCGATACAGTGTATGGAATAGGGACTCTCCCTAAAAATCAGTAGAAAAAAATTTATAAAATTAAAGCATCGTGATTTTTTTCAAAAAAATTATAGCGTTGGTGAGTGATGTAGAAAAAAATTCAAGAAATGATTGACGAGACACCTCAAAATTTGAAGAAAATTCAAAAAGATTATTGATAAATTTTTGGCCTGGAGAATTAACAATTATTTTTTTAATGCAAATAAAAGATTTTTACGAAAAAAATTTTGATGAAAATTTGGACACAATAGGGATTAGAATTCTAAAAAAATAAAATTGCTTTTAGAATTAATAAAAAAATGCAGGTGGAATAATTTTTAACAACGAGTGCAAATTTATCAGGAGAACCAGCGACTACTGATTTAAAAAAATTAATGTAGAAGTTTTAGAAAATGTTGATTTTGTGATCGAAGAAAAAGAAATGAAATTGACAGGAATGCCTTCGACAATTATAAAAATTTGATGATGGTAAAATTGAATTGTTGAGAAAAGGAAATATTTCATTGAAAAGAGATACGAAAAAGAAATATAAAAATAATTTTTTAAAAGGAAAGGTGATAAGGTTAATGGCAAAAATGGTGAATCCCAAATTCGGTTAACGATATGGAAATAATTAATGCAAAAAGCACAAGCAAAAAAATGTCTCAGTTAGTTCAAAAAAATTGGAAAAAGGTAAAAGAAGAGTGACTGTAACATTTAATAAAACTACGAGAAGTTATGTAGCAAAAATTAATTGAAGAAATGAAAAACAAATGATAGCATACGAAAAAAACAATTACCAAATTTGTTTAACTTTTTTAATTATTTAGAAAAAGAAACAAAAAGTGACTAAAGCAAACAAAAAAAGAAAAAAACAAAAGATGTTTTGCTTTCGTATGAAGAAGTTGATTTCTTGAAATTACAGTTGAAAGAAACTATAAAAAGGGATAGAAATGCAATCAAAAAAATTTAAAATGGTATAATTTTTTTGAAAAAAAGTATGTACAAAAATGTTGAAAAACAAACTGAAGAAACTTTAGAAAATGTTAACAGTGGGAATGTTAAAAAGAAATAATTTAGTAAAAAAATTGAGGGAAAAAGGGAAATAAATAGTAATTTTTAAATTACAAAAAAATTGAAAAATAAAAAATAAAAGGGTGAGGGAAAAATTGAATAATAAGTTATTGTCGAGTAGTGTAATTTCGTATGTGAATGAAATTATTAAAAAAAGGAATTTTGAAAAAAAGCAAGTGATATTCATATCAAATTTGATGATTTGGATGGAATGGAAATAAAATATAGAATTGATGGAATTTTTGCAGGAAGTTGAAGAATTATTTGATGTAATTGATAAAAAAAGATTTTTGGAAAAGAAATGTTGTAGAGATAATATCGCGTATAAAAATTTTTGTCTGAAATGAATGTAGCAGAGAAAAGAAAGCCACAAGACGGTAGTTTTTCTTTTTTATTGGATGAAAAAAGGTATGATGTTCGAGTAGCATATATGCCTACAATAAATGGAGAGAGCATAGTTTTAAGAATATTGAAAAGTTTTTTGGAAAATACGGAGTTAAAAACATTGGGGTTTTCAAATGAAAGTGAAGAAATTTTGGAAAAAATGTTAGAGAGAAAATATGGTATGATTTTAGTTAGTGGACCAACTGGTTCAGGAAAATCAACTACTTTGTTATCGATGATTGAAAAATTGAACGATGGAAAGCGAAAAATAATAACGGTGGAAGATCCTGTTGAAAATAAAATAAAAGGAATTGTTCAAGTGCAGGTGAATAATGAGATCGGGGTAACTTTTTCAGAAGTTTTAAAAAGTTGTCTAAGAAATGATCCAGATATAATTGTTGTGTCTGAAATTAGAGATGAAATTACAGCAGAAATTGCCGTAAGAGCAGCACTTACAGGACATTTGGTAATATCGACGATTCACACAAATAATGCAATTGCAACGATAACGAGGCTTGTAGATATGGGAATTCCAAAATATTTGATTTTAGACTCGATGATAGGCGTAGTAGCTCAAAGATTAATTGGGAAAAAATGCGATAATTACAGCAATCATTTAGACGAACATAGCTGTAATAGGTGTAATAACAGCTACGACGGACGAATTGTCATAAATGAAATACTTTATCTTAACGAAGAAGTGAAAAATATTCTGAAAAAAAATGAGTTAGGGAGAAAAAGTAAAAAAAGAAATAAAAGAATTAGAAACAGCAAAAATACATTGATTTTTTTCAATGGATGTAAATGAAAAAAATAGAAAAAAATCTAATTTTTGAAAAAGGATGCATTTGAATTTAGTTAAAAAAATTAATAAAAATGCAGAAAGTGGAAGCACATGAAAAAAAGATAATAGTGTACGATTTTGATAAAACAATATATGGTGGAGAAAGTGGGACAAATTTTTTTCAGTATTATATGAAAAAAATATCCTTTGGAAGCGTTCTTATTTTTCTCTTTCGTATATAAAAGAAGTAATTTTTTTATTTAGTAAAAATAATAGATTTAAAAAAAAATGAAGGAAAGATTTTTTTGTTTTTTTGGAAAAAAACATAGCGAAGAAGAAAGAAAAAAATTTAATAAAAGGATTTTTGGGAAGAATATGGTAAAATGAATTATGATTGGACAAAAAGCTGAATTGGCTAAAAAAATAAGCAAGAATCCGATATGGTAATAGTAAGTTCTGCAACACCAAAAATTTATAATAGATGATTTTTTTGTTATCTTTAGGTTATGACTTTAGTTTTTTTGGAACAGAATTTGAAGGCGATGGTCAAAAAAATTTATCTCAAAAAAATTAAAGGGGAAAACAATAAAGGTCAAGAGAAAGTCGAAAAATTGAATAAATGGGCGAAAGAAAATAATATCGAATACGAAATAATAAAATTTTATTCAGATAGTTTAGCCGATAAACCTTTATTCGATTTGGCAAAAGAAAAAAATATTGGATAAAAAGAGGTAAAAAAAGTAAAAGGAATGCCTTCTAGAAAAACAATATTAGATAAATTATTTTTGGAAATAATAAGAAAATGATTGACAAAGAGAAGGGGATATGATATCATAATGATGTTGCCGCTTTAGCTCATCTGGTAGAGCAACTGACTTGTAATCAGTAGGTGGTTGGTTCGAGTCCGACAAGCGGCACCATAATTACATAAAATAAAGAACATAAAATAAAAATTTTAATGAATGAATCAGCTATCTTTTTGGAGAGCTTTTTTTAGCGTTTGAAAATTTCAATTTGAAAAAGGTTGATTTTTTTAAGTGATATGTTATAATTCATTCAAAAATAAGTATATTAAAAAATAAAAATGGAGGAAATAAGAAATGGCAAAAGCTAAATTCGAGAGAAGTAAACCACACGTAAACATAGGAACAATTGGTCACGTTGACCACGGTAAAACAACAACAACAGCAGCAATTTCAAAAGTATTAGCTGAAAAAGGGTTAGCTGAAAAAGTTGATTTTGAAAACATTGACCAAGCTCCTGAAGAAAGAGAAAGAGGGATTACAATTAACACAGCTCACATTGAGTATGAAACAGAAAAAAGACACTACGCTCACGTAGACTGTCCAGGACATGCTGACTATGTAAAAAATATGATTACAGGAGCAGCTCAAATGGATGGAGCTATCTTAGTAGTATCAGCAGCAGATGGTCCAATGCCTCAAACAAGAGAACACATCTTGTTGGCAAGACAAGTAGGTGTACCTTACATCGTAGTATACTTGAATAAAGTAGATATGGTAGACGACGAAGAATTATTAGAATTAGTAGAAATGGAAGTAAGAGAATTATTAAACGAATACGGATTCCCAGGAGATGACGTACCAGTAATCAAAGGATCTTCATTAGGAGCATTAAATGGAGAACAAAAAAATGGATAGATGCAATTGTAGAATTGATGGATGCAGTGGATGAATATATTCCAACACCAGAAAGACCAATTGACCAACCATTCCTTATGCCAATTGAAGATGTATTCACAATTACAGGAAGAGGAACAGTAGTAACAGGAAGAGTAGAAAGAGGAGTAGTAAAAGTTGGAGAAGAAGTAGAAATCGTAGGAATTAAACCAACTTCAAAAACAACAGTAACAGGAGTAGAAATGTTCAGAAAATTATTAGATTCAGGACAAGCTGGAGATAATATAGGAGCATTATTAAGAGGAACTAAGAAAGAAGAAGTGGAAAGAGGACAAGTGTTGGCAAAACCAGGAACAATCACTCCACATACAGGATTTAAATCAGAAGTATATGTATTGACAAAAGATGAAGGAGGAAGACATACTCCATTCTTTACAGGATACAAACCACAATTCTATTTCAGAACAACTGATATTACAGGAGAAGTAAACTTACCAGAAGGAGTAGAAATGGTAATGCCTGGAGATAACATTGAAATGACAGTAGAATTAATTCACCCAATTGCAATGGAAGAAGGATTAAGATTTGCGATTAGAGAAGGTGGAAGAACAGTAGCTTCAGGAGTAGTTGCAACTATTACTAAATAGTAGTTACTCTAGAAGTAAAAGACATTTAAAATTAGTTAAAAAATAAGAAGTTTATTGCCTTTTAAAAAGATTAAAGGTAATAAACTTTACAAAAGACAATAATTGTGCTATAATATACGCAGTTGTTTGAAAATATAATTTAAGATATTATTTAGGAGGAAGATTATGAAAAAAATTATTAGAATTTTTAGCATTAGCTTTATCAGTTTCTGGAATTGCTTCTGCTGATCAAGACGTTGTAAAAAATGTTTATTTAAATCAAGATTTCAGACAAAGCTATACAGATCAAATCTGGAACTGATGCAAATGAAATTTAGGAAATGAAGGGTTCAAAAAAGCTAACAAAGAAAGATACAGAGTAAGAACTGAAGCTGGAACAACTTTAGGATTAAACGATGAATGGGGATTAGATGCAAATCTATACTACAAACATGATGAAGATAGATTCTATACTGGAGGAAATAGAACTTCAACTAAAAAAAGTTCTGATTTAATAGATGCAAACTTATCTAAAAACATTCAATGGGGATCATTAGACACTAACACTAAATTAGGAGTTAGACACTGGACAAATAAAGCTGGTGTAGGTCACAAAGAAACTACTGGAGAATCTAACGAAATTTACTTCGGACCAACTTTTGGAATGAATGTATTTGGACAAAACATTAAAACTACTTTAGAAGCAGTTTACTTTACACAAAATGGAACTGGTGACCAAGATGGTAGATATTATAGAGCAGCTAACCATAACAATGCTAACCACGGTTGGGGAGCTAACTTAATCTTAGGAACTGATGGTAAATTATTAGAAGGTGGATTCGGTTCAATTGGTTACTATACAACATTGGAACACTATTTAAGAGATGCTAATGGAGAAAACAATAAATCAAATGTTAAATTAGACTACACAGTAGGATTAACTTATGATACTCCTTCATGGCATGGATTATATGCATTTGTTAACCCTGAAAATGAATGGTCTAAACATACTGCAATTGATGGATATGAAAATGAATTTTCTGTATGGACAGGAGTTTGGATACAAAAGCTGATTTCGATACTGCAGTTGGAACAATTTCAGTTAATCCCAAGCTTAAGATATAGACCCAGTTCACAAAGATACTGAAAAATATAAAGATGATACAAAAAAATCTACAACAGAAACTAATGAATTAAGAGCAGGAGTTAAAGTAGGATTAACTGTTAAATAATTAAATTATTTAAACATTAATTTATTACGATAACCTTGAGATTATCATTAATAAAAAGTCGAGATAAATTCTCGGCTTTTTTTATTTTAGTTAAAAATGCTATTATATTATAATACTATATTATTAATACTTTGATAATAAAAAAATAAAAAAATTTGACAAACTACAAAAAGATTATAGAATTGTAATAGATACAAAGTTAAAATATGATAAATAGAAATTAAAAATTTTTGTGTAGTAAGGAGGGCCAATGTATATAGAAAATGTAGGAGAATATTTGAAAGAGAATGGAATTAAAACCCTCTATTCAAAGAATTAAAATATTTCAATATTTATTAGACCATCATACTCATCCCACCGTTGATGATATTTTTTTAGAAATCTTTCTGGCGAAATACCAACTTTATCAAAGACAACAGTGTATAACACTTTGAATATATTTGTTAAAAAGCGATATCGTTCAAGAAATAATTATCGAAGAAAACGAAGTGAGATATGATGTAGTTACAGCTACCCATGGACATTTTTAAATGTAAAACTTGTGGAAATATAATTGATTTTTGATATTGATCTTTCAAAATTAGATTTGAAAAAAAATTGGGAAATGTTGAAATTGAAGAAACGCATTTTTTTACTTAAAAAGGAACATGTTCAGAATGCTTTGAAAAAGAAGTTGAAGCATTAAGAAATTAAAATGAATTTTTTTGGAGAAATTTATTTGTGAAATTAGTTTATTAGTTATATTACATTCAAAGGTTGGAGTTAAATCCAGCCTTTTTTTGATATTTTATTTTTAGGATCCAAATGATGTTTTTTTGATAAAAGATAGCAAGAAGTCTCCGACTTCTACATGTAGGAATAGTTCAGATAGTCATATAATAAATATTTAAAATATCAATAAAAAAATGGATTTCAAAAAGTTTGACAATTAATGAAAAAAATGATAGAATATATAACGATTATAAATCACACTTTGCATTTATTCAAAAAAATAGGGTGTTATCGAATATAATTATTAGAGGTAATCTGTTTTTGGAGATAAGTGGGAGATAAACCAAAAAAAATTTAGGAGGAAATTAGTAATGGCAGTAATTACAATGAAACAATTATTAGAAGTAGGAGCACATTTTGGACACCAAGCAAAAAGATGGAATCCAAAAATGAAACCTTATATTTTTACAGAAAGAAATGGAATTCATATTTTAGATTTGCACCAAACTTTAGGAGCAACTGAAAAAGCATACGAATTCGTAAGAGAAATTTCAGCTGAAGGTGGAAAAGTATTATTCGTAGGAACTAAAAAACAAGCTCAAGAAGCAGTTAAAGAAGAAGCAGAAAGAGCTGGAGGATTCTATGTAAACCACAGATGGTTAGGTGGATTATTAACTAACTTAGAAACTATCAAAAAAAGAGTACAAAGATTAAAAGACTTAGAAGAAATGGATGCTGATGGAACTTTAGATACAGCTTATACTAAAAAAGAAGCTGGATTGTTAAGAAAAGAAATGGCTAAATTGTCTAAAAATATCGGTGGAATTAAAGAAATGAACGAATTACCAGCAGCTTTATTTGTAGTAGATATTAAAAAAGAATTCTTAGCATTAGAAGAAGCTAAAAAGATTAGGAATACCTGTAATCGCATTAATCGATACAAACGTAGATCCTGAATTAGTAACTTACAGAATTCCTGCAAATGATGATGCAATTAGATCAGTAAAATTATTCGCACAAGTTATTGCAAACGCAGCTGTTGAAGGAAACGGTGGAGTAGAAGGAGTTTCTGAAGAAGTTGCACCTGAAGAAGTAGTTACAGAAGAAGTTGTTGAAGAAGTAGTAACTGAAACTGAAGATGAAAATACAGAAGCATAATTGAATTACAGAATAAATAAAATAAAAGGATAGGGGAATAAAACCATTCCCCGATTCTTGTAAACACAGAAAATTTTAATAATTATAGGAGGGAAACAAAGTGGCAATTACAACAGCACTTATTAAAGAATTAAGAGAAAGAACAGGAGCAGGAATGCTTGACTGTAAAAAAGCTTTACAAGAAAACGGTGGAGACATCGAAAAAGCAATTGACTGGTTAAGAGAAAAAGGAATTGCTAAAGCAGCTAAAAAATCAGGAAGAGTAGCAGCTGAAGGATTGGTATTCGCAGCAGTTTCTGAAGATAGAAAAAAAGGTGCTATCTTGGAATTCAACTCTGAAACAGATTTCGTTGCTAAAAATGATGAATTCAAATCATTTGGAGAAAAATTGGTAGACTTAACTTTAAACCATGATTTAACAAGTGAAGATGAATTAAAAGCAATTGAATTTGAAGGAAAAACTGTTGAAACTCACTTAACAGAATTAATTGCTAAAATTGGTGAAAACATGAACATCAGAAGATTAAAAGTAGTTTCTACTGACGGATTCATCGAAACTTATATTCACTTAGGTGGAAAAATTGGAGTATTATTAAATGTTGAAGGAGAAGCTACTCCTGAAAATGTTGAAAAAGCAAAAGGAGTTGCAATGCATATCGCAGCAATGGATCCTAAATACTTAGATAAATCAGAAGTTACAGTTGAAGATTTAGAAAGAGAAAAAGAAATTGCAAGACACCAATTAACTGCTGAAGGAAAACCAGCTAATATTATTGAAAAAAATATTAGAAGGAAAAATGAGAAAATTCTACGAAGAAAACTGTTTAGTACAACAAAAATATGTTAGAGATGACAGTGTTACTATCGGAGAGTTTATTGCCCCTAGCACAATAAATTCATTTGACAGATTTAAAGTTGGAGAAGGAATCGAAAAAGAAGAAGTAGATTTTGCTGCAGAAGTAGCTGCACAAATTTCTGGAAACTAGAAATTAGGGGGATTTTCCCCCTATTTTTTTGTATAATATACTCATGAATGGGAGAAATGAAATATGCTTAAATATAAAAGAATATTATTGAAATTGAGTGGGGAAGCACTTGCTGGAGATAAAGAATTTGGATTTTCAAATGATGTACTTGAAAGTTTTGCAAGACAAATAAAAGAAGTTCATGACCAAGGAGTAGAAGTAGCTATCGTAATTGGTGGTGGAAATATTTTCCGTGGAATAAGTGGAATGGAAAAAGGTTTTGATAGAGTGACTGGAGATACAATGGGAATGCTTGCAACTATTATGAATGGGCTTGCATTGCAAAATTCTATCGAAAATTTAGGTGTGCCAACAAGAGTGATGAGTGCACTTCAAATGCCACAAGTTGCAGAACCTTTTATTAGAAGAAAAGCGATAAGACATCTTGAAAAAGGAAGAGTTGTTATTTTTGCAGGTGGTACAAGTAATCCGTATTTCACAACTGATTCATCTGGAGCGTTAAGAGCTGTAGAAATACATGCTGATGTATTGGCGAAAAGGAACAAAAGTTGATGGAATTTATGATAAAGATCCTATGAAATTTGAAGATGCAGTAAGATATGAAACTGTTAGCTATGCAGAAGCTATTTCTAAAAATTTAAAAGTTATGGATACAGCAGCACTTTCATTATGTAGAGAAAATGAGATGCCAATAGTTGTATTTAATGCTTTGGAAGAAGGAAATATCTTGAAAATGGCTCAAGGTGAAAACATTGGGACAGTTGTAACTGATTAATTGAAAAGGATAGGTTATTTTTAAAAAAATACTCGCTTGAAGAAAAGATAAAAAAATAACTTTGTGAGTTTGATTCAGAAAAAAATAAAATAAAAAAAATAGAAGGTGGTATAAATATGTTAAATACTATTTTAGCAGAAGCAGAAAGCAAAATGGAAAAATCTGTTGAAAATACAAAAGAAAAATTTTCACATGTAAGAGCAGGAAGAGCTAATGTATCTATGTTAGATGGTGTTTCAGTAGAAGCTTATGGAACTCCAACTCCATTAAATCAAGTTGGGACAGTTTCAGCACCAGAAGCTAGATTATTAGTAATTGATCCTTGGGATAAATCTTTAATTCCTGCGATTGAAAAAACAATTTTACAAGCAAACTTAGGATTTAATCCTTCAAATGATGGTAAAATCATTAGATTGGTAGTACCTGAATTGACTGAGGATAGAAGAAAAGAATATGTAAAAAGTTGTAAAAAAAAGAAGCTGAAGAAGGAAAAGTAGCTGTTAGAAATGTTAGAAAAGATGTAAATAACAAATTGAGAAAATTAGAAAAAGATAGCGAAATTACTGAAGATGAATTAAAAGCAAGTGAAGAAAAAGTTCAAAAATCTACAGATAAATATATTGCAGCTATTGATACTGCATTGGCGGCTAAAGAAAAAGAATTGTTGACAGTTTAGTTTCAACAAAAATAGAGTATTAATGTAAAATAAAATTCGATAATCTAAAAACTATTATATTTAGAATTTAGGCTATCGAATTTTTTTATATTAAGTTTAATTTGAAATAATAAATTAATTTTTCAATGCTTGAATTGGAGGGGCAACTCTTCCACCTCTATTAATTAATACTGAACAATCAAGACTATTGATATTTATGATGTCAGCTTCTCCTAAAAGTCCACCGAATACTACTCTATCTCCAGCTTTTTTACCAGGAACAGGAATTATACGAACGGCTGTTGTTTTACTGTTAACCATTCCAATTGCCATTTCATCTGCGATAATTCCAGAAATTACAGCTTCTGGAGTATCACCTGGGATAGCAATCATATCTAATCCAACTGAACATACACAAGTCATTGCTTCTAATTTTTCTAATGTTAGGTAACCTTTACTTGTTGCATCAATCATTCCTTGATCTTCACTGACAGGGATAAATGCTCCTGTTAATCCACCAACACGAGAAGCAGCCATTGCTCCACCTTTTTTTAACAGCATCATTTAAGATAGCTAATGCAAGTGTAGTTCCGTAAGCTCCTACAGATTCTAATCCAAATTCTTCAAGAATGTTTCCAACACTATCTCCAATTGCAGGAGTAGGTGCTAAAGATAAATCCATAATTCCAAAGTCAACACCTAATTTGGCAGCAACTTCTTTACCAACTAATTCTCCCATTCTTGTGATTTTGAAACTAACTTTTTTAATTGCTTCTGTAATTTCATCAATTTTTGCATTTTTATCAATTTGAGATAAAACATGTCTTACAACTCCAGGTCCACTAACTCCTACATTTAACACTAAATCAGGGTTTTCAACACCATGGAATGCTCCAGCCATAAATGGATTGTCAGGAACAGCATTTGTAAATACTACAAATTTTGCTGCAGCAAGTCCATCTTGGTCAGCTGATAATTCGGCTAATTCTTTTACAGTTTTTCCCATTATTTTAACTGCGTCTAAATTGATTCCAGATTTTGTTGAACCAACGTTAACTGATGAACAAACTCTGTCTGTTTCGCTCAAAGCTTTAGGAATACTATTTATTAAGTTAATATCTCCTTTTGTCATACCTTTGTCAACAAGAGCAGTAAATCCACCAATGAAGTCAATTCCAATTTCTTTTGCAGCTCTGTCTAATGCTTTTGCAAAAATTGTGTAGTCATCTGTATCAGTTGCGTTTCCTACAATAGCGATAGGTGTTACTGACACTCTTTTATTCACGATTGGCACGTTATATTTGCTAGAAACTTCTTCTGCATATTTTACCAAGTGTTTACCATTTTTTACAATTTTGTTATAAATATTTTCGGCTGTTTTTTCAGCACTATGTTCGATACAATCCAATAAGCTAATTCCTAATGTAACAGTTCTTACATCTAGATTTTGCATATCAATCATGCTTATCGTTTCAAGTATCTCATCAGGTAATAAATTCATTATATTCTCCTTACTTTTTATTAAATATTATATTCTGTGCATAGTTTTAAAAATTTCTTCATGTTGTAAAAATACTCTTACACCAATTTTTTTCTTCAAATACTTTAAATTCATCTTGAAGAGCTTTTAATATCCTTGTGTTCTCCAGCTTCAACAAGCATAATCATAGCAAAAATATCATCCTCAAAAAAACTTTTTGTGTAATATCAATGATATTCATTTTTAATTCACTTAATTTACTTTGATACATTTGCTACAATCCCTGTTTTATCACTACCAATAACTGTAACTACGATTCTATTATTCACTTTACATCCTCCTAAATTATTTTTTTCATTGCTCTAAATTAAAGCAAAAAAATTATATATGATTTTATTATCGCACAAAAAGAAATTAGCAAATAATTTTTAGGTTATGTGACAATAAATATGGTAAATGTTTAAAAAAATATGAAAAAAATATCTAATAATTGTTGCAATTAAGGTAAAAAAAGATATAAAATATGAGGGAAGTGAAATTTTTTGAGGAGGGAAAAGTGGTAGTTGGTTTAACTGGCGGAATTGGGAGTGGAAAAAGTACAGTAAGTAGGATTTTGCAGAAGAAAGGTTATCCTTTGATTGATTTGGATAAAATATCGCATGAGGTTATTGAGTATCCAGAGGTTATTGAAAAATTGGTGAAGGCTTTTTCGGTGAAGATATTTTGGATGAGAATGGAAAGATTTCTCGACGGAAATTGGGAGCAGTTGTTTTTGGGAAATAAAGAAAAATTGAGAGAAATAAATTCGATTATGCATTCTGTAATTTTAGCTGAAATGCGAAGGCAAGTGCGATTATTGGAAAAAATAAATAAAATTGTATTTGTGGAAATACAGCTTTTGTTTGAGGTGAAGTGGGAGAAGGAATTTGACGTTATCTTTGCTGGTTTATGCTGATAGGGAAACACAGATAAAAAGGGTGATGGAGCGTGATGGCAGAACATTTGAAGAGGTTGAAAAAAATTATAGATTCTCAAATAAATCTAGAAGAGAAAAAGAAAAAAAGTGATTATGTCATAGATAATACAAAAAAATTGAAGAAGTGGAATTGGAAATTGAAAAAAATTTTTAAAAGAATTGGAAGTTTAGACGAAGATTTCGTGAAAGGTGGAAAAAAATGAAAAATTTTTTAAATTAGTAATATTGGTAATTGGAATATTGCTAATTGGATGGTTGTGTTTACCATATAATTTGTTGATAATTGGAAGTGATGCGAGACCTTGGGAAGAAATGAAAGGGACTAGAGCAGATGGGATTGATTCTTGTAAAGGTTGTTCCGTTACTAGCTAAAGTTGATATGATTTCTATACCAAGAGATACTTATGCAGAAATTCCTTGTGAGGATAATTGGAAAAGGGATAAAATAACGCACTCGTTTGCATTTGGGAGTGTGAGAGATGGGAAAGATGGAGGACGAAAATGTACCATTGAAGCTGTTGAAAATTTATTGGAAACAAAGATAAATTATAGTGTTGTATTTAGATTTGATGATGTAATAAATTTGACAACTTTGATAGGTGGAGTTGATATCGTTGCAAACCATACATTTACACAAGATGAGCAACATTTTGATGAAGGTAAGAAATATAGAATTAGTGGAGAAAGAGCGTTAGCGTATACAAGACATAGAAAATCAGACGGTGCATTTGAAAGAGATGGAAGACAAAGACAAGTAATGCAAGAAATTATAAAAAAATTAGTAAAACCAAGTGGTTGGAAATATATTCCAAGAGTTTATAAATATGTAAATAAAAAGAATGGAAATATCTGCTAATCCTGTAAAAGCGTTGGCTGTGTTACCTGCAATATTGTTGAAAAAAAGATGGGATAACTCAGAAGGAAATTACAGGAGACGGAAAAAAATGATGAATGGAATTTATTATTTCATTCCGAATGAAGAATCATTGAAAAGGCAAAAGAAGATTTTTTTCAATGGATTTTAATTTAGGATTTTTAATAGTATTTGAAAAAAATTTAGAATAAAAAAATTATGAAAAAGGAGAAAAAAATTGAGAATAAAAAAAGCTGATTTTGTGAAATCTGCAGTAAAAGAAGCAGATTATCCAGAATTTAACGGGATAGAATTTTTCATTTATAGGGCGATCAAATGTAGGAAAATCGTCATTGATAAATTCGTTGACAGGAAGAAGGAGTTTAGCGAGAACGAGTAAAACGCCAGGAAGAACACAATTAATAAATTATTTTTTTGATAGATAATGAAATTTATTTTTATTGATTTACCAGGGTATGGATTTGCGAAGGTGCCTGATACAGTGAAAAAAAGATTGGGGGAAAACAATAGAAACTTATTTAACTTCAAAAAGAAAGAAAATAGTATTTTTTTATTGTTGGATTTGAGAAGAATTCCTTCTGGAGAAGATATGGAAATGTTGAAATGGTTGGAACATTATGAGGTAGAATATTATATTATATTTACTAAATCAGATAAATTATCAAATAATGAGAAGTTTAGACAATTGAAGGAAATTAAGAAAAAAATTACAGTTCGATAACGAAGATGTATTTTTTTCTATTCATCATTGAAAAAAATACTGGAAGGGAAGAATTGACAGATTTTATTTATAAGAGAAAAGAGGAATACGACAAAACTGGAGAATAATTTTTGTAATTCAAGAGTTAGATTTGTGCATATGAAGGAGGAAAAAAATTGTGAAAAATTTTTAAAAAAATAAAAATTTTTTTAATATATTGCTCACAATTTTTTGTATTTTCAATTTTTTTAAATGCTGAAAGTATAAAAAAATTATGATGTAACAGTGACGATAAATAAAGATGCTACATTGACAGTAAAAAGAAAAAAATAGATTATGAATTTGATGGAATGAGGCATGGAATCTATCATGATATTTCGTTGGCTTTCAAAAAGAAAAAAATTGATAATTTATATAAACCTTATGTGAAAAATGTTGTCAGTAACAAGAAATGGTATGAAAGAAAAAAATATAGATCTCAGAATTTTTTTGATGGGGTGAGATATGCGATAGGAGATGGTTTTGAGGAAATTACTGGTTCGAATAAGTATGAAATTGAGTATAAAATTTATAATATGGTGCTTAGGAGAAGAGATGCTTATCAAATATATTTTAATGTGATTGGAAAATTTTGGCAAATGCCGATAGAAAAGGCAAATGTTACAATAAAAATGTATGATGGGGAAGTTATTAAGGAAGATGAGATCGCAAAATTTGATGTTTATTCGGGAGAGTTTGGCGATTCATCTAATGATTATGAAGTAGTAAAAGAATTTTGGGAAAAATCACTATAAATTCGACAAATCAATTTGATATAAGTAATGGAATAACATTTTGGTTAAATTTGAAAACAGATAAAATTTCACCTACTGATTTTGATACATTGAAAATGTTGCTGGTAACTAATCCAGTTTTAGTAATAGGACCTGCATTAGTAATTCTTTTGATAATTTATGCGTTTTTTTCTTGGGCATTTTTTGGAAAAGATCCAGTAAAAAGAGCAATTGTACCAGAATTTAATCCACCAAAAGATATGTCTTCTATGTTTGTTGCTTATATTAATGGGACGAGAGATCCTAAAGAAATTATAAACATAGGAGTACTGTCGTTGATTTCTAAAGGATTTATAAAGGCAGTCGATAAAGAAGGTGATGGAAAAAATATTGAATATCTGATTTCAAGAGGGAAAAATCGAGAAGAATTGTTTAAGGAAGAAAAAATGTTGTTGGAAACTTTTTTTATCGAGAAGAGTGACACATTTCAAGAAAGTGAGAAATTGTATATTATATCAAATAAAATCTTTGAATTATTTTTAGTGAAATTCATGAAAAAGTTGTTTATCAAAAGAATCTTGGATTTTTTGATGCCATTTATTTTGAGCGTTACTTTGATTGTGCTGATGGCAGTTATTGGAAATGGATTTTTTTGCAAGATGTGGGATTTGATGAGAATATTTTTTTGCATTTATCGTGTTGACGTTTGGAATTGTTATTGTTGAAATTTTGATATCATCAGTGAAAAATTGGTTCTAAAAATAGTGTTTGCGGTATTGGCGGTTGTTGGAGTAGTTATTATGATAAAAAGTGTAGTTTACTCTTCTATAATTTTTAATGGTTTTTATTGATTATTTTTTTCTAATTTATTCAAAATTGATTGGGAAATATACGAATGATATTATCAAGAAAAAAAGAGTATATCAAAGGTATGAAATTGTATTTGAAAAACTGCTGAAGATAGTCAAATTAAGAAATTTAATGATGTTGATGAGATGGCAAATTATTTTTAAAAGAATACTTCCGTTTGCAGCAGCTTTAGGAATACTTGATGATGCAATAAAGTTAATGCAAAAATCAATAAGTTTATACGGATATGAAGCTGACTACAGTTACATTGTCCAAAAAAATCGCATATGTCTTCATATGACAATCTTTCTTTGAGAGCAAAATTATATAATAGATATAACTGAGGTCAAGAAAAAAATATTTCAAAGAAATCGTTCTAAATTTTAGGACGATTTTTTTCTTATTTTATCAATGTTTTTTTGTTTGAAAAAGGCAAAATATGATAAAAATATACAAATATTGAGTTACGGAAATAAATAATATATTAATAAAAAAATGGGAGTTGAAATTAAATATGTTTCAAAAAAATTAGATGACGTTGTATTAAAGCACGAAGAATTAACGAAAATGCTGATGGATCCTGAAGTAATATCAGATCCTAAAAAGCTTATGGAATACAACAAGGCTTTTAAACAGCATAGATGAAATAGTAAAAAAATATACATATTACAAATCGCAAAAAGAAGAAATGGAAAGTCTTAAAGAAGATTTGAAATCAGAAAAAGATCATGAAATGAAAGAAATGATGCTTGAAGAAATTCATTCGATAGAAGAAGAAATTCCAACATTGGAAGAAGAATTAAAAAAATACTTTTATTACCTAAAGATCCTAATGATGATAAAAACGTTATTATGGAAATTAGAGCTGGAGCAGGTGGAGATGAAGCAGCTTTATTTGCAGCAGATATTTTCAGAATGTTTATTCGATATGCAGAAAGAAATAGATGGAAAACTGAAATCATTGAAAAAAATGAAATTGGAGTAGGTGGATTAAAAGAGGTAACATTCTTGATTAAAGGGCATGGAGCTTATTCTAGATTGAAATTTGAAAGTGGAGTTCATAGAGTGCAAAGGGTTCCTGCTACAGAATCTTCTGGAAGAGTACATACTTCGACAATTACAGTTGCAGTATTGCCAGAAATTGATGATGTTAGTGAAGTTGAAATTAATCCAAGTGACTTGAAGATTGATACTTATAGATCAAGTGGTGCAGGTGGACAGCACGTAAATACTACAGATTCAGCAGTTAGAATTACGCATTTACCTACAGGATTGGTAGTTACTTCTCAAGATGGAAGATCGCAAATAAAAAATAAAGAAGCAGCAATGAAGGTATTGGCTTCAAAATTATATGAAATGGAATACGAAAAACAAAGAAAAGAAGTTGAAAGTGAAAGAAGATCGCAAGTAGGAAGTGGAGATAGATCTGAAAAAATAAGAACATATAATTTCCCTCAAGGAAGGGTTACAGATCACAGAATTAAATTGACATTACACAGATTAGAAGCAGTGCTAGATGGAGATTTAGATGAAATGATTGATGCGTTAATCGCTTATGATCAAGCAGAAATGTTAAAAGCTGTTGGTGATAATGAATAATTTGCTAGAAATATTAAATAAATCGGTTGATTATTTAGAAAAGCGGAAAAATTAAAGAAGCAAGATTAAAAAGTAGAGAGTATTCTTGCAGAAGTTTTATCAATGCAGAGAATTATGCTTTTATGCAAATTTTTGAGAGAGAATTATCACAAAAAGAAATAGCAAAAAAATAAAAGAAAAAAATTAAATGGGATATTAAAAAAAGATGAATATAAATCTGATATAATAACAGCTGAAAGAGAAGAAAAATTTGAAAGTGTTGTTGGATAAAAGTGTCAGTTTTTTTAGAAAAGAATAATATTCCTGAAGCAAGATTGAAGGCAGAAATTATTTTTTTCAAATGTTTTGGGAATTGAAAGAATGATGCTTTTTTTACTAAGTATAGAGATGAAATAGATGAAGAGAAAAATAAAATAAGAGAGTATATTCATAAAATTGGAAAAGAGAAATTTCCTATTCAGTATTTATTAAATGAGCAAGAATTTTATGGTAGAAGTTTTTTTATGTTGATAAAGGTGTTTTTGATACCTAGGCTAGATACGGAAGTTCTTGTGGAAAAGGCATTGAATATACTTAAAAAGGAATCGATTGAAGAGCCAAAAAAAGTTTTTGGATATTGGAGTTGGAAGTGGTGTAATTGGAATTACAATTGCATTGGAAGTACCGACTTCTAAAGTAATGGGAGTTGATATTTCTGAAAAGGCGTTGGAAATATCTTCTAAAAAAATAAGAAAATATTGAAAGGCTGGGAATATTAAACTTTATAAAATCAGATTTATTTGAGAATATTGAGTATAAAAAAATTTAATATGATTGTATCGAATCCACCATATATTTCATCTGATGAAACAGATGTAATGTCTGAAGATGCTTTTGTTGCATGAGCCGAGCGAGGCTTTATTTGCTGGAAGTGAAGGATTGTATTTTTATAATTCAATTTCAAAAAAAGCAATGGAATATTTGGATGACAATGGATATTTGTTATTTGAAATAGGGTATAAGCAAGGAGAAATTGTTGCTAAAAATGATGGAAACATATGGTTTCAAGAATGTAGAAATAATAAAAAGATTTAGCAGGAAATGACAGAGTAGTCGTAGGACAAAAATTAAATAATTAATAAAATTTATTTTTATTAATAAAAATATCAGAATTTTATAGTTTTTGACTTTAGATTTCAATTTTAGATTGTGTTTTTAGTTGAGGTTATATGAAATGTCTGATATTTAAAAAGAATATTATCTAAAACTTGTAATTTTTGCAGTTTTTAGAGTATAATATATTCGGAAAAAAATTTGAATCAAATTAAAAGGATATTGATTCAAATGATTATAAAAATTACAAATTAAAGAAAAAAATAGGGAGATGAGAGAATGAGTAGGAGTGAGAAAATTTTAAAGAAAAACTGCAATTTTAATGTTCGGTTTAGCTTTTAGGATATTCAAGTTTTGCTGCAACAACAGCTGACACTACTAAAAAAATACGGAATTAGAAAAAAATTAATAAGAAATCAATATAAAGACGGAAATACAGATTTGAATATAAATAAAAAAATCTGCAAATACAAATACAAGTTATAGAGATTCTGGAAATGTAAATAGAATGCCAGAATATACAGCAAACAAAAAGAATACAAGGTGCACCAGACTTAAATTTAACTAGAGAACAATTATTGTCTGTTGCAGATAAAATATTTAAAAATGAAACAGGAGGTTCAATAAACGAATTAGTTGCTTGGAATGATGGAGAAAAACTTTCCTTCACTAGGAATCGGACATTTTACTTGGTTTTAAAAGCAAGTGGAGGTAGAAGTGGATTTGGAGATAGTTTGCCAGAAATGGTAGCTTACTACAGAAAACAAGGTATAAAATTACCTAAAATTTTAGAAGAAAATAGATTCTCGCCATGGCAAAGTAAATCAGAATTAATGGCTAAAAAAGCTAGAGGAGATAAAGATATTCAAGAATTAATTTCTTTCTTTGATAGTACAAGAGATATTCAAGTAATGTTTATTTACGAAAGATTAAAATCATCACTTGATAAAATGTTAAATGCTTCTTCAAATAAAGAAAACTTAAAAAATCAATTTAACAGAATGGTTGAAACACCAAATGGATTGTATGCTTTAATTGATTATGTAAACTTTAAAGGTGAAGGATTATCAGGAGTTTCTTCATATAATAATGTTGCTTGGGGATTAAGACAAGTGTTGGAAAATATGAGGGGAACTGCGGTTGGTCAAAGTGCGTTAGTAGAATTTAGTAATTCAGCAAAAGCTGTGTTAACAAGAAGAGTAAACAATGCACCGAGAAATGAAAGAAGATGGCTACAAGGTTGGTATAATAGAGTAGATACATATAAAACATTTGAAATTGGAAGTGCTGGTTCTACTGAAATCGGAAGCGCTGGATCTACTTACAGTAGCAATTTCTAGTAATTTTATATAAAAAGGAAAAATAAAATGAATATTTTAGAATTTGATTTTGATTTACCAAAGGAATTGATTGCTCAGCATGCAGTGAATCCACGAGATCATTCAAAATTGTTAGTTTTGAATAAAGAAGAAAAAACTATGGAACATAAAAAGTTCTATAATATTATTGATTATCTAAAAGAAGGTGATGTATTAGTATTAAATAGAACGAAAGTAATACCAGCAAGACTTTTTTTGGAAAGAAAGAAAATGGAGTAGTACTAGAATGTTTTTTATTGAAGAGAATAGACTTGAATACTTGGGAAGTGTTATTAAAACCAGCTAGAAAATTAAAAATTGGACAAAAGATAATATTTTCTGAGGAATTGGAAGCGGAATTGTTGGAAGTAAAGGAAGATGGAAACAGAGTACTGAAATTTAATTTTGAAGGAAGTTTTGAGGAAATACTTGATAGATTAGGTGAAATGCCGTTGCCACCGTATATTTCAGAAAAATTGGAAGATAAAAATAGATATCAGACGGTTTATGCTAAGGAAGGTGAGTCAGTTGCTGCTCCGACAGCAGGATTGCATTTTACTGAAGAATTGTTAGAAAAAATTAAAGAAAAAGGAATAATTATTGCAGAGGTGTTTTTAGATGTTGGATTGGGAACATTTAGACCAGTTCAAGTTGAAAATATTTTAGATCATAAGATGCATGTAGAAAAATACAGCGTTCCAAAAAGAGACTGTTGAAATAATAAATAATGCCAAGAAAAAAATAATCACAGAGTAATAGCTGTTGGAACGACATCTGTTAGAACATTGGAATCTTCTGTTGATGAAAATGGCAATTTAATTGCTTCAGAAGGTTATACAGGTATTTTTTTATTTATGGAGATTATAAATTTAAAGTAGTGGATGCGATAATTACAAATTTTTCATTTACCAAAATCAACATTGATAATGTTAGTTTCGGCATTTGGAGGAAAAGAATTTATAGATGCAGCATACAAAAAGGCTATAGAAGAAAAAAATATAGATTTTATAGTTTTTGGAGATTCGATGCTAATATATTAATTTTTTTCACATTATGTTTGAAATTATTTAAATAAAATAAAAATAACAGAAAATTCCCACTTGTTAATTAAAATGAGGGAATTTTTAGCAAATATTAGAATAATTTATAGAGAGGAGTTTTAGAAAATAAAAATATTTTTCTATATTTAATATGAAAAAAAAATTTTTTTGAAATTATTTGTGATAATGATATTTTTTTGATTATGAGTTCTTTTTATTTTTCGCAGAAAAAAAGTCAATTTTTTTAGCTGTTGGAAATGTTAAAATTGTTAGAGAAGAGCCGTTAGTTATAAAGAGAGAGGATATAAATATTACGATTGAGAAGGATAAAACTATAAAAGTTGAGAATTTGTACACATTTAAAAAAATATTGGAAATTACAATGTGAAATCGACATTTATGTTTTGGTTGGACCAAAATCTTGAAAAATCCTACAAAAGATTATAGTAACGCAAATAAAAAAATAATCGAGGGAAATATCTAAAAAAATTTAAAATTTTATTCAGATTATGACAAATCACAAAATTTAAGAGCTGTAATAAATTTTGATGAAAATATTTACGAAAAATCAAAAAAACGATAATGTTCAAAGGGAATGGTTTGCAGTATCGAAAGTATTGGAATCGCAAAAAGGAAGGTAAATTGAATGTTTATTATGATTTAGTAAATACAGATTTTTTTCTAGAACTAAAAAAATTTATTTACAGTTTCAATCTAGTAAACAATTTTTTTAATAAAAAAATAAAGCAGAAATTTTGTATGTAAATATTTACAATAAATCAAATTATCCAATTGAAAATATCGAATTTAAAGGTTATAATTTTTAAAAAAATGTTACTAAGAAAAATGATAGAGCAAAAACATTATGAATTGTTAGTTGGGGATGTTAATTTGGAAGATAATTTGGTGATTAGATTTAAATAGTTTTTTTGAAAATAGATAAAGAGATTGGGAAAGAGAATCAAAAAAAGAAAGGAAATTAGAATGAGAGTAACTGCAGGAACATTGAAAAATAGGAAAATAAAGTCAAGAGAAGGGAGAGAGACTCGTCCTACATTGGAGAGAATTAAGGAAGCAATTTTTAGTATTATAGGAGATAAGGTTGTGGATGCTAAATTTTTAGATTTGTATTCAGGGACTGGGAATATTGCGATTGAAGCGTTGAGTCGTGGTGCGAAAAGAGCTGTCATGATTGAGCAAGACAAAGAGGCGTTACGGATAATTATTGATAATATTGATACTTTGGGATTGACAAATGTGAGTAGGGCCTATAAGAATGATGTTTCAAGAGCAATTGAAATTTTAGGAAGAAAAAATGAGAAATTTGATATTATTTTTTTGGATCCACCGTACAAGGAAAAATATATCAATATCAACTATTGAAAAAGTATCTGAAAAATAATATTTTTAGCTGAAGGTGGAATAATTATTTCAGAACATAGTATCTATGAAAAAAATGCCTGAAAAAAAATAGGAAATTTCGTGAAATATGATGAAAGAAATTACAATAAAAAAATAGTAACTTTTTATTGTTATGAATAATTTTTGTGAAAAATAAATAAAAATGCAACTATTTATTTAAATAAAAAAAGAAGGGAAGTAATAGAAATGGCAGGAAAACAAACTTATGAAGAAAAATATTGAACAAATTGATGAGATTTTTGGAAAAAAATTGGAAAATGGAGAATTATCGTTGGAAGATTCGATAAATGAGTATGAGAAGGCGATAAAAATTGATTAAAGAATCAGAAAAAGTTGTTGGAAATTGGGGAAGGGAAAAGTTTTAAAAGTTTTTAGAAAAAAATGGAAAACTTGAAACTGAAAATTTAGATTAAAAAAAGTTTTTGATAAAAAAAAAGAAATTTTTATTGAAAAAAATTTAAAATTGTGTTTTTAAAAAAATTATTTTTAGAAAATGGTGTGAGTGCTTATGTTGAAAAAAATATTTGAGTGAGAAGAAAGAGATTGTAGAGGGAAATTTACAAAAAAATTACAAAAGTATGAAATATCCTGATGAATTGGCAGAAGGTATGGAATATGCTGTAATGAATGGTGGAAAGCGGATTCGTCCGATTTTGATGTATATGATTTGTGATTTGTTTGGGAAGGAATATGAAGCGGTGGAAGATGTGGCGGTAGCATTGGAGTTTATTCATTGCTATTCGCTTGTACACGACGATTTACCTGCAATGGATGATGATATGTATCGACGTGGGAAATTGACGACGCATGTAAAATATGGTGAGGCACCAGCGATTTTAGTTGGAGATGTACTTTTAACGGAAGCGTTTAATGTGATTTCAAATTCTGATAAAATTAGTGATAAAAGTAAAGTGGAAATTATCTTGAAATTATCTGAATATGCAGGATTTTACGGAATGGTTGGTGGACAATTTGTAGACATTAAATCGGAAAATCAAATCATTGAAAAGAGTGAAAAAGGTGTAGATGAAGCGAGAAAGACATTGAGTTATATTCATCAGCATAAAACAGGGAAATTGCTCACAGCGGCGATAGAATTGCCTTTAATTGCGTTGAGAATTGAAGGTGAGAAGAAGAAAAAATTAATTGAATATTCGGAATTGATTGGGATTGCGTTTCAAATAAAAGATGATATTTTGGATATTGAAGGGGATTTTTTGGAAACTGGGAAAGAATCAAATGATGAGGAAAATCACAAAATGACTTATCCGAGTTTGTATGGTCTTGAGAAAAGTAAAGAAATGTTGTCGGAATATTTGAAAAAGGCTAATGAAATTATTGAAAAAAATATTTTGATGGGAATGAATTATTTGTTGAATTGACAGATTATTTTGGAAATCGAAAAAAATAAAAAGGGAGAAACGATGTTTGTAGAAAAGGAAAATTATTATTTTTATTGAAGAGTTTGAAAAAAACTTGGGATAAAAGCAGTTTATACGAAGAAAAATGCTGGAAATATGTCGGATTATTGTCCCCTTGAAAATCAAGTTCAAGGTATTCAAAAAGAGAATAGAAAAAAATTATTGGAAAAAAATTAAATCTTGAAGGAAAGCAAGAAGTTATGGCATTTCAAAACACATTCAGCAAATGTTTTTTTGTTATTGATGAAAAATATTGATAAATATTATTATGAGAAAGGAATGTGATATTGACGGATTTTTTTGACAAAAAAAGGAAAGATATTGCAATTTTTACTTTTTATGCAGACTGTCTTCCAATTTTTTTTGTGTATGATAAAAAAATGAAGTTATTGGAGTATGGCATTCAGGTTGGCCTGGAACATTTAAAAGGGATGATGAAAAGTGGTCTTGAAAAAAATGAAAGAAGTTTTTTTGGGACTGATCCAAAGGATGTTTTTAATGGGATTAGGAATTGGAATGCAACAAAAATATTATGAAGTTGGTCTAGATTTTTTTATGAAAAATTTTTGTGAATAAATTTGGAAAAAGAAAGTGAATTGATACAAAAAAATCGTTTAAATGGAATGAAAATACTGGGAAATATCATTTTGATAATACAAAATTTAATGAGATAATGGCTTTATCACTTGGCATAAAAACCAGAAAAATTTAATTGTTTCTTACGAAGATACTTTTTGGAGAAATTGATGAATTAGGGAATAGGAGCGACAAATTTCATTCGCATAGACGAGAAGGGAAAAAAATGCTGGGAGAGCAACTGCGATGATAAGTTTTTTTCTGTGAAAAAAATAGATAGTTTAATAAAAAAAGGAGGATAATTTATCCTCCCAAATATGCCTTTTTAATTTCAGGATTAACTAATAATCCTCTACCAGTTCCTTCTAAATAATTTTACCAGTTTCTAAAACATATCCTCTATCAGCGATAGAAAGTGCCATATTGGCATTTTGTTCAACAAGTAGAATTGTAACGCCCTCTTCTTTATTAATACGTTCAACAATTTTAAAAATTTCTTGAACAAGTAAAGGTGCTAGTCCCATTGATGGCTCATCAAGAAGTAACAATTTTGGCTTAGACATCAAGGCTCTTGCCATTGCTAGCATTTGTTGTTCTCCTCCACTCATCGTTCCAGCAAGTTGTTTTTTTCTTTCAGCTAGTCTAGGGAAAAGTTTAAACATTTTTTCCATATCAGCTTTTATTTCATCTCTATCGTTTCTAGTGAAAGCTCCCATTTCTAAATTTTCCACAACAGTAAGTTGAGTAAAAATTCTTCTTCCTTCAGGAACGTGTGCCATTCCTTTTTTTATAAGTTTGTGAGCTTCAATATTAGTTATATTTTCACCATTTAGAGAAATTTCTCCAGCTTTAATAGGAACTAACCCAGAAATTGCGTGCAATGTAGAAGTTTTACCAGCACCATTAGCTCCAATAAGAGAAACAATTTCTCCTTTTTTTATATTGAATGATATATTTTTTATAGCGTGAATTCCACCATAATAAACATTCAAATCACTTACATTTAAAATATCCACAAAAATCCTCCTATTTTTACTCACCCAAATAAGCAGTAATAACTTCTTTATTATTTTGAATTTCTTCAGGCAATCCCGAAGCAATAATTTTTCCAAAATTTAAAACATACAATCTTTCACAAATACCCATTACTAAATCCATATCGTGCTCGATTAATAAAATTGAAATTTTAAATTTGTCTCTAATGAAACGGATAGTATTCATTAATTCTTTTGTTTCGTTAGGATTCATTCCCGCAGCTGGTTCATCAAGCAATAATAATTTTGGAGAAGTTGCAAGTGCTCTCGCAATTTCCAATTTTCTTTGTTGACCATATGATAAGTTTCCAGCTGTAATATTTGCCATTTCCGCCATATCAAAGATATCTAATAAGTCTAATGCAGTGTCAGTCGCTATTCTTTCTTCTCTCCAGTATTTAGGAAGTCTTAAAACAGCAGACAATGTAGAATAACTCATACTATTGTTTAAAGCTAATTTTACATTATCTAAAACTGATAAATTTTTAAATAATCTAATATTTTGGAAAGTTCTAGCTACTCCAAGTGTAACTATTTGTGGAGTAGTTTTTTTGTTAACGCTTGTTCCGTTTATTGAAATATCTCCGTCAGTAGGCTTGTAAACACCTGTTAAAAGGTTAAAGATTGTCGTTTTTCCAGCTCCATTAGGTCCAATCAATCCAATCAATTCGCCTTCTTTAATTTCAATGTTTACATCATCAACGGCTCTAAGTCCACCAAATGATATTCCCAAATTCGTCGTTTTTAATAATGACATAATTAATACTCCTATTTTTTTATTTTTTTGTTTTTTTATTCAAAGTTTTATTTTTTTATATTCTTAATTTTTTTCTTACAAATCTTGGTATTGTTAATTCTTTTTGTTCCAAAAAGTCCTGATGGTCTAAAAATCATTAACACAATTAAGATAATCGCATAAACTAAATATCTAAATTGAGAAACTTCTCTTAAATATTCATTTAATACAGTTAAGGCAGTTGCAGAGATAACTGCTCCAGTGATACTTCCTAATCCACCAAATACAACCATAACCAATATTTCAATAGAGAACATAAATCCAAATTTATCAGGTGTTAAAATTCCAATATTGTGTGCGAATAATGAACCACCAATTCCAGCGAAGAAAGCTGATAAAGTGAATCCATATAATTTTGCTTTTTTAATATTAATACCAATATTTTCAGCAGCAATTTCATCTTCTCTTATCGAAATAATTTCTCTACCTTTTCTTGAAGTCATAATCATTGTCATAACGATAACCGAAACAACAACGAAAATGAATGAAATTTGGAAATTAGTTATTGTCGGAATATCTTTTAATCCAGCAGCTCCACCTAAGAAATCTAAATTTTGAATAACATATTTTATAATTTCTCCAAAAGCCAATGTAATAATTGCCAAATAATCTCCTCTTAATCTTAATGTACTTGCTCCTAATAAAAATCCGAAAACCGCTGCAACGATTCCACCAATTATTGAAGAAATAAGTAATTGAACGAAAGCGGGTAAATTAGCGGCAACCATTGATTTAGAAATAAGAGCAGCAGTATATCCTCCAATAGCAATAAATCCAGCATGACCTAAACTAAGTTGTCCCCATTAATCCAACTGCGATATTCAAGCTCACTGCAAACAATATATAAATCAAAATATTAATATAAACACCAGCAGTATAACTAAACATATCTTTACTATCAAAACTAAAATTTAAAATAATGAATAAAACTATAATGAATATGGTAGTCAAACTATAATTTTGTTTATTAAATTTATTGAAATAGTTCAAATCTCCCCATACACTTGTAGTTTTTTGTGTATTTTTTTGCATTTTTCCTCCTATTAAACTTTTTCTTTTTGATTTTTACCAAATAATCCGTTTGGTCTAAATATAAGTATTAAAACTAATACTCCAAAAACAATAGGATTTGCCCAAGTAGAAGAAATATAACCTTTTGTATAAGATTCAACAATTCCTAAAACGTAACCTCCAACCATTGCTCCAGGAATACTTCCTATTCCACCAAATACAGCTGCAATAAACGCTTTTAATCCAGGTAACATACCCATGTAAGGTTCTATTCTTGGATACATTATCGCATATAAAACTCCACCTAAAGCTCCTAATCCAGAACCAATAGCAAAAGTAATTGCGATAGTCAAGTTAACGTTAATTCCCATTAATTTAGCAGCTCCAGTATCTTGAGAAACGGCTCTTGTAGCTTTTCCTAATTTTGTTTTTTTGATAAATAAATTTAAAACATACATACAGATTAAAGTAATTGCAATAACGAAAAATAGTAAGTATACTAATGTTGATAGCTCCTAATTTAATGTTGCTATCAGCCGACAAGAATGAAGGAATAGCATTTGTATTAATTACTCTTGGATTAGCTCCAAACACAATTAAAGCAACACTTTCTAACAAGAAACTCATTCCAATCGCAGTAATCAATGCAGAAATTTTTGGTGCATTTCTCAAAGGTCTGTATGCAAAAAAGTCAATAAGTACACCTAATATAGCACAAAAAACAATAGATATTACAAGTGCTGGAATAAACGGTATTCCAAATGAAAGACAAACTAAAACAATGTAAGATCCAATCATCAATATATCACCATGTGCAAAATTTATAAGTCCAACAATCCCATAAACCATAGTATAACCCTAATGCAATTAATGCATAAATACTACCAGCTTGAAGACCATTGATAGTCTGTTCTATAAAGTTTTTTTAACATTTTTTTACTCCTCAAATTTTATTTTTTTATATGAATAAAAACTGAAAGAAGATAGTAAAATAACCTATCTTCTTTTTCATAAAAAAATTACTCATATTCTAATTATTTTTAAGATTTTTCTAATTAAATTGAATTGTATCATTTAATAGAATTTAAAATTATAATTTTTTTCTTTTAATGTAAGTTTTTCCACCTTTAACTTCTATGAAAGTAACTTTTTTATTAGGGTTTCTATCAGCGTCAAATTGGAAAGTTCCAGTAACTAGAGGTAAACCTTTAGTAGCTGCCATAGCAGTTCTGATAGATTCTCCTGATAAGTCTTTAGAATTTTTGATTGCATTTTCAACAACAATAACTGTATCATATCCTAATGCAGCAAATACTAAAGGATTAGAGTTAAATTTAGTTTTGTAATCTTTTATGAATTTTACTACAGTTGGATCAGTATCATCTGGAGCAAATTGACTTGAGAAGATAGTACCTTCAGCAACTTTTCCAAAGTTAGTTTGGATTCCATCCCAACCGTCTCCACCTAAGTAAGGAATTTTAAATCCTAATTCATTTGCTTGAGTAGCAATTAATCCATTTGTATTATAATAATCTGGGATATAAAGAGCTTCAGGATTTTGTCCTTTAATTTTTAGTTAAAGATTGATTTGAAAGTCTTTATCATCTTTAGTATATTTTTCTTCAACAATAGTTATTCCATCTTGAGTTGCTTGTTTTTTGAATGCTTCAGCTAATCCTAATGAATAATCACTTGAAGTATTAGTTAAAACAGCAATTTTTTTGATACCTTTTGTTTTAGCATATTTTGCAACAGCAGTTCCTTGGAAAGGATCAGTAAATGTAGTTCTGAATACATAATCTTTACCTTTTGTGATATCTAAAGCTGTTCCAGATGCAGTAATCATAGGAACTTTAGCTTTTTGAGCTAATTCTGAAACTGCGATTGAAGCAGAAGAAATAACTTCTCCGATAACTAAGTTTACTTTATCTTGTGAAACCATTTTTTTGAAAATGTTAACAGCTTCTTGTGATTCACCTTTACTATCTGCGACAACAAGTTCAATTTTTTTACCATTGATTCCACCAGCTGCATTTAATTCATCAACTTTTAATTGAACTCCATTTTTTACAGCTACACCATATTGAGCAACATCACCAGTAAGTGGTGCGATAACTCCAATTTTAATTACGTTGCTATCTGCCGCTTTTTTACTACCACAGCTAACAACAAACAATAACAATAACGACATTACGAATAGTAATTTTTTCATTGTTTTTCTCCTTTCAAAAATATAAAATTTAATTAATGATTTATAAAAACATCTTAATTGAATATTTAATTATAACATAAATACATTGATAATTAAAATATTTATTATTAATAGAAATATTTATAAGATATTTTTTTATTAGTTTTTTTAGTAAAAAAATAGTAAGGACATAATAATAGACTTTAATATATTATGAAAGTTTACTAGATAAAAATAAAATTCAGATGTGAGAGAAACTATAATTTTGTAGAGGTGTGTAAAAATTAAAAAAATCGGAGCTGTCTCAAAATGAAACAGCTCCTTTTGTGTTGAAGATATAATTAAGAATCAATCATTTAAGATTTTTTTAAATTATTGTCCTAAATTGAAGTTATAACCTACACCAAGAGTAACTCTTTTATAGTTAGCTTTAATGTTATCGTTTCCAGCTTTATATTTTCCTTGGTTTTCTTTATACATAACGTCAACATTTACATTATTAACATTAACTCCAGCACCTGCTCCGTAGTATAAACCATCTTTAGCTTTATCTGTGTTAGCAGAATATCCTAAATCTCCTTTAATGTATGGTTTAACAACTGTTGGAGTGTCAAATGTATATTTTGCAGTTCCGTAAATAGGTACTGAATTGTAAAGTTCACCTTTTGAATCTTTTAAATCATTATGTTGTTGATAAGCTACTCCAGCTCCAACTTCTAAACCAGGAGTAACTTCGTATCTATATTCAGCTCCTGCTTCAAAAGCATTTCTTTTAGCATCAATATCTTCATCAATATTTTTGATATAAGTGTTGTTTTTAGCATCTTTTATTTTATATTTTCCACCTAAATCATAACCACCTTTTACTTCAATTTTGTGAGCACTAGCGAAAGAAGCTAATCCTGCAACTAAAAAAATAATCCTAATAACATTTTTTTCATGTTAATCACCTTTCCTTTATAAACTTTCCTTTTATTTTTTTATCAAAGATTTGTTGTTATCCTTGATGTACCAGTAGTATACCTCAAATGACTTATAAGTCAATTGATAAAAAGATATTTTTTTGTATGGATTTTTAGTGTATTTTTTTCCTTTGCAAAAAAATGAAAAAAAGTGCTTGTAAATGGCTAAAAATACTAGTGAAAATTGATTTTTATAAAAAAAATAAAAAAAATGCAAAAAAATTAATAAAAAAATATAGAAATTTTTACTAAAATTATTATATAATTGGTATCAGAACAAAAAAATTAATAGGAGTTGATATAAATGTTAGGAACAGTGGAGAAATAAAGCAGGATTATTGTTTAAAGGGAATAATTTTCAAGGTAGTAAAAAAAAGTGATAAATTTCAGGAGAGCAAAATACCTTCTCATAATCATGAAAAATGAAGAAATTATTTTTTTCTGTATTAAAAGGAAAAATGGAAAATGTTTTTAAATGGAGAAGAAAAAAACATATTTTTGGTTCCAGGAGATATTTTGCATTTTGATGGGAAAAATTTTTATTAGTGGAAATGCTTTTGGAAGATTCTGAAATCAATATAACTTTGATTTTTAAAAATAGGATAAATAGAAAATGAGTTTATTTATTTTAAAAAAATAATTGGAATTTTGTCAATGTTTTTTTGGATCACTATTATTTTATTATTGGTGGTCCGAAAAATTCTGAATATTATTGGGAGGGTTGCATTTCAATATTTGCTTTTTGCATTAAATGAAGGTTACAGACATACAAAAAAATTTAAAAATTATATTTAATAAGGTTAGGGATATTTGCTTTGGTAATACAACTACCTTTATTTTTTTCAAGTACTAAATATCCAATGAACATATTTTTTTACATTATTTACAGGTTTATTAATTATTACAATTATGAACACAAAAAAAGTTAATATTTTTTTCCAAAAATATTAATAATCGCTTCGTTGTTTTATATAACAAAAAAATTTGAGTTTGACTATTCAATATACGGAATATTATTGATAATGATTTTTTTAATATTTTTTTATAATCGAAAAAAATATTGATTTTTGTCAGTTTTTTTGTTTTTTAAATTTAATAATTGTATATTTTCCAGAAATATTTGATTTGAGTAAAACACAGTTTTATTCGATATTTTCGTTAATATTTATTTTTTTGTACAATGGGAAAAAAAGGGAAGAGTATGAAGTATTTTTTTCTATTTATTTTTATCCGTTACATTTTTTTGTGATCGAGTTAATTAATAAATTTTTAATTAAATAAAAAAATAATGGGATTTTATAAATTTTATTATTTATTTTATGAGAAAAAAATATGTTAAAATAAAAAGGACGTTTTTAGAGGGAGTTTTTTTAAAAAAACTTAGAAAAGAGAGTACGTAAAAAAACAGGAGTTAAAAATGACAAAAAAAGAGCGATTTAAAAAAATATTTCCAATATTAGAAAAATAAGTTTGGTAAACCTAAATGTGCATTGGATTTTTGAGACGCCGTATCAGTTGATGGTAGCGGTGATTTTATCGGCACAATGTACAGATGTGAGAGTAAATATTGTAACAAAAGAGTTTTTTTAAGGTTATGAAAGAGCCAAAAAGATATTCGAGAAATGGATTTAGAAACGATTGAAAAAGTATATAAAAATCAACTGGATTTTTATAAGAATAAGGCTAAAAAAATATTAAATTGAATGCCGAAATGCTTTTGGAAAAAAATATAATGATAAAATTCCAAATAAAATGGAGCAACTAGTGGAATTGCCTGGAGTTGGACGAAAAACGGCTAATGTTGTTTTGGGAGAATTGTGGAATATACGAGAGGGAATTGTGGTTGACACTCATGTTAAGAGATTATCGAATTTAATTGGATTTGTGAAAAGTGATAATCCAGAAATAATAGAAAAGGAATTGATGAAATTTATTCCAAAAAAAAATTGGTTTGAGTATTCGCATTATTTAATATTACAGGGCGTGACAAATGTATTGCGAGAAGACCAAAGTGCGAAGAGTGTGAAATTAGGGATTTTTGTAAACATTATGAGCGATTACAGAAAATAAAGAAATAAATTTATATATAAAATTGAAGAAAGGAAGAAAATGGTCGGTAAGTTAAAAAAAGTAATTATAGCAACAAGTTTGTTTGCAGTTTTGTTAAATGCAGAAGGAACTTCTGAGGAAGGAGGAGCTTCAACATCAGCAACATCTGAGAAAGTGACAGTTAGAGAGGAAAAAAAGTTCACCAAAATTTGAAGTGAAAAGGGAAGAAATTCATTCTAAGAAAAAAGAATCTGGAAGTAGTAAAATTCATGAAAAGCAGAAAAAATCAATAAAAAAATCAGAGAATTATTCTTCTAAATCTCACAAATCTGCTGTGAAAAATGAAAATATAGAGAACAATGAAGTAGAGAATAATGAGATAATTATATCAAGAGTTTCTTCAAAACCAGTAAACGAAACAGCAAATAAGATTTTAAATGACAAAAAAGCTAAGGAATTAAATAAAAAAAGAGCACAAATAGATAGTAAAAAACCTGTAGTTAAGGCAGTGGAAAAAGAAAATGAAGGAGAATCTCAATATACTGGTAATTTAATTCAGTTTGTAGCGACAACTGATGGAGAGGTGTTGAAAAAAGAGGAAGAAACTAAAAAACATCCGATTGCATCTTTGACGAAAGTTATGAATATTTTAGTTGTTTTGGACCAAGTAGATAAAGGAAATGCAAAATTAAGTGATAAAGTTTGTTTTACATCTGATACGGTTAATACTGGTGGAAGCTGGTTAAATGCTCAACCTGGAGATTGTTATGCATTAAAAGATTTGTTGAGAGCAGAAATTATTTATTCTGCAAATAATGCGGCATACTTGGCAGCTAGTCATATTGGGAAAGGGAATTTGGATAATTTTGTGAAATTGATGAATAAAAAGGCACAAGAATTAGGAATGAAAAATACCGAATTTCATACACCAGCTGGACTGCCAACTTCTATTACAAAAAAAGGAATGGATATGTCTACAGCATATGATGTTTATTTATTGGCGAAAGCGGCGGTTAAAGATAAAAGAATTAGCGAATGGGCAAGTGAAGAAGAGTTAGTTTTAATGAATCCTAGAGGGGAACAAGTGGTTTATAATAATAGAAATCATTTGTTGGATAAATATGGAATTTATGGATTGAAAACAGGATTCCATGCTCAAGCTGGATATAATATGATGGTAGCTAGTAAAATGGGGAATTTAGATATAATCTCTGTTTCTCTTGGAAGTAAGAGTGATTTGGATAGAACAAAAGATCAAGAAACAGAATTTATTGACATCAAGAAAAAAAGACAAAAATGATTTACAAAGAAGGTCAAGAAATGAGTAAATTCAAAGTAAAAAAATGTTAAGAAAAAAACAAATTAAAAGGGATTTTATCTGAAAACGTGTATCAATTAAGTAATACGACTGATTACAAATTTAGAGTAAAAGATTTAGAAACAGTTGCTGGAAAAAGATGGAATAAAAAAGGTGATGTTATCGGTAAATTAGAAGTTTTTATCTAAAGGAAGAGTTGTTGAAAATGTTGATATTTTTAGCAGAAGAAGATTCTAAGGCGCTTACTTTGTTTGAAAAAAAGTATTGAGAACAGTGACTTTTGGTTTAATTTAATATTTTTGAAAATATTTAAGAAATTTTTCATAAAAAAATACGTCAGATTGCAAATGTCTTTTTGACATAGATAACTGGCGTTTTTTTGTTTTTAATATTATAATATTTTAAATATAATACTTTTTATTCTGTCATTTTAATATGATAGTTCATAAAAAGTTTGAAATAAATTTTTGCATAAGGTATAATGAATATTGAAAAAAAGCATAATTGAGAGTAATAAAAATTTAATTTTAAAAATACGAAAATATCGGTAATTAAAAAGAACTTTAAAATAAAAAAAGGAGATGGAGATGAAAATACTAGGAGTAATACCAGCGAGATATGCTTCAACAAGATTTGAGGGGAAACCATTAAAAGATATTTGTGGACATTCTATGATCGAGTGGGTTTACAAAAGAGCTAAAAATGCAGATATTGATGAGTTAGTTGTGGCGACTGATGACGAGAGAATTTTTTTGAGGCTGTGAAAAAAATTTTGGTGGAAATGTGGTTATGACATCGAGTGAGCATGAAAATGGGACTTCAAGAATAATTGAAGTTATAAATAAAAATGAGTTTAAAAAAATTATGATTTTGTAATAAATATTCAAGGGGATGAACCTTTGATTGATATTGAATCAATTAATATTTTAGCGAATAATTATCGAAATGAAAAATCGGAGATTATTACGTTGAAGCAGGAAATTCGTGAGGAAAGAGAAATTTTAAATCCAAATATTGTGAAAGTGATAACAGATTTTAATGAGAATGCAATATATTTTAGTCGTTTGCCAATTCCCTATGAACGTAATAAAAATGAGAATTTTAAACATTTTAGACATATTGGGATTTACGGATATACAACGAAATTTTTGAATGAATTGAAGAATTTGAGAGAAGGGGTGCTTGAAAAGATTGAGTCACTTGAGCAGTTGAGATTTATGGAAAATGGTCACAAAATAAAGGTTCTTGAGACAAAATCGAGCGTGATTGGTGTTGATACAGAGGAAGATTTAAAAGAAGTAATTGAATTTATTGAAAAAAACGGAATAAAATTAGATTAGGGGTATTGAAGGAGGATTTTTATGGAAAATGGAGTAATGATACAGTATTTTGAGTGGAATTTACCGAATGATGGAAAACATTGGCAAAGATTGAAGGAAGATGCAAAACATTTGAGTGAAATTGGAGTTAGTGGAGTTTGGATTCCACCTGCATATAAAGGAACTTCTCAAGCGGATGTTGGTTATGGAGCTTATGATTTGTGGGATCTGGGAGAATTTGATCAGAAGGGGACTGTCAGAACGAAATATGGGAACGAAAGCAGGAATTGATTGAGGCGATTGAAGAGCTGCATAAATATGATATGAAATGTTTATCTGGATGCTGTTTTTGAATCATAAAGGGAGGAGCTGATGAAACGGAGACGTTTTTTAGCGATTGAAGTTGATCCGGAAAGATCGAAACTGTGGAAATATCAGCACCATTTTGAAATTGAAGGATGGACAAAATTTCACTTTTTCCTGGAAGAAATGGTAAATATTCCGCATTTAAGTGGAATTTATACTCTTTTTGATGGTGTTGATTTATGACAATCGGACAGGGAAAAACTGCAATTTATAAAATTGTTGGAGATAAATAAGGACTGGGATGAGGGAGTTGATTCTGAACTTGGGAAATTATGACTATTTGATGAATGCTGATATTGATTTTTCTCATCCTGAAGTGCGTGAGGAAAGTAATCCGATGGGGAAAAATGGGTTGTAAATGAACTGAAAAATTGATGGATTTCAGAATGGATGCAGTGAAAACATATAAAATGATGAGTTTATAGCAGAATTTTTTGACGACAAGTAAGAGAGCTTTATGGAGAAAGATTTTTTTATTCTGTGGGAGAATATTGGAGTAAATGACTTTGGGAAAAATTGAAGGAATATTTGGATAATGTTGGTTATGAAAACTGATTTATTTGATGTTGGACTTCACTTTTCAATATGTATGACGCTTCAAAAAAGAAACAAGATTATGACTTTGAGAAATTTTTTTGAACATACGATAGTTGCAGCAAAGTCCAATAGCAGCTGTAACATTTGTGGATAATCATGATTCACAAAGAGGGAAGTGCTTTAGAATCACAAAGTAGAAAGACTGGTTTTATTCCACATTCATATGCTATAATTTTATTATCCAAAGGGATGGATATCCATGTCTGTTTTATGGAGATTATTATGGTGTAGGCGGAGAAAATAGCCCGCATCAATGGATAATTGACAAACTTCTGGAAGTCAGAAGTCTGCATGCCTATGGTGATCAAATAAATCACTTTGAAGATCCAAATATAATTGCAATTCAAAGAACAGGAAGAGATGAATGGACTGGATGTGTGGCTGTGCTTTCAAATTTAGATGAAGAAGGAGAAATTCAGGTTGAAGTTGGAAGAGAAAGAGCTGGTCAGGTTTGGCAGGAAGTTACAGGAAGTGGATTTGAGGATGTTATAATTGATGAAGAAGGAAATGGTAATTTTAAAGTTGAGGCTGAAAAAATTTCTGTTTGGGTGCGAAAAAATTAGCTAGGATTAAGGAAATATGATATAGAAATGTTTGAGCAGGAGAAAGAAAAATGAAAAATAATAATAAGAGAGAAGAAATATTAGAGAATGTTCAAAGAGTCGTTGTAAAAGTGGGAACATCGACCCTTACGACTGAAGATGGACGTTTAAATATTGATAAAATAAAAAAAATTGTAATGGAACTGAGTAATTTGCAAAAATAAGGGATATGACGTGATACTTGTAACTTCTGGAGCAGTTGGTGCTGGGATGGGACTTCTAATATAAATGAAAAACCTAAAACATTGGCAGAAAAAAACAGATGTTATCAGCTGTTGGTCAGGTTTCGCTTATGCAGATTTATCAGACGCTTTTTAAAGAACATAACAAAAATAATTGGGCAACTTTTATTGACAAAAGAGGAATTTTCAAATAGAAAAAGATATTTGAATATGAGAAACGTTTGTAACGCATTTTTGAAAAAGAAAGATTATTCCAATTATAAATGAAAATGATGCGATTGTCTCAAATGCTTTAAAAAAATAAAGGTTGGCGACAATGATACAATGTCAGCGCTTGTTTCAGGATTGATTGATGCTGATTTGTTGATTATTTTTGTCGGATATTGATGGGCTTTTATAACAAAAATCCTAGAAAAATATGAGGATGCTAATCTAATTAATATGGTTGGAGACATTAACGAAGACATAAAAAATATGGCAGGAGCAGAAGGCTCAAAATTTGGAACTGGTGGAATGATTACAAAAATTGTTGCTGCAGAGATGGTAACAAAAATAGGAACAAGTTTAGTTATTGCAAGTGGAGATGACCCTAGAAATATAACTAGAATTGTTGAAAAAGAAAATATTGGAACACTTTTTTTGTAAAGAAAAAAATAAAAAAATCAGCTTGAAAAAAATATTGGCTTGCTTACGGTCCTAACAAAGAAGGCGTAGTAACAATTGATAATGGTGCAAAAACAGCCTTGAAAAATGGTAAGAGCCTATTATCTGTTGGAATAAAAATCAGTTGAAGGAAATTTTTGATAAAGGAGCTGTTATTGAAATCGAAAAGTCTAGAGGAAAAGTTATCGCAACAGGAATTTCAAATTATTCGGCAGAGGAAATTAATCTTATAAAAGGTGTTAAAAGTGAAAAATATTGAAGAAATTTTTAGGTTATAAATATGATGATGCAGTGATTCATATTGATAATGTTGTAGTAAAAAAATAAAAAAAATATATAAATTAAAAAAATGAGAAATGAGGGAAAATATGAGTTATATAGAAGAACTTGGAGAAAAAGCAAAAAAATTGCGTCAAAAAGTTGTTGAAACATTAGATACAAAAACGAAAAAAATAGAGCTTTTATTGGCGATTGCAGACGAATTGATTAATAGAAAAAGGATGAAATTAAAAGCAGCGAATAAGATTGATTTGGAAAATGGGAAAAAGCGTCTGGATTGAGTTTTTGCATTGTTGGATAGATTGGAATTGACAGACAGTAGAATTGAAGGGATGGCACAAAGTTTAAGAGAAATTGCAGCTTTTGTTGATCCAATTGGAGAAATTTTGACAGGTTGGAATCATAAAAATGGAATGTCGATTGCCAAAAAAAGAGTTCCACTTGGTGTAATTGGAATGATTTACGAATCAAGACCAAATGTAACAATTGATTCAGCAGGACTTTCAATAAAATCGTCAAATGCAGTAATTTTTAAGAGGTTCATCTAATGCAATAAATTCAAATATTTATCTAAATAAACTTTTTTTAAATGAAGTTGGAGAAAAAGCTGGATTACCTAAAAATTCAGTTCAATTAATTGAAAAAAACAGATAGAAAATTAGTAAAAGGAAATGATAACTTTAGATAAATTTATTGATGTTTTTAATTCCAAGAGGTGGAAAAGGACTGAAAAAAAGATTTATAATTGAAAATGCAACTATTCCTGTAATTGAAACAGGAGCAGGAGTTTGCCATATTTTTTTGTTGATGAAAGTGCAGATATTGAAATGAGCGCTTCCAATAATAGAAAATGCGAAAAACACAAAGACCAAGTACTTTGTAATTCGATTGAAACAGTTTTAGTTCATAGAAAAATAGCTGAAAAAAAAATATTACCAGAATTGACAGAAATGTTATTGAAAGATAAAGGTTGAGTTGAGATATAGTGAAGAGGCTTATGAAAATAGTGAAAAATACTGATTTTGATCCAAGGAAAATTTGAAATTAGCTACAGAAGAAGATTTTTGGAGCAGAATATTTGGATATGATAATGTCATTGAAAATTAGTAGATAATGTCGAAGAAGCTATAGAATACATAAATGAATCACGGAACTCATCATTCAGATTCAATCATGACCAAAAACATTGATAATGCAGAAAAAAATTTTTAAATGAAGTAGATTCAGCAGCAGTTTATTTAAACGTTTCAACAAGATTTTCAGATGGAGGAGAATTTGGATTCGGTGGAGAAATTGGAATTTCTACACAAAAATTACATGCTCGTGGGCCTATGGGTGTAAGAGAATTAACAACAACTAAGTATGTAATCCGTGAAATGGACAAATTAGAGAATAATTTTTTAAATCTGAAATTATAGTAAAACTACTTTTAAAACTAAACTTAAAAAGTTATGGTTACTTACTTAAAAATCTAAATTTATACAATTTTAGTAGTTTGATTTTCAAATAGGTTCGGGTATATTTATTAGAATTTTTAGAAAAATGTACTATTGTAAAAAACTAAGAAGGAGGAAAAAAATGAAAAATAGGATTTATAGGTACAGGAAATATGGGAAGTTCTATAATCAAAGGTATTTCTATTTCAAAATTTGTAGAAAGTGAAAAATATAAATATTTTTTTGATTTAGATAAAGAAAAAGTGAGAACATTAGTTGAAAGAAATATGGAGTTAATGCTTTAAGTAGTGAGAAAGAATTAGCTGAAAATAGTGATATTGTTATTTTTGGCAGTGAAAACCTCATATAATTCCAAGTGTTTTAGAAAAAAATTGAAAAGGAAATGTAAAAAGAAAATACAATTATTTTTGACAATTGCAGCAGGAATAAGTATTTCAGTATTGGAAAAATGCTTTAGGAGCAGATAAAAAAATTATTAGAACAATGCCAAACACTCCAGCACAAGTTTTTAGAAGGAATGACAGCAGTTTGTTTCAATAAAAAAATATTTTTAGAAAATGAGAAAAAAACAATTTTTTTGAATTATTGAATAGTTTTTGGAAAAAAAGTGTTGAAATCGAAGAAAAAAATTGATGCATGCATATACTGGAATTAGTGGTTCATTACCAGCTTATGTGTATATGTTTATGGAAGCACTTGCCGATGGAGGTGTTTTAGAAGGAATGCCTCGTGATAAAAGCTTACAAAAATCATATCACAAGCTGTACTAGGTTCAGCAAAAATGCTTCTTGAAACAGAAAAACATCCTGGACAGTTAAAAGATGAAGTATGTTCTCCTGGTGGAACAACAATCGAAGCAGTAAGAGCTTTGGAAAATGGGAATTTTCGTGGAAATTTGATTGAAGCAGTTGTTGCTTGTACAGAAAAAAATCAAAAAGAATGGCTGGAGAATAAAAAAAATCTTAAAAAAATAAAAAAATTATTGAAAAATAAAAAAAGTAGTTGACAATTTTTTTGTTTTTTTGATATAATACCTCTTGTCGATAC
>BNJU01005605.1_pt1 | contig 107159 bp, 147 predicted proteins | sample 8539281 | NCBI WGS metagenome assembly BNJU01 (sample SAMD00202456, study PRJDB9452) | human saliva metagenome | isolation source: human saliva | place: Japan
ATGGAAGTTACGTATTGCTTTGAATACGAAAAAGATGAATCAGTATCTCCTCGCACACTTCCTAAATTGACTGAAAAGGTGCTCATGCGCCATGGTGATACCTCAAGCTTTGCTGCATCAATTTGTCCAAGCACTGTTTGAATCATCTACATCACCTTATATCCAAACTACCTCATACGCCCGGCAAGCCTTTCTAACCGACAAGACAACGAGGCCAACAAATACAAAAGGTTCAAAATAATGCCCGTTACAAGAGCAACATACAGGACCAATGGCCATGCGCATGATCTTTCGACCAGTCACTTCATTGAGATAGTACGCCGTGGCTGCAATCGCAAAGGCAAGAGCCGGGGTTTCCGATCTTTGTTCCCATGGCAATACCGCATTGAGAGATCCAAAGAGAACTGCAAACTCAACGCACGTTCCCATAGCAGAACGAATATTGTCAGCAGCATCACGAAGACTTGGGAACCGTCCAAGCTGCTTACCAATAAACCCAAGGAGCATAACTTCAACAAAAATGATAAGGGCTCCCAAGATTGCTGCTACAAATGGATTTGGAGCAAGATAGCCTGCCACGTAAATAAAGGTAAAAGCCAGCAACTCCGTAAACACCTGTAGTAATAGCGGTGACCGCAATCAGGGGATAAAGCTCAAGCCACGGAAGAGCTCGTTTACTGCTGCGGACTGAATGAGTTCTGAGGCATTCGCAGCTCCATGGTAGGCATCAGCTGCTAAACATAGACACTGTTGATCCAGCAAAAAGGTGCAGATTACAAATAACTGCAAAAAGAGCGCCACCGACCATAAGGAATGGAACATTCTTGCGAATCCGAGCAACGCGTTCAGAGAACAAGTTACCTTCAAACTCACCGTTCTTCTCGCGCTTTATGGAGAGGTCCTGAGCAATTGCGAAGCCAAAGAGCAAAAATCACACCAACAAGAAGCATCCATGCATCAGCGCTGATTGACGCCTTGGAAGGTCCAAACTTCCACATAGGGCCCAAAAATACGAGCAAGAATAGCTAAACTGCTGTAACGACACTCTCTTCCAACCAAACTGCATCGTAATGGCAAGAACAGGAAAGAGGGCAAAAGCCAGTAACAATATAGGTTCCAAGCTGACCAAGTGACCCAAGCAAGTCAACAGGAAGAAAGGTAAGAGCTGTATTAATACCGCCAAGGCTAACAAGACACAGAACAACCATGCAGCTCCCCGCAATAGCAGCAGACCATTTGTTTGGGCAAAATGCTCAATAATGTTCTCGTCACGAAAAAGAAGCCAGGGTTCAAAAAGATTTGTCGCAAGTGCATTGCCGATACCGACAGAAGCAATAAAGCCAATGCAAAGACCAAACACCGCAAAGAGCATATTCAGGACGCGGCATACGACCCTCAAGGAATTCTGGGACAAACGGTCTTACACCATCATTAAAAACTGCAACGCCCATATGGGATAACAATGCTACCGCACATACTGCCCCAATCAAAACATAACGTTAGCGCAGAAAACTTCCACAACGCACTTCCTCTCAACCGTTATTTACTCTGACTTTTCAACGAGAGCCCGGACAAGTAAAGGGCACTGTTGTATCGATAGTATCTACCGTTGTTCCAAATACCAGTTTTCCCTCATCAACAAACTTTTTGATTTCTCAAAGCTGGGCTGCCCCTGTTTTTGCAGACTGTGCAACACTTCGTATAGCCCACGAGTCCAATCAAAATTCGAAATAGCTGCTCCGCTGCCGCTATTGCATGCTCCAATGTAATAATCAACCTTCCCGCTTTTAATCATCTGGGCTCCCTGCATGTCGTTCGTAACAACGACTTCAATTGAAGGGTCGGCCTTTTTGATCGCCGCCTCGCTCTTCGTTTTTATTAAGACCCCCAACTGCAATTCTCATAGATCTCTTTCCTCCCTACTGGTGCCACCAACAAACCGGCTATATGGACAAGAACAAAAACCAAACTCATCTTTTACTTAACCTTTCTGCAAACATGTCGCTGATATCGTTGGCTATACGATTTGCTTTTGGGAATACGGGACTTGCATACACCTCTTCCAGTGCCTGCTGATTGATAGGAGCGATTTCTTCTTCCTCGACATTTCTTTTAAGAGCAGCGGCAATGTGGGTAATGATAATGCCAATATGCTCGTCAGATTCTGCAGGACCACACTCATGCTCAATGAGTGCAACAACGTTCTTCAGGCTCTCGGCGTCGTTCTCGTCAACAAAACCCGCTTGCTTTAATATTTCAATTCTTTTCAAAAACTTCTCGCATACTTCTCCTCTTTTAGTACCGAGCAAGCATATTTCCGGACATAACCTTCTTGAATATTCAAAACGCGCTCTTTATCGACCAGGTGTGCAATGAGACTCTGTGTAAGAGCGTCATTTTTAACGTCACGATTACCGCCTCGTTATTAGACGACTGTTCATCAGGGTCCTGCAAAGGTTTTTATATCCAAGTGATCTTCAAGTACGTGGATATCGTCTTCGTTCCAAATGCCGACATCTATGCTCTTCTCGTCAAGCATTTTTACGATATTCATATATTGAACGGGGACATAATCGACTTTCATGCGCTTGAGTACTGTTTGTTAAGCATGCTTTGGTCAGCAGACGACACGTCAATCCCAACTTTAAGTAGATCCTGATTATCGGTAGAGTCTTGGCGCGCGAGAAGAACGTGTCGTCCAACGTAGGTATGAGGGCCAAATCTCAGGACTATTTTTAGCGGAAAGCCACTCAGTATATTGCTCTGCTGCAAATCTACTTAATACTACATAGTCAACAAAACCATTCTTTAAGGCTTCAGATCCTGTTTTCTGAGCCTCGTGCAAAAGAAAGAAATCCCTTTTATTTCCCGCATTCGTTTAACTCCGATAAAAGGCCTGTAGCAAGCCCTTCTGTAGCGAGTCGTATACGGCAAGGGCGCATGAGCGTTATATATCCTTGTGCACAGACATTGGCGATAAGCACATAATCTATCTTTGTTACGTATGTTCCGTTCTGGCCGTGAGCCTCAAGTGCAATAACTTTTGCTTCTTTGAGCACAGATAGGGCCTTTTGTATATTCCCTCGAGAGCAGCCGCATTGTTCTTCAAGCTCTGTAACGGTTGGAATCTTGTCCCTCACATCACACTTTTGCATAGCTCGCCCTCAACACACTGAATCGCATATCCTGCTTTACTCAGTGTTTTTCATCGTCTCTCCCTTTGAGTTTTTCTGCCATTACGTTTCTTGCTACTATATTGAATATACAAAATAAAAATATATTCTAGATAATATTTTTGCTCTTCTTTCTAGATCCATGCCATCTACTTTTTATCTAAACCCCGTAAACGGTATAAAAGTAGGGGTAAGCGTTATAAAAAAGGGTACCGCTGGTTAAAGCGATACCCTTAGAGTGCTTTCACTGAAGCGCCTTTTTAAGATCTTCTCAGCTTCTAGAACTGAAGGTTCTAAATTGAGGGCCCTGCTTGTTACTTCTGAGACTGCTTGATCATCCAAATGGTCTTGGAGAGAGCAGCGATGTGCTCGTCCATGGCGGCAGACACTAGGTAGTTATCCTCTGCATCTGCATCTTTCTTGATTTCTGCGGCAAGGTTGCGAATCGACTCATAGTCAGCAAGGATAGCGGAGAAGATCTCGGCGGGATCCTTATAGCCATCCGCTGCCTCCTTAAGATGGGTGTTCTTAAGGTATTCATCCATAGAAGCAAGCGGCATGCCTTCATTCATGAGAATGAGCTCAGCTACCTCATCAAAGCGCCTCTCCAAACGCTGATGAGCAGCTCTTGAGAGCGGCAACACAAGCAAAGTTTCAACCATCTCGGTCGCTCGCGAACCGCGTGCTGGATCTGGGAGATAGGGATGCAGGGGTGGAAGGACCTATCAGAAGAGCTAGACCCACTGTATCTCATAAGACTTTTATCAGAGATGTCTGTGGTCGACGCGAAGTTGGGATCTACTCACGAACCTTTTTTGAACAGCCATCGGCTGTGTCCGCTATTAAGACTGCTCTTCGCACCGAAGGGTTCGAGACGAAGAATCGAAGTGCGATACCACCTCCCTACCAATTGTTGGATCTCATAACCAGCAAGGCGTGGAGCAAAGCCCGCGAATATTAGCTTGCCGAGCAAGCGCCGACTAAGGAATGCTCAGCGCAGGCACTTCTCTGGTTGAAAGTAGTAGCAAGTCCCAAGAAGATCTTAGGGCCTGCTACGTCATGCCACTTGACAATGCTTCTCTCATATTGAGAAATTAAAAGGCGCAACTGTGTCGTTGGGTATTTCCTTCCAAGCAAGCAATGCTCCGCCTTATAGGAGACGGCACAATATGCTAGAAGGTAGTAGGAAATAGCCCTTACACCACTTTTTGGGACGTAATTATTTCTAGGAATTACGCCACTCGATTCAGACGTTGATTGCCGAGCTTATCGAGGTGCCATGGGAACGATGCTTTTGGAGCATAAGAAATATCGCCAAAGTCATCCTCGCGATGATTCAGATGCTGAAAGAGCAGCTCTACCTCTTTCAACTTAACGTAAACAGTTGTCGGACGCTTTGGATGCGCCTGAAGCGAAGCCTCTTCAACGTTTTCAAATTGATCCGACGCCGCAACAAGCATCGGATAGGTTTGCTTATCGTCAGAAGAACTCTCTGCCTCAATTCTTCCCGGCAAGACTCTTCCGCTTGGATAGAAAAGGGCACAGAAACCGTTTTTATGTACCGAGAAGAAATAGCTCGTTCCGGTCTTCTTAATATTAGATTTGACGTCCTCTGTGCTTAAATCAGGTTCATCCGAATTAATACGATGGAGGCTTACGAGCTCCCATACGCCCTGGTATCGTTGCAGCAAAGTTGACAACATTGCCGTCAATATAGGCAATCTGAGAGGTATCTTTGGGATTGTCGCTTAGTTTTTGATAACTTGAAAGTGAGCGGATTTACCTCAAACTTGAGTCGTTGCGCTTCCCTGTCGTAGTTCCACTCATCCGTTGTTCCGTCTTCCTCATAGACACAAGAAATGGCTGAATCGCCTTTGGCAGTCCATTTGCCATGATCTACTTTACCGTCGAAATGGTGCAGCTCATGGGTGCCATCGCTCTTAAAAATGTAGTGAGGACGGTGCCGTCATGGTATGCCTGGTTAAGCATGCCTGCGTGATCGTAGGTTTTACCGGCTTTGTCACCGGCTCCGATAGCCGCATCAACTTTGCCATACACCAACGATAATTTCGTTGATGTCTCCGTCCAGTGTTGGATTATCCGGCTTTTTCACAAACGGCGTTGCATTCCCAAGCAGTAAGAACTCTTTCTTTTCATCCTCTTGGTTTTTACTTTGAGTCTGGCTGCTTCCTTTGGTTGTCGTCTTGGTCCGACCTATTAAGGACCTGCTTCATTACTTTGTCACAGCCGGTAAAGAAGCTTATCGTAGTTACTGCTGCAATCCGGTAAAAGAGCGACGGGTAAACAGTTTCTACTCATAGGTTCTCCCATATTCATAGTGCAACATGTCCTCGTGATATTTTTAATGGAAATGTCAAATACAATTGCCCGTCAGTATCTTTTTGAGAGGTATCTAGTTGCTTACTAGAATCACAGCTTCAAAAATCAAACGGAATGTAACTCGCATACAATCAACAATCTTTTATGAGCTATTCTTTGTATTTTTCTCATCAACTTGAAAAGGCATTGAACTTTTTCGAATATACTCAAAAGTAATTCATTAATTTAGGAGGTAGCATGGCCAGCCAGACTATCAGGGTAAGGTTCGTGCATTAGAATCATCGCTCTCGGAGAAGGAACGCCAGTTGAGCAGAGTTTCTTCTCGCTGATCCGCACAAGGCATCCAAAATGACCATAAGCCAAATCGCTCAGACATTAGGGTATAGCGATTCAACAGTCTTCAAGTTCACTCAAAAACTGGGTTTTGAGGGTTTTCGAGATTTTCGTGGAGAACTGCAGCAGGATTTGACCTCGAAGTCTCCATCCATGAACATATAACGCACAAGTCAACACCGAAACAGATGGCAGAAACCGTCTTTGAATCCAGCATTCGATCGCTCACTGATACCAAAGAGCTTCTCTCGAGCAAGATATTATCCATGCGGCAAAACTCATTGAGGATTGTTATCAGCTCACTTTCTATGGCACTGGGTGGAAGCTCGCGTGGCGGCAGATGCCTACCATAAATTCCTGCGCACGCCCAAGCGCGTAGCCTACGACGCAGACTTTCACCTACAACTTATGCGTGCATCACGCTCGAATGAGAACGATTGTGCGCTTCTTATCTCACATTCTGGACGCTGCCTTCAGACCATTCAAATTGCCGAGAAACTCCGCGAGGTTGGAGCATCCACCATCGTTATCACACGTGGCCCCACTTCACCGCTGGCAGCACTTGCCGACGCACGACTCATAACCATCGCTGAAGAAACTGCGTACCGCTCCGAATCTCTGGCGTCAAGAATTTCCCAACTTGCTCTTATAGATGCGCTTTATACCATCGTTATGTTTTCGGACGAGAATGCAGCAAGTCGCTCCTTGAAGGAAGTTCGCAAGGTCATCTCAACCACTCGAAAAGCTTAAGTTTTGACCTGTAATTATAGGAATGACGGATATGGAAGGTTCGTTGGCTCCTCAAAGATATCTGAGAAACCCCGGTCGTAGAAATATTCTGTCTTTGCCGCATCCGCAGGATACGTATATCTACCGCCGGGAAGCCATACCATCGGCCGAAAGCGATAGCCCAAACGCTCGCGACGTTCACGCCAAATCTGCACAATTTCTCGAGGATCAGCCGGGTATTGGTCCACGCATCCCAATGCAGTGGAATTACCACTTTTGTATTGAGACATTCGGCGGCACGCAATATGTCGGAAGAAGTCATCTTATCCTGTATACCGATAGGGGTTTTCACCGAAAGCAAGGAAAGCTACATCGATATCGAAACGCTTGCCTTGTTCGGCAAACTTAGTAGAGAAGTGTGAATCACCGCCATGATAAATGGTTCCTGCCGGAGTTTTAATAAAGTAACTGATTGAGCGTTCATCCATAGAAGGAACCTCATTATCAGGAGCTGCAGACTCCCCTGGACAATCAGTGATAAGGACGGTTCTGTCAAAAGACTCGACGGCCTCAATAGTTATATCACCAACAGAAAGAGTATCTCCGGGAACCATGACTACACAACGACTCTCAGGTATACCCCAAGAAATCCACTGATCAACAACGTAGCGAGGACCTATGAAGGGTACGGCCTTCTCGACTCCTCAGTACCGCAGCAGCAACGTTCTTGTCAAGGTGATCGTGGTGGATATGTGTGACAAGAAGGGCATCTAGATCATGAATTGAAAACGGATCAAAAACCATCGGAGAGAGGCGCAGGTTGGGCTGTGGAATTCTTGCTCCGGCAGCGCGAGCAAATTGGTGTCTTGAACCCATGGGAGGGAGGTCATGCGTGCGCTGCCCGTTCCAGACCACAAATCAACCGCAACGTTAGTTTGACCTTCGGTTTTTAATCCAAACTCCCATGTTGCCGAGCCACCACATGTCAAACGTCTTGGGTACAACCTTTGTGCGTTCGATCTCCTCATTGAGCCACGTTCTCCCACGTGGGAAAGACCTCGTTAATCCAGGTTTGTCTCGTGATCGATATCCGGCATCTTCGACTCCTCGAGTAACGGACGAGTGAGATCCCCACTGCGTCCTTAAAATCCACTCAGCACCAAGCTTAACCAGCTGGCAACTAGTTGGCACCAAACTCAGACAGTTTGGTATCAAGCTTTTTCTTTGATTGAACCTAGATCAACAAAGTTATCTAAGACCACCGTCTTGGGCTTAAAAGCTCATCCGGAAAGTTGTCGAACAACTCATTGGTAGTGAAGAAAACGTCAGCGTCAACGCCTGTCACACTTCCAAGATCGACGGTCTCGACCTCAATGTCATCTTTTTCCTTCCTGAGCAAGAATACTCTCAATATTCATCTTGGCAATGACGCTCGAACCAACTCCAAAGCCACAAACAGCACAAATCTTCATTATGATTACCTCCAGAAAAGTTAGTTAGAAACCCTAGAATCAAACCACGAAGGAACTTAGAATATACATGGCAGGCATCCATACGAGTGCGTAGTCGATGTTGGACCAAGTGACGCCGGAACCAAACATTACACCGGTGATCGGGTAGAAAAGAATGGCTGCCGCAGAGGTAATGGCACCGGTAACAAAACCCGCCGCAATTGCACCCTTCCAGCCACCGGCTTTATTGCCAAAGACACCCATAACGTTACCGTCAAAATACATAATGATTGGGGAAGGAAACACGATAACCGGCGCATGACAGATAATGGTGAGCAAACAAACCAGGATTGCTCCTACGGATGAACCGAGAAAACCAAACATGCCACCCATAGGTGAATATGGGAAGAAAGTCGGGGCATCAAGCGCAGGAACCGCACCGGGCAGAAATTTGTCGGAGATGCCTTTAAATGCAGGAACGATAGAACCTACGAACATGCGGACACCCTGAAGCAAAATAACGATACCTGCAGTAAACGTCCAACCCTGAATAATAAGCCAAATAATCCAATTGGTAGCGTCGGGACCTGTGCCGGCAAGAGCTTGAATGCCCTCCTGCCCAACCGCAAGACCCATTCCGACAAAGATGATGGGTATCAGGAAGAACAGAACAACGGTATTATCGCGGAAACATCGAAGCTCACTTGGGGAGCTTGAGCTTGTCGGCATCCTCTTTTGGGTCGCCCACAAACTTGCCCACGAAATGAGCAACGAGAGAACCTACCTGATCCATAAAGCCGAGAGTAATGGCATCCTTGGTCCACTCGCGAGAGAGCTTTCGAGTAATAGCCGGTGAGAAGGTATAGTATGCGGCATTAGCACTGTAGCCACAGCGATAATAACTACGTCATTCGTAGTGCCGAGGACTACAGGGAAGCGTAACTGCCATGAAACAGGCATGGAACAACGCGAGATGCGCTGTCAAATAGACATTCTTGAAGTCTTTGCCCGGAACGAGACGAACGAGTACCAAATGAAGCAAGAACGCAAAGAGGAAAATCAATACTGCATTTCTACCATAACCTTCAAGCGAGAGGACCATGGCGCCGGCAGCATCGTTGATGGGCAGTGTTCCGCAACACCCATACTTGCTGTTTAAGGCAGTAACCACTTGGGATAGTGAGCTAAAAATGATACCCGCACCGGAAGAGAGGACGATAAGTCCTATTACCGTCTTAACAACCCCATCGATGACATGGGGCAACGCTTTCCTCTGAAGAAGCAGTCCGCCAAAGGCAATCAGACCAATGAAAATCGTCTGATTCGTAAGGGACCTGATAGACAAGAAAATTGAGTACATCCATTTTCCCTACTCCTTTCCGTTAATTGCTTCGACGATTGCGTGAATGTCTTGCTCACTTTTTGCTGAACGCAGAATGTCAAAAACTGTCCTTCTCATTAAGAAAAAGCACGATCTTCTGGAGAAGTTCAACGTGTGATTTATCATCGACAGCAGCAAGGATCATGACTATGTCAACAGGATCGTTCTGTTTACTTCCGAAGTTAACGGGAGTTTTAAGCGTGGTAGGGAGGCGCAGGCGCAATGAACTGCTCCACTGGGTCTCGCATGACCGAGCGCAAAACCCGGCGCGAGAACAATGTATGGCCCAAGATCCTTCACTGCCTGAATCATGCCTTCCACATAAGCGGGCTCAATGTAATCGTGAGCAACAAGTGGCGCGGCAGCTTTCAAGCGCATCTTCCCAGTCCGCGGCCTCGATACTCAACTGAATATCCTCGGAGCTGATAAGAGCTTTCGTATCCATGCTCTCCCCCTACTCGCTCACGATGGCATGACCACCGAAGCCATTACGCAGAGCAGAAACCATCTTGTTGGAGAAGTTCTCCTCGCCCATCTGAGACGCATTGCGCTCAAAGAGTGCCTGTGCGATAACGGGAGCAGGAACTTCCTCAGCGAGCGCCGCTTCAACGGTCCACTTAGCCTCGCCCGATGCAGCAACGATGCCCTTAATGTCTGCAAGATCCGGATGCTCCGTAAGTTGTGCCTCGGCGAGCTCCATGAGCCAGGAGCGCACAACAGAGCCGTGGTTCCAATTCTTGGCAACGGCAGCAAGGTCATAATCGAAGGGCGCTTCTCGCATGATGGCGAAACCTTCGCCGATTGCCTCCATCATTCCGTACTCGACACCGTTGTGAACCATCTTCATGAAGTGACCCTGCACCGGCCGGTCCCACGTATACGCAGCCGTCTTCGCAGGACACTTGGTCAAAAACTTCGGCGAGAAGGTCATAGGCTTTTTGGTCGCCGCCAATCATGAGGCAGGCTCCGTAGCGCGCACCCGAAGTACCGCCTGAAGTGCCTACATCAAGAAAATTGATACCCTTCCCAGCACAAACTTTGCCGTGACGCACGGAATCCTTGTAATGGAGTTACCGGCGTCGATAAGAACGTCACCGGGCTCAAGAAGGTTGAGTGCTTCATCGATAACCGCTGCGTAGCTGCACCTGAAGGAACCATAAGCCCAGAGGATACGGGGTGCTGACAGCCGGCTGATTTGCTCGGAGAGGCTTGTAGGCTGTAGTGATGCTGTTCTTCTCGGCTGACGTACGCGACTCTTCCGAGAGGTCAAAGCCGATAACCTCATGTCCATTATCCTTAAGGTTTAGAGCCAGGTTATGGCCCATCTTTCCAAGTCCTACAAGTCCGATCTTCATACGTTGACCCTTTCTCCTCACCCACACGCCGTTTTCTTGCGGCAGTTTTCATGGTGCATAGTGCGTTGCATGTGCCGCGTGGTGCATTCTGCATGGTATACAGTGAGAAATTATTTTTCTCTAATTAGAACTATACAGGAAATTTGTTTTGATATTAGCGAGAATCGAAAAACTTTTTCTTGAGTTATTAGAAATAATAGAAATTAGATTTTTGAAAAGATAGTATTGCAGTAGTACTGTCACGGATCCTAAACATCCGTATGTACTTAAAATACATAGGAACCTTGAATGCCTAAATGAGGGTTAAGCCTGTAGCTCAAAGAATCTCGGTTTTATTCACTGGCCAACGAGGAGCTAATCTTTGTAAATAATCTCATCAAACAAGACAGCTGCAACATGCCCTAAGAGGAGCTGGGCTAGGAGTGTATCACGGCGGCCTACCTCGCCGAGACCGAGGTAACGGATCTCATCAGCATCCACTGCAGCATCGTAAGCCTTCTGATAATTGAACCTTGAATTCTCAAAGCAAGTGCAACGTTTGGTGATGGTAGACTTCCCAAGGGCACTTCCAACCCAGACGCTTACGTGGCCTTAGATTGAGTTCATTATATACTGCCTCAATCTCTTCATCACTAATCGATAAGAGGTCTGTGCCTTTTGGAAAAAACTCTCTGATGAGACCGTTAGTATTTTTCATTGGTGCCTCTTAGCCGTGGGATGATGTGGAAGACAGAAGTAAATACTTACTCCGATAGCTTCTTGAAGTTCTTTTGCGCGGGCAAACTCAGATCCACGATCAAGCGTTATGGTTTTTACTACTTCACCTTTCAAAGCTTGCTGTATAGCTACATTGACATCGGCACTAGATCCTGATGCAGCTTTGCCACCAACAAGGTAGCCGCTCATACGATCAACTTGTGTGACCAGGCGTGGTCCTTTGGCCTTACCGATGACGGTATCTCTCCCCAGTCTCCAATACGAAGGCGATCTGTAACCTCTTTTGGTCTTTCGACAAGTTCATGGGTTATCCGTATTTTGCCTCTGCGCTCTATGAACTGTTTTGTATATCGTCGTTTACCTCGGTGCCTGAATCTTCTACGTACAGACTGTACACCTGGAAGTTCACAATCTAGTTTTCCTGAGTGTATGGCTCTATATATAGTGCTACAGCTGACAGGAGAGTATGAAAATTCTAAGTGTAGTCTGCCGGCAATCTGCTCAGGTGAGAAGTGGAGACTACAGATAAGAAAGACAATACGTGCGCGAAGGCTTGGGTCATCTAGTAGTGTCCGTTTCCTGCAAGCCTGACGTCGAACATCGGCTTTTTCTCTGAGCAGTCGAGGTTCTATAGCAAAGACGCGAGACTCCACCAATTGTCCAACCGTTTCTTTTAATCTCCCGTGAAACACTTGATTTGTTCCGTCCGAGCTTACGAGCAATCTGGCTTATACTTTCATGATTTTTCCAGCAGACCATAATGTTTTCGCGCTCTTCAATGCTAAGATGGCTATAGTGACCCATGGAAATCCTTTCAATGAACGTTGTCGTAAGCGCCATTGTAGACCCATGGGTCACTACCTTGTCTTTTGTTGTTGCGCTAGCAATCAGAATTCAAGGGACGAAATAGACCGCCATCCCGCCCTAAAAGGTAAGCTGACGCTGCATAGTGGGACCACTATTCTTAAGGGCATCTGCGAAACACTTGAACCTGAAGAGCAGAAAAGAGTCCATCAACTAGCTCTGTACTACACCTCACTCCCTGCCTGCTTTCCGAAATCATTCGCAAGCAGGACACGACACTTCTCGGAAAGGCTTTCGGAGTTAGCAGACTAACTCTATTCCGTGCGTCGCTCGTCAACAGAGCGTCCAACCTTTGAAGTTCTTATAAAGAATGTCAAATATTTTATTACTGACTGGGTTTTTCCTAACATAGATGAAGAGCACAAGCATCTAGAGCAACTCGCAAACAGAAAAATATCACCCAACTCATCTTCCAAGACGAGTCAATGATTAACACTGCTATTGTCACCCGAAAGCACTTTGGAAGCTTGAGAATCTCAAAGAAGATACCCCAATAGAGAAATCTGCCCCAATCCTTAAAATGGAACGGATAAACTACAGTACACCTTTTATCTACTTCCACTTTGATTGCCAGGACGTATATCCGTCCATTCTCACTTACGCCAATCATCCCCATACGCTTGAGGGTATCGACAATTTGTCTTGCATGATAATCCAAGTCATCTCGTTTCGGTCTATGACCTTCAAGGATGCTGTCTATGTCTTGGCTATCCACCATTCTGAGAATTTGCCGAAGTCCCCCGGCAATTTGCTGCATACGTATTCAATAATTGTCACTTGTTGGTTCAAATTTGCCCTTGCATAGCCTTACAGAGTGCAGCGTCGCACGGCGTACTCGTCGCTAAGGTCTTGAACGCTCATCTGAAGCAAAGCGTTGAGCAATCAAGTCGTCTAGCTGTGATAAATTTCCATACCTCTGCATGAGATCCTCATTGACATTTGCGCTTATTCTGTCTGCAGACATTAGAGCAAGAACTACATTATCGCTCAAAACCAGTCAAATCGTTAACTTGAGAGCGGAGAAAACCGACAATACTAGAGATATGCGCTTTACTACCGTTTTTGTTTGATAACTTGAGCAGTAGTCTCATCATCTCCGCATCACTGCCGCATCTGGTTTGCCGCTCTACGCTAATGAAGTCATCAATGAATTCAAGTTCGAAGGAGCAAAGGTCATCCTTATTCAGTAGCTCACGCGCCTCCGTCAAAGTGTCTGAAATTCAATTCCACCTTATAATTCATTAGGGCAATACGCTTCTTGTTCTTGTTTACAGAAAGTCGGCACTTGTAGTAATTCACCGCGAGGTACAAGACGTAAAAACGCTTGGTATTTATCATCATTAAGATCGTCGCGATAAAGTGCTATGTTTTCGATATGACGGATATCAGTATTCGAAACGGTGTACTCACCCGAAGCCTCAGATAGTATTTCTTTTTAGCCGCACAACTAGGTGAAAACTTATCAAAAGCTATTGATAAAATTACACCAAGATTGAGAGCGCTGACTGTTCCCCATCGTTTTAAAAGCGTTGCTATAACTCTTTTTAAGAACCTTAGCTTCCAATATCGCATTCCACACATTATGATCTGTAATTGCTTCAATATTCGTTATATGACCACCGTAGGCATTAATAAGTTGTCGCCTTGATTCACTTGACATGTCACAATTCACGAGCTTGAGAAAGGTCTTCTCATCGCAGTGGATGAACACTTTTTTCTCAGCATCTACATAATCGTCTCACGAATTTATCCGCAGAATCTATCGCCATGTCCCATATCAAGTCTGAATGGGATACGCACATTCTATCAAGGGTATCCTGCATAGTGTGATCTATATCGCAGAAAACGTCACATAGAGCACGACAATTGGACTCGGACATTACATATTCATGATTTGTGGCAATAGCCTCAAGTAATGCCTTCGATGCTGTTGGATTCAAATGATTAAAACGGACATTTAGAACACGGCACATTGTAACTAAGCACAAATAGATATTTTGAGAAACGTTGAAGCCGCTCAGTTCTTCTTCCGTAAACTTGCCTGCGTCGTCTTGAAGGGTAGACGAAAGTACCTCACCGTTTTCCCGGTCTATGTTTATGATTTTTTCAGAATCATCTGAAAATTCCTCTGCAATAGAAAGCAGAAATCGCGTTGAGTTTAGACCTTTAACTCTCGAGAATAAATCTGGATATACCCCAAGGGCACGTGCAGAAAAATTAGCTATTTGATTTACGGCTTCAACTGTAAGCTTCGGCGCCTTGGATACCATGCACTGAGTGATGGCTTTGAACTTTTCCCCGGCGTTCGTCTTGCTCGAGGGACCATTTCAACAAGTCAAGATTAAGCATACACTCATTATCGAAATCACAATCATCCAAGTATGTCTCTACATCCTGTGCGGAATGCAATGACCTGAGAAAGTCCTGCTTCCCGTTGCGTGCGTCCATGAGCCATGCCCTGTCCTCTTCGTGCAGGGAATTAGGGTCGGGATATGCAAGGTAAAAGTAATAGTCCCTGTCGAGATACCCATGATCAAGAAGATACAACAAGCCCAGAAGCATCGTTGAGCTCTTCCTTTACTCCCTCCTGAGCATGCTCTATCGTTTTTCAATTCGCTCTAATGTTGGACACTGTTCTATGTCATCTCTCATCGACTCTGTCACTAATCCATAGAAATCACCACATTTACATTGCAAGTCAGTAAACAAAGATGGAAACACATTTTTGAGTACCAAAATTGTAAACAGCTTATTCCTGTTGACCTCCGTTCTTTTTTGGGCTTCGAAACTGTCATAGTAGACACGATAGTCGTTTACCGTACTTTTCCAAAAAGTCGATAGTCGGAAAGGTATAGAGCGACGTTGCGAAGCAGCTGCGGCGTGAGTTCTCCGGAAAAGCCTCCGAGCTGCTCAACCAGCCGCCCGTAGGCATTGTGCGCGTCCGAATATGGAATAACGGGGACGATAACGTCAAAGAATTTCGTCCTACCCTCGCCCTTAATTGCGCCATCAGCAAGGCAGTACACGAACTTGAAATGCCGTGATGGAAATCGATTGCTTAGCAACAAGCTTAATTCGTGTAGGTGTACGAGAATCTCACCGTGCTTAGAGTCTGTCAAGGTCTTCGAAAACGAAGATATTTTTCCTCCCTTTTATCGAACACCTCAAAGACCATCAGGAGATTCTCGTCAAAGAAAAGGTTCTTCGGCCGACGAGCTGTTGAGCTCTGCTTTTGCTCCGCTGAAGGAGATGCTTTTTAAAAATTGGTGGAAACCCGGTTAACGCTGCCCAAACAGCAATGCCTGCAAGCAGCGCAAGCAGGCTCTGAGCAACGCCCATACAATGCAGGGAGTAACAGCGTTGGTGGCGCTCAAAGCTGCTAGGCAAGCTAGAACTATTGTAGCCACGGCAAGATAGACCACCACTGCAAAAGATAAGCGCGCGCATTGTGCTTTGCTTCTCAGAGGAAAACAGGCTGCTCCATTTTGGCCTCTCGTCGTCAATGGGAATTGTCGCAACCTGATGAACAATTTTCCTCTCAATATCAGAGAGTGACAGCTTCTCATTTTGCCCGACATTTGCAGTCTCAAAGTCAGCTAGCGACACATAGGCGAATGCATAGCCGGAGTGTTGTTTTGCAAAAGCGCGGATCAAAGAACTCTTGCCTGACCCTAGAGGCCCCATTATCGCAATATTGGTGGCATTGCTATTCGCATCAACGCAACACCGAGCATGCTCTCTTGAACAGAATTGATTTTCACATCGTCTCTCGGACCAAGAAAATCATTTGTTCCGAACTCGGTTGTTGTGCCCATCATACCCCCAACTCACTCGTCGGCAGAATTCTCCCTATAACCATTGAAAACCTCTACCATTGCGCTTCGAACATTCGACAGCTCAACTACTACTGCCAACTATTCATCAATCACAATATCATCATACTCATCGTCGCCTCAGAACAAGACGAGCGTCATCCAAGCTGCCTTGCCATCTCACACAGCGTTCCAACTCTTCATGTTCTTTGGCTTGAGCCTCTGGTCGAGCCCCTGTGGAGTTATCCCGAGTTCAAGCGCGAAGGAACGTTGTGTCTATTCCCGATCTTCCGGCAGCGTCTTGATGGCCTCCGATGCCTTCATTGGATCCCTTAGTTTTCGTCGCGTCGCAGAATATTGTAGAGGTCGTCCACAAGCAGATGCACTAAGTCCTTACGAACTTCCCGATGGCTCAGCAAAGAAGTTGTAGAATTCCTCGCTCTTATCGTAATTCTCTACGAGTGCATCTTCAGTCTGATCATCTACGGTGTTCGTGAAATCCTGTTTGCTATTCACCTTAGCGCTCTGCTTGATATGTTCGTTTCCGCTCAATGAGCTTCGCAACGACATCAGTGAACTTGCCGCTGTATCGGTGTCGAAATGAGTGCCGAAACGTGCATTCCACTCCGCGATAATCTCGGACAGCGCTGCAAGCGTATCCTTAGCAAGTCCCATCCCGATGCTGCGCGCGATGGTGACCTCTGGAGCTGCAACGAGTCCGCTGCCAACGCGCTCGCCGGCCTTTGTAACGGTGAAGTCCGTGAGGTCTACCTTGTCCGATATATCGATTCCGTCTTCATGCTTCCCAGCCTTCGCAATTTCTCTAATGAGGCACTGGCAGAAGCGGTACTCCATGTGCATGTACTCGTCCGTGAAGGGCGATGCCATGATGAGAAACGCATACTGACGGATAAAATGCCGTATGACCCTGCGCGCCTTGTCTGCCTCGTCTTCCTCCATCGATTTTACGATAGCTGCGGCGCCAGAGAGGAGCCCCCACATACGCTCCTTGTCCTTCGAGGTCTGTCTCGACTTCGACAACAGCTTGTAGAACGTACGGACATCGTCGGCATCGAGTACTTGAAGCTCTTCGAGATGCCGCTCGGTCTTCTTGAGATCCGTATAGGTGAGCGGGTTCTCGAGTACCGTGTCCTCGTAGTAGGGCGCAAAAGCCTCCGCGATGTCCTCGTACGAGTTGACAAAGTCGAGGACATAGGGCCGCTTCTCGTAGGACGAGCATATGCGGTTCAGGCGTGAGAGCGTCTGCACGGCGGAAAGTCCGTGCAGCTTCTTCGCCACATACATTGCGGAAAGAAGGGGCTCGTCGAAGCCGGTCTGGTACTTGTCGGCGACGATGAGAAGACGATAGTCGTCCTCGTGGAAGAGGTCTGGCAGCTTGTCCTCCGCCAGTCCGCCGTTCATGAGCGACTCGGTGTACCTCTCGCCATCCACTACGATGTCGCCGGAGAACGCTACCAGTGCTTGGATGCACCCAAGCTTGTCCATGTCCTTTGCGCAGCCTCTCGTAGGCAAGACGGTGCGAACAGCCGTCTCGCGGCTGGACGTGACGATCATTGCTTTAGCCTTTGCCGCCGAGATCGTCCCGGACTTTTCTCGGTAAAGTGGTTGACCATAACGCGGAGGTTTCCGTCAATTGTTCCGTCGTTGGTGGCGATGAGATGCGTGAGCTGGCGCTTCGCTGCAGCAGACTCAAGCTCTGGATCGTCCGGTACAGACTTCACCACCTTGCAGAACGAATCGTAGGGTGGTGCGTTAGCGGTCACGTCGAGGATGAAGCCTTCCTCCATAGCTCGGCGCATGGAGTAGAGGTCAAATGCTGCCTTCTGCCCCTGCTCATTGAGTGTCCCAAACATGTCAAGCGTGCGACCAGTCGGTGTAGCCGTGAAGCCTATAACGGTAACATTGCGCTGTCGGCCGGAACGAGCGATATCCTCTGAGATTATCTGTGAGACCTGTTCGATAGAAGAAGGCTCCTGTACGTCAATATCGGAGAGCACGCCGTTAATAGCTGCCATGGTCTCACCAGAGGTTGAACCATGAGCTTCGTCAATGAGCACTGCAAAATGCGACCCTGTGCCATCGAAAACTCCTTGGTCGAGATTAAGAAACGTGCCCATAGTGCATACGACGATGCGGTAGCTCCCCTTGAGGTGCGCGAGTGAGCTTGCCGGACTCTGCTTTGTCTCGCCATGCTCGTCAGCCCTTCCCTCGAGTCGATGACCTGATTGTCCCTGACACCTGGCCATGTCCTGCACCGCCGCCTGCAGTTGACGATCAACCACGATACGGTCTGTCACGATAAGCACTTTGTTGAAGAGGAGGTCGTCCTCACCCTCTGCGTAAAGCCCTGAGAGCTTATGTGCGAGCCAGCAGATAGTGTTAGTCTTGCCGGAACCCGCGCTGTGCTCTATGAGATAATCGCGCACTGTTTTGTTGCGCTTGATATCTTCTGCCACGCGCGTAACAGCCCTGAGCTGCTGGAAACGCGGAGATATAGGCTTCTCGTTCTTCTTCTTGTTCGTCTTACGGTCGCGCGAATAATAGACGAAGTCATAGATTAACGAGAACACGACGTCCTGGTGAGAACGTACTCCCACATGTACGAAGTGGCAACACCGTCGGGCACCACAGGGTTGCCAGCGCGCGTCTCGTGCGATGCGCTATCCTCGCAGACTCCCTTGTTGAACGGGAGGAACTTCGGGTTTGCCCCCTTGAGCGCAGCACACGCCCATGCCCTCGTGCAAATCCATGGCAAAATGAGCCAAGGCTCCTACTTTAGGCATGAGCAGCGGGGTCTTGCAGTCGCGTTCGGACTTGTACTGCTTGATGGCGTCACGATAGTCCCAACTGAGCGGGAGGACCTCGCACTTTTAGCTCCATGGTGAAGATTGCGAGTCCATTCAAGAAGATGACGAGGTCAATGCGCTGCCTTTCCTTGTGATAGACCTCCCATCACAGAGAGCACGTTCCGTCAAAGAGTGAGGTGGCCTTTACGGTCAAAGTCCGCGGATGGGCGGGGATAGACAAGACCAAGTTCTATGCCTGCATCGAGCTGCACGCCGTCCAGAGGCAATCCACCAAGCCGCGGTCGGCGATAGCGTTTCTGATCTTGGCAAGAATCGTCTCGCACGACCCCCATTGTAGAGAGCATGAAGCCGCTCCATCTGCTCTGTCTGCGTCCGCTTGAGAAAAACCGAAGAGCAGGTCTACGTCCATCGCACGTACGGGGTCATAGCTGCTGGCCTTGCGTAATTGGTAGCCGTTGTCGTTAACCAGATGGTCGATGATGAGCTTTCTGGAATGCAGATTCTGTAAGCGGATTTTTCCCCAGTTTAATCCCTATGAACCTGCTCCTCATATACCTTTATATCCACAGCTATATCTCCTTCCCCACACGACGCTTGCCCGTCACATATTCGTAGATGAGAGATTGCTGACGACGCTTGAGGACGTCAATCTGCTTGCGTTTGGTTTCAAGAACAGCATCGATAGCAACAATTCGCGAATTTAAATAGTCTCCTATTGCCACTTGCTCATCAACGGGCGGCACTGGCAACCAGACATTCATAAGATTTTGTTGTGAGAGCTTTGGTTGTGCTGAACCCGTTATATATAGCGTGTAATCACACGCCTCTAGTGCATAGAAATAGTATTGGAGGTTTCCTGAAACAGGATGCAAAATATGAGCATGATTATTCACCCAGTACCTGCCAGTGGCAAGATACACAAGAGGAAGAGTCCTACGCACTAGTTGGCGCCATCCTCACCGACTAGAAGCATCTCGCCCGTAACGTTGTAATTATCATACCATCAAATTGCACCAGATGCTCCATAATACGGATACAAGATCTCTCCCTCTTGAGATCTAAGGGATGCTTCTATTGGTGCGCGAAGATTATCAAAAAAATCTATCACGTACTTTAATCTTTTGACTTCCCATTTTTCGGGGATATCACCAATCCAATCGATGCCACTGGGTTTCTTAGGACGTCGGGATTTAGCCCCTTGGTCAACCGCTTCGTAGAATGACGGAGCGCGATAACGCTCAAGAACGGAAAATCGGCCTCTATAGTCGCGTTTAGACCGTCTATTTCAAAACATCGTAAATCCAGATAGTGTGCGATTTCTTTTTGCTCTGGAACTGGGGGAACAGGAATTGGTGCATTCGAAATGAGAAAGCTATTCAGCAGTTTAGCCTGGTAAATATTCTCATTTGCATTGTTGATAATTAAACTCGATGCATAGTAAAGATATCCAAGATCATTTTCTGAGGACGGAAGAAAACTAGCTATAGCTTCGTTCGTAAATAAAGGTCTTTCCGCAAATGCGCATTTACCTCACCGAGCTTAAAAAGAATAGAGGTAGTGAGCCTCCGGAACTGGCTTAGGATGCTTTTGCTTTAGATAAATATCGCTAATCCCCTCCGCTGAAGAATCTACAGTTTTCCCAGCGGACGTAAGGTCAGAAATCGAAACCCATGCAGCTCCATCAGGAGCATAGTATTCAAGTATAGACGTATCAGGTAGCCCAGTTTCAAACTGATAGCAATACTAATGCATGCCCGGGATGCAGTATCTTACCAATCCACAACAGCTGGTTTTCAAATCTCTCATCGGACCGTCACGCCCCCTTGAGCTGCTCTCGGAGCTGAGCTTCAAAGCTCATTAAACTCAGTGAGTGGTTTGTCCGATGACTCAGGGAGCTTCGTATTTTGTAGATAGCAGGTAAAGAGAATCTCAGCTCCCGTTTTTGACGTACTTTGTCCTCTTCATCAAACCACTTGGCATCGAGACATGCGGCCAGACCTCTTGCTCAGTAGTCGTCCACGTCTCGGAGAGTTTTCACGAGCATCGGTATCCTTGGTCGTGTCGTCGTATTCGATGGATCCCATCACGCTTGTAGGCGCAGAGGCGCCGTCTTGTCCCGTGGCACGACATAGCGTCAACCACCTTGTCACAGACGGACTTGCGCGGTTAGCGGTCTCCCTTCTCCTTGTAATCAGGCAAGGTTGAGCACTCACGATGTTCTTCTCGAATCCCTTGTAATCCTGAGTTGACGATCCATTAAGTTGTCGCAGCGGCCGAATCATCTGCCCGAAGACTGGCTTCAGCCTTTGAAAGCACCGCAAGCTCTCTTCTCTTGAGAGGTCCTTATCTTCCTCATCGATGGTAAGAGTTCCTCAGTTTTGCGAGGGTTGTGCAAGTCATCCTTGAACTTTCCTTGCAAGCGTATCCAATGCGCTCAGGCGTTATCTGGTAGCTGCGTTGGAGCGGCTGCTGACCGTGTACTCCTTGTGCAGGAACTCCTCATTGGGAAGGATGTGGCAGTGTTCGCCCTCCTCGAAGGACGTATAGAAGGCCGATCTCATCGATTTGCTCTGGTGAGATTTGCTTGGCTGCGCCGCGGGGCTGCGACGCATGGGCGTCACTCATCAGTTGCATACGATGGCTGCACTTTTCCACGACGCTTTGGGTGCCTTGTTCTTGGAGAGCACCCACACGTGATACCGATGCCCGTGTTGTAGAAGAGGTCCCCCGGCAGTCCGACGATGGCCTCAATATAGGTCGTTCTCCAGGAGCCAGCGGCGTGTCTGTGACTCGCCAGACGACGTGCCACCTGAGAAGAGCGGCGAGCCATGAGAATAATGCAAGCGCGCCCATTCTCCTCTGCAACAAGCTTATGTGCGTAGCTGCGCAGAAGAGGTAGCATGTCACTCTTCTGTGGGAAGTCCTGCAGGATAGTGCGGCCTTGCGCCTATTCCTCGTTTTGTACTTTTTCAACGCCATCCTCGGCAGTCCTGGCCTCGAGGGCTCGTCAAGGGCGGATTCGCAAGGACAAGGCGCATTCTGTCGTCAGAAAGCAGTCTTCCTTCATGGTATCGGTGGTCGTATGTTCTCGGCGTTGCCCTCTGATGAGCATGTCCGCCAGGGCAGATAGCATGAGTATCGGGGATGACCTCTTGTCCGTAGAGATAGATCGCTCGCTTTCGGGACACATCTCATCGAGTTGCTCTGGCACAAGAGGCATACACCCGTCGCCGCAGGCGAAGTCGCCAACCCTTGATGACCTTGCCCGGCTCTTTGAGGTCATCACACCCCTTCCGCAAGCGCAAGGCGCGTGATGAGCTGCACCACTTCGCGCGGGTGTAGTGGTCTCCAGCCTGGCATTTTCTGAGAAAGCGGCGGGTACTTCCTCGAACTAAACCCATCGCCACGTTGTTCCGCGACCAGGTCGAGATCGAGCTCAGGAAAAACTTGCGCACAACGCCCGTAAGCTTAGCGCCCTTAGCATTTTTGCAGATTTCTTATCGAACTCAGGTCCGAGAAAAGCTGCTTGATGTTGGGTGAAAAGGCGTCGAGTATAGGTGGTGAGGTTGGCAGTTGCTGCGCGCATCGCCGAAGAGCTTTGCGAGCGTCCACTTGCTGGTGTTGTAGAAGGATAGCCCGACTTCGGCGCTATCGCCTCTACGATATCATGATTTGCCTCATGTGCCTCGCAGACTGTATCCTTGGTTTCTGCCAACGCACTCATATAGGGCATGCGCAATCATCGAGGAGAATAACGTCGCGATACTTCTGTCTGGCTAGTCTCATGAAGAGTGTTCGCAATGCTGAAAACAGTATCAATCTGCTCATCGAGGTTGATGCCACGGGGTTATTCCCGCCTTTTCAAACCACAATACACAGGTGAAATGGAAAAATGCTGATGTAAATGATAAATTAGTATCAACCGTGAATCAATGTAACAATTGATTTTTCGTCATTCTGGTAATCACCCCCACCCGCATGGCGGTGGTTTTTATCTTCGCGTGTTCGCGGCTCAACCGAAACAAAGCCTTAATAAAATCTCACCGCTTTTGCGGGTGCGAGATATAGCATGTTTTGGTCGCGGGGGCTGGTTTGAACCAACGACCTTCGGGTTTAGTGAGGCCGACGAGCTGCAGACTGCTCCACCCGCGCTATGAGGCGCGTGTTGCGCGAAAAAGAACTGTCTCTGCAACACGCACAAAGTCAAACCTACAACGAAGAACTTCTCGCTTAATCGTTATGACGACGACGCTTCCACTGATGCCGTCGAAAGAGCTGCAGACCGCTCGCTGCAAAGGGTGCTGCAATGCCACCGATTGACGCCGCATCGCCCATGTACGGAACCGCGGACTTCTTGCCCGCATGGAAGGCTTCTTTCCGGGCTTGCTCGGCTTGTTGAGTCAGGCTGATCGGGGTTGGTTGGATTGTCGAGCGTCGTCGGATGCGGCTTCGATAGGTTGTCTGGATGGTCTCGTCACCATCAGCAGGATGGAGTCCTTACCGGCGGGATCCTGAGACACCCGACCGTGAAGGCAAAGTCCTCGGTGGTTTCCCAGTTCACGTAGAGCTGGAACGTACGAAACGTACACGGAAACCGAGTAGTTGGTGTCGGTTCTGGCGCCTCGAAACCTTATACGCCGGAAGTTCAAGCTCAAAGCTTAGGCTGTGTCTCATCGATGATTGCTGCGGAGCTCGGCGTAGTTAGTATACCCGCTCTTAAGCGTCATGGTCAGTGCTCACGTCTTGCCACCGTTGAGGCTCTGCACTCGTAACATCGAAGGCGTTCGTGCCTGTCAGCTTTCGTAATCGGCAGCGTTGTCGGTCAGGTAGCCCAGCCATCGGACGTCGGGAACAGTAAAGGTTGTGGGTGAGAAGGTGCACTGAGGGTCACAATCGTGAATGCTGATCTGGTCGTAGCGACTTGGATCAATGTTGTGCTTCTGCAATAGCCTTCATCTGGTCCTGAATCGGCGTTGCGTCAGCTGGGCGGTAAAAACTTCAGCGTGTCACCTTCTTGGCCTCATACACGCGATCGAGGTGGTGTCACCGTTGATGAGCACATCGGTCTGCGCGTCCCTATGCTCGGCCTTTCTGGCAACACATGGTCTGCTCGATAGCGGCCTGATCGGTGGAGAATGCCGACCTCGTCCGCGCTGCTTGCCGTTCCACGCGAAGTTAAAGAACTCCGTGGTGCCGGCAGGGTTCGGCAAAGGACGTAAATAGGTACCCGACACCTTGCCTACTGCCGTAAGCTCATCGCCGTTGGAAACCTTATCGGGGTCAAGCTTGAACCCGTCAACGGTTGCTTTGACGTCGCCATTAGCATCGCCCATGGAGTCAACGGCTGCCTTGAGCTCAGCGTAGTTGTGAATGTCGCCACTCTTGAGCGCGAGGTCACGGTTACTTTCTCAACCTTGGTCTCTTGACCTCGAACGTTTATCGCAGGGCCTTCTAACGCTTGCGGAAGCGTTCTCCGGGAACCGTCACGCCGTCAGGGAAAGCGTCAGCTCTGCCCGAAAGGTGCACTGTGTGCCGGAAAGCTTGATGTTCTCGGGGTGTGCCGCATCGTCTGGATACAGGTTCTCAATCTCCTGCATCTTCTCCTGAACGGACTTCATGTTGATAAGGCCGGTCAGCGAGAAGGTCTTGTAACTCATCGGCGTCCACCATAAAGGTTGGGCGAATCCGCACAGACTTGGACCGTCAGAGATCGGAAGAAAGATCAAGCGTTGCTGCAACCTTCTGAACCGTTGGGTCCTCGGTCCACTTAGTAGAACGTCATGTCTTTCTGAATTGCCGGATCGGCGCGCGTAGTCAGAACCAGCTCATGGCTGATCCTTGAAGTTGTATCCGCCGGTGTTGAAAAGCGGCGTGTCATACCACATCAGACGATCTCCGGGGATAAAGCCCATGCGTGTTGCGATGCCGTCGGGCGAGAGCTGCTCGCGGATGGCCTTGTCGAGAAGTGCGGAGAGCTTGGTCATACAGAGCCTTCTGCTTGACGGTGGCAACTTCGCCACCCAGCTCGTCGGTGGAGATATCAAAGAGCTCGGGATGCTGCTTAAAGACGCTTGCATCCGCAAACGTACCGCCGTTTGCCGAAAAGCGCACCATGTACTCGTCCTGCGTGTAGTTGGCTTTGGCATGGAGAACCTTCTCCTTGCCAAAAGGTTACAGAATCGTTTGCCGGAAAACTTGCCCGGCAACGTCGTAGATAGAGCCGTCTTCTGCGTCACGGTCCAGCCGGTAAAGGTCTTGCCAGAACTTGAACTCAGGCTTGTTGGTCACCACGTCGTCGCTGCTCTGGGCGCTCCGCTCGCCTCGGTGGCCTTGATGTTCTGAGTGTAGGTTACGCCGTTGCCGTTATCGTAGACGATGGTGTGGGCGTCCCACTTGGCATAAACCGTCGTATCGGTATCAATGGCCGCATCAGCCGAGAAGGGCTTCTCGGTATTATGGAATCCTTATAGAACCAGCAAGGAACGTTATTCCGTTAGGATCGGTGGAGCGCAAAAAGTGCCGGACGTAACGGCATCATAGCCAGACTTCTCCGGCGTTGCGTCATCAATCTTGTTGCCGCGCATGACAGCGGTATTCTTGTCGGCGCGCGTACCGTCGGCAAAGGTGGCGTTATTGTTGTTGAGCGTTACGGAAACCTTGGCAAACGGCATCCAAACGTGCTTTTTGCCATCCGCAGAAGCGTTCTTTACCTTGTAGGTATAATCGCCGCCCGTCAGAGGGCTTTTGCGGTGACTCGGTCTTTGACGTGTCGGTAGGGTAAAAAGCAAACTCTCGTTGCCGTGGTCAGCATCGGTCGCTAGGAATGAGCTTTTACCGCTTTGATACATGTCATCGTGCTTAACGCGGTGCGTACCGCCCATGACCACATATCCGCCGGTAGACTGTCCAAGACCGTTGTCCTGCTCCCTCACCGGCAAGCGTGTCGAAAACGAATCGCCCTTACGAAAATGAGGTGCGCACCCGCTTGTGCGCCGCCTGGGCACCAGGTTATCCCTGGCGTGAAAGGTTCCGCCGTCTCAAGATGGCGGTTCCCGCGATGACATAAGAGCCGCGTTTGTCATCGACGATGCGTCAACGACAGAGCCGTTGTTTCACGCGGAAGGTTACACCCGACTGACCGATCGTAATACCTGTGAGCGCCAAATGGCCATTTGGCATTCTTGACAGTAAGCTTGAGGTTAATGGTAATGTATCTCGGGAGTAGCATCGGAAGGACTGGGATGACGGTTTGCCACTTCACCGTTTGCATCGATGGTAAAACGTGAGTTATCCATGGAGAGGGCGACTTAAAGTAGAACGGAAGGCGGTTGCGCTGAGATCAGAGTTCACAAACTTGAAGCCGTTCCATTCATAAAAGCTGCCACTTGCTACCGGTATAGCGCTGGTCAATCTTGGCATTCTCAATAACGTTGCCCTGAATTGCATGAACACTGCTGTCTAGTGATGTCCATGGAAAGGGCTCCAGCGAAGAACCCTTTCGAGCGCACCGTTGCTGCCGGCGGGCATATGGAAGAGCAAAGCCGTTGTTGCTAGCCCGAAAACAAAATGACCGTCGTTGATCTCCGCGGAATCATACAGACGGAAGATGCAGCCGTCGTTGGGAGCATCGAAGGTAACGGTTGCGCCGGACGCATTCACCTTTGCCGTGCCCCTGAGATCAGCCGGCAAGATTAACGGCCTTGATGTTGGTATACCCGGAGAAGTTCCGGCGTAACGTTGGTGAGCGACGGCGGGAAGACAGCTAAAGTCACCCTGAACGTGAATGGCGGTCACCGAAGGACTTGCGTTTGCGGCGGCAGCAGCCTCTCGATGGCCGAATGCTGCGCGCAGGGAACCGTCGTTGGTATCCGCGCCGGTTGCGGAATTAACGTAAAAGTCCGCTGCCGCAAAGCGCGAGAACGGGCAGCGAAGCATCAGTAAGAGCCGGACCGCAGGATCTGCGAGGTGTCGTAGATGCGGCCCGGTCAGTGCTGAAGCCGTAGAGCCTCTTGGGTGCCCGTAGACTCCGTGCCCGCGCGGAGAAGTCTCCGTTGCGGATCCTCCTCCGTCGATCCGATGCGGAAGGTGCGAAGCGCCCTCCGTCGTCGAACTTGCGGCGGGTGCCGTTGCGGCAGATGTTTCTGCCGCCGGTCTGCTCGCCAAGCGCTACTGCCGGAAACGATGTGTAGCCAGCGAGTGGTAAAGCTCGAGAAGAACGAGACGTGATGTCTTGTGATCTTCCTTCATATATGACTCCTCTTCTGTCATATGATGCGTTATTCTCTATAGCGCTAATAATTCATGGTTTTAGTATAGCGAAAAACGACAGCGTAAACCCGTCATGTAGATTTTGATGAAAAAGGTGATGCGAAAAATCGGTAACCGGCTCAAAGAGCCGATTACCGATATCTCATGAAAATTTTAGAGCGATATTACTGCAGCTCTCAAGCATCTTCCTTCATTCTGCCTGTACAGCTGCGTGGTAGTGGAGCCGATCACGCGCGAAGCATATTTGCCCTGAGCGCATAACGCGCATTTTCCATACAGCCGCAGTTCCGCCGCAAGCAGCATGGCGTAGTCGTTCATGAGTCACCGAAGGCGAGAATTTCGTCTGGCTTAAAACCATAAGTATTGCCGAATCTGCTCAGACCTTTGCCTTGTTGACCCGCGTACCACGTCAATCCACGTAGTCGCCCGATGGCATAAACGAAACGCTCTCAAGCTCCGCTCCAAGAATCATACTATGTCATCGATTTGACTGAGTATGCACAGCAAACCGCGAGCCTTAGTGATACTGACATCCGGCGAGGAGTGATCAAACCCACGCTCCCGCATTTGGAAGATCTTTGTCAGAGCTCCGCACGAATGCGAATGGTCATCTAGAAGATAGGTGTGATCGCGGTGCGTGCGCTCACAGATGCACGCAATCAAGATGCAGGAGATTCAAAGAGCTTCTTGATGGCGGTCGTGGAAAAGCACCTACGATCAGCACGACATCATCGGCGTACACCTGCGTGCCAAGCGACGCAACGTAATCTATCTCGCAGACCGGCTCAAACATCAGCGCAAAGTATCGTAGCGGCGACGGACGAAGCGATTGGTGGATGCCCTTCTCGCGAAGTGCATGGATGAGTTCGGCGTCTCGGGCGGGACATTTCACCTCATCAAGAGCGTACCGTCCATCGTCCTGATGCAATGAGCCTCGTCATTTTACTCCCCATCAAAAATCGAGGCATCTCCCTGCCTTGGTGGCACGAGTAATCTCCTCAAGTGCGCACGCAACGCCGTCTATCTTCTGAGCTCCTACCACGTACTCTGCAGTACGGAGCACCTCCGGTGTTGCATTGGCAACCGCAACCGAGTACGGAACTTTTTGAGGATCTCAAGATCATCTCTCGGCGTCACCAAAAATAACAGCTTCATCGTAGCCGAAGCCGGTTGCCTTGAGAGACTTTCAGGCCGGATGCTTGGAAACGCCTTTCAGCAAACAAGTCGAACCAATTTGGTACCGGGCTCCACCAGATCAATGGCGGACACGCCTCGAGCAATAATCCGACGTTCGCTCCATCTCTTTTGTGACCACCCATGCACCAATGGTTGCGGCTACAAAAATCAATATCGAGACCTCAGACACAATGGCACCGTTAAACGTGAGGCGCTTCGCAAAAAGCCAGGTCATCCGGATTGATGTTCCGATAGCATACGCAGGGTTCAAAAAGATTGGTCCTGCGAGATAGCACACCAGAACTTATCGCCTCATCGAGCAGTAGCCCGGTGCACTCCGCATGACACGTCGTGCGAATGATTGTCTGCGAAACATGAGTTCCCCGCACGCGAATGCGCTTCCGGTTGAAATGATGCCCGATCCGAAAGTAAAGCCTCATCCATGGCAAAAAGCGCATAAGCTCAACGTAGTCGCGTCCCGTATCAGCCACAAAAGTACCCGCATCGAGAAGATCATGAATCGCCGCTCTTGTAGCGCGCGGACGGATGCCTGTTGCCAAACAGGAATGAGCGTATTAGCCATATCGAGAGAACAAGCTTGATCACTGGTAACCTTTTGGCGCAAACGACACAAACGGCATGAACATCTAAAGTGTAGACCCATGCGCCAAAACATCAAAAACGATCGATGCGTAGCACCGATCCAGACCAGTGATTACGACAGAGTGGTTACTGGTTCGTTGTCAATCCAGATTGACAGATTCCTGAACCCGGCACCCTTACGGGCTCCCGACCATTCCATATGCTCGATGTTTGAATACTGCACGGTAATATCCGGACCAACAAACGGTGACAATCATTTCTTCGTCAAAAAGTTGGACTTTATAGCGGGACAACAAAAACCACGCCACAAACATAACCATCGTAAAACTTGCAAAAACGCCAGCAACCACGAGCGGATCCGCTGAAAAACTCCCCAGGTACTAGCCCCGAGGCGAAATGCCCGCGATGGCCATAAGCGCCATGTCAATAACAAGTGACCTTGCTAAGAGATGCAGGGACGACATAGGTATCGTGCTATGTCGCCCGCTCTCCGAAAGGCCCGCGTTGCTCACCCGTTCCATAAGTGCGGCCACAATTGGTGCTGCAATGATGACAAGCGCAAGAATTATGGTTTGCACGGCAACGCTTCCTTTCTCTTCTCAGGGGTAGTTACCTTTTGTTAATCAGTCTGCCGTTTGTTGAGAACAAACACTTACTGAAATTATAAGCTACACCCTCGCTCCTCCATGTTTGAACAGGAAGAACGAGGGCGTGAACGGTACTATACGCTGTGAATGACATCTTCATAACGCTCACGGCTAAATTAGTACCGTTGATGAAAGGTGCCCTAAAGCAAAGGTTGTCTTGACTCAACGCGCAGTCGGCACGGTCAGCAGTAGCCACCAGCGCCACCAGCAGATCGACGGTAACCCATACTCGGAACCGGGATAAACTCGCGGATGGAATGTGCGTTACTAGCCGCCCGTCGCAATATTGGGACAGGGCGGTCCGTGAACGTCAGCTGCGCTCCGTCGGTTCCTCCGCGTGCGGGTACGGATTCGGCTCAATGCCTGCCTCGCGATTTGCCGCAAGTGCGCTAGTCGATGAGAAACTCATATCCTTGAACTTCTCCGCCATGTTGCGATACTGCTGATGAATCTCAACGCGCACAGTATTCTCGCCATATCGTGTATTGAGGAAGGCGGCGATATCACGTAGGGTCTGCTCGCGGCGATCAAAAATATCCGAGTCAAAAGTCGCGAATGCTGCTAGGAGAGTTTGACCTCTGAGGTGAGATCCTCGATGTTGATGGGGTGGTGAGCCCCTCGCCGCGACCCTCGGGTGTGTTCGGGGCGCTCAGGCGGGCACCATCTGCTGGAACTCGGATTGCCGCGTAATGGCGTTGACCATAACGTCCTTGGCACTACCGGATGACCATCACACACATGCAAACGTGATGCTGCCTGCGATGCCGTAAGCACTCGTAATTGAACTCGCCGAGTGCCTCGCCGATCTACCGTATAGCCGTATGCCGCACCAAGCTTTTCAAGGTCGAGCAGAGCTGCGCGTAGCCAATCTCCCCGTCCGGAACAAAGGCAATTTTGAGCGTTGGGTGCTTGAGCTCAGGTTGTCGGACAGACGCTTGAGTAACGCGCAGATTTCAGCCACGCCCGCTTTATCGTCGGCCGAAAGCGACGTAATGCCGTCGACAAACGATGTCTGCCTTAACGAACTTCTCGGGTCAGGAACCTGCTCCGGAGTGGTTTCGATCTTCTCGCCCGCAGCAACCTGCTGCAAATTACCGCCCTCGTGGTGGACGATATGGAGCTTGATGCCCGCGGCGGTGCGTCAATCACCGGAATCAAGGTGCGAGCAGAGCATCAGTGCAGGCGCACTTTGAGCGTCCGGCGACGCGGGGAACGTTCCCGTTACATATGCGTGCTCGTCAACGGTAACATCCGTACAACCGAGCGACGTAAGCTCTTCTCCCAGGTAACGGGCCATCTCATGCTGGCGAGGCGTTGAGGGAGTAACGTCGTCATGCTCGGGATCGGACTGCGAGGTCAATCTGCACGTAGCGCATAAAGCGCTCTACGACATCGGGTAGTGGTTTGGATTCGTATTCAGGCATATGATCTCCATTCATCTCTGTTGCCACTTCACTATATACTAAAGACAGCACCAAACCGGCACGTCTTACTGCCCTACGCAGCCGCATTGTTTGTGAGGATATGGACATCACTACCGTAGCAAAACTAGCAGGAGTTTCTCGCGCTACCGTATCGCGCTACCTCAACGACGGATATGTCTCTGACGAGAAGCGCCGTGCCATTGCACGCGTCATAAAAGAAACCGGCTACATCCCCTCCCGACAAGCAAAGATCCTCCGTACCGGAAAGACGAATCTCATTGGGGTTATCATTCCGAAAATTAACTCGGCATCGGTATCCCGTATGGTCGCCGGCCTCTCCTCGGTGTTCAACGAATCCCAGTATCAGATGCTTTTGGCAAATACCGATAACCGCGAAAACAAAGAGATTGATTACCTGCGCGTTTTTAGCGAAAAAGATCGTGTTGACGGCATTATTTTGGTTGGAACCATTCTGACACCGGGCACGAGGCGCGCCTTGAAGAATCTCCGGTTCCGCTGATTGTCCTTGGACAGGGCGTTCGACGGATTTTTCCTGTGTGTCCACGACGACTACCACGCCGTACGTGAAATTACCTCCCATATACTCAACTGCGGAACCAAGCCTGCCTACATTGGAGTTACCGAACTCGATATCGCAGCAGGTCAAAGCAGGCACATGGGGTTCTTGGATGCGTGCGCCGAGAAGAACCTTGAAGTACCCAAAAAAGCACAGATGGAATCGGATTTCTCCGTTGACGCAGCCTACTCTCGCCTGCGAACGATTCGTGATGCTCTACCCCGAAGTGGACACCATCGTCTGCGCAAGCGATTCAATTGCCTTTGGCACCATTACGTGCCTCAGAGAATTTGGACGAAGCGTTCCCGAAGACGTGCAGGTTACCGGCGTTGGAGACTCCGATCTCTCCAAAGTCATTACTCCGTCGCTTACCACCATACATCACCACTACAAGACTTCCGGTATGGAAGCCGCCAAGATGCTCATTGGTGCCATGGACAAAGAAGACACGATTGTCCGGGATGTTCGCATGGGGTATGAACTGCTTTTGCGAGAAATTCGACTCGTTAAAGTGCACCACATATAGCCTCTTTGCAGGCATCTGTTTCGGTGGGCTATCAAAGCTTTATCATATTGATTTCCGATATGAGAACGATTTCATAAATATAAAGAAAAGTACTATGAAAAACGCTTGAGTATTTGTTATATTTTTGAACTATGAACGATTCCATATATTGTTCAACCAAAGGAGGCTCGCATGGCACTTGATCACGCAGAGGCAGCACGGCAAATCTTGGAGGGCGGTCGGCGGAGCAGACAACATCCGTTTCTGCCGCTCACTGCAACCCGTCTTCGCCTTGTTGTCGCAGACGATTCAAAAGGTAAAAACAAGGAAGCCGTCGATAACGCTGTCGGAGCTAAAGGCAGCTTTCAAGCGGCAGGTCAGCTCCAGGTTAGTTATGGAACCGGCACCGTCAATAAAGGTCTTTGATGAGTTTGTAGCGCAGGGACACATTTCCGCTTCATCAAAAGACACCGCTAAAGAAGCGGCTACGGCAAAAGGCAAATCCATTCAACGTGCCGTTAAAGGCCCTGCGGTGACGTCTTTGTTCCCATCATCCCCGCTATCGTTGCATCCGGACTTCTCGCGGGTCTCACCGAAGGCATCAACAATGCCATGGGTGGCGCACTCGAAACAAACAGCTGGTACATTCTCATCCATACGTTCTCAAACGCATCCTTCGTATTTCTCCAGATTCTCATCGGCTTCTCTGCCGCCCGCGTCTTTGGAGGTAACGAGTTTCTCGGCGGCGTTATAGGCATGATCATGAACCACACGGCTCTTATGAATGCCTGGAGCATCCCCGGAGCCGTGCAACAGCCAGCAATACCGCGTACCAAATCGTTGGATCGCAGTCGGCGGCACAATGGCTCTCCTCGGCAACCAGGCACCGCCGTAGATGCGGCCCATGCCACCGCAAAGCGCCATCATGGCAGCAGGCGGCATTCCGCAGGTGCAGCTCTTCGGCTTCTATAACGTTACTCTGCAAGGGTACCAGGGACACGTTATCCCCGTGGTCATTGCAGTCTTCATCATGTGTATGCTGGAGAAATGGCTCCACAAGCATGTACCCGATATGCCGATCTCTTTGTAACCCCTCTGTTACTGTACTGGTAACCGGCGTCCTCACTCTCACGGTTATCGGCCGCTCTTCTCTTGGATTGAAAACGGTGTCATGATCGGCTTCGGTTCCTGCTGGCCCTACCCTTTGGCCTCGGCGGAGCATTGGTCGGTGCCATCTATCCCGCAACCGTTGTTCTTGGCGTACATCACATGTTCAATGCTCTTGAGGCAACTCTCATTGCCAATACCGGAATCGACAACTTCAATCCCATTATCTCCTGCTGCAACGTGGCGCAGGGTGCCGCCTGCCTCGCGGTCTTTGTAAAGACCCGCAGCATGAAGAAAAAGGAGCTTGCACTCCCCTCCGGTATCTCTGGCTTCCTCGGCATCACTGAGCCGGCCATCTACGGCGTCAACCTCCCCAGCATGAAGCCGTTTATCGCTGCCATGATTGGCGGAGCCGTCGGTGGCGCCTTGTCTCCATTCTCGGCGTCGTTTCCATCGCGTACGGCATCACGGGCATCTTTGGCTTCCTCATCACTACAGGACACTCCGTGGCATACGCCATCTGCATTCTTGTGGCCGCGGTCATAGCGTTTGCAATTACCTGGACCCTTTACAAGGGCGCAGAAGATATCCTCAGACCAAAAAGAGCAAAAACCCAACATCGAGAAGGTCGTTGCCAGCAACGGTCGCAACGGCAAAAAGCAAACCGCTGCCGTTGCCACTTCGGTCGCCGAAAGCAACCAGGGCGTCGTTCCGTCTGCAGGGTGCCGACGATTGCCGCGCCCATGTCCGGCAAGCTCATCGCCATGACAGAAGTTTCCGACCCGTCTTTGCCTCCCGAAGCCATGGGTAAAAGGGGCCGCCATTGAGACCTACCGAAGGCAGGTCTTCTCGCCGTTGACGGCTCAATCACCATGGTCGCCGAAACCGGACACGCCATCGGTTTTGCTCTCCGACGGCGGTACGGAAGTACTCATTCACATCGGCATTGGCACCGTCACGCTTAAGGGCGCTCCGTTTACCGTCAAATGCGCAGCCGGCGATAAGGTCAAGAAGGGTGCGCTGCTTATGGACGTGGACCTTGGCGCCATCAAAGCAGCCAATCTGCCAGCCACAACCATGGTCGTCATCACCAACACCGACGATTACGCCTCCGTGGAAGGTCAAACGGGATCCGACGTCAAGGCCGGAGATACGCTCATCAGCGTTTCATAACTCACGAACCGGTCGTTTCATAACTGAAGGGTAAAGGGATCATTTATGTTTTCCGTCACAGCTTTGGGCGAGTTGCTTATTGACTTCACCGATGCGGGTATCTCTCCGGCCGGCCAGAAACTCTTTGAACGCAATCCCGGAGGCGCACCTGCAAACGTACTGGTGGCGCTGAGCGTCTTGGCGAAAAGCACGGCGTTTATCGGCAAAGTAGGGGCCGACATGCACGGAGATTTTCTTCGCGCCACTCTTGTAACCGCCGACGTTAACTGTGACGGCCTTAGTACCGACCCCAACTACTTCACCACTCTCGCATTTGTGGCGCTGTCCGAAGAGGGTGAGCGAACGTTTTCCTTTGCACGTAAACCGGGCGCGGACACGCGTCTTACTCCGGAAGAAATTCGCACGGACATTATCGAGAAGAGCCGCGTGTTTCACGTAGGATCGCTCTCCTCGCCGATGAACCCGCGCGCAGCGCCACCATTGCCGCCCTGAAAGCGGCAAAAAACGCCGGTTGTATCCTTTCGTACGATCCAAATTACCGCGCAAGCCTCTGGGACAATCCGGAGGTGGCAAGCGCACAGATGCAATCCATTGTCGAATACATGGACCTCGTTAAGATTAACGGGAAGAAACCACTTTGCTCACCGGGCGCGAGTGACCTGCTCAAGCTGCTGAGGCACTTCTCGCCAAGGGGGTGAGGGTGGCCTGCGTAAGACGCTCGGTGGAGAAGGAGTACTCGTGGCCAGCAAAGAGGGTGTTGCGATGGTTCCCGCTTTCACCGTTGAAGCGGTTGACACCACCGGGGCAGGCGATTCATTTTGGGGTGGTTTCTTGTGTGCGCTCTTGGACAGTGGAGCCGATGTTGCGGACATCTCGCTTGAAGATGTTAAGGCGTGTGCGCGGTTTGGAAACGCCTGAGCATCGTTGTGTGTCAGAAGGCGCGGAGGCATTCCTGCAATGCCCACTCTTGATGAAGTCGAAAGCGTTCTTTCCTAACATGTTCTGTCAGAAAGCTGTTTTGAGCGTTCTTTCCTAAAACCTTTTTCTTGTAGAGAAAAGAGAGATGTCGGTATGGCAATGCTCATTAACCTTGACGCAAAGCATAATTGGCGCTTGAAATATCACCTGCAAGCACCAAACGGCAATATAACCAGTCAAACGGACTCTGCTATTTTAAGGGTCTCTACCACGTCTTTCATCAGTATGTCCCCCGCTGGCCCAAACGCGGCCACGGCTGGGGACACTGGACAACCCCCGATCTCATTACCTGGACATTTCACGGCGGCGCCATTATGCCTGATTGCGAGCTTGATGCGAACGGATCATACTCCGGCAGCGCGCTTATCAAAGACGGCAAAATGTGGTGCTACTACACGGGCAACTTCCTTGAGGAAGGCGACCACGACTACGACTATTCCGGCCGTCGTGCCAACGAAACCCTCACCGTCACCGAAGACGGTCTGAACTTTGGCCCAAAGGAGCTGGTGCTTGGTAATGCCGGCTATCCTGCCTACTGCTCAAACCACGTCCGCGATCCCAAAGTCTGGGAACAGGACGGCGCGCTCCACATGCTCTTGGGCGCCCGCACCATGGATGACCACGGCTGCGTGTTGCTGTACCGCTCCGACGATGGTCATGCGTGGACGATGGAAGGCAGCTGCACGTCTCTCTCCAAAGAGGCCTTTGGCTATATGTGGGAGTGCCCGAATCTGGTTCAGCTTGACGGACGCGAATTCCTTTTTGTCTGCCCGCAAGGCAAATCAAAAGAGGACCTGCGTTTCCAAAATATCCACAACTCAGGATACTTTGCCCTCGAAGGAAAGCTCATTGACCTTATGGCGGGCGACAAGGACCTCATGGATGCAGAGTCCCCGTATCGCTGCATCGATGAACGTACCTTTATTGAACTTGACTATGGCTTTGATTTCTACGCGCCGCAAGTCTTTACGGATGAAAAAGGACGCTCATTGCTGATCGGCTGGGTTGGCGTACCTGACATTGAATTTCAGTATGGCGTTCCCACACGTGAATGGGCCCACACCGTTACCATACCGCGTGTGCTTTCGCTCAACAGGGCCGGTCGCGTATGCCAATGGCCCGTGGAAGAGATGGATGCGCTCCACTGGCAAAAGCCGTCTCCTTTACCGCGAAGCCGCGCATGGAGCCTCCGGCTTTGTGGGCTCTTCCAGCTACGACATGTTTACGATGGACGGTGCCTGCGGCGCGTCGTTTGCCGGCGGAACCTGCGACGTTCGTATCGACAACATTCAAGGCGAAGGTCGCCTCCTGCTGAACGCGGATCTTGAGTTCGTCGTACGCGGAGATACGGCTGAGCTCGTGTTTTTAGGACCTGCAGGTCGTTTCCGCACGCTGCGACGCCTTCCGCTCTCGGCACTTTTCGGCGGGAAAGATTGAGAGACATCCGTCTCACGGTTGACACGTCCGTCGTCGAGCTGTTTGTTAATGGCGGAGAAGTCACTCTCACCACCCGCTGGTTCCCCATGGATATTGACACCCTCCATGTAACGTCGACCTTCTCGGCACACCACGGCGGATACGAAATGGGCGGCTACCAATTCAAAAATTGTTGATTTTTAGATTTTGTAAAGCGAGAAGTGCCACGATACGCGGGGTGTGTCGTGGCACTTTTTATTGCAAAAATTATGCGCATTGCAGCGATGCAATATTCGCTAATATGCTGTGTTCGGCATACCGTCACCACCAAAGGAGCATGATGTCCACATCGTTTTGGAACCCGCGCCTGCATCTTCAACCTCGCAACGGTTGGCTCAATGACCCCAACGGTCTTTGCGAGTTCAACGGCTCCTACCATGCCTTCTACCAATACGCTCCCGAATGGCCCAAAGACGAACTCAAGCACTGGGGACACTGCACCAGTAAGGATCTCTTGCACTGGAGCGATCAAGGCATTACGCTCTCCCCTGATATTAATGAGGGACCAAAACGGTGTGTTCTCCGGCTCGGCATGGATTGACCACGGTGCATCTCCTGACAGCAAAAAGATCTCATGCGGGTCTTCTATGCACGGGTAATGTCGTCGACACCACGATAGACGAGCGAATCGACGAAGGCAGAGAAGCCAACGAAATTATGGTCACCAGCGAAGACGGTGTGCATTTCTCCGAAAAAAAGGTACTCTTGCGCAATAGAGACTATCCCCAAACTTGCACCTTACACGTCAGAGACCCCAAGGTCTGGGAACAGGACGGTGTCCTTCACATGTTGCTGGGCGCCCGTGAGCGCGGAGTAAATGACACGCCAAACATCGATGAGCGCGGCGATTTTGGTTGCGTTTTGGTGTACGACTCCAACGACTCGGGAGAAAGCTGGAAACTGCGCACCACCATCCGACCCGTGAACGCCAAGGAAACCCTCACCCCTTTGGATACATGTGGGAATGTCCCAATCTTTGCCGTTTGGGCGGCTATGAATTTCTCGCGGTTTGCCCCCAGGGCCTTCCTTCAAAAACATTCCGCTGGCATAACATGTGGCAGGCGGGATACTTCCCTCTTCCACAAGGCGAGAAGATCATCGATGCCACAACCGTCAACGTTGACAGCTTTACCGAATGGGATTGCGGCTTTGATTTTTATGCGCCTCAGATCTTTGAGGATGGACGCGGCCGCACCATCTCCATTGGCTGGATGGGCACATTTGATGCGAGCTACACAAGCACTCCTGAAGGTATGGATCGCTGCCATGTTATGACACTCCCTCGTGAGATTTATGCGGACGAGAAGGGCACGCTGCACCAGGTTCCCGTCCGAGAACTGAAAGAACGCCGGAAAGCAGCCCTGTCTCTCAAAAACGACACCACTCTTGAATTAAACGAACTTCTCGTTGACATTGAGCTTACGGATATCCGTACAACCGCAGGTCGCCTTATGCTCAATGAAGTACTTGCCATCTCTTTTGAGCACGGAACGTTTGGCATTCATTTTGCCGATACCGCTGCAGGAAAAGAGGCAGCAGCCGGCAGAAGCGAACGATTTATCCGCCGAGAACCCTGCGCAATATCGCCGTATTGTTGTGTGATGCAAGCTGCGTTGAAGTCTACGCCAATGACGGCGTGGAGTATTTTCTACCCGTTGGTTCCTGCAGAGAATAAGCTACGAATTCGTTCAAACTTTGATGTATCAAGCGCTTCCGTCTATCCCGCTTGAACCCTAGTTTTGCGTAACACGAGCTCGCCTGTCTCCGCGGCTTCCACAGTTCCGACAGATGGATCCTCCCCGGCTTCGCTGATGAGTCCGCTGCATCCACGAAAATGGATTCTCCACAACTTCGCGCGGATGGGTCCTTCGCGGCTTCCACGGGTATTGTCTCCTCTGCGTCCACGGACTTCTCTCCATCAGCAGACCCGTCCTGCAGGAACGTAATGGTAAATACCGACCCTTGCGGCTCATTCGCATCTACTGCAATGAAAGCGCCATGTCGTTTCAAAATGGCTTTCACGAGAAAAGACCGATACCTGCGCCACCAAATTCCCGTGAGCGGGACTTATTTACCCGATAGAACGGCTCAAATATAAGCTCTCGCGCCTCAGGGAGCAATACCCTACCCCGTATCCGCAATTTTACCATGCCTGCCGTATCCTGATTTTTCAGGTCAATGCTTATCGATCCTTCTTTTTCGTTATAACGAATGGCATTTCCACCAGGTTGTAGAAGGCGCGATATAAAGACTGGCGTTTTCCTCGTACGGTAGAGGCTCTATATCAGTATGGATTTTAACCGCATGCTCATGGGCAACCGGCTCAAGATCCTTCACTACCGTTTTGATTACCGAATCAAGCGAAACGTCTTCGACTTCCGGCAGCTCTCCTGTCTCAGTAGCTCAAAAGATTGGAAATAAGAAGAAAGCCGATCCACGTACGTTTCCATCGTCTGCACAAGCTCGTCATATTCTTTCTGCTCACGCTCTTTCTTCTTGAATACGTCAAGCCTCGTGCGAAGCACCGCAAGTGGCGTTCTCAGCTCATGAGCCGCGCTCACCGAAAAACGGCTCTGCATTGCAAATGCTTCGCTCAGCTGGCCGGTCATTTGATTAAACGACTTAACCAGCTCCTGGATCTCTGCCACCGCTTTCAACCTCAATGGGGCGAGAAGGCTGTCGGAGCAAGCTCCGCATATGAGAAGAGAAAGTTGCTTAATCGGCTTGGTGTAATGACCTGCTAAAAGGTAAGCGGCACAGCTCCCCGCAATAATCCACGAAAACCAAAATGACCAAAGCATCAGACAAGATTGAGCGCTCAATGCCGCCACGTCCAAGACAATGGAGAGTCCTCCTTGCCTCAGCGAGTTTGCCGCCGCAACTTTCAAGCAACTGCGCTGTTGAGACGGTATACAAGCCACGTTAAAATAACACAGCAACAGCCGAGAAGGGCCACCATCAGAAGCGTCAGTTGTCCCCGAACCGACCGCAGCGGTTTTCATAACCTTCTCACTCATCTTTATCATCACTGTCCTCCTTGCAGGGTAATAGCCCTCTCCTACCTTGTTAGAAATTGGGTCATACCCAAGTACTTCTCGCAATTTTTCTTACGGAAAAATATGAACTCACACTGGAATTGCTGAAGGATCTACGTTGCTGTCCCATGCGTGTGACAGCAACTCTTCACTGCTTACCACGGTACCTGCGTGTCGCATGAGATATTCAAGTATTGCCATTTCTTTTTTGGTCAGATTGACCTCGGAGCCCTTGGCAAAAACTTGTCGAGATGCCGTGTCCAGTCAGGGATTCTCCCGATACGAGAGCGTCTCTCCGTGCGTGTATTCGCGCCGCAAAGAGTGCGAATACATGCTTCAAAGCTCGCAAACGCAAACGGCTTTACAAGATAGTCATCGGCTCCCGCATCCAAACCAACAATACGGTCAGCCACCGACGAGCGGGCGGAAAGGATAAGCACCTTCGTTTCCGAATGCTCCCGGCGAAGTGTGCGCAGAAAGATCCAAGCCATCAACGCCCGGAAGATTGAGATCGAGCAAAATAAGGTCGTACTGCTCAATCTGGGCCATTTCAAGCGCTTCCGTTCCGTTGTCGATAAGATCAACGTAATAGCCGTCGATCTCAAGTCCTTCTCCAATGGACGTAAGGAGTTCACGCTCGTCTTCTACCACAAGGATCTTCAAATCTTCCCTCCACGCACGCATTATTTGTGCCGCAGCCATACCACGGACGGCTCAACCATGCCGCGGCTGACAAATCATCCCAAACTCTTGGGAGCTTTTAAGATTGCGCCGTGAGCCGAGAATCCTTCAGGTTCCCGACTCAGGCGCAATTCAAGCCTTCCACATACTAACCGATTACAGAGTGTGTCGCAGGCATTCCAAGTCGCAATGCGACACACCTTTCATGGTTACTTACTCTGAGCGAGTGCCTGCTCAACACGCTTTTGCAGCTCGCTGCCATCGAGCTTTTCAGCACCGCCGGTAATGGGATCGCCTACGAGCTTACCGTTCTGGTCGATAACCATTGTTGTGGGGAATGCCGTCAGACCCTCAATGACTTTGCCTCCCTCGCTCTTGGGATCAAGAGCGACATTGCCATACGTTACGCCCTGCTTCGTGAGGATGTTCTGGGCTTCCTTCTTGGCATCGTCGGTATACGCTGCCTCGGCATTTACGCCCAAGACGTTCACGCCCTTATCCTTGTACTTATCGGCAAGCTCCTGAAGCATTGGCATCTCCTTTATGCAGCCTGCGCAACCGTTGAACCAGAACGACAAGACGGTAACCTTGTTCTTCTTGAAGGTCTCGTTGTCGTACGTTGCTCCGGAAGAAATGTCGGTTGCCTTAAACGTGGGGAACGTATCTCCGCCTTTCAGGTGCATCTTAGATGCTGCCTCAGGGTGGAACGTCGGACGAGCTGGTTTGCTGCTGTTCAGAAGTTGAAAGCTGACGGAGCCTGCTCCCGAGTCCTTTTGGCATTTGCATTACAGCCGGCCAGGGCAAATACCATAGCACTCCCAACACGTACCCAAAGGTTTCATCAGCAAACTTCTTCATACTAAATTCCTCTAACGTTCTCTTCTTCATGTCCTACGTATCTGTAGTACTTCCTATATGATTTCCGACCTACTTGGACGGCTCATATCTTTACTTGTGTTGCACGGCCTTCGCTGTGGTCTTTGCCGTCGTATCCGCCGCAGTCTTCGTATTCATTGCAGCCTTCGTACCACTGCGGCCTTCGTGCCCGCCGCAGTCTTTGCCTTTGCAACCTTTTTCCGACTTTGCAATCTCGCGATTGATCAGCATGAGCTTGGAATCGATTGCGTGTACCGGGCAGGCCTTGATGCATTCTCCACACGGATACATTCAAGCGAAGCGTTGTTTTTAGTAATATCCACGTCCATCTTGCAGGTACGGGCACACTTTCCACACTTGATGCAGGCGTCTTTATCAACGCGATACTGCAAGATGGAAATTCGATTGAACAGTGAATAAAAGGCACCCAGCGGGCAGATCCACTTGCAGAACGGACGATAAAACATGATGCTCAAAAGCACGATTGTTGCCAAAATACTGAACTTCATCGTAAACAGTGTGCCAAGCGCCGCTTTGATACTCGAATCCGCAAGCGAGAGAGGAATTGCTCCCTCAAGTATGCCTTGCGGGCATACGTACTTGCAAAAATAAGGATCTCCCATGCCCACGGCATTTGCAGCAATGCTGGAAGCGCCCAAACCATCACGATCAAAATGCCATAGTTCACATACCGCAGCCATTTGAGCTTTTTGGTGCTGAACTTCTTGGGAAACGGAATCTTGTTGAGCAAATCCTGCACCCAGCCAAACGGACAAAGAAAACCGCAGACAAACCTACCCAGCAAGGTTCCGATCAAAATCAAAATGCCGGTAATGTAATACGAAAAGCTAAACTTTGAGGATCCCACGACCGCCTGGAACGCTCCTATGGGGCAGGCATCCGTTGCCGCGGGACAGGAATAACAATTCAGTCCTGGTACGCAGACCGACTTTGCCGAGCCGGTGTAGATGGTTCCTTTTATAAAATTGGGAATGTGAGGGTTGGTAAGGAAGGCCGCGCACGCCTGTACAACCCCTCTTCTACTGATAAACCCCCATACGCGCTTACCGAGGGCCCGCGCTCCCGTACATACCTTATTCACGGGCGCACTACCCAATACCCACACACTCAGGCAAATTCTTACCGCTTTTTGTGAAAACGGTCTGAACCTCACCTCGGGAGGCTCCGTACACCACGATATGCCACCCAAAACCAAAAACATGATTGGCACAAATCAAGCGACAATTTCTGAGCACGCAAGTTTTGATTTCATACGCTCCCTTCTCCTGTGTTAACCAGTACAACAGAAGGGGTGTTAAATCATTGTTAAGTAACCGAAAAAACTTTGATATACAAAGCGAGAAGCCGCAATGACATCCTCTGGTGCACGTAAAAACCCTCATATCCGAAATGAATGCGGTTTGATCTGTCATTTCATGCGATCTACACAGAACGGCTTTGTGTTCAGCACACCGCACTGCCGCGTCGTCTACCTCTGTACTCACCACGACCAGCTCAGGCGTGAGCCGCTGGAGCCGCGCACCGCACGCATGCCTGCAGCTGTTTGCAGCCTGAGCAAATCCCTAGCCTGAGCACAAGCGGCATCTAGATCTTCGTCGGAAGGAATCCAGCCGATAACGTTGGAATGGCGAGGTCTCTTTTGGGGCCGTAACTGGATAAAACTGATGTTCTCAGACACTCTAACTGCGTAACAGCAGAGTCATGACGGCCGTAAGGAAGAACAATATTTTCGCAGTACCTGCGAGTCTGTATCATCGCAATAGTCTGACGCGTCTTCAAAAGCGAGTGCTGGAGCATAATACTGACCAAACGCATCGTTGGAGAAGAGAATCTATCGTAGTCGGAATAAGTAACCATGTTGTCCAGCCAGTGGGCCATTGGGATCTGTACGAAGGTCAGGGTGTACTTACCACTGTTGAACGTATCGCCCGTCTTTACGCCGTTGACGTTGATATTCTCGCCATAGAAAGCCTTGAGCTCCTTGACGCCCTGAGGTGCGCTGCGTAGACCTCAGCGTTTGGTGCAAGCTCCAGAATGTGAGGAACGCTGCCGGGTGGTTCATCTCAATGTGGTTGCAGATTAAAACGTCGATCTTTGCTGAATCGATAATGCTCTTAATGCGCTCAACCAGCTCCTCGGAGAATGGACGCTTGGCGGCGTCAATGGCGTGCCTTCTCGTCCAAGATAAAGTATGCGTTGTAGGTAATGCCCCGCTCAGCTGCGTAGCCGTGGAACTCGCGAGCGTCTCAATCCAAGGCACCTACAAAGTAGACATCGGGTTTGATTTCGACAGAGCTAAGCATGTGTCCTCCAAAGACCAGTGCGAAAATTTGCACTACAAGAATAGCATTTAGCGACTCTAGGAATAGATGTTCACGTAAACTTTTCAAAAGTTGATGCTTATTGTTTTCCTTACAGTTATGTTCTTTTTGAAAGTGCTACCGTAAATTACATAGGTCTAAAACGTATCTGGAGAGGGAACCTATGAAAATGTTACGCGCAATGCGTGAGCCACTGAAGTATGTTCAGGGCAAAAATGCTTGTCTCGAGTTCGAAAAAGAGATGGGCTACATGGGAAAGCGCTTCCTGTTTGTCTGCTCTAACAGCGGCTACAAAGCAACTCACGACATGATTGAACAGAGCTTTGAAGGCAAGGGCGACTATTACCGTCGCTATGAAAGTCTTCGGCGGCATTTCTTCCAACGGCGAGATTAACCGCATGAAGGCTATTGTCGAGGAGGACAACATCGACGTAGTCGTCGCAATCGGCGGCGGCAGCGCTGTTGACACTGCAAAGGCAACCGCATACTACGCTGGCAAGCGCATCGTTATTCTTCCTACCGTTGCAGCTACTGACGCTCCATGCACCGGCCTCTCCGTTATTTACAACGATGACGGTTCTTTGACAAGTACCTCTTCACCCACAGAATCCCAGATGCGGTTATGGTCGACACCCAGATCATCGCTAACGCACCTGTTTCCTTCCTGGTAGCAGGCATGGGTGATGCACTGGGCACCTACTTTTGAGGGCCGCGCATCCATCCGCACCGAGTCTCCTTCCCTTGAGGGAACCGGCATTACCCGCGTTGGTATGGCGGTTGCTAAGGAGTGCTACCTTACTCTTCGCGATTACGGTTCACAGGCAATTAAAGGCTTGCGAGAACAACGTTGTAACCCCAGCTCTCGAGGCTATCTGCGAAGCAACCGTCTACATGAGCGGTGTCGGCGCTGACAACGTTAACTGCGCAGCAGCTCACTCCTTCTACAACGGCCTCACCTCCCTTGGTGGTCACAGCGCACCTCACGGCAACTGCGTTGCTTTTGGTACTCTAGTCCAGCTTGTTCTTGAGGGGCGTTCCCTCAGAGAGGTTTGATGAGGTCCAGGACTTCTGCCTTGAGGTTGGTCTGCCAACTACCCTCGAGGAGGTTGGCATCACCACTGACGAGCAGATTAAGAAGATTGCTGAAGCTGCTTGTGTTCCTGGTGAGACCATCCACAACCTCGCTGGCGATGTCACTCCTGACGAGCTCTATGCAGCTATTGTTCAGGCTGACGCTATGGGCCGCGCTCTTAAGGCTTAAGCTTCCAGCTGCACGCCGCCGCAACGGCAAGTCGCAACAACGTGCTGCAACAGCACATTTGCTTGAAACAGAAGGGGGCCGCAGATTGAACTGCCTCCCATTTCTTGGACACGAGAAATGGGAGGCTTTCTTATGCGTATGGATTGTAGGATAAAGTACGGTGTTGAGGTGAGAAAGAAGGCAGACGAGCTCTTCGCTTCCGGTATGGGATCTTGTGCAGTCGCAAGTACTCTTTCTGTTCCACGCCAAACTGTGAAAGAATGGCACCATATATACCACGCGTTTGGAAGCGAGGTGCTACTGACCATGGATGGCAAGCGGGCTCTCTACACCTACGAACAAAAGGTTGCTGCAGCAAGAGCTGTCATTGAGGGCGGCATGACAAAGTCTGAGGCGATGGCCAAGTTTAAGATTATGTCGCTGGCACCACTTAAGCACTGGTGCAAGCTCTATCGTACCGGTGGCGCAGAGGCACTCAAGCCAAAGCCAAAAGGAAGGCCCAAAGGTTCTACGTCCAAGCCACAAGAGCGCACCCGCGAGCAGGAACTCGAGGAGCGCTGCCGCAGGCTTGAGGCCGAGGTAGCCTACTTAAAAAAATTGCGAGCCCTGGTCGAGAGGGACGGGCTCTGACCGGGGCGAAGGCTGAGGCCGTGAGCGCCCTGCACGCCGAGGGGTACTCCTTGCGCCATCTGCTGGAGTGCTTGGGACTCTCGAGGTCCACCTACTACTACTACGCGCTGGCGCACCCAGTAAGGCCGACACGTCCAGAGCTACACTACGCGGTTGCAGAGATCTTCTCGCGTACCACAAACGGCTGCGGTCACAGACAGGTAGCCATGTGTCTGCGCGCTGAGTTGGGAGTGAGAATCGCCGACAAAACTGTTCTTAAAATCATGCGTGAGATGGGCATTTACTGTAGGATACGACGTGAGACAGACTATCACCGCTATAGCTCCTATAAAGGTGTTGTCGGTAAGACCTTTGAAAACGTCATAGGACGCGACTTTTCTGCCGATGGCCCATGGAAGAAGATGGGTACCGACGTCACGGAGTTTAAGCAGTCGTGGGGCAAGGCATACTTTGCTCCTGTCTATGACTTCGGGAGCAAAGAGATTGTCGCATGGAGCACAGCGAGGGATCCAAACATGGTTCAGCAAATAGCTCTTCTCGACCAACTTTTAGCGAAGATACCTGAAAGCGTAACTCCGATTTTGCACAGCGACATGGGTTGGCAGTATCAACACAGCACATGGTATAGGCGACTGAAGGATGCAGGAGTTGTCCAGAGCATATCCAGAAAGGGTAACTACATAGACAACGATGCTACCGAACAGATCTTTGGCCATATGAAAGACGAGTTCTTCCGAGGAAGAACGTGGCCTAACTTTGAGTCTTTCAAAGCAGATTTGGACGCATATGTTATGTACTGGAATACACAAAGGCGTCAGGTTAAACTAAAAGGACTGACCTGGAGGAGTTCTGAAATCAGTCCTTGGTGACCTAGCTCTCTATTAAGTTTGTCCAAGTTTTGGGACGCAGTTCAAATTGGATACCCCTCTGGCTAATATCAGAACAAATGCATTTTATAAAAAGTTGGACTACGTCGAGAACAATCGGTCAGAAGATACCGTATTCTACAAGAAATCACTTAGGTAATCAGAATGGCAAACGCAATCACTATAAGCAGAATAGTCTCGAGTCTAATCCTGCTGTTATGTCCAACCTTGTCTGCATCTTTTTATTGCGTATACGTACTCACAGGAATAACGGATTTTCTAGATGGTTTCATCGCAAGAAGAACCCGTACCACAAGTCAGCTTGGAGCAAAAATAGATATGATGGCAGATACAATCTTTGTAGTGGTCTGCCTGATAAAATTCTTACCTGAAATCAGATTTCCACTTTGGATCTACATCTGGATCGTTGTTGTAACGATAATCAAGATAATCAATATCATTTTAGGTTTCATGGTGAACAAAAATATCCCTGCAGTGCACAGCGTGATGAATAAGATTACCGGTGTGATACTTTTTCTCTTACCACTAACATTTGCACGAATCGACCTACGTATAGTGGAGCATTCGCATGTGTTGTAGCAACCTTTGCTGCGATACAGGAGGGACATTGGATCAGGACCGGAAAGGCTGATGTTAATGATTAAGTGCGAAATGGTTGAATTTTACGCCACGAAATTTAACCAAAGTACTCATAAAATGTAAATGCCACTTGGTGGATTAGGGAAATGTACCAACTTATACTTGGCTTTAGAAATGTTAATTATTCTAGCAAAGGTGGTACAAATATGAGAAAGACATACCTTGATAATGTTCGCTGGATCACAGTAGTTCTCGTTGTTATCTATCATGTCATTTACATGTATAACGGTGTCACAGATTACGCTGTCATTGGACCATTCTGGGATTTTCAGCCCCAGGATACATTCCTGTATTTGGTATATCCCTGGTTCATGCTGCTGCTTTTTGTAGTTTCAGGGATGGCAGCCCGATTCGAATTGGAGCGGAAGAATACGAAGATTTTCTTTAAGGCAAGGACGCGAAAACTTCTGGTGCCTTCCACAATAGGACTTGTTGTATTTCAGTGGATCCTGGGATATTACAACATGCAGATTGCCGGTGCCTTTGATCAGATGGGAGCCCTTCCGAAGCCGGTGCTTTTTCTGATCATGGCGGCTAGTGGAATTGGCCCACTCTGGTATATTCAGCTGCTCTGGTGCCTGATTTTGGCCCTCCTTTGGGTCCGTAAGATCGAGAAGGACAGACTCTACCGCCTAGGTGAAAAGGCAAACTGTATCCTTCTTTTCCTTTTTACCTTCCTGATATACGGAGCCGCCCAGGTCCTCAATACACCAATCATCGTCGTATACCGATTTGGCATTTATGGAACAGGATTCTTCATCGGATATTTTGTCATGTCTCACGAATCTGTGATGGAGAGAATGGAAGAGCACTGGACCCTGTTCACGGCAGCAGGCCTGATTGCAGGGCTTGTATTCACCACTCTTTACTGGGGAAAATCCTACCCGGACCATGAAGTGCTCGATACCTTCTGCTGTAACGCTTTTTGCATGGTTGGGTACTTTGGGCGTTCTGGCCTTTATGAAGAAATGGGGTAATTTTGTAAACAGTTTTAGTCGCTGGATGAGCTCAAAGTCCTGGGGACTCTATATATTCCATTACCTGCCGATCGCAGCGACTGCCTTCTACTTGAAAAAATACCTCCCGAACCTTGCACCTCTGGTAGTCTATCTGCTCACAGCCGCAGCTGGTTTTGCAGGTGCAATCGTATTATATGAAATCATCAGCCGCATTCCGGTACTCCGCTGGTGCGTTCTGGGAATCCAAGAGAGAAAGAAATGAGCTTTGCCGAGAATTTAGTAGAACTTAGAAAATACCATGATTTTTTTCCCAGGAAGAACTGGCGGACATGATCGGTGTTTCCCGCCAGACCCTCTCAAAATATGAGACAGGAGAGTCTCTTCCGGATATCGAAAAATGCAAACGCCTTGCGAATGTCTTCGGGGTCACCATAGACGATCTGATTTCCTATGATAAAAAGAATGAAGATAATCTAGGACTGGGCGTTCCGCCAAAAGGAAAGCACATTTTCGGAATGGTCAAGGTTGGTGATAAGGGGCAGATTGTGATCCCTGTCAAAGCCCGTCAGATATTTAATATTAATCCCGGGGACAGTATTATTGTGCTGGGAGACGAAGAACAGGGCATTGCTTTGATCAAGGAAAAAGGAATTTTGGAAATGCTGAATTCAGCGATGAAGATGAAATGAGAGATGAGTTCTTCCGAGGAAGAACGTGGCCCTAACTTTGAGTCTTTCAAAGTAGATTTGGACGCATATGTTACATACTGGAACACACAAAGGCGTCAGGTTAAACTAAAAGGACTGACCCCGGAGGAGTTCCGAAATCAGTCCTTGGTGGCCTAGCTCTTTATTAAATTCGTCCAAGTTTTGGGACGCAGTTCAAAACCATCCGTATGTCTCTGTCCGCGCAGGTAATACGCTTACTTTACCCCTGCCTTTTCTTTGGCACGTTCAATGGCGGCAAGCTGCTCGTCGGAAAGATGAATGGCCCTGCGCCGTGACCGACTCCACAACTCGAGCGATCTGCGCCTTCATTCACGATTGAATCCATGCCATAGCGGTCGCGACCCGTATACGGCATGGTTGCCTCATGAGTCACCGGATCAAACTCGTTTTCAAGCCTGAAATCGGCAGGACTGGAAGCGGTGCCTGAGGAAATTCCGTTTTTGTAGTTTTCCTTGGCAACCGAAATCATAAGTTTGATGCGGTTGAGCTGGTTGACCTCGGATGCGCCGGGGTCATAGTCAACGGCCACGATGTTGCTCTCGGGGTGCATTTGTCGCAGGCGCTTGATAACGGCCTTACCGACCACGTGGTTCGGCAGGCACGCAAAGGGTTGTGCGCATACGATATTGGGCGTGCCGGTATCGATAAGATCGCACATCTCGGCTGTAAGCAGCCAGCCTTCGCCCATGGTATTGCAGAGGGAGAGAATCTGCTCAGCCTTCTTGGCCAGCTCAAAGATGTCGGGATACGGCTCAAAGCGGTCGCTCTTTTCCAGCATCGTATTGATGGGACCGCGGAGCCCCTGAACCAGCTTGATGCCGGCCATATGCGAGATGCGACTCTTAAGCTTGGTGCCAAGTTCCTTGTTCGTATTAATGGCGTTGGTCATGCCAAACAGGAAAAAGTCCACAAGCCCCGGTACATTGGCCTCGCATCCTTCTGCTTCAATGACCTTGACCAGCTCGTTGTTGGCGGTCGGGTGAAATTTGACCAGAATCTCGCCCACCACGCCTACGCGCGGCTTTTCTCGATCATGCGTAAGCGGAAGCGCATCAAAGGCGTCCACGGTGTGCTGGCACATCTTGTAGAAACCTTTGCGGTTAATGGTACAAATGCGTGAGCGTGCGTCAACCATGAGCTGGTCATAAAGCTCGTTTGCCGACCCTGCCACGGCTTCATACGGACGCACGCGGTACAAAAGCTGCATGATGAGGTCGCCATATAAAAGACTGTACACGGCGCGAATCAAAAGTTCGGGTTTGAAAAAGTCTGAAGCCAGGATTGTCTTCGTCAAGGCCTGAGGCCGCGGAGACGGAAATGACCGGGACCTCGGATGGCCGGCGTCCTTCAGCGCCTTACGGATGAGCGCGATGTAGTTTTGTTGCTCGGCAGCCGCCGCCCGTTTGGGAAATCAGCACGGCCGTACGCGTCAAATCGTATGTGCCCGAAAGCACCGCCTCCATGATCTGACCGGTCACCAAGATTGACGGATAGCAGATGTCATTGTTGACATAGCGCAGACCCGTGTCAACGGCACCTTGGTCAACCGAAGGCAGCAGCACCACGTTATATCCCGCGCCCTTGAGCAGCTCCTCCACCAGCTCAAAGTGAATCGGGGCCATCTGCGGAGCCAGAATGGTATAGCCTTTCTCCTGCATTTCTTTGGTATAACGCACCTTCTCATACGCAGCGCTCTTTGCGTCGCGATACACCGGTACTCGCCTGCGACTCCGTCCGTCAAAGCGGCGGCAATGCCGGTCGCGCCTTCGGGGACACTCCGGCGAGAAGAACCCGTGTCTCGCGGCTTTTCCAGCGAGCCGTCGGCCATGTGCACGCCGACGGGTGCAACCTCTTCAATCTCTCCCGCGGCCGTGGCCCGTTCATGTTCTGCTCGCTGCTCTTTCAGGGCAGCCATGAGCGAACGGATGCGGATACGCGCCGCGCCAAGATTGGAGACCTGATCAACCTTGAGCATAGTGTAAATCTTACCGGAAGCTTCCAGAATCTCCTGGACCTGATCGGTGGTCAATGCGTCAAGACCGCAACCAAAGGAGAAGAGCTGGATGAGGTCAAGATCGTTGCGAGATGCCACAAAGCGAGCCGCACGGTACAGACGTGAGTGGAACATCCACTGGTCAACCACGCGAATTGGGCGCTCCGGCAACATTTTGTGCGCCACCGAATCCTCGGTAAGAACGGCAAACCCAAACGAGTGCACGAGTTCGGGAATGGCATGGTTTATCTCGGGATCGTTGTGGTACGGACGGCCCGCAAGTACGATGCCATGCGCATCATGCGCTTCAATCCACGCAAGAGCCTCGTCGCCGGCGCGGTGCATGGCGTCCTTGAATTCGATGTCGGCCTGCCATGCCGCGTCAACCGCCGCATCAATTTCGGCGCGCGTAATGTGTTCTCCGCGGAAACGTCCCTTGCCGGCCGCTGCGTCCTTCTCGCGCTGTTCGGAAACAAGCTCGTACAAGCGGCGCTTGAGCTCGGACTTCTTGTCGTAGGGAATAAAGGGTGCCAGGTACTCGACATTCGGTGCGGACAGCTCATCCACATTGAGGCCAAGGGCCTGCGGATAACTCATGACAATCGGGCAGTTGTAATGGTTGGTTGCAGACTCGTCTTCCTTGCGCTCCCAGCGAATACAAGGCATCCAGATGAAGTCGGGGTCTTTCTCCAACAGGTTCATGATATGCCCGTGGGAAAGCTTGGCCGGATAGCACGCCGATTCCGACGGCATGGACTCACATACCCTTTGTCGTACTGTCTTTGCGGTGGTCTGATCCGACAAAATGACCGAGAAGCCCAACCGAGTGAAGAACGTATGCCAGAACGGATAATTCTCGTACATGTTGAGCGCACGCGGAATGCCAACGGTGCCGCGCGGAGCCGTCTCCTTTGGCAGAGATTCACGGTCAAAGAGCAGCTTGTTCTTGAACGCAAAGAGGTTGGGGGCCTCGTTTTTCTTGCCGCGTTTTCTGCCCGCACCCTTCTCGCAGCGGTTGCCGGTACAGCGATGTCCGCCGCCAAAATCATTGATCGTCAAAAGACAGCTATTAGGGGCAGATGCGGCAGTGCGTATTGGTGAGCTTAACCTCGCGGTTGTCGATTGCCTCTTTATCCAGAAGCGTTGAGACTCCCGTAGCTCCCGCACGATCGCGGGCGAGAAGCGCTGCGCCGTAAGCACCCATCGTGCCGGCAATGTCCGGACGAATGACGTCGCGGCCGGTAAGCAGCTCAAACGCACGCAGCGTTGCGTCCGACATAAAGGTGCCGCCCTGTACGATGCAGTGATCGCCGATTTCGTTGAAATCGCGAAGTTTAATGACTTTGAACAGGGCGTTTTTGATGACGGAGTAGGAAAGACCGGCAGCCACGTCGCCGATGGTCGCCCCTTCTTTTTGCGCCTGCTTGACACGGGAATTCATGAAGACGGTACAGCGCGATCCAAGGTCGACCGGCATGTGCGCCTTGGTTGCCACCTGCGCAAATTCTCGAACGTCCATCTTCATGGAATCCGCAAAGGACGCGATGAACGAACCGCATCCCCGCCGAGCAGGCTTCATTTAGCATGATATGCTCAATGACACCGTCTTTTACCTGCAAACACTTCATGTCCTGGCCGCCGATGTCAAGAATGAAGTCAACGTCGGGCACGAACGCTTTGGCACCACGCAGATGAGCCACCGTCTCAATCTCGCCGGAATCCGCACGGAGTGCTTCAATCAGGATACCTTCACCGTATCCCGTCGTAGTCACGTGGCCGATGATGCAATCCTTAGGGCATGGCGTCGTAGATGGAGTCCATGATCTTGCGGGCAGTGCCGAGGATGTCGCCGTTGTTATTGTCGTACCAGGTATAGAGCAGCTCGCCCTTCTCGCCCACAACTGCGGCTTTTCATGGTGGTGGATCCGGCATCTATGCCGATAAACACGCGGCCATGGTAGCCGGAGAGATCTCCTTTGGGAACGACCTCTTTGTTGTGCCGCTCCTTAAAGGTCCGGTAATCGGCCTCCGTTGCAAACAGGGGATCAAGACGGGCAACCTCCGATCCCTGGGCTCCTTAAGGTTATCGAGGGCTTCGATAAGCTCGGCAAGCGTGGTTGAGCGCTCGGTCTCTCCGGCAAGGGCTGCTCCCGTGGCAACAAAGAGGTGGGCGTTCTCGGGCACGATGATATGTTCGTCGTCCAAGTTGAGCGTAATATAGAAACGGCGACGCAGCTCAGAGAGATATTGCAGAGGACCGCCAGGAAGGCAACGTATCCGCGGATGGGATGGCCGCAGGCAAGACCGGAGACCGTCTGGTTTGCGACGGCCTGAAAGATGGAAGCCGCAACGTCGGCGGGTGCCGCACCCTCGTTCAACAGGGGCTGCACATCGGATTTTGCAAACACGCCGCAACGAGACGCTATTGGATAAATCTGCTTTGCATCCTTGGCAAGGTCGTTCAGACCGGTAGCATCGGTTTTGAGCAAAGATGCCATCTGGTCGATAAATGCACCGGTACCACCGGCGCATGTACCATTCATGCGCTGCTCGATGCCGTTGTCAAAGTAGATGATCTTTGCGTCCTCGCCGCCAAGCTCAATGGCCACGTCGGTCTTGGGGATAAGAGCCTCAACCGCACGCTTTGACGCGATAACTTCCTGAACAAACTCCAGGTCAAGCCATTGGGCAAGCAACATACCGCCCGATCCGGTAATGGCCGCATATAGAGGGGCATCCCCGATAACACGTTGAGCCTTTTCAAAAAGCTCTCGAGCCGTAGCCCGGACGTCAGTGTGATGGCGCTCGTAGTTGGCATAGAGCAACGTGCCGTTTTCATCAATGATGGAAAGTTTGACGGTAGTGGAACCAACGTCAATGCCAAGCATAAGGTGGGCATCAGTCAGGTCAACAGGTTGCGCAGGAGCAAGCTCCGCTCCATTGTGTATGAGCTCGATCTTCTCGTTATTCATTATTACTCTCTCCAAGAACCAACGTTGCCAAAGCAAAACGGGGGATATCCAACTTGATTGGTTTACCGTAAAGATCGCCCGGTGCCACAAACATGAGTGCGGTCATAAGGCCGGCCATCTGTTCATCGCTTTCATGCATGCCGCTGACAAGCCAGCGCACCAAAAACGCCGACTTCGGCGGAAATGGCAAAAAGTCAGGTAGTAGTCAAAGAACGGCCCAACGGCGCGCGGGTTCAAATCGTGAAGGGCGCGCTTTGCGATGGCTTCATGAGCCGTCCGCTTAAGACGCTCGACAAACGCAGGGTCACCACCTTTGCCGAGAAGCGGCCGCAGGTGAAGCCGCGTTTACGGATGGCGCCGAGAAGCTCGGCAGAGCCGGGACAGGGCTTATATGAGTCAAGTGCATCTTTCAGTTGCTCAAGATTGACCTCGGAAAGCGCTGATAGATAGGGCATAAGCTCTTGAAGCGCATCTTGTTCAACCCGGTCAACCAGATTGGGGATATCTTTAAAATGGAGTAGAACGTACGGCGCGTCACTCCCGCACGGTCGGTAACTGCCGTAACGGTTACTTGAGAAAGATCGCCGACTGCGTCAATCTCTTCCGCAAGCGCGCGTCTGAGTGCAAGTCGTGTTCGCAGAGAGCGGCGATCAAGCTGCAGGAGCGTCGCCGGACGAACGACTTCCAATTCCATGGGCTGCGTCATACTGTACTGTGTCATACGCGCCTTTCACTCGTTATTTCACACGGTGAGCATTATTGCACACTCTGAGAAATATTGCATGCGGAAACCGGCACTACTTGCATAACAGGTAGTTTTTATGTTTCGCGTGTTGCTTGCGCTCAACAGACTAAAAGCCTTGAAGCAAAACGACTGCCTGCGGATTTGTAGACAGCCACTGATGCGCAATTTCAATAGCCACAGCAAGGTTACGACAAAGTAACGCGAGAAAACCTTACGAGCATGATCATACTGCCGAGCACTGCCAAAAATGCGCCAAGTATGGCTTGGACTGCCATACTTACTGCAAGTTTGGTATATATTAACCATACTTGCTGCAAGTATGGTTAATCGTGCCCAATTTGCTGCAAGTTTGGCAGCGCTGTTCCGGCATTTCCAACTTGGCGCATTTTTGGCAGCGCCATTATGACGATCCAACTTGGCGTTTTTTCGGCAGCACTGTCTTACCAGCACTAAAGTAATCAAAGAGTCTCAGGTATCTCACTCAAAAATCAAAAAATAGCATGTTCCATCTTAGGAGCATGCTATTTTTCTATAGCAATTCTTTGTTTTACTTATCTATCCGTCACTACTCGTTGTCGCCGCCCGTTGCCTTGGTTGCCGAAAGCGATTCGCCGGCATCCGACGCATCCGGCCACACCCAATCGGTAAACGCTGGGTGATCGTAGCCCTTCTCGACAGCAAAGTTAAACGCATCAGTACGGAACTGCTCCCACTCAACAATCTGCTCGGACCACTTGTCCGCATCAATCATGCGCAGCGCATCGGCTGCCAGCGCCCAGCGATCCATATGGTTTAGGCGGAGCATGTCATACGGCGTAGTCGTAGAACCCTGCTCTTCATATCCGTGAACCTTGAAGTTGTCGTGGTTCGGACGGTTCCAAATCAAACGATGGATGGTACCCGCATACGCATGGAACGCAAAGAGTACAGGCTTATCTGCCGAGAAGAGCTTGGTGAACTCCTCATCGGAAAGCGCTTGGTCGTTCTCCTCCGCATTCTGGATCTTGAGAAGTTCAAGCACATTGACAAAGCGAGCCTTAATGCCCAGCTTGCTCAGCATATCAAGAGCTGCAAGAAGCTCCATGGTAGGTACGTCACCGCAGGATGCAAGGACAATATCGTAGTCCTCGCCTTCAGACACATTGGAAGCCCATTTCCACTCAACGGCTCCGCGCTTGAGTTCTTCTCGCGCCTCATCAAGGGTAACCCATGTTGGCGCGGGCTGCTTGCCTGCGAAAATAGCGTTGATGCAGTTAGTGGAGGTGTAAGCCTTCTCACCCACGGCCAACAGAAGATTGGCATCGGCCGGGTAATAGATGTTTACCACGTGGTCATTGTTGTAGCACTTATTGAGCAAAACATCGACAAAGCCCGGATCCTGGTGAGAGAAACCGTTGTGATCCTGTCGCCACACGTGGCTGGAAAGCAATACGTTGATGGCTGAGATGGGCTTGCGCCAAGGGATATGGCGGACCGTTGCCTCAAGCCACTTTGCGTGCTGGTTAATCATGGAGTCCATAATGTGTACGAATGACTCGTAGCTGGACCAGATACCATAACGACCAGTCAGCACGTAGCCTTCGAGCAAACCTTCGCATTGATGCTCGGAAAGCTGTTCGATGACGTTGCCTACGGGCGAAATGTGCTCGTCATTTTCAAAGTCATCGTTAAAGCCGCCAAACCACTGCTTGTCCGTTACTTGGAAAGAGGGCTGCAGGCGGTTGGATGCCGTCTCGTCCGGACCAAAAATGCGGAAGTCGGAGCGGTTCTTGTTGATAAGATCGGCCGTGTACTCACCAAGTACGCGGGTTGCCTCGGTAGCTCCAAAGCCGTGGCCCTTCTCGCCCACGGGGATCTCATACTCGCGAGCATCGGGCAGGTCAAGCGACTGGCGAAGAAGGCCGCCATTGGCGTTGGGATTGGCGCCCAGGCGAAGCTCACCGGCAGGCATGAAGGACGTAACCTCAGGACGAATGGCGCCGTTCTCATCAAAGAGCTGTTCAGGCCTGTAGGGACTCAAGCCAATCGCGCAGAATCTGGAAGTGAGCCTCGGTATCACGGGCAGACGCCAGAGGCACCCGGTGCGCACGCCATGAGCCCTCAGTCTTCTTGCCATCGATATAAGGCGGACACGTCCAACCCTTGGGCGTACGGAAAATGATCATCGGATAGTACGGGCGGGATGCATCGCCTGCAGCGGCGCGACTCTTGATAGAGCAAATCTCGTCAAAAACCGCCTCGAAAAGTGCGGCAAAGCGGCGATGGATAGACGCATGATCCTCGTTATCGAACCCGGCAACAAAGGTATAGGGATGATATCCCATACCGCGGAAGAACTCGTCACGCTCTCCGTCGGAAATGCGTGAAAGAATGGTTGGATTGGCAATCTTATAACCGTTCAGGTGAAGAATCGGCAACACAATACCATCGGTAAGCGGATCCATAAACTTGTTCGTCTGCCAACTGGTGGCAAGAGGTCCGGTCTCAGACTCACCGTCGCCCACTACGGCAACGGCCAAAAGCGACGGATTGTCAAGAACCGCACCATAGGCATGGGACAGCGTATAGCCAAGCTCGCCGCCCTCATGGATGGATCCGGGAGTTTCGGGAGCGTAGTGAGAAGGGATGCCGCCGGGATAGGAGAAACGGCGGAAGAACTTCGGAGACCCGCCTCATCGTTGGTGATGAACGGGTAGGTTTCGCGATACGTGCCATCAAGCAGCGACTGAGCCGTGCCGGCCGGTCCGCCATGGCCGGGTCCCATAAGAAAAATGGTGTTTTGATTATGATCGTGGATAAAGCGGTTAACGTGGCCAAACAGGAAATTCAAACCAGGTGTCGTTCCCCAGTGGCCTACCAGTCTATGCTTAACGTCCTCCCGGTTAAATCCTTCCTTCATAAGAGGGTTGCTGCGCAGATAAATCTGGCCAATGGAAAGATGGTTTGCCGTGCGCCAGTACTTATCGACACCGGAAAGTTCATCCTCAGAGACAGGTTGATTGAGCCTTTGCCAAGGTGTTCCGATAACAGGCTGAGCCATTATTCCTCCTTTACGTAGTGTTTGCATAACGCAACACAAACGCTCCTCTTTTATGTTCTTCTCTCAGTGTAAGTGGTAAAAGCGTTTTTATCATTTTGAGAATTTCGGTTTTCTCAAGAATTCTTTGCAGCCCCTACTGATTTGTTCCACTGTTTTCAATCTCTTACGAACTCGTAACGAATAATCACATTACGTATACGGTTATTCACCTGAGAACCTCTGATAATCTAATTGCAATTACTCCTATATTTCTTGGCTAAAAGCGCGAAGCATAAGATTGAATACTCTGCCATAAAAAAGAGGAGTACCTCCGCAGAAGCCTCCTCATAAACGGTCAAACCGTTTTTTATATCTAATTAAATATAAAATCAGTAGTTACAACTAGTAACTAAAATCAATCTTCTCCACCATATCTACACAATCTAAACAATCCTTTTGCTCCTTTTATAAGATACCATGCTGAAATCATCTCTAAAATGAACTTGAATGATTTATTTACTAAGTCTTCCTTTTCATAAATATGGGCATTCCTCATCATTCGTTTCTGCAAACCTGAAAAAGTCCCTCTGTTCTATAGATTTTACAATTCTGAGAAACATATTTCTGATGTGTATAAAGTGTCGTAGCGATTTGCTGAAGTCTTTTGTTCTTCAAACAATCCTTTCTAAGCTTATTGTTTATACCAATCTTATTGAGTTCTTTCTTCAAAGAATAGGAAGGCTCATCGGGTCTATCTGATTTATGCATATCATTAAAAGTACACAGTTATTTTTGAGCGCAGGCATTCCGTATATTTCTCACACTTTGAAGTAGGTAATATTCCTTATTCATTTCTTTGGTCGCCCCATACGATTTGCGCAAAACCTATAAAAACGCAAAAAGTTTCCAAAATCAATTACCTCAATGAACTGCCACACTGACCAATCATGATTCTCGTGCTTCCGCACTAATCCTCCGATATATGGACTAGAGATATTGCTTCCCATTGATTTTTTTAATTTCTTCTTTATTTTTAGCGCTTTTTAAGAAAAATCTTGGACAATCTGATAGCCATCATCTTTCTTAGTCTTTATCAGCTTCTCTTCCACTGTGTTTAAAAGCCTTATCTTGAAGAAGTGCTCAATATCAAGTGAGAGTATAAGTACTTGATTTCTCAATTCAACATCAATCACAGACAAATCAACGAGCATTCCAAAATCAAGATGCAAGAATTTTCCTTTTCCCTCAAGTGAATACCTCCTATCAAAATTTGATCGATAGGATCTGACTCTAAAGAAGGAATTGCTTGATTCTAAAAGTTTCACAGCTTGCTCTTTTAGAATACAACTCGAACTGTATTCCATCAGAGCACATATCAGCAACCTGCTCAAGTGGTGTTAGCCAGCGCTTTTTAGAGGCTGCCTCTGCTGAAATATTGTTATTTTCTTGTATCTGGTCCATTGAGGTTACACCTTATCCCAGCTTCTCCACACCGTCGCGAGAAACCCGAGCAAAGAAGAGAGGCTCAAGTGAAGGCTGCTCTGGTCCAAACGAAAAGGCTTCGCGGAAAAATACGCTCACCGTCATCCAAGCGCTTCTCGTCAGAAGTCGAAGCGTTGCAAGCACTTCTCCCTTCTCGACATAATCCCCGGTCTTGCGCTCAGCGATAATACCGGCTGCCATATCAATGGGATCGCCTTTTTCTCACGGCCGGCACCGTGCTACGGATGCAATGCCCACGCGCTCAGCATTCATGGCGCTCATGTATCCGGACTCTTCCGCCAAAACCTCACGACGGAACGGAGCCGTATCAAACTTTGAAGTATCCCCGGATAACCGCGGCGTCTCCGCCTTGGGCAGCGACCATGTCTGCAAGCTTTGCCAAACCCTCACCGTTGGCAATCTGGCCACGGGCCAAGTCTCGGCATTCCTCAACGCTTCCCTTACCCGCAAGGTTCAACATATTGGCAGCAAGCTCAACACAGACGGCGGTCAAATCCTCGGGACCTTCACCGCGAAGGGTGGCTACAGACTCAGCAACCTCCAACGCATTGCCAATATTTTTGCCCAGCGGACGATCCATACCGGTAATCAAAGCGGCAGTTGTACGGCCTACATGCTCGCCGATGGAAACCATGGCCTGAGCAAGCTCGACAGCCGAGTCCACCGTCTTCATAAAGGCACCGGAACCGCATTTAACATCCAAAAGAATGCAATTTGAACCTGAGGCAATTTTCTTCGACATGATGGACGATGCAATGAGAGGCACACTGTCAACCGTGGCGGTTACGTCACGCAGTGCGTACAGTTTTTTGTCCGCCGGTACCAGATTTCCTGTTTGTCCGGCTACTGCAACGCCAATCTCATTGACCTGTTTAAAGAAATCAGGTTCGGAAATCTCGACGGAAAGCCCAGGAATGGATTCAAGCTTGTCCAGCGTGCCGCCCGTATGACCCAAACCGCGGCCGCTCATCTTGGCAACTTTTACGCCAAGTGATGCCACGATCGGAGCAACGACCAGCGTGGTCTTATCGCCAACACCGCCGGTTGAGTGCTTGTCGACTTTGATGCCGGGAATGGCCGAGAGATCCATCATATCGCCCGACTCGGCCATGGCCATGGTAAGCTTGGCGGTTTCACGCGGCGTCATACCCTCATAAAAGATGGCCATTGCCAGCGCGGATGCCTGATAGTCGGGAATCTCACCGGATACGTACCCGGAGATGAAAAAATCAATCTCTTCATCAGTAAGCTCGCCGCCGTCACGCTTCTTCTCAATTACGTCGTACATGCGCTAAGATGTGTCCTTTCCTACTAACGACACCCACCGGTGGTTGCGTCCACCAGTGGGTGCGTTCACTCGTACCTACATTCGCCAATGGTTACACTTACCGCTTGGAGCGTCTCCACGCTCAACGAAGTCGCCACCCGCCTTACCCGAAGGACCGCTTTCTCCTAAATCTTCAGGACCAAATCCCATGGGCAAAATCTCACGGAGCAAAAACTCGCGTGGCTTTGAGCCAACCCGACCCTAAAATCACCCGGAACGTATCGGGTCACACCACTCACGAGTACCCGGCGGCACACACCGCACGGTGTGCACCACTCACTCACCGGACGTCCTTCAGGTCCACCAACCACAGCAATCGCAGAGAAATTCCTCTGGCCCTCAAAAACGGCTCGGAAAAACGCGGTTCTTTCGGCACAGTTTGTCGGTGTGTATGCAGCATTTTCAAGGTTTGCACCACCGTAGACGGAGCCGTCGGCACAGAGACAGAGCGGCTCCCACTGCAAAATAGAGAATACGGCACATAGGCCTTCTCGCGAGCTTTACTGCAAGCTCTACGAGAACCTGAGCCTCCGGCATCTTGTTAAACGTAAAATCAGCAGCCATCTTATCGGCTTCCCTTAACATACGGAACGCCGTCAGCCTTTGGAGCTACCGACCTGCCCACAAAGAGTATGAGCGTAATGATCGTAATGATGTATGGAAGCATCGAGATGATCTCGGACGGAATGGGCGTAGCTCCTCCTCCCAGAAGAATAGCCAGCTCCTGCGTAAAGCCAAAAGAGCAGGCATGCGCCGTAAGCTCCCTGCGGCTTCCACTTACCAAAAGATAACTGCGGCAAGCGCGATAAAGCCCCGGCCGGAAATGGCCGTCTGCGTGTACTGGGAAATAATTGCCAGCGTTACGGATGCGCCACCAAAAACCGGCAAGAATACCGGAGATGATTACGCAGACGTAGCGTATGCGACGAACACCAATGCCAAGCGTCTCGGACGCATGAGGATGCTCGCCAACGGAACGAATGCGCAGGCCCCATTTGGTGCGGTACAGCACAAACCATACGACAGCCGAGGTAATAAGCGAGAAGTACCGTAATGTCCACATTCAAAGCCGAGAAGAGCGTGTCATTAAAGGCACCGTTGCCAAACAACTTGGGAAGCGTATTTACGGCCGGCGTTTGCTTTGCGCCCTCAAACAGATGGCCGCAGGCAAACAGCGCAATACCGGGAGCCAACAGGTTGATGGCAACGCCGGAAACCGTCTGGTCCGCATTAAAGGTAATGGAAGCAATCGCATGCAAAAGAGCAGCAAGCCACCGGCAATACCCGCAGAGGAGGCCTCACCCGATGGACTTCCCGTAAGGTGCTGCCGGCAACACCGGCAAAGGCGCCAACGTTCATCATGCCTTCGATACCAATATTCACGACGCCCGAACGCTCGGAAAGAACTCCACCTAACGCACCGAATACCAGCGGAGTAGAGTACATAAGCGTACCGCCAACCAGCAGCACGAGGATCTTAATTAAAGCAGTCATATCCATCTCTACTTCGCCTCCTTCCCCTGAGCCGAATCATTGGTTGTTGCGTCAGCTCCAACGGTTCCTTCGGCAAGCTTTGCCTGTTTAGCACGGCGACGATCGAGATACTCGGCAAGCATCGGAATGACGCCGCCAAGTGCCATAAAAGAAGACGATGGTGCCGATGATAATACTGATGATTTCGGACGGAGCACCCACAACCTGCTGTACCGACTGTCCTCCGTACAGAAGACCTGCAAAGAGCAGGGATGCAGGGATGCAGCCAACCGGCGAACAACCTGCAATAAACGCAACGGACAAGCCGTTAAAGCCGTAATTTTCAAATGCCGCAAGCACTGAAATGCTATGCGGGTTCAGACCCGTGATATTCAGAGCACCCGCAACACCACACAGCGCTCCGGAGATGGCCATACAAAGCACCAAATTGCGCTTAACGTTGATACCGGTAAACTGAGCGGCATCGCGGTTAAAGCCAACGGCGCGCATCTCATAGCCAACTTTTGTGCGCATAAGCAGCCATCCGATAAAAAGTAAGCTGCGATTATGGCAACGATAATGCCAACGTTGGCGTCGGTTCGCGCAATGGCATCTCCCACTACCGGAATGTCTTTGAGCGCCGCAAGACCGTCCGAGCTTGATTTCATATCCGTAAAGAGCATCGTATAACCGGATGGGTTAATGGGAAGTGATTTGGTGGAATTGGCCTTATGGAATGCCTCTGAGTTCACCACAAAGTTGTTGAAGTAAAGGCTGATCCAGTTAAGCATAATACTGGTAATGACCTCATGAATACCAAATTTAGCTTTCAACCAGCCTCACAAAGTGCACCTGCGGCAGCTCCTGCAAGCATACCAACCAAAAAGTACTAAGGAATCTGTAATACTGGCGGAAGGTCGAGAAGAAGCGCCTACGATTGTGGCTAAAAACGGTACCAAAAACATATTGGCCTCGGCACTGATAGCTAAACAGACCCACGCGAAATGCAAAGGCGACAGCCACACCGGTAAAGAGCAGCGGAGTTGCCTTGATGATAACGTTTGCGATGTACTTTGGCTTACCGATCATTCCGTCGATAAGCGCACCAAAAGCTTCAATCGGATCATAGCCTGCAGACGCAAGAGACAATGGTCGCCACAAAGAAGCCAAATAAAATAGCCACAATTGCTGAGGTCATAGGCTTCCTCATTATTTTGGTGAGAGTAGTCACTCTGCACCACCTCCCGCCATGAGGAGGCCTGCCTGCTCCTCAGTGATAGCACCTTGTTCAAACTCCCCGACAATCTGACCCGCATAAATAACGGCGATGCGATCCGACACGTCCATAACCTCATCAAGTTCAAGCGAGATGAGCAAAAATGGCTGCACCGCGGTCACGCTCGCGAATAAGCGCTTTGTGAACAAACTCAATGGCGCCCACGTCAAGGCCTCGTGTTGGCTGAATGGCAATGAGTACATCAGGTTCACCAGACACCCTCACGCGCAATAATAACTTTCTGCTGATTGCCTCGGAAAGACCTCCTGCAGCGTGATCAAACAACCTGCCGGCCTAATGTCAAAACCTTCAACAAGCTCTTTGGAAACTCATTCACCTTGGCGTAATCCAAAGAAATTCCTTTGCCAAACCGCTCTTCGCCATGACGTTCAAGCACCATATTTTTCCAGCTACGAGGAAGGCAGCACCAAACCCCAGCGCTGACGATCCGAAGGGATTGTTGCTACCGAATGGTTGATAACATTGCGCGGCGTTGTGGCCTGTATTTCTTCACCACGGATGGCAATGGTACCCGACTCGGGTTTTACCAGAACGTTGTATGGCATCGGCAGCTCACGCTGACCGTTGCCGTCAATACCAGCAAGACCTACAATCTCACCGGCGCGAACTTCAAATTAAGGCCGTTGACCCTGCTCCGATACCACGTTCATCCTTTACGTGAAGATCCCGGATGGAAAGCAGTACCTCTCCCGGCTTTGCGGGCTTCTTGTCAACGTGCAAATTAACATTGCGGCCGACCATCTTATTCGCCAGTTCCGTTTCATTGGTCTTTGAAACGTCAACGGTGCCCATGTATTTACCGCGACGAATAATGGTGCACTCGTCCGCCGAAGACATAATCTTTCAGCTTGTGCGTAATAATAATGATGGTTTTTGCCTTTGCTCGCCAAATCTCGCATGATCTGAATGAGCTTCTCAATCTCTTGCGGAGTTAGCACCGCGGTTGGCTCATCAAGAATCAGCGTATCGGCACCACGGTAGAGCGCTTTTAGAATCTCAACACGCTGCTGCATACCAGCCGTGATGTCTTCAATCTTTGCATCCGGATCAACGTCAAAAACCGTACTCAGTTAACGATCTCGAGGGACCTTCTCGCGCGCCTTCTTTGGATCGAGAACTCCCGCAAATGACGTAACCTCATCGCCGAGTACGATATTCTCGGTTACCGTAGAAGTTATCAACCAGCATAAAAGTGCTGATGAACCATGCCACACCCGTGCAATGGCATCATTTGGATTTGAGATGTCTACATGCTTGCCATTGAGGAAGACTTCTCCTCGTCCGGCAGAATAGAGGCCGTAGAGCACGTTCATTCAGGTACTCTTTCACCTGCGCCGTTTTTCACCCAGGATGGCATGGACGGATTGTTTACGTACATCCAAGTCAACGCCGTCAAGCGCCTTGAACGTGCCAAACACTTTCGTAATGCCATGCATTTGGACGGCATATTCCGAGTTAGCTTCACGAGCCACCTCCTTTCCCTCACTACTTACCACCAAAGGGACCCAAAGGGCCCTTTGGCTGTAAAAACCATTCACTACACGAAGTGAGAAGCCGTAAGCCTTAGGTGCCTCTACCACATACGCTTTCCCTCGCCTTATGCGAGGCTCTTCTCGTACTTAGCAAGATCGTCCCTTATTGGCAGGAGGTACAGATTGAGCCGGCCTCTAATCTTGTCGGCTGCTTCCATGGCACCCTTTGTAGACCTCATCGCCCTCATGAGCTTGTGATCCTCAGGAATACTCGACAGCGTCATCAGTAAAGCCCAGCTCAACGGTCTTGCCGCCCTTGTCTCCGTCTTTCAGAATCTTCTTGGAGACGTCCAACAGCCACCGTTAACCTTCTTAAGTGCAGAGTAAGAACGTTCTCCGGTGCCAGATACGCCTGATCCTTGTCAACGCCAATGGCAAACTTACCTGCATCCTTAGCAGCCTCGATAACACCAGTACCAACACCGCCGGCAGCGTGGAAGACAACATCGCAGCCGTCAGAGAACATCTTTGCGGCGATGGACTTACCCTTTGCCGCATCGGTGAAGGAGTCGGCATACTGGGACTGAATCTCAACGTTCAGGCTCTGCTCTTTGTTTGCAAAGAGAACACCGGCTCATAGCCATACTCAAACTGGTCGATGATGGCAGAGGAGATACCGCCGACGAAACCGACCTTACCCGTCTTGGTGGTAGCGAGCCGCAATGTAGCCAACGAGGAACGAGGGCTCCTGAGCGCGGAAGGTAACACCCGTAAGGTTGGAAATTGAGCTGTCGTCGTTACCGTTGTCGATAATGGCAAACTGAACGTCGGAGTTCTTCTTTGCAGCCTCGACAATAGCGTCTGCCATGGCAAAGCCTACACCCCAAACAAGCTGGGACTTATCGTCAACAGCCTTGTCAAGGTTGGTAGCGTAGTCAGACTCCTGCTTTGACTCAAGATAGCTGACGTCCCAACCCTCTTCTTTCTGAAGCTGCTGCATACCTTCCCATGCAAGCTGGTTGAATGACTGGTCATTGACACCGCCAGTATCGGTAACCATCTCAAGCTTTGCCTTGGTCGTAGCCTTGCTGTCGTCGCCTGCATCCTTCTTGGTGTCGTCTTTCTTTGCGCCGCCGCAAGCCGTAAGACCTGCAAGAACAGCCATTGCACCGGCACCGGCAGCACCAGCGACAAAGCCACGACGTGAAACAGAATTGCTCATCGGACTCTCCTTACCTTTGTCCATCCCCGCATGTGCCGGGATCTCTTAAAGGGGACCATTTCCCCTTTACTATCACCTGAGAAGTTGCCTTAAAAGCATCCTTCACATGGTTTAAACTACACGGCGAGAAGCACCTCAAATACCTTGGGACATACGGTGATTCTTCGTTGAAAACTTACTGCGATTCAGGAAGGGCAAGCGAAAGCGACTTTTCCATCATCTGTGTAAAGCTTGTCTCGACGCTCTTCAGCCGAAAGAGACTCCCCTGCCAGCGGAAGGTCTGATATGGTCAAAGGCTGTACAGCGTACGCTTCTTTGCATGCACGGCATTGAGATAGAGCGCTGCGGATTCCATCTCAACCGCAAGCACACCCATGGATGCCCAGCGGGAAAGAGCCGTTCATCCGCACCGTAGAACGTATCACTGAAAGCACATTGCCCACGCGCACCGGATATCCGAGTCTTCCGCACCGCTCACCGCCCGGCGAAGCAAATCGTAATCAGCGATTGGCGCACACGTTCCCCGGCAGGTTAAAACTGAGCCGCGTAGTTTGAATCGGTGCAGGCACCCATGCCCACCACGATATCACGCAGCTTAACGCCCCGGCTAAGCCGCCGGCAGAACTAATGCGAATGATGTTGTCAGATCATAGAAATTGAGAGCTCGTATGAGTAGATCACCGATGGAAGGCATGCCCATACCCGAGCCCATAACGGAAATAGGATGACCCTGATACGTACCGGTATATCCAAACATATTGCGCACGGTATTGAACTGCTCAACATTCTCGAGGTACTCTCGGCAGCAGCTTTGCGCGAAGTGGGTCTCCGGCATAAGCACGGTCTTTGCAATCTGGCCTTCAACGGCGCGTTATGCGGGGTGGGAGTTGCAGACATTTAATCCTCCTTCAAGATTTCAGAAACATGAGACGTGCCCACACCCAGCTGAGGAGCGCCAAGATACGCGAGAACTGTCTCCGCAAGATCGGCAAATGTAGGGAGCGTATGCAGGTTTGCACCAGCTTTCACCCGTGGACCACATATCAGCCATGGCACATACTCACGCGAATGATCGGTCGAAGGCGTTACGGGATCACAGCCGTGGTCGACGGTAATCATAAGCAAAATCATCCTCGCCAAGACCCGCCATAATCTCAGGGAGCTTCTCGTCAAAATGCCGAAAGCGCCTCTGCGTATCCGTCCACATCATTGACGGTGACCATAAATCATGTCCGTATCCACCAGATTGGTGAAACACAGACCGTGGAAATCTTTATGCGTTGCCTCAATGGTTTTTTCAATACCCTCAGGGTTACCTGAGGTAAATACGTGATCGGTGGTTCCGCGATGCGCAAAGATGTCGTAAATCTTACCGATGGAAAGCACGTCAAAACCGTGGTCCTTCAGCTGATCCAACATGGTGGTGCCTGTTGGTTCGAGTGAGAAACATGGCGGCGAGACGTGCGTGCATGTGCCACTCGCCCTCAAAAAGGACGGGCAATCACGCGAGCAACGCCATGCTTACCCTGAAGAATCTTGCGCAATGCGACAATACTCATAGAGTCGTCTCAAGCGGGGACAACGTCCCTCGTGAGCGTGCAATTTGAAATACGGAATCAGCTGAGGTATGAGACGATAAGGCTCCGGTATCGACCATCCTTTACCGAAGTCTCTTTATGACTTCAGTTCCGAATAGGGCTTATTGCAAAGAACCTTGCGTCCGGTCTGCCGCTCAAACTCCTCGATGATTTTCTTTTTGGAAAAGCCCTCGAGGGTACGTTGGAAAACGCTCGGGTGATATAACACCTGCCATCTCCCAATGTCCTACCGTTGTGTCTTTGCCTGCCGAGCGCTCTTGCATACGCGCAAACGCACCGGTGGGGTGCTCGATAGGAGCCAAATTTGTTTTATACACCGAATCAAGCGCGCCATCAATATTCAGAAGACCAAGCTCTGTCATATGAGGGAATATGCAAGCGAGGACTTGTGCCACAGGGCGCACAGCGTATTGCTGCCTTCATCTCCATATGCAGGGCGTCAGGCTCTTCTCCAATACCAAAACTATCAAGTACAACGACAAACACACGTTTTTGCTATAGATACCTCTGTTCTGCAGATGCTTCCTTTGGACAAATCCAGCAACCACAAATGTACAAGACTATATTTTATTACACTCTTTTTTCTCTTGGGCTCAGACATGCTTGGTTTACCGGTCACCGTTTAATTAATTCTGCAAACGGTAGTAAGCAATTGCTTACTACCGAAATAGAAATCAACAACACGCACGCATCGAAGATTTTCAAGATGAGAGAAGAAGAAATCGCTATTTGTCTTAATTTTTCTATATAAAACCGGTATTCTTGCGAGTACACTCAAATCATGTAGATTTTGTTCAGACTAGAAGAAAGCGATATCATAGTATGCTTACAGAAAGAGAACAGCAGATCTTCAACTGGATTAAAGACAGCCTTCCATTACCCAGAAAGAAATTTATTGAACGAGCAGGGCATTTCTCGTTCATCGGTATCCGTGCACATCAGCAATCTCACCAGTAAGGGAGCCGTCCTTGGACGTCGTTATATCTTAGTGTATAGCCCTTATGTCATGGTAATCGGTGCTGCCAATATGGATATTGCCGGAAGTCCTGATGGAAAACTCATCGCTTCTGACCCAACCCCGGCACGGTGCGAGATGTCCGCCGGTGGCGTTGGTAGAAACATTGCCCATAACCTCGCCCTTCTCGGCAGTAAGGTACGTCTTCTCACCGCATTCGGACAAGACGCAAACGCTCAGGAACTCAAAGACGGCTGCTGTGCTGTCGCTGTTGACATTGATCCTTCGATGACTATTCCCGGCGAGCCCACGTCTACGTACCTCTTTATCATGAATGAGCATGGTGAGATGCAGCTTGCCATCGCAGATATGGACATCTACAGGTACCTCACACCTGAGCGCATGGAGGAGCGCATGGATCTTATCGACCATGCCGCCGCGGTTGTAATCGATACAAACCTGCCTCAGGAAACGCTCCGTTATCTCGCTGATCACGTCAGTGCTCCCATCATTTGCGATCCTGTCTCTACCACAAAAGCCAAGAAAATCCGTCACCTTATTGGTCGTTTCCATACGCTGAAGCCCAACCGTCTTGAGGCTGAGTTGCTCTCCGGAGTTACCATTCACGATGAGCGCATCTCTTGAGCGCGCAGCCATGAACCTTGATACAGGCCTTTAAGCGCGTCTTTATTTCTCGGCCCGAGGGACTTTAGTGCGCCGACGCAACGAAGCCTTTCAAGCTTCGCTTCATGAGACGAAGGTCGTTAACATGACCGGAGCCGGAGATGCCATGGTTGCTGGAATTGCATGGGCATTCACCAAAAAGCTTCACTTAAGCGCACAGGTTGCATTGGCCTGGCTGCAGCTGAAATTGCAACGGAAAGCACTTCTACTATCAATTCGGCACTCACCCAGTTCTGCCGTACTGCACCGCATTAGAAATTAAGCCAATAGGGATGGACACCAAAAATGAATGAAACCATGAATAAACTCTCGAAATCTCTCCTGAAGTAGCTGAGGCGCTTGCCGCCCATAAGCCGGTCGTTGCGCTTGAGTCAACCATTATTTCTCACGGAATGCCGTACCCGCAAAACGTGGAAACCGCACTCATAGGTTGAGCAGATCATTCGCGACAACGGCGCCGTGCCCGCAACAATCGCAATCATCAATGGACGTCTGCGCGCCGGGCTTTCTGCGGATGAGATTGACTATCTGGGCAAGAAGAGGCGCGAGGTTGCCAAGGTAAGCCGTCGTGACTTACCGGTTATTGTCGCCGAGAAGGGCGACGGAGCAACAACCGTTACCACTACCATGATTATTGCCCATATGGCCGGCATCGATGTTTTGCCACCGGCGGCGTCGGAGGCGTTCACCGTGGAGCGGAAACAACGATGGACATCTCCGCAGACCTGGAAGAGCTTGCACAGACTCCCGTTATGGTTATCTGTGCCGGTGCAAAATCCATTCTTGACCTTGGATTAACGCTTGAATATCTTGAGACCAAGGGCGTCCCCGTTCTTGGATACCAGACCAATAGACACTTCCTGCATTCTATACGCGAAAGAGTGGCTTTGGCGTTGATCGCAGGTTGACCTCGCCGCGTGAGCTGGCTGAAATTTTCCACGTCAAGCGTGAGCTGGGGCTTACCGGCGGAATGCTGGTAGGAAATCCCATTCCCGAAGAATATTCGATGGACAAGGCCGTCATTGATGCCGCTATAGGCAAGCACTACGGACGCAGCCGCACAGGGCATCCACGGCAAAAGAAAACAACCCGTTCCTCTTGGCAAAAAGTTGCCGAGATCACTGGCAACGATCTCACTTGAAGCAAACATCCAGCTCGTCTTCAACAATGTTGCCTTGGTGCAAAGACTGCAGCTGAGCTTTGTAAGCTTACAGGCGTAATAACGGCAAGGATCAATGCAGAATCTGTGCAGACGGAGATCTACATAGCGAGAAGGTCTGGAATATAGTTCTGTACAAAGTTCTGCATAGCGTCCTGAAAAATATCCACGTATAGGACAAAACACCGTCACCCTTGTGGGTGACGGTGTTTTTATCTTGTCTTAAACCTGAGGTGAAACAGTGATTTTTGGCGAAATCCTACTCAGAAGCTACTCAGAAACGATTGCAATACCACTTGAAACACCAAGGCGATCGGCTCCGGCCTCAACCATTGCAAGAGCCTCGTCTTTGGTATGAATACCACCGGCAGCCTTCACCTGGCACGCGTTGCCTACGGTCTCCCGCATAAGTTGAACGTCGTGGACGGTTGCACCGCCTGTGCTAAATCCCGTACTTGTCTTTACGAATGCGGCGCCGGCTGCAAGACAATCCTTACAGGCACGCACGATCTGCTCGTCATTCAAAAGGCAGCACTCAAGAATGACCTTAACGGGAATGGTACCCGCAGCTTCAACAACGGCTTTTATATCAGCTATAACATAGTCGTCATCGCCGGCAACGAGGTGACCGCCGTTACGACCATGTCAATCTCGGTTGTCTTGTCCGCAACAGCGCTGCTTGGCTTCGCCGCTCTTTGCCGCCGTTGAGCAGCTCCCAAAGGAAAGCCGATGCACGTTGTGATGCCGACGCCGGATCCTTCAAGTTCCTTGTAGGGCAAGCGTTGTCCAGCAGCTATTTATTGCTACCGTCTTGAAGTGGTACTCATGGGCCTCTGCGCAAAGTTTCTTGATGTCCTTAGCCGTTGCATTTTGCTTGAGATTTGTGTGATCGATAAGACCATTGAGCTCCATGTTTCCTCCTGTACGTACGACTGTTTTATAACTAAAAATCATTTTCTACATAATAGTTTATTAATTATTTAGGGTGATCGATAGCATACTGAGCCTTCAGCAGTAAATCTTTTCACCGTATTCAGAAGATAGTTGATCATAAATTGCATCAGGAGACATGCTATTTTCTCCTCATACATTTTAGTTTTTTGCCAGTGCATTCGCATTATAATCAGCTACTAAATTATCAATTGCATATTGAGCTGCTTCATTAGAGAATTTCTCTCCATATTCTGCAGTTAACTGCTCATAAATTGCGGATTTAGACATATACATCTGTTTACTATATGCCTCCGCTTTCCGTAAAGCATTTTTATATTCTTTCGGAATATCTTCCGTTGTTTTCTTTTCCTCTGCTTTAGTCTCTGTCTTACTTTCTTCTTGCTTTTTTTCAGCTTTATCTTCAGTAGAACTAGCTTCATCTTTTTCTGAGTAGCTACTACTTCATCTTTCTTCGAGTTATTCGAAGATATACTGTCGTTCCTTTAGGGCTTTGCAAAAACTAGCCACAATCAAAATCGCAATTACTCCAAGGATGATTTTCCATTTTCTCCCTCTTTTTTGAGACTTGTCTGCATTTTCAGCCATTCTTCCTCCTCATTGTAGCTATATTTCCGATTTATCCTTTTACTTCAATCAGAGATCATTTTATACTAATGAATAGTATTAGGAAAATAAAAACCCAAAAGAAATCGGTGAATGGATTTTTATATGAATTCGATAAAAAGCCCGGGCGCACAACGCGACCCGGGCCGGCATCTCATCATTCAAATGAATGAATCTTAGAACTCAACAGGCAGGTCATAGTAGACGCACGCGAGCAGCTGCTCCATCTCTTCCTGCGTAGGCTTACGCGGGTTGGAAAGGGTGCAAGCGTCCTCGATAGCAAGGCGTGCAACCTCGGGAGCCTTCTCGAAGAACTCCTTCTCATCAATGATAGAGGTCTCGGACTTTGGTGCCGCCCTCACCGTAATTCTTGATGCCCTGTGGAACATCCAAAGAATCGTTGATGTCGCGAATCTTCTGGACCAATGCAGCTACGAGCTCGTCCTCGGTCTCGCCCTCAAGATGCAAAATCTCCTGGCAATGTAAGCATAACGAGTCTTTAGCGCGAGCATCACGAGCGTTGAACTGGATAACCTTGCCAAGATACATGGCATTGGCGCAACCATGGATGATATGTCCGCCGGAGAATGCGGCGCCGATCTTGTGAGCCATGGAGTGAACGATACCCCAAAGGCCTGAGGAGAATGCAATGCCGGCGATGCACTGTAGCTTCATGCATGTGCTGACGTGCCTCTTTGTCGCCTTGTAAGACTTTGGAAGCCACTCGACAATCTCGCGAATTGCGTGCAGAGCGATCTGCATCGGTAAACATGGAAGCTGCAGTGAGACGCAGGCCTCCAATAGCATGGGTCAGTGCGTCCATACCGGTATGAGCAACGAGCTTTCACAGGCATGCCATAGGTGAGCTCCAGGGTCAACGATGGCAACGTCGAGGTAATCTGGAAGTCAGCGATTGGGTACTAACGCCCTTCTGGTAATCGGTAATAATCGAGAAGGCCGTGACCTCGGTTGCGGTGCCGGAAGTAGAGGAAATTGCGCGAAGTGAGCCTGGTGCGGGAGCCCAGGAAGGCCAAAGACCTTGCACATATCCTCAAAGGTTGTCTCAGGATACCATACTTGATCCACATTGCCTTCGCGCGGCGTCGATTGGCGAGCCACCGCCACTGGCAATAATCCAGTCAGGCTGGAACTCAGACATCTGGGCAGCGCCCTTCATAACCGTCTCAACGGACGGGTCAGACTCGACGCCCCTCAATGTAGCAACCTCAAAGCCTGCGGACTTCAGGTCGTTCTCGACGTCATCCGAGGCGCCACGACGCATCGAGCTACCACCGGAGACGATAATTGCCCTCTTGCCTGCAAGGTTCTTGACCTCGTGGCGTGCGCCCCTCACCGAAGCACAGGTCGCGCGGGTTCGTAAAACGTCCCATATCATTTTCTCTATTTTTCCACCATATCCCATATATGGCGGACAAACGAGGACTCAGTTCCTCGTTTTTTGTACACAATTTCTCGTTTATGTATACAAGACACCATTCCGTAATCTATCACAAATATACAAAAACTGATAACGTTAATACGCCAACGGTATGCAAACAATGCCGCCGGTATGGTCTTGCCAACACGATCTTAAATAGAAATGGCCTGACGCTTGATCCGAAACAGTTAGCAACCGACAGGAGAGCTTTTGGCGTTCGATCCAAAAAGGAAGACTTTGATCGCCTGTTTATCCATCATTTGATAGAGACAGGCGCTATCGAACCGCCCAATCCTCAGCAGTTCAACTCCTATGTTGCGCACTTCTCAGATAATCCTGACACACTGATAGCCTCGGATGAAAACCGGGCGTTTCACCCTATGGCACAGCTGTCGAGAAGATCGACTATCTTCTGCCAACTGTAAATGAATCGGAAGGCAAGCCCTTTGTACTCGACGGCCAAAAGCTCCTTGCGCGTGCCTGTGAACTCGACCCCCATTGCTTTGACGCGCTCCGCATGCATCAAGCAATGGCTTGTACTGCACTTGAGGATCACTTCCAATACCTCGTTGAACAAGAGGAGGAAGTCCATCAGATCTGTATCGAAAATGGCGCTGCCGCCGCAAAGGGTGTCTCCGAAGAGTTCGCGGAGGCTGTCGTTGAGCTCGCAATGCGCCCCTATTATCGCTGGCTTGCAGCTCTTGCAACCAGGGCGCTTATTTCAGGTCGCAATAAGGCCGCCATTTCCTAGTGGTCAGAAGCTCTTTCGCTTGATCCAACCGACTTTGATGACATTCGTTTTACGCTTGCACTTGCGTATGCAAAACTTGAGGATGCCGATGGTTTGGCAAAGTTGGAAAAACAGTATGCAACCGTTTTTCCTCCCCGACCTCCAGATGATGCGTGGATGATGCTGGCGCGGCTGGCGCTGCGTTTAAAAACAAACAACCGTGAGTGTGCAAAATGACCTGTTAGACAAACTGCTTTGACGCCACAAAACCGGTGCACTTACGCTCTTTATGCAACGGGATCTCCCGGAGGGTGAGTACGCCTGACTGAATGTCGAGCCCTATTCGGAGGATGAGTTGATCCTTGGGTCTCTGGAGGCAGCCGTTCTCTCTTGCAGGAAGGCGATGATTTCACAGGTCGTGGCATTTTTGGACGCTGGCTGGCGGCGAGATTGAACGACACTATCCCGCACGCATTAAAGACTTTCAGGGCAGACTTTTTGCATACCATAGACGATTTGCGCGACCTAACGGACTTCCTGGAGAAGGCCTCGATTTTGGAGACGGTTTTGATTTTCGAGACGGTCTTACCTTCGAAAAGGGCGGAGGGATCTTTCATGAATCTCACCGAGGAACTGGTTCAGAGATGCGCTCTTAAACGACGCACTGCTATCGGCTCAACGTCCGACGCTGCCTATGAAGAGCTTCTTTTGGCGGTTCAATCCGACCTCAAGTCCCTATGCTTCCGAAACCGATGAGCTCTCCCATGTATCACCTTGCGCGCGGCGTTACGATACCAAAGACTCCCAGCTCAATGACGATTCCTATACCGATGAGGAGTTCGTGCAGGCTGCATCACGCGGCTCCAGACGTTTTTGCATGCACTCGAAAACATTCGCGAAAAGTACGGTGAAAACACCGATCTTTTTACGCGAATGCACCTCGTTCGTGCATCAGGCCCCTGAAAAGCCTGCTCCAGGCACTGCTCGCAATCCAAAACCAGGCGGAAAAAAAGAGGCAAAAACGTACTACCAATCTTGAAGACTCAAAGACCCTCGAAACAGTCCTCCACGACATGTGGACCGATGTCTTTTTCGCGGCCTCGATTACGACTACAGGCGGCAATTGGCCGTGCGTATGCGGACACTACTCGGTTTTCGCTTACCGCCACAACCTGCGAGCAGCTTTTGAAAAAGAATCTCCTCTGATGCAGTCGGAGCTCGCTTTACGCTGGCTCTCACATATGCGCGACTTGAAGATGAGGCGGCACTCAACAGGCTTGACGACAGATTCAATCACCACAGCAATGCGTGGATTGAGCTTGCCCGTGCCCTCCTCTTGTAAGCTCTCACGTATCAGTTCCGCGAGAAGAGCGCTCAAGAGTTACCAGATGAACACCGAGGGCGGAGCGTTTGCCCTCCTTCACCCCACTTTTTGTTGACATGCACATCCCTCGATAGGCCGGAAGTAAAACCGGCAGTTTTTAACGAAGCGCTTCTCGCCATTCATGAAGCGGAGCCTGTCATTGTTGACGTTCCGGATTTTGTTGAATGGGCAGGTAACATCCTGGAATTTGCCGCCGCATCCGATGCATACGCCGCGGCAAATGGATTTGATTGGATGAATAAATAAAATTGCTCCCGATTGAGGCCCACGTTTGCTATACTCTTTCTTTTGCGTCCCCATCGTCTCAGAGGTTAGGACATCGCCCTTTCAGAGGCGGCAATGCGAGTTCGATTCTCGCTGGGGCACCATATGACGAGAAAAACGCCGCCGGTCACAGGCCCGACGGCTTTGTTTTATTCGTCTTTCACCTCAACTTCATCGCCATCATCGTCAATGCCGAGAAGTTCGTCGGCTTCACTCAATGAGCCTATTGCCGTCACACCCTTGAGAGTGCGCTCCATTGCTCGCGTACGCGTGCCAACAAGTCCGTCGATGGTCTTCAGCCGTACTGAGCTGCTTTGTGCTTCTCAAGCTCCCTGCGGTACTTAGGAAGTTCTGCTTTAACTGCGGAAAGTACCTTCTGTATCTCGTCTGCCCGCTTTTGGATTGCCACGGTCTGAAAGCCCATTTGCACGGCGTTGAGCAGCGCTGCCATGGTAGATGGTCCCTCGCGACGTTAACGTGCCATTCGCGCTGGATCCTGCTCAACCAGCCCCGTGCGATTGACCACCTCGGCATACAGGCCCTCAAACGGAAGGAATAGAATAGCAAACGAGGTAGTGGCCGGCGGAGCAACGTACTTCTCGTGAATATCTTTTGCCTCACTCTTTAGGCGGGTCTCAAGCTCTTTCCAAGCAGACTCAACGGACGCGGCATCTCCCGTGTCCTTTGCATCTTCCAAGCGCCCATAGGTTTCACCGGGAAACTTTGCATCAATGGGCAGATACACGAACTCATCGTCTTTACCGGGGATCTTGACGGCAAACTCAACCCTGTTTGAGCTGTCAGGAACGGTGGCAACGTTGGTGTCATACTGCTCGGGAGAAAGTACTTCCTCAAGAATTGCTCCAAGCTGGACTTCACCCACAATACCTCTGGTCTTAACGTTGGAAAGAACTTTACGCAGGTCGCCAACACTTTCCGCCATCACGCGTATCTCTCCCAAGCCTTTGGAAACGGCTTCGAGCTGATCGTTCACCACCTTAAACGACTGGCTGATACGGTCGTTTAAGGTCTTTTGGAGCTTATCGTCAACCGTGGCACGAATCTGCTCAAGACTCTTGCCGTTATCTTGTCGAATGGCGATAAGTTGCTGAGAAACGCTGTCCTGAACACCCTTCAGCGTAGTGCTAATGCCGGCCTGCATATCGGCATGACCCTTTTCTTGAGCCACGCGAACGTCTCCAAGCTCCTTTGATGTCTTCGCCTGAAAGTCGGCCATTGCGCGCTCCAGACTATCCACCTTGTTGGTCATGGTAACAAGACGTCGATCAAGCCCGTCAATCGCCACCTGCGATTGCTCTCTTGTGTGCCTCATCTCAGAGTCGATTTTTTGATTGATAGCCGCCTCTGAACCTGAAGTGTCTTTTGCGCGGCTCCACGACATACCTGCAAAAACAGCAGCGACAAGAGCAGCTCCGGCAGCTACGATCAAAATTAATGTATCTGTTTGCATAATTGCACCAACTCCGATTTGATCTGTTTATCTGGCATCATAGATTTAATAATCATGTAGCAGCTAAGCTACTGGATATGTTGCCCTCAAAAAGTGCTCTTTATTACCGTATTTATCTGAATCTGCGTAATGAAGCTCAACTTCTACATCAGACGTTGACTTCAACTCAAAAATACACTTTTAACCTCAATCGTACGACCAGGTTTAACGCGATCTGTCATGGTCGAATCAGTCTGGTTTCTAAAGTAGGGTGTTGATCTCGAGAATTTCCTTACTATCTTGAAAATGCTTCGAGCTTATAAGTACTCATAAAACTACTTGCTTCATCTGAATTATTTGTAAAAGAAATGCTCACTGACAAGAGTTTCCTGCCAAAATCATCTGTAATTACTTCAGCTCCATTAACTGTCGCTTTTGTAAGGAAAAATCCCGTTCTTGCGTCTTCTTTTCTGATTGCTCTTCTACTTTTTCGTCTTTATTTTTCACTTGGTTTTTCCTCAGGCTCAGACGCTTTACATCCATCCAAAAGAAAGGAACATAGCTTAGACCTGAAATGTATGTAAATTCACGACGACTTAATTTCATAAAAATCGTTCCTTTCACAGATTGTCGATGACTTATAACGTCTTCAGATACCTCATAAAAATTCTGCTTGTTTTCAAGAGCGGTCGTTGGGACGCCCCAGATCATCGCGAGATCCCAATAGAGCAAGGCACTTCAATGAACGTCAGCTCTTCTCGCCCACGTGCCTTTGTAAGCTCAGCATCTAAGTCTTCAAAGGTATTCACCCGTACCGCATGGGGATATCCGCAGGCCTTTGCAACACCTACCAAATCAGCCGTACCGGCAACCGTTGGCATACCGCCAACCGTCTCGTGAGCGGCATTATTGATGACAATGTGCACGAGGTTGGCAGGCTTTTGTGCGCCAATGACTGCCATGGCTCCCATGTGCATGAGAGCAGCACCGTCACCGTCGATGCACCACACTTTTTTTGCCCTCGGCTTGTTCAGCGCCACTCCCAGAGCAATGGAGGACGCGTGCCCCATGGATCCCACGGTCAAAAAATCACGCTCATGATTCTGACCGGCAGCTTCACGGATCTCAAAGAGCTCTCGACTTGCCTTGCCGGTCGTTGACACGATGGGATCATCTCCGGCAGCACACGCAATATGGCTCACGATATCCTCTCGCACCATTGCGTTGTTGTTTTTATATGCAACCGTGCCGTCAAAGGTCAGCGCGCCTTTTCTGATGACAAATGCTACGTCATGCCCCTGCTTAAGCAGCTCGCGGAACTCCCCCATAGCAGCCGTCAGGTCGTCTGCCGTTGTATCCGGACCCACCACAAAGGAGCGAATCCCCATGTCCTCAAGCAAGCGCAGTGTTACTTCTCCCTGATAGATATGCTGGGGTTCGTCATGAACGCCCGGCTCTCCACGCCAGCCAACAACAAATATCATCGGAATGGCATAGACCTTCTCGTTCAGAAGAGAAGCCACGGGATTGATAATATCGCCCTCTCCACTGTTCTGCAGGTAAACCACCGGAACCTTACCGGTTGCCAGATGATATCCGGCGGCAAGAGCCGTACAGTTTCCCTCATTGGCGGCAATGATGTGATGCGCGGAATCAATGCCATACACACTCATAAGGTAATTGCACAGCGCTTTAAGCTGGGAGTCCGGTACACCGGTATAAAAATCAGCACCAAGCGTGATCGACAAATGTTTTTACCTGCATAAATTTAACTCCTCTAAATCTAACTCCTCAAAAGATATTCGTAGCCATGGTCAAACGCCGCCAATTCCGCAACGCTATCAAGCTCCGCAATTTGCTGCACCTCAACGGGGCGAATTGAAAGATCTAATTCGGCAATATGGTTGTTTCACCACGTCATCCCAAAAGAGCTGCTCGTGGCCGGTCTCTTTGTAGGCATCATGCATAAACTGCGCCAAACGCTGCGCATCCGGGTGCCGAGAAGTACGACAGACCCCACCATGGCATACGTATCGCTGCCGCCTTTGCCCGACCCGGACAATCTTTCTCGAATCGTCAAGATCAAACACCCAGTCGTCCGTATGGCCGGAAAAACTTACGACCAAAAATAGCATGACCGAGAAGGCCATGGTTGGAAAAATATGCTCATCTGAAATAACCAGGTCAGCCTCACGAGATAAACGTAGCCCCCTGCTCAAGAACGTCAACGGCGGCATATATTGATGAGATGTTATTCTTCTCCAAATACTCCGTGTTCTCAACAAGCACTACGGTCGGATAGCGCTCCTCAAGATAGCAAAACTGCTCTTTGAGATACCCGACAACCACAGAGATCTCTCAACGCCGGCCGTAACCAGCGCATTGATGACCGTTTCAATCATCGGCGTTCCGTTGACCGAAATCAACGGCTTGGGCGTGGTTTTTGGTGAGGGCGCCATGCGCGTTCCCAACCCCGCCGCCATTACAATCGCATTGATCTTCTCGGCATTTGAACTTTTTGCACAAGCCATCCTTGTCACCTACAGCTCGTCAATGAGGCGGATGATGTCCTTAAACGGAAGGAGCTGCTCGTCAACCTCAAGTGCGCGGTGTGCCCTCAGGATACCGCGAGCCGTCTCTTGCATGGCGGGGAACGCCGCACGAATCAGCTGGTTGGCGTAGATAACGATGTTGATGCCATGAGACGCAAGCTCTTTCCTCCGTTGCGCCGTTAAACGACGTGGGCACAACAACAATCGGCGTTGTGGTGTCCTTCTCGCGAAACGGTCGCAGAACTCATAGATCTCAGCAGGATCTTTTTGCGACTCGGAATCATAATGCCGTCGGCACCGGCGTCTCTAAAGGCAAATGCTCTGGTGAGGGCGTCTTCCATACCGCGCTCAAGAATGAGGCTCTCAATGCGCGCGATAATCATGAAGTCGTCGGTCAGTTGAACCTTTTTACCTGCGGAAATCTTTGCACAAAAATCCTCAATGGGTGCCTGCGTCTGTTTGACCTCGGTGCCGAACAGGGAATTCTTTTAAGGCCGGTCTTGTCCTCAATAATGACAGCGGAAACGCCCATGCGCTCCAGCGTACGCACGTTGTAGACAAAGTGTTCCGTCAAGCCGCCGGTATCTCCCGTCAAGAATGATGGGTTTGGTGGTGACTTCCATAATGTCGTCAACGGTACGCAGGCGGGCAGACATATCCACAAGCTCAATGTCGGGCTTGCCGCGCTCAGTGCTGTCGCAAAAGCGAGCTGACCCACATGCCATCAAACTGATCAAGGCGACTATTATGATCCACAACGGTCTTCTCGGCAATAAGGCCGGTAAGTCCGTCGTGAGCCTCAATGACCTTTAACCGTCGGCGAAATGGCAAGCAGCCGCCTCAAGCGACGGCGGCGGTATTCCGGCATGGCCAGTTTCTCGCGGAGCTGCTGGTCAACTTTGCGCGCCTGCTCGCTTCTGGTATATGGCACCTCTATGAGCGTTCCACCGTACGTGGCGAGAAGCCCCTCAATGTTGTTAGCGGATGGCACGCTCGGGACCGTTTTGCCAGTTGTCGCCATGTACTACGTAATCGGGCTTGAGTGTTGCAATCACGTCATCGTAGAGATAGTCATCCTGGATAATGACGCGGCTCACACCTTCAAGAGACTCGTAGAGCTTAACGCGCTCTTCTTGAGAAACCGTCGGAAACCGACTGTATCGAATGAGAGCTTTTGTCACTCAAGGGCTCCTACGACCACGGTTCCGTATTCCTGCGCGTGCTTGAGAATGTTCAGATGCCCCTCATGAATAACGTCGGTACCAAGGGCGGTATAGACAACTGGCATAACAACTCCTTTAGAACGTGCTCTATTCTGTATAGGTTACCGGTGTGGAAACGCCGATTGCGGCAAGCGCCTGCTCAAAGACTTCCCAAAACGCAACGATGTCTTCTTCGTCGAGAGCGCCAAGGGCACAGAGCCTAAACGTGCCGGCTCCTTGCATCTTACCGGGATAGATGGTAAACCCTCGCTCATAGCAATAATCGTGAACCTTCTCAAAATCCCATGCCGGATCGTCGGGATAGCGCACCGCGGCCACCAAACCTGACTGCACTTCTCGCTTCAAAGCCTCTTTCAGACCCAAACGGTCAATACCCTTGCCTGATGGCGGCCATCACACGCTGATGACGAGCCCACTTTGCGGCCTCGCCTTCCTCAAAGTACTCTTTGATTCCCTGACGTGCTGCATAAATGGTCTGAACGGGAGGCGTAAAGTGCATCTCACCGGTAGTCTCAAAGTACTCGTACTGCAGATACAAATTGCAGTAATACGACCGTACGGGGAAGTCTTTAGAAGCTTCAACGATGTCACGACGGCCAATAACATACGACAAGCCCGTCATGGCCTGGATTCCCTTTTGCGCAGACGCCATACAAAAGTCGATGTTGTCCTCGTACACGTTAATGGGAATCATCGCATACGCCGAGGTAGAATCTGTAATAAAGAACGCACCGTACTTGCAGCGCAAGCGCACCCACCTCGCGAACAGGATTCAAAAGACCCTGAGCCCGTCTCATGGAAGGTCATGTCACATATCCCACATCAGGATTATCTTTAAGCGCTGCTTCAATAACGTCGAGGTCAGGCGTAGTATCAACCGGCTGCTTCACCTCAACGAGCGGCATGTGGTACGCCGTGAGTACATCGCAGGCACGCTGGCTATAAGAACCGTTGTTCACAACAAGCGCTCGCTTACCCTCTGCAAGCAGCGAATTCAAGACAACGTCAATACAAATGGTTCCTGAACCGCAGAACAGCACCGCCGTATATTCTTTGGGATCTCCATGCACAATCCGCACCAGATCATTGCGCATCGGTGCCATAATGGACGCAAATTCTTTCTCGCGCGGGCAAATATCAGGAACAACCTGTGCATACTTGACCGAATCCGTCGTCGTAGATGGACCGGGATTGAGCAGAACGTTTCTCTTTACGCTTTCTTGCATGAGATTCCTCCAAATGGCGCGGAATGATATGTTGTCTATGATAGCACGCACACTTTCATGCCAGCTGAGCGTAAGGGATAATTCCCAGCTCAGTATAGTAATGCCCTCAGAGCCGAGGACTCATCGTGACTCTATCAATCGTATCGATCTTCTCACCAAAGCGCATTGATAGCACATATTAGATCATTGAATTACCTGCATCAATGCAACAAGATAGTTCATATTTTTGATTCCTACATGGACAGTGAGAATCGCGCGTGTACGAGAAGGCTCCCATCCAAGCGGTGTAAACCTGTGATGCAGATTCTGAAAGCTGTGATGTACATTCTGAAAGCTGTGATGTACATTTCTGCTCCAAAATCCTAGGCTGTGATGCACATTTGGCGAGAAAACCGCTCTTTTTCGACACATTAAAGTACATCACAGGTGCGGAAAAGTGCATCACAGGTGAGGGGTTGCCCGGCTCAGATAGTGATGCTCCTCCCAAGTAGAGCCTATGGACGCAAAGCAGCAAGGCAATGAACTGCGTACAAGGGGTACGTTTGTCATCCACGACTCCTCGCGATATCCTGAAAGCGAGAAGCGCACGGCATTTGTAAGACCGTGTGTCTTGCAGAAATTGCAGCGCATCATCGAGCTCACGCCTCGGAAAAGCCCTCTTTCTTTACCACTCCGTATACGAACTTTTTATTCTCTTTGGCAAGATGACGCGGTAGAGATTCAAACACCATCCCTACAGCGCTCTCCTACCACGTTGCCTGCATGTTTAGCAAAAATCTCTCCGATACGCAGACAGAATATCCTCTTGGACTCGGCGAACTTGCACAAAATCGGAATTTTGCGAAAAAAGAGAAACGGCCTCAGACATACCTCCTACAAAATAATACGTGCGAAGCAGATCCTCAAACCGCTCGGAGAATATTGTCCATTTTTCGGCCGAATTTTGTACACTCTAAGCACATTTTTCGGCAGAATTTTTGCGTCATATCGACAGAACAGGCCCTGTTTTGAGTTGTTTGAACTGTCTGGGCTGTTTGAGACCTGTTGAGAGCTGTCAGTCCTGCAACCCCATTAGAGAAGCACGTGCCTAAACTCACCGTTCTCGTACATACCGAAAGCTGTGGGTATTATCCTTTGGAATCCCGACAGATCCCGGATTAAATACGATTACGCCAGGATGACCAGCAAGTACCTCATTAACTTTCTTGTGCGTGTGCCCGTAAAGGAAAGCTGAGTTTTCGGGAAGTTTTGGCCATCTGTCAACGCTGTTATGCAGACCCGGGCCATATATATGTCCATGGGTTAAAAAGAGGGTCTTCTCGCCAGACGGGCAGGAAGGGTCAACCAAAATGTTGTAGTCAGCCATACACGGGAAATCAAGGACCATTTGATCCACCTCGGCCTCGCAGTTGCCGCGCACGGCAATCACCTGATCGGCAATGCTATTGAGCATCTCGATAACCTGTTTTGGAGCATAGTCCTCAGGGAGATTGTTGCGCGGCCCGTGATAGAGAAGGTCGCCGAGAAGAAGCACGCGGTCGGGCTGTTCTGCCTCAATGCGATCCATAAGTTTGCGCGCCCAACCGGCAGCACCGTGTATATCAGAAGCAATAACAAGTTTCATATGCAACCTCTCTCGAAGAGCACTTATCTGGCACACATCTTGCGAAATGAGTCTCCGTTTGTTTTTATTTGAGTCTCTATTATTTTAGCCGTGCGACAATTTTAGACCGTATGACAATTTTAGACGTGGAAAACTGTCCGGTCTCATTACTTCACCGTATGGCAACTGTCCGACCTCATTACTTCAATTTGTTATATTTTTGTCCTTCAGTACATCAAATGTGCAGAAACGATGTATTTACCATAAGTTTTGTTGCAAACATTTATTAATATTTATCATGGTACAGATGGATGAGAATTACTGACTATTGGCTACTGGGGAGTGTCATGTTCTGTACCAACTGTGGAAAAGAAAAATAAAGACACAGACTTATTTTTGTAAGTATTGCGGCACTCCTTTAAAAAGCCGCAGCTCACCAACCAATCCACGACATCAGAACAGCAGGTCGCCCCAAGCCAACACCAGAGCAGCAACCTGATTTCGAACCGGCACAGCAACCTGCTTCCACGCCAGCACCCGAACAGCAACCCGCCTCCGAGCCAGCACAGCAAGCGGCGTCAACACAGCAGCCCATACCAACACCAGAGGCTACAACGCCTCTGCAACCTGCGATGCTGTCATCTACGGTCGCAGACGAAACCCAACCTCAAACCCAAAGTACATCCTCAGCACCAAAAAGCATCCCCGTACTAAAAGCCCTATGAGGACGGGAACGAAAAATTGCGATTCTTGCTATTGTTGCCATTCTCGCCGGCTTTCTTATCGGCGGTACAGCCTTTGCCATAGCCCAAGGCTACATCCAACTCCCATGGGGAAAAACACGAGAAGCTCCAGCTGAACAGCCGGAAGAAACACCCGCTGAGGACGCTGAAGAATCCAAAGACACTCAAGAGTCTGCTGAAAAAGATGACAAAAACTCCGAGCCGACCATCCCGGACCAAACCCTGCAAACCTTAAAATCGGCCAGTTCTACAAGAACTACCTTGGTAACTTCAATGCGGATTGGCTGCTTGCCAGCACCACTGACGGCGTAAAGTCAAAGGGAACAGCCCAATACGCACTGGGAGATGTCAACGGAGACGGCATCACCGATCTCATTGTCAGCGTTCCCACCAATAGCGGCGACTACGCATACGCTTACACGTGCGACGCCGACGGTAAAGCAATGTCTTTTGTCAGCAACAAGCCAAACGACTTTACCATGCCTGGCGGCCTAGAATGGCACCAGGTAAATGACACCAAAGCCGTAGACACCTTTGCCGACTTCAAGGGCTATAACGCCGAGCTCACAAAGGGTCTTAAAGGTGCTTCACAAGGTCAAAAGCTCTCGATGCTCTATACGGACCGGCTCAAAAACTTTGACGCAGCAAGCCTCATCTATTCTTACGATCCGTCCTACACCGTATTCCAGCCAACCTTTGGCACCGTCCAATACGCACTCTTTGATGCAAACGGCGATGGTGCCGATGACCTTATCCTCAAAGTCCAAACCCAGTTTGGTGCCGAGAGAGGCAAAATCAAGACAGGAACCGACTACTATACATATACGTTGCGTATTCGGCAGGTAAGGGCTCCTATGCGGCTCCGTTTACACAACCGCTGGTTTGGAACTCTCCAACCTCGCACTACTTCTTCAAGAATAAAAATGGCAGCGGTCTTCTCCGCGCACAACCGCAGAAAAACAGCTCAACGCTCGAGTTTTACGCAATTACCGCAAAGAACGGCAAGTCGCTCACAACGACAAAAATCCCACAAAGATGAGCCTTACCACCTCCGCCAGCGAGGACGATGTTATGGCTCAGATTTCGGGTGCCGAAAAAATTGAGTGGCACAACACAGATGACCTCAAACCTCTTGAGGATCTGGCCAACTCAAAATAGTGCGTTCTTCTCGCTCAAACGTTGCAACAAAAAGTTCCACAAATATTGCAACACTTGACGAGAACCGCTCGTCCTTTAGGACGTACATACAAAGTGGCGAGAAGTTCTTCTTGCCTCTACGTCTTTGGACGGCACACGTAAGGAGTCTCGATGTTTTGTCCCTAACTGCGGAAATGAAGTGCCTCAGTCAGCTCGCTTTTGTAAATACTGCGGGTGCAAGCTTGCTCTGCTTAAGACAGCGCCTTCACGTGAGACTGACATCAAGGCGGCTTATGAGAAAAACATCGACACTCTTGCCAAGACGATTGCGGCTTTTAAAGAAACCCACGACCAGAGCACGTTTTTCTTCGCTCTTGAGCAGACCAAAGGGTATCGTAACTAAGGCAACTGTGACCAGGGCGTAGACGGTCGCGACGTTGAAGACGTGGTACAGCAGGTATATCTGACGGCCTACCAAAAGCTTGACTCGCTGGAAGATAACCGAGCGGCGTTTGCGTGGTTCAAACGGACGGCCACCAATAAAGCCATCGACCATATGCGAAAATCAGACAATGCCCCCATACTCAACGCAGATTATACAAACGATACCAGCGACAGCTCAGACTACATTGAGTCTCTTGCAGACGATACGCTTGAACTGCCTGAAGACGTTGTAGAAAACACCTCTACGCAGCAGATTATTCGCGGATTTATCCAAGAGCTCCCCAAAGATCAACAGAAATTTCTTGTTGCGCGCTATTTTGCCGAGATGAATGCGGCCCAGATTGCCGAGACATTCGGTATTCCTGCAGGTACGGTTCGCAGTCAGCTCAGCCGCGCACGCAAGACGCTTCAGGAGAGCATCCTTGCCTACCCGAGCGCACCGGCGTCAAGCTGGCATCCTACAGCAGCGTACCTGTCTTTGCACTTCTTGCCAACGCCGATCTTGCTCCCGTCCCGCTTGCGCTCAATGCACCGTCGCTCTTCTCGACTATCCAAGAGGCCATGCAAGGCCTTGGTAAAGTCACTACAGCTCTTGGCGAGAAGGGCCTCAGCGCAAGGAGCTCCCTACACAAATCCTTTCATTGACGAGTTTGCCAAAAGCACGGCTACCCATACCTCTCAGGCAGCACAGACAAGCGCCGCACAAGCAGCTGGTGGTACTGGAGCTTCAGCGGGCAGTACTGGGGCCACAGCCACCGGTACCGGCAGTGCATCTGTCGGTACAAAAAGGAGCGTCCACAGCCACAAAGGTTGCCACTACTACAGCAAAGGCTACACAAGCAGCAGGAACTGTTGCCAAGATGAGCATAGGTGGCAAGATTGCTGCCGGTGTTGCTACTGTCGCCATTGCGGGAGCCACTGCTGGTGAGTGTATTTTGCAGGCACCAACGGACTCATGACCGTTTATTCCAAAACCATACGAACAAACGGCTCAGATGCAAAACCATCTAATCAAAATCCATCCAACAGCCAAACCAGTGAACCGAAGATGATAATTCAACAGAAGCCTCCGGAAGAACGAGAATGAAACTGTATCAAAAGAGAAGATCAGGAGCTTGAACCGTCTATTTTTCGAGTGTTTTATCCAGAATTTCAGAGAGGCTTTATCAGAAACATATCATAGTTCCTACTACTGAAATACACATTGTTGATGTTGATGCGAGGTCTAGAGGAGTTCTTGTTGAGATAAGCCTCGTAAAAATGAAAAATGAAACTGTATAGACAGAAGACGGTCATATCGAAAGGACCAGCTATTTCGAGTATCAGTTTGATGACGAAACAAAGTTTTTATCTACCGCTAATGAAGATGCTCAGAGTATAAAAGCTGACGATTGTGTACCACAGCTATCATTCAGCTCATGTAGCACTCACGTTATATAGCAACTAAATGATGGCAATGGTCTTTGTAGGAGTTTATGGTACCTATGAGACTCAGCAGATCGGAATTGAGACGGTATGCTCTAAGATAACGATCAATTTAAGAGCGATGACATACACTTGTTGGAGAAGGATAGATTCTCCAGCTCAGAGGAATCTTTACTCCAGATGCTGTAGCCCATAAAGCATATCCTGACGCAGTCGAGCTCGAATAGCACGATTCACTGATTTATCTCCATTTAACGAGTGAGTGATTCTGCAACAAAAAGCTCCATCACTACCAAAATGGAATGACTTATGTTTTAGATTCAATACTATAAGGAGGAAGTAAGATGTTTTGTACCAACTGTGGTTCGCAAATGCCAGACGGTCAGAAGTTCTGCACGAATTGTGGTGCAGCACTTCAGCCAACTGAACAGGTAAGCCAGCCATCTCAGGCCGAAGCTCCCAACACTGGCCAAATAACTCCCAAGCCTACTCAGGTAGCGGAAGCGAAAAACTCAGAAAGCATCAACATCGCAGCCAGCTACACAGACACAAACAACTCTGCCAAAACCTAATAGACTCTCAGAAGTCTCATAAACACAACAAGAAGATGATTGCTGTTATTGCATCTTGTTTTTGATTCTTGTTGTTGGTGGAGTTGGTGCCGCCACTTATTTTCACTCAATGGTTTTGGTCTTTTAGACAAACAGGGCGAAGCCGGACAAACCGCTGATACTACATCTGGCTCAAGCAATTCTTCCTCATCAGACACAAAAAGCAGACAAAGAAAGACGCCGATGAAAAGCCTACGGTTAAAGTGCAGTGATATCTCGTTTGATACGACGTCAAAGCATGTGAGTTGTCATGGAGAGATACGCGATGTCTATAGTATTAAAGGGCACCATCGAAAAATACCACCGATAAGTATGTAGAAGCATCGCCCTTCTTTTATCTTTAAAGTAAGTTATAAAGACAAGTATGGCGATCGAGCAAAAAGCGGTGACGCGATTCTTCAGTCTCAAATGGAAACTCCAGATGGATTTGAAAATGAGACAATATTTCTCGCCCCTCATGAAAAAGAAAGAGTTTACCTACTATATACATCGATTCTTCTGATAATGAGAACTCTAAAGAGCGCAGACGCAACATTTAATATCGTTACCACAAAACAATCTAATAGCACACCTAATAACCTTTCTTTGGCCAAGGGCGATATAACTGTCGATTCCGTAGAGCTCAAAGAATGTCCTTTTAAATCGTTCACTAATAAAAAAGCTCTTACTCCAGATGATGCAAAAGTAAGTCTTTCTTATAACTTTGGACAATCTTATTCTGGCATCACGGGAACCGTCACTAATACCACTCAAGACAAATGGTCATCTGCAACGGTTTATCTATTATTCTGAAATGGATGGGATATTATGTACTCAGTTCATCAGATTCAAGTTCGGTAAGTTTTGTAAAGCCTGATGCAAGCGCAGATATTAAGGGAAACCTAAATTTTAGTTTTAACAAAGACGGCCATACCTGTGGGGTAAAACCAATCGCTGTTACTTATCAGGTTGATAAAAACTAACCGATTCTTACGTATACGGGTAATCCCCTGAGACAACAAGGTAAATGTCCCAGGCTATTAATTAGAAAGGATCATATGGAAACCCAAAATCAAACGCAACCGCAGGTTCAAGTGCAGCCTCAAGGTCAAATGCAGCCGCAGCAAAACTTTGACGTCAAACAAACTCTTTCAAAGTTTGATAAGTACAGCAATGAGCTATTGAACTCAATTCTCGTTGTACTTGGTGTTGTCTCATGCATCTTTTTTATAGTTCTCTCTTTGACTTGAAAATCATGGGGATGCCAATCAGGTTCTCATTTGCCTTTCCTTGCCTCACTTGGTTCACTTTGTGCAATCTGCTCAAACAATATTAGGCTCAAGCTCAAGTTCAAGCCTCAATCGCAAACATGGGAGCTGCACTTTCTGCAGTTGGATTTATCAGTTTCTCTTTATTTCTCTCACTTGCAATGGTCTTGCTTCCTCTTCTGAAGCAAACTAAGAAGCACTCTGGATTTACATTCATTCCCGCACTTGCTAAAATTGCATTATTTTCTTTACGGTCAATGGCGCTCTATCTGCACTCAATAATCCTGCTAGTTCAGGCTCTTCAACCTTTTTGGCAAGCAGTACTCACGTATTGCAATCACTTTCTTTCGGTTATGTCTACATCATCGTACAGATTGTCGCAATTCTCATCGGTGCCCTTATTCTATACCGAAACAATGAAGCAAAGAAGGCTGCTGCAGGTATGGCTATGCCTATGAATGCATATCAGGTTCCCGTGCCGTCAACAAACACTCCACAGTATCCAACCGTAAACTCCACACCTGCCACAACCACATCAAACCAGCCACAGGTAGCAGAAAATCAATCCCAGGCTGAATCGCAGCCTCAGTTCTGCCCAAGCTGTGGTAATCAGATTGAACCTGGAACCAAATTCTGCGGTAATTGCGGAGCTACGATCGAATAGGTCTCGCATCAGCTTCAATGCTTGTCTTGTCGGAATCTCCCGACCTTTTTGATCGGGAGATTCTTTATATTGGATGGCAACGTTCTAGAAGAACTACCGATTGAAATCACCCTTGTAAATTCTAATTTTTTCCTAGTAACGAAAGTCGATCGAGTGTAACTAGATACACTCTTAGTAATAGTCAGCTAAATGAAGCCGAAGAGAAAAACGTCCGCACATTTATGGACAGTTATTCTACAGTCTATACAGCATACCCGGATGCAGTTGAGCTCGACTGGCGCGATTCTGGCGATCTTTCATCATTTACCGAGATAAGCAATCCGTAACGGTAGTTACGTGGTTTGCCAAAAAGAATGACAAACTTTTAGGATTACTATTACAAGAGGATGAAATAGATTTGCACAAATTGTGGTTCGCAAGTTCCAGGATAACCAGAAGTTCTGCACCAATTGCGGTGCGGCGCTTTCAACCAGCTGAACAGGCAGAGCGGTCCTCTATGTCCACGAACCCTCGAAACACCTTCCAAGCGCAATAAACGAAAGATGATTATTATCATCGTCATTATCGTTATCCTCGCACTTGGTGGAATAGGTGCTGCTGCATACTTCACTCATGGTTTTGGTCTTCTCGACAAGAAAGAGGAGACCAAGCAAGCCGACAGCTCATCTAAATCCGACTCAGACAGCTCGTCCACATCAGATACAAAAAGAACGAGAAAGGATACTAAAGAGAAGCCTAAGGTAGAAGTAAATGAACTCTCGTTTGAATGGCTAAAGTAGCCACTACATTTCACAAAGGAGATCTTTCGATGTTTATGCTATTACCGGAACAATCGAAAATCTCTGACCAATATATCGTAACGTCTCCTGCCTTTCTTTTTAAGGTCAGTTACACAGATGCACAGGGAATAGACGGCGATGCGATTTTCGAAATCATCTCTAGACGCTCCAGATTGCATCCAAATACCCGGTCCAAAAAGAAGACTCCAGGAATTTTTCTGCTCCTCACGAAAAGAAGCAGTTTTACTTATTATGTAAAATGAATTTGTCTCAAAGAAAAACCTTGACGATCAAGACATCCCAAATGCAAGATTTCAAATCGTTACCGGAGAAAGAGCTCGATAATCTCGTTAAACTTTCCCAACAGAAAACACCATAACGGTTACCTCTGTAGAGATTCGAACAAAAGAATGCTCTCACCCCAATTACCACTATGAAGGCTCTTTCCCCAGACGACGTCAACCTTACTATCTCTTATAATTTTGATTCGTATGAGGCTAGTGTCGTTGGAAATATCACTAATACTACGGAAGATGCGTGGAGAACTGCGCGAATCTACTACTATACTGAGTGCAATGGGTACATTTACCTCCTCAGGTCAAATGGACAGCATAAAAATATAAACTTCTTAAAGCCAGGCAAAAGTGAGGATTTTAGAGGCAATGCACCGTATGTAATGGCTCCTGAAACTCGCACATACACGATAAAACCAGTTGCTATAACGTATGAGATAGACAACCTAAGCTAACGCAAAAGCGTACTGAATCTACTATTACTTCAGCACTGGTACACCTGCTAAAATCTCCCAGCCTTTCTAGCTGGGAGATTTTTATTTTCAAGAATTTGAAAAACTTCAAACATTGCAACACTTTCGCAACAACCCTTCGTCCTTATAGGTAGCTGGAAAAGAAACCAGAAAGAAGCTCATTGAGCAAAATGCGAGTGCACTCGCAGAAAAGAAAAGGAAGTACGTATGTACGATCAGAACACCGGTGAGTTTGTACCCACAACAAAGAAACAGCCCACTACGGAAGCTCCGAAAAGAACAGCAGACGCAGGCAAGTCACCCTCAGAAATCATCAACACAGCAACAACCATCAAGTAACAGTTGTCAACAACATTCAGCAAGCTAAATCTAATGCGCCGGTACTGCAGGCTTTGTTCTGCCTCATTAGCTTTCTTTTCTTGATGCCCGGTAGGTTGGTTTGTTTGGTTCCTCGGTGCCCTCTCTCTGTTATCGGATGTTTTAAAAAGCCGCGTGGTCTAGCCATTACGGGCACGATTATTTCCTTCTTCGACCTTATCCTTTTGATTAGTGTCGCTGGTGCTCTTGCTACCATGTTCCACTAGAAAAGAATTCGCTCTTTCTTTACAAAAATCGAGTTAGAGCAGTCGCTCTGACCCCTGACTAACGTTTATTCCGTTGCTATATAATGGTTTCAAAGCACTATATTAATTTGCAAAATTAAGGAGATTCTCATGCAATGCCCCGACTGTGGCGCAGAAAACCCCGATGGTTCAAAAATTCTGCACAAGCTGCGGAAAAACTTTTGAGCCCTCTCCTGCCGAGACAACTGATTTTTCTGCAACAACCTATGATGAAACTTCTGAGCAAAACCATAAGTCAGCCCTGCTCCTGAACCGGAACCTCAGCAGCCCGCTGAGCCTACCATGTATATGCCGCCCGTCATACCTCGCTCCAACAAGTACTGTCACCGCTCCCATCGACGACACGGCTCCGCAATCACGACAGACTTACGCCGATCCTACACAATTCCGAGTAGTATCAGAAGGTGCAGCCCCACACCGCATGAAAAACGCTCTTCACACAAGGTATTTAAGATTGTGGCACTATCCTCTCACAATCGTCCTTGGAGCGGGTATCGGAATAGGCGCGTGGGCGTGGAACGCCAACCAAAAGAACAACGCTCGCAAAGACGAGGTCGTCAAACTTGAAGATTCCTACAAATCGCAGGTTGACGCTATCGAGGTTAATCCCCACCAGCGAAAGCGACCGCCCGCGCTTCTCGACTCATATAAATCAGCTTGCCGATCTTCAAGACAAGATCACCAAAGACCGAGAGAGCGGAAAGTTCAAACTTGCTGACGGCTCCGATGACAGCGGTCTTGAAGCCGTAACCAGCTCGATTTCCGACAAGCAGAAGAAAATTTTTGATTGGTTCAACAACGATTACAAGACTCGACTGAAGGCAAACAGCTTTTGACGAGAGTGCTTCCGCAGATTCCATCGACGAAACAACCTCAACAACCAGCGCTGACGCGCTCAACAAACTCAAGAGCGATCTTGATGACGAGAAGATTATCTGGACGAATAACCCCAGCAAAGACTCGGATTATGACTCATACGTAAACAAGGTTGAAAGAGCAGCTCACAAAGGGCAACCTGCTCAAAAAGGATCTGACAAAAGAAGGCCGATAAAGACAAGCCAAGACGCCGAGAAAGAGAAAAAGGTCAGCGAAACTGTTACGCAAAAATGGGTCGGTACGTATTCCGGACATGGCACCGATAACAAAAACTTGAAATCGTTCTGAAGAGTGACGGCAGCGTTACGTATCGAGAAGCGCGACACCAAGGTAACTGAAGCGAACGTGGAGCGGTGACGAGAATACTATCAAAGATCAGCTTCGGCGGCAAAAGATACACACGAAGCGAACCGTTTACTCATTACCTCAAAAGACGGTGGCCGCAATTCATCGCAGTCAGCTCTGACAGTGGTACATGGCAAAACCGACCATCTGACCAAGCGATAGCACGAATTCTAGCTTGATGTGCCTTTCTATCCGCACGCCACTGCAATACGCAGCATCTGCACATGCATTGTTTCAACAGTACGCAGTATCATGTTAGGAGACAGTATGAACACCAAAACAAACACTATTCTTCGCTACATTAACGTAGGTTTATGCTGTCTTTTAGCGATTCTTTTCATCCTTCCTGTTATGAAGCTTGATATCGTACAGCCCAATGGTGAGTATCTGATCCATTTCTCAATCGGACAATCTTTCTGATTTGCACAGCTTATAGAGGATTTTATGAAGTCCTACAACGCCACCCAGTCACTAAATGACCAGTCGCTTATTCTTTTTGCGAATGCGGCTAAAGAACTCTATATGCTTATCCTCTTCCTTATTCTGCCGCTTGTGGGTATTCTTCTTTCTTTACTCCCCCGCACTATAAAAGTTTCTTGGCTTACGGGAGTAGTAGCCCTTATATGCTTAGTATGTTTTTCCGTGTTCTATCACCAGATTGACTCAAATATCTCGGCCTTCAACGCCCAGATGAGCGGATTTTACTCGATGAATTCATACCAACGCAGCGGCTACCTCTACATGTTCAGTATGGTCCGTACGGATATCTCTATGTTCTTTTGTGCCTTGCTTCCGTCGTAGTCAGCATTGTCCTCTTTATAAAGCGCGAGAAGCCCGTAGCAGTGCAGGTTCTTGTTGACCCAACAACCGGAAGGGTTGTCGGAAGCGTTCCTGTAGCTGTTCCGGGGGCACCGATGCAGGCCACGGCTCCCGTGACAACGCCAGCAACACCCGTAGTCCCTATGGCTCCAACCATAACCACCGCACAACCGCAAACGGTGCAAACGGGAGCTCCAATGCCGGTCTCGACTCCTACACAACCGCAAATAGGGGCCCCAATGCCAACCCCAAGTCCTGACTTGCACGTCAGTCCTCAGCCACCGATTCCGGGAGCCCCTCGAACGAATAGTCCTACGCATGAATTAAGGAGAAGTCCTTATGCTCTGTCCTCACTGCGGAACAGAAAATCCTGACACATCAACGATATGCTCAAACTGTAGTAAGTCTCTGTCTGATAGTTCAGACAGCCCTGATAGCACCGACGGCGCTGATGACATCGATAGTACAGATGGCACTGACAGCCCTGACAGTGAGACGAAGCACGACGAAGATAAAGACTCTGGCAGTGAAGTTGAACCCGGCAATAGCGACAAACCCAACGAGCAAAACCTGACTCCTCAACGGCTGAGCCTGATGGCCAGGTCTTCTCGCCACCGACCATGTCGCCGTTTATTGGAGATGACGCCGATGGCTCCATCTTTCCAGCAGAGTCTTTTGTCGGACATCGACTATTCGCAGTTCAACGTAGTAACGGACGGTGCCGTAGCAGACGGCGCAGACATTCCAAACGACTCCTAAAAAACCGCGATCAAGCAAGGCAATTAAGGTTGTCGGCATTGCGGTATTGGCCGTTGCGCTTTGCGTTGCGCTCGCAGGCGGCATTTGGTTTTAGTGACCTCAGCAGAGCAGCGCAACAAAGTCCGAGGTGCAAAAACTCGAAGAGTCCCTATCGATCACAGGTAGATGGTATCGATGTATCGCCAACGGAGGACAGCAGTCGCACGGATCTTCTCGCCACGTATCAAGATCTTGCTGACATTCAAAGCAAAATTAACGACGACCAAGCGTCCGGAAAATTCAAACTCTCCGATGGCAGCGACGATCCCGATCTTGTGGCTGTAACCAGTTCGATTTCTGACAAGCAGAAAAAGATCGTTGACTGGTTTTCTTCGGACTATAAAAAGCGGCTCACCGCCAGCAGTTTTGACGAAGCCGATTCCGCCGATACGCTTGACCAGACAACCATCGACTCCAGAATCAGTGCGCTCAAAAACCTTCAGACTGACATTGAAAATGAACGGGTCATCTGGGGAGGAAACACGGCAAGGGCTCCGATTACTCCAGCTACGTTAATCGCATTACCGAACAGATTGCTCGCGGCAACAAACTCTCAAAGGAGTTGCAGAAGAAGAACCGTGCCTCCGCCCACAATGCCGAGAAGAGCGGGCAGCCAAGTAAGAAAGCGCAGGACAAGTGGGTTGGTACGTATTCCGGAATGGTACCGATGGGCTTTTCGTTGAAATTGTACTCGGCAGTGACGGCAGCGTGGTGTACCGCGAAGGTGGTACAAAGGTTACAAACGGAAGCTGGACGGTGACGAGAATAGCGCCCAAATTTCATCGGCGGTCAGGGTCAGTTCTGTCAGCGAGCCGTTTACCATTACCTCTTCAAACGGAGGCAAACATATTGCCGTAAGTTCCGACAGCCCCTCATGGAATACCGACTACCTGGATAAACAGTAACGTATAGGACAAAACGCCTTAGAATCGACCGGTCATTCTCGACTCAGGATCCGCTGCGGCAATGCGCTTACGCAGTTCAGAAATGGCTTCTGGGATTTTTCCACCTCATACGGTGTCATCTGATACACCCAGTTAATCCAGTTGCGATACAGCAAATTGGCATGCGCGCGCCACGTAAAGAGCGGCTGGCGCTCAGGATCATCCTCGGGAAAATAGTTCTCGGGAATCCGAATGGGCAGCCCCTTGTGAAAGTCCCGCCAGTATTCCTCCGCAAGAGTGTCGCGACCGTACTCAAAGTGCCCGGTAACGTAAATCTCATGGAAGTCTCGCGTGGCGAGAAGAGCCGGGCCGAGTCAAATCCCTCGAAAGCACGGCAAGCTCAGGGTGCTTGGAGAGCTCTCCCGTATCAATGGCAGCGTGCTGGAATGAGGCATGTTGTGCACTTCGTCGAAGCCGTTGGTTAAGAACGAGTATTCATCGCAGAGACGCTGCGGAAAGATGCCAAAGAGCTTAGAACCCAGCTGTTTCTTAGGGATGCCGTAAAGATAATACAGACCCGCGAGCGCGCCCCAGCAAAGATACATCGTTGAAAAACAGTGCTCCTGCGACCAATCGACAATCCGACAAAACTCGTCCCAATAGTCAACGTCCTCGTAGCGCATGTCTTCGAGAGGTGCTCCCTGTGACAATCAGCCCGTCGTAGTTTTTATGCTCAAACGACTCAAAACGTATCGTAGAACGTTACCAGATGATCTTCAGGCGTGTGCTTTAGAAACATGACTTGAGATGCGCATAAAATCGCAGCTCACCTGTATGGGAGATTTCGAGATGAGCCGCAAAATCTGCGTTTCCGTCTGAATCTTTGTAGGCATAAGGTTGAGAATGGCAATCTTAAGCGGGCGAATTTGCTGATGCTCAGCAACCTCTTCTTCCAGCGCAAAAATCCGCTCCTGATGAAGTGTGTGTTTAGCCGGCAAACCATCCGGAATATTAATCGGCACGCCTACCCTACTTTCTTCCTCAGCGGCAAGATCAGCTGCAAGACTCCTTGCCCAGTGAACTTCTCGCCTAAAAAACATTTGCCACGAGCAGTTTAACAGTCAAATCCATAATGATTCCGCATAATCATAGACCAGCCGGTTGATTGTGCGTCTCGCGCTACAAAAATTTAACAGACAGTATACGTATAGACAGTATACTTATATGCATGGATACTACTTTTGCCGAGCTCGGGCTAAACGAGCGCATTCTCACAGGCGTGGAGACACTTGATTTCGACACGCCAACCCCCATACAGGCTGCAGCAATCCCCGCCGTTTTGGCGGGAAAAGACGTGGTCGCCTCCGCACAAACCGGCACGGGCAAGACCGCTGCCTTCGTTTTGCCGGCGCTACAGGTTATCGATACGGACACTGAGGGCGAGAAGACCGATCGCGCTGAGGTCCAATGCCAGCCGCAGGATGAGGCAGCAACAAAAGCTCGCACAGCAGGAGAGCCAACGCCGACGTCAACGCTACAGGAAGCGGACGTAGGCGCAACAGAACTCGCGATCCGCAGGCGCTTATCGTCACGCCTACCCGAGAACTTGCCACGCAAATTCGAACGCGTTGCCACCACAATATGCAAAAGCACCGGTCAACGTGCGGTTATTATTACCGGCGGCGCAAAAGCTTAAACGACAGATTTCGCCGCAGGCAGGTTGCGACCTTTAGTTGCCACCCCGGGCCCTTCTGATCTGATTGAACATCATCAGGTCAACCTGAAAAAGCATCAAAGTTTTTATCCTAGACGAAGCAGACCGCATGCTTGATATGGGATTTTGGCCCAGCGCGCCGCATCATGGACACTGCCGCCTAGGGCGTACAAACGTTGCTCTTCTCGGCGACACTTCCGCCGTCAATTACCTCAACCATCGACAATATGCTCCACGACCCCACTGATGATTGAAATTGCACGAACCGGGCAGACTGCCGACACCGTTGAGGAGCATCTGTGCCCTGTCGTGCAGGGGCAAAAGGTAGAATTACTTGAATCTTTTGATACGTTCTTTTCGTCCCGCACCCGAGCGAATCTCAGTCTTTTGTCGCACGAAGCTCGCGTGGACAGTAGTGTGCGGCGCTCAACAACGCTGGTTTGCCGACGTCGAGCGCACGCCGATCGGCCTCAAGGTGCTCGCACCCGAGCGCTGACCAAGTTTCGTACCGGCAGCATTCAAGTCCTGGTTGCAACCGATGTCATGAGCCGAGGCATTGACGTGCAGGGCATAGATGCCGTGGTTAATTTTTGACGTACCGCTGATCCTGGAGGATTACGTCCATCGTATCGGGCGCACCGGCCGCGCAGGAAGCGCAGGTCAAGCGTTCACGTTTATGGCTCCAGATGAAATTGCTCCGCTCCGCGAGATTGAGTACTTTACGAAATCGCTTATTGCGACGTGGGATCTCTCCAATTTTGAATATCAGGACGGTCGTATCGTAGCTGCCACAAAACCGACCTGCCACAAAAAGCTCATACGTCCCATGTTTTCAGGCTCGAAGGCACGCGGACGCGGCTTTGGCGGTCGCTACGGAAGGCACTTTTAACTTGCATGAATAGCATGATGCGGGTGACGCGATTCAAGCGAGAAGGGTTGTGCTTCTAGTTGTAGCTCTATTCGTGGTTCTGGCTTTATCACCTCGATTTGACTGGCGACGTTCCCGAAAAAGCGCTTTGAGCTGCGCTGATGCCTCATCGGCGTCACGCCCGATGCCACCTGAAACTCGTGATTCAATCTTGAATCACAGCTTACGTCATAAAGCGTACCGAGAGCTCCACCTTTAGGATCGCAGGCACCAAATACACATCGGTCTATGCGTGAATTAACCATCAGACCTGCACACATAAGGCACGGCTCAAGCGTCACGTATACCGTGCAGCCTGTGAGTCGCCAGCGTTTCAGCACGCGGGACGCTTCTTCCATGGCGAGAAACTCGCGTGCCGATGGGCTATTATCAACCTCACGTCGATTATGGGCGCTTGCAATCACCTCTCCATCGCACACCACGACGGCTCCGATAGGTACTTCTCCCTCGGCTGCAGCAGCGGCAGCCTCTAAGAGTGCAAGTCGCATGTATTTCTCGTCACATGCAGCACTGTTTTGCTCTCTTTACGATAGTCTTCTCGCCGTGTTTTTCTCGTCATTCTTGTCGCCGTCTTTCTCGCTATCGGCATCAAAATCTTGAGAACTCTCTGTATTTGTAAAATAATCCATCAGTCTCCTCGTAAAAAGTTGCGTTATGAGGTAGGATAATACCGCTTTGGAGAGGTGGCAGAGTGGTTGAATGCGGCGGTCTTGAAAACCGTTGAGCGGGAACACCGTTCCGAGGGTTCGAATCCCTCCCTCTCCGCCATTTCCGTCTCAATTTTAGCTCATATTTGTATCATCCATGCGTTTTGGGTACACTTACATCAATTAGTACTGCGATTGACCTAGTACACCGCCGCACGTGAAAGGACTGGATATGGAAATCGCAATAATTGTTGTCGTCGTTCTTGTGGTCTTGCTGGTACTCTGGGGTATCTCGGTCTACAACAAAATTATTCGAGCCAACAATAAGGTCGATAACGCGTGGCAGACCATCGACACACAGCTCCAGCGTCGAAATGACCTCATTCCAAACCTTGTTGAAACCGTCAAAGGCTATGCAAAGCATAGTCCGGCACACTTGAGGCGGTAATCGCAGCTCGCGGAGTCGTGTGCATCCGCCCGTACACCCCAGGAAAAGATGGAGGCTTCGGGCACGCTTTCCAATGCGTTGACCTCGCTTTTTGCGGTTGCTGAAAGCTATCCCGAGCTTAAGGCAAACGAGAATTTCCAGCAGCTTCAGTCCGAGCTCACCGATACTGAGAATCGCATTAGCTATGCACGCATGAGCTACAACGATGTGGTCTGGATTACAACAATGTCATGCTCGTTTCCCAACTCCTCATCGCCGGTTCACGCTTTAAGCCTCGCCAGGCTTCACCGTTGAAAACGATGCAGTTCGTCAGGCTCCAAAGGTGCAGTTCTAAACGCTTTGCTTTGTTACATCTGTCCGCCTGCTGCACCCGGTTACTGACCGGGTGCAGTTTTATTTATCCAAGGCTACCGGTGGAAAGCCAATAAAAATCCCGCTCAAAAATTCAGAGCCGCAAAAAGCTCGCCTCTCCACAGAAACCTCTAGCTGCTACAATGCTCTTGGTATGAGTGGCTTTCGCTACCCAAAGAGACAAGGAGAAAGGTCAGCATGAAAACCCCGACCACAGTCGCTGCCTCGAGTGCTCAATCACACTCGTCAGGTGTATCATGTAAACTCGTTGCTTGCGCACGTGCAAGCTGCACAAAGGAGCACCATGATGTTACCTATCCCAACTTCTGGAAATCCCGTAATGGATTCACAGGGCGTAGATCGGCGTTGTTTCCGATCTTGGCATTGCCACCGGCGAGGTTTTCCCTCGCATCACGTCTCCCTGCCTTTTATGGGGGCCCGGTCGCACGCCCTCATGCGATATCCTGGCGCAAATACGTGGAATCCTACGATGAAGACACCATTACGCTGAAGGTACCTTCCACTGAGATTCGCTTTCGTACCTGCAACCTAATGAGGTCCTTCTCGCCCGCGACATCCCTCAATAAGCAAATCGTTGATACACGCGGCATCCGTGTTGTCCGCGTCAGTGACCTCAAACTCTCCGACACCAGCTCAACGCAGCTTCGCCTGCTGGCGCCGCGGCGAAATGCGAGGGCTTTTTGCGCGCTTATCGCGAAACTCGAAACCATCGTAAAACCTGCGCTGCCCGCGCCATGGGTCGCTCCCATACCGGAGCGCATCATCGCGTGGAGCTACATGGACTTGGTGGAACGCGATCTTCCAACGTCAAGCTGTCCGTCCCACAAAACCCCTCGATGACTGCACCCCGCCGATGTCGCAGCATCATCGAGCGCACTGGACTCGTCTGCGGAGCCAAGTCTTTGCCCAGCTCGATGACGAGCAGCGCGCCGGAGCAATGGCGGAATTCAACGACGACGCTGATGGCCGTTGAGCCCATCGGCTGGCATGAACGAAAAGAGGCGTCGCGCATCCCGTCTAGAAATGGATCCGGATGACGCAGCCGAGCTGGTTTCCGAGTTGAGTTACGACCGTAAAGCCGAGAAGCTCCCGCGCTTGATGGGCGTTAAAGAACAGCGCGCCATCCGTCAGCTGCTGGATATCGTGAGGACACCGCCGGCCGTATCACGACTCGGAGGCACTCGCTGCCGGAAGACCAAACGGATTGCGTATGCGTTTGAGCGACTACGCGCTCTTGACGAGGACTTTGAGACGGTTCGCTACTCTTACCTCCCACGGATTCCGACGGCCGTCTTTCAGGCATTGCTACCTTTGAATCAGCTTATCGTCTCCGAGCAAAACCCAGAAACTCGAAGAGATCGCCAACAAGAACCTCGTTACCGCATCGCCGAAGACGACCAGGAAGACGTTTACGCGCAATATCGCCAAATACAACCCGCTTGCTATGCCGGTTGTCTCGATGACCAGCGCCTGCTTGGCATCGTCACGGTCGATGATCACTGACGTCCTGAAGAAGTACAGCCGAGACTCCGCAGTGCCGGCGGCAGCTCTGATGGCGACGGCGGAGAGCGAAGTCGCGACGTCATTTGGTTTTTCCATCGCAACATCTGGATCTTCTTCTGGATTATCGTAACGGGCGCCATCATGGCTGCCAAGCCTTCGTCTTCAATACAAACATTGCTCCAACGCTGGTGTTTCTCGCCTGCCTTGCCATGCCGGTGGCGCTTATCCTCGCCGACGACACCATCAGCTACGTCACCAACTTCTTCCTTTGAGGACGATCCCGGAAGCGAAGACTCCCTCCATTCTGGGCTTTGGTCTCCGCTCACCGCTCTTGGGTCTCTGGTTTCTGGCGTGACCGGCGCACTGGAGCCGGTCTCGACGCGGTTATTGCGGAATTGGCTGATGGAGGTACCTGCGGGATCGATCATCCATCACATCGTACTCGGCACTCGGCGCCGCCACTGCTCGGCCTTGATTTCTTATTCATCCTGACCCTGCCCATACCTGCTGCCATTCTTCGACACCGTGACGCGAGAGAAGAACCAGGAAACCCTCAGGCTTCGCCCTCTCCCTCATCTCAATGGCCATTGCCGTAGTAATCTCATTTCCGGCAGCCGCCGGGCGGTCTTTTGTTCTGCAAACCTCTCGTCGGGCTGGTCATTCTAATGTATGGCGAGAACAACAAGAGCACACACATCCGTCTGCCTCTGCCGCACATACAAAACGCTGAGCCAAGACCTTCTTCCGCCTCTGCCGAACCCAAAAGGTCAACAAGAACAGCTGGAAGCGGCATCCGCGGCTATGGGATCGGACCGCTTTCGCGGCATTTGCGGGCAATCGACGCCGGCGGTATTGCAACGTATTCCAGCGCCGCGTGCGTCGTCATATACGCAGCCTGGACCGTGCCTACTCGTGTGCTTTTTGCTCATCGTCGTACAGGAAACCTCGGCGCGCATGGGCTGCGGTCACCGGCAAAGGCCCTGGCCTCATACGCGAGCGCTTTACATCCGTCTCTCAACCCTCGCGATGTTTTGCGCTTTTGATATCAAACATTGCAGTAACATTCTCGGAGTTCGCAGGCATCGCGCCTGTAAGCATGGATCTTTTGGCATCCCAACCCATGTTCTCGGCACCCACCAGCGCTCTGCTCGTCCGCTGATCCTCTACCGTAGGCGGATCGTATCGCCGTATCGAAAAGATCCTCGGTCATCAGCTGCACTTTTTGTTACGTATGTAGTGGCGGGCATCCTCGCAAAACCCGACTGGCTCGGCAGCACCCGCGCGTCACCGCCATCCCGCAGATGTCCACCGACCCTTCGTATATCTCAAAGCTTTTGGTTGCGAAATATCGGTAGCCACCATCAGCCCACAACACGACGTGCTTGTTGCATCGCACGTTGCTTGAGAAGAATCTCGATACGCTCGTGCGACACCCGCGCAACGTGCCGACAGTCGTCGCCGAGCTGTTTCTGGCGGAGATTACCACTTGGCCGGTATCGAGTGCTCACCACGAACGGTTCTCTTCCCGCGGGAATTCGCGTAGATTCCGCCGCCGAAGCCGCATCTGCTTTTTGTGCCACTTGCAGGTCAACATGCCTTCACACTCTTTGCCTTGCATGGTAGGCGCATCGTTTCTGCCGCATGCGTTTTTGCCCGGTATTACGGCGAGCGCCATCTGCGAAGCATTTGGCTGGGAGCGCGCGCGCTGATCGGACCTGGTCCGGAAGTCCGCTCATCATGTGCATTACTATCACATTGTCTGGCTATCTCGGCTCATAGTCATTTTGATACCAGCGTAAGCCTCGGGATCATGCGTGTTGCTGCCAGGCCGTCAAACGGCATCCCGCTACCCGATCCCATCATCTTTATGGTAGTTATTGCAGCCGATAGACATCGATCATGAACGTTTTGCCAACGGACGAGCATGGAACTTGCACCACGTGGTTCACCTATCGTCACCGCTATCATTTTGACCGTTGGTCGTGTTGGTTTCTGCAGGCCATGGGACTCTCTAGAGATTACTGCGCATAGAAGCTTCCACCGCTTTAGCGTCGTCGCTTAGCTGGCCTCTCTGAGCCTGTCGCTGCCTTTGTCTGGCTGTCTCTTTTGCACCGGCTTAAAGAGACGCCTAATGCGCCGGATAAAACGCGTTACGGCGTTTCATCGTTAGAGGAAATTACCAGCCGCAAGTAAGAAACACGACAAGACATACCGAAGCCAAAACCCATAACTCCATGCTGCCAGCGGCATTCGCCTGAGGATCATTTTTAAAACAAAGAGTTGTGCCGCTATAAAAAGCAGGCTGCGATATTCAATCAGGCGCGGAAGCATCGACTGCTGAGAAAAAGACTTCTCAACGGCTTTCTCTTGATGCAATCCTGCTCCCTGAAAGCTTCCTTGTATCTCTTTCCGCACGGAAGAGAGATCTGCAACACAAAAGCCATGGTGGCACAGAGACTGAAATGCAGCAGCACTCATGAAGAAAAGGAATGAGCCTATGGCCTCGTTGTCACATTGCAGCTGTTTCTTACTTCGCCTCATCAAACTTCCATCCTTAAAGGACGAGAACATCTTGCCCATGCGCTCCCAGCTGCTTGCCGAAAGCTCTTTGCTGCGCGTCGGACGTCACTCGGGAAGAGGCTTTTTCTTTGTCGATGAGCTCTTCTGCGATGTCGGCGCATACGTCTTCGCGGGTTCCTGAGACACCGTGCCGCCAAGGCTCTTCTCGGCACTTCGGTTCTTCGAGCGCAACGGCCTCGGCGGGTACCGGATCCGGTCGCGCTCGGTAGCATCCTCGCCTCGGTGAGCGTCTTCTAAGAGCCCGCTTTGTTTTGCCACGCATCGCGTCCGGGCGAGTGCCGCCCTGACGCTTTGCCTCCAGACATTGCCTTTACCTGCTTTTCCGGCAAGCTCGGAACTCTTTGGCAACGGCCTGCGGCATACCCTTCTGCGCCTTACCGGCAAGACCCTCCTGAAAGCGCCGCGCTCTCTCCGCGTCAGCCGTAAGGATCATGGCATCGTCACGATAGCCAACACCCATTCGCTTAATTTCAAACGAGCCGATGAGGGCTGCGGCAGAAGATCCGCTATCCACCAGGAAGTTATTGACGGCCGGCAGCCGGATTGAAGTCTGCACCGCTGACAAAACCGACGTTTTTCCTGATCTCGGTCACGGCTTGCATACCATGCCACATGATGCAGCGATCCCAGTCGCTTCCAAGACGCGCTATCGCCTTTTTATCCAGCGATCCTTCAGGCTGAGCAACCAGAAACTCTTGTCAAATGTGGTGAGTGCATCAAAAGCAACGAACACGTCGTTACGCTTACCATACCGCGATATCGGACGTTTAACCATTACGCCCACCACCTGCGGAAGGTCAGAGTCAAAACACAATCACATGGATGCGTCCAAGTTTTGACGAGCGCTGCTGTCCGGCTTCCTTTATCCTTTTTATTCTGCTTTGGGAAGGTATACCTTAATACCTACAAGCTCGTTTGCTTTTCACGCAAACCCTTTTCGACAAAAACGGGCGCCCATGACGTCCTGTTCCCAGTACATGCTCCTTGAGCCGGTTAGCCTAAACTCAGTATGCTCGGCTCGTGCTCTTTCGCCGGCAATGCCCGACGGTTACCCTTCGGCCTCGAGGGGCTTGGGCAAACCTGAGCCGAAACGGAATCCGCCACAGCCTCAGCGCCGTTCTGGCACCTGCTCGGAAGCGGAAGCGACCGCGCTCGGAAAGCGATTCGCGGAGCTGATCCATGCGCCCACGAGCCAGATCAACTCTTGCACGAAGCTCATCGGTCTTGGCATCAACCGTCTGGACGCACTCGTCGATCTTATCGCTACCACGCGAGAAGTGCGCTCATAGGAACTGGCGCGGAACCCATGCGTCGTTTACTGCGTCAGCCGCCATTGCGCGCGGGTTTCACCCGGTCGCGGCGCTGTGTAAACAAACCCGCAGCTGCACCGGCTGCCGCAATCTAAAAATAGCCCGGCTCATCCGCAGACTTTGCTCATGGGAACCTCCTTTCATCAGAGCAGTGTGTCTGCTTCTTCCGAAACGTACGCCTTCCACGCCTATCTCGCTGCGTCAGCGTCGCCCGCTAATCATACCCAGTCATCGGGCAGGTCATCGTCAAACGACGTACCTTTGTGCGAAATCTGCAGTCATCCGCATGCTCTGCAGACGGTGAATCATCCCCAGCATCGGATGCGGCGGCATCGGTGGCGTCCGGCAGTTCGCGCGTCTTCGTCTTCCTCCACGTATGGAGGATCGTACGTCTTCATCGACACTCGGTCATCGGCACCTTCCGCAGAATCCGGCCAAGCTCGTCACCGCGCTCAATCATCGTCAGTCGGCACCGTCTTCTCCGCATCAGACGACACCTCTCATATCGACTCGTCGTAAAATGTTGCGCGCGTTGACTCATTGGGATTCGCCTATCATTGTAGGAAGCGTCCTCAACGTCTTCCACGTCATAATCAGCAAGCTCACCGGACGCCTCGTAAGCCGCCTCATCATGTCAAGTTCGCCTCGGCAAACTCCTCGGCAACTTCACCGCGCCTCAGAACCCTCAAAAGATCCGTCAGTTTCGCCGGTCAAAACACCGGAAGATTGGCTTTCTTCCGAAAGGTCTCCTCAGACGCATCCTCATCCTCACCGTCAACGCTTTTAACAAGCGCCGCCAAGGCCTTGCGTAATTGCCTCAATGTTTGGTCGATCTTCCCCGATCGGCATAGAAGCCCAGTTCAAAACTCTGCCGCCGGAAAGGGCTCCGGCCCACTCAGCACGTCATCGCACGTGCCGCTCCTCAAACAGACCGGAGTTTCTCGTCAAGCGTTGTCGCACGACCGGATCGCAATGTCTCCCGCCCTGTTCGTAAGGGCGAGAAGCTCCACCATCGCCACATGCGCAAGAAGGTGCGCCACTTCCCGTGTCGGAAACGACGTCGCCAAACTGAGGCGCCGTATCACTGCAGACACGCGTGCTTCGCGACCCCGGAAGGAGGCCGTCCACGACGCGCAGCGTGCCAATAGCATCATCGGAGGTCATACGTGGTGCATCATCTGAAAGCTGAAATCGTAGCGTCATAGGTTTCTTGGTCCCACGACAAACTCTACGTGAATTGCCCGCTGGGCGTGCCCGGTCCTCTTCCCTGCCCAAAATGAGAGAATGGCTTCATCATATTTTAGTCAAAAACTGCAATTTATATATAGCTCCATCCGTTAGCGGTCGTCCGCAGTGTCTTCATGTGTGCGACTTTTCCTCCAAAAGCTTTAAGTCGGTGGCCCGGCGCAACCACCCGCAAGAGCGAAAGCCCTGCGCTGCAGCATCATCTGCACGCGGAACCGCCAACCGTCCCTCTCAAACGTGTCGCCCGGCCGCGTGAAGCCTGTCGGGCAAGCTCAAGCACGAACCCCGCAATGGTCTCAGGCACTCTTTCCGAGTCCCTCAACCGGCCATCCAAGTTTAATACGGCACTCGTCAAGCGAGAAGCGGCCGTCAACCAGCCATTCTCTCATCGCTTAACCGCGTAAGGCGGTACTCTGTTGTCGGGACCAAACTCATCGGCAATTTCAATTG
>BNJU01002834.1_pt1 | contig 107129 bp, 129 predicted proteins | sample 8539281 | NCBI WGS metagenome assembly BNJU01 (sample SAMD00202456, study PRJDB9452) | human saliva metagenome | isolation source: human saliva | place: Japan
AGCTATACGAAAATCACTCTTTATTTGCCCCTTTCATCCGGCAATGAATATTCATAGAGGCTGGGACAAAAGTCCCTAGCCTCTCAATTATTTTTTTGGATTGTCAAGCAAGACGCAGTGGTTGAGTGGGCTTTACTACGCTGATTTCATCAGCTTTTACAGCCCTACTCAACTGTGCGGAGGTGGGACGACGAAATCGAATTCTAACGAATTACCGATTTCTGTCCCACTCTCTTTTTGTTCTCAAATGAATTTCAACTCTTTTCTAGTCAAATCTGACGCAAGTCATCAAATTTATGATAAAATAAAGTGTTACAGTAAATAGATTTTTGATGAAGGAACACTATGCGAAAAGAGATTGACCCTGAATTATATAATTACAATAAATTTCCTGGACCTGTGTTTCGTCAGGTAGGAGACCAGATCCTTTCAGAAAACCTCTCCTTTGAGCTGTTGAAAAATGAGAAGGAAGCATTTGATGCGACTGTTTTTGGTCAGCGATTTTCTGAGATTTTAACCAAGTTTGATTACATTGTTGGTGATTGGAGCAATGAGCAGTTGCGCTTGCGTGGCTTTCTATAAGGAAGAGCGCGATGTTGCAACGATGGATAAACTAAGTCGCTTAGACGATTATTTGTTAGAATATTGTAGCTATGGTTGTGCTTATTTTGTCCTTGAAAATAAGGAACCTCATCGTGCTTCTTTTGATAAGAAATCACCGGTCAAAAAAAAGCTCAATCAGAAGAAAGAGAGCTGAAGAAGCGTTCGCGCAATCGCAAACAAAAAGATCGTTTCCAAAAAAACGAGAACGCGACAAGGGACAACCAGCCAAAAAAACTCGAAAAAAACAAGACCGTCTGCTGAGACTAAAAAGACAACGAAGACAGACAACAAACGTCATTTTGTGATTCGACAAAAAGAGGAGTAAGAAAGAATGAAACCATCCATTTATAGTTTAACACGCCAGGATATGATTGATTGGGCGGAAGAAAACGGCGAAAAGAAATTCCGTGCAGCACAAATCTGGGAATGGCTCTATCGCAAACGCGTCCAGTCCTTCGAAGAAATGACCAACCTTTCTAAGGACTTGATTGCGAAGTTGAATGATCAGTTTGTCGTCAACCCACTCAAGCAACGGATCGTGCAAGAGTCAGCAGACGGGAACGGTCAAGTACCTCTTTTGAATTGCCAGACGGCATGTTGATTGAAACCGTCTTGATGCGTCAGCACTATGGATTATCTGTCTGTGTAACGACTCAGGTAGGATGCAATATCGGTTGTACCTTCTGTGCTTCTGGTTTGATCAAAAAACAACGCGATTTGAACAATGGTGAAATCGTGTCTCAAATCATGTTGGTCCAAAAAAATACTTTTGACGAACGTGGCCAAGATGAACGGGTCAGCCATATCGTTGTCATGGGGATCGGAGAACCATTTGACAACTATAACAATGTCTTGAAATTTATCCGGACGGTCAACGATGACAAGGGATTAGCGATTGGTGCTCGCCATATTACAGTGTCAACTTCTGGTTTGGCTCATAAAATTCGTGACTTTGCAAATGAAGGTGTGCAGGTCAATTTGGCAGTGTCCTTCATGCTCCAAACAATGACTTGCGCTCTAGCATCATGAAGATCAACCGGGCCTTTCCAATTGAAAAATTGTTTGCGGCGATTGAATACTATATTGAGACTACGAACCGTCGGGTGACCTTTGAGTACATCATGCTCAATGAAGTCAATGATGGAGTCGAGCAAGCCTTAGAGTTGGCAGAATTGCTCAAGAATATCAAGAAATTGTCTTATGTCAACTTGATTCCTTATAATCCTGTCAGTGAGCATGACCAATATAGCCGGAGTCCAAAAGAACGGGTCATGGCCTTCTATGATACCTTGAAAAAACAAGGTGTTAACTGTGTAGTGCGTCAAGAGCACGGTACAGATATTGATGCTGCCTGTGCCAATTGCGTTCAAATACCATGAAACGGGACCGGGAGAAAGCGATTGTTGAACATGCGCAACCTTAAACAAGGGCTGATGGATCATACAGAACTAACAAAAAGAGGAAGAAGGCTGTTACGGAGTGGCAGCTTCTTCTATTTTATCCTCTTGTGTTTGATGTGTTTTTTGCCCCAACAGCCAGAGCCAGGTATGGAAACACCGGGTATTCAACATTTCGGTCGCATCGTCGTCCTGCTAGTTCCTCTTAATTCGGTGATGAATCTTGGCCAGATCACCAGTGTCCTCCAACTCATTAAGGTCATCCTCCAAAAACATAGCCAATATCTTTTTGTTAAGCCCGCTGGTCTTTTCAACTTCTCTGGCTATGGCCCTGGTTGAGGAGCCGCAAACGGGTCTTGTGCTTCGGCTTTGCGATGAGCTTGTGGATTGAATGCAGCCAAGTTCTGTTAGATCTCTTGTTTGATGCCAATCGTGTCTTTGAGCTAGATGATTTGTGGACCAATACCTTAGGGGCTTATCTGGCTTATTTAGGCTTTTCAGTATTTCAGAGCACGATTGCTAGCAAAAAAATGGTGAAAATGTAAAATCCGAACATTTTAACCACTTTTTTTAAAAATTTTTTTGTTGACAAAAGTCAGAAGCGGGAGCTATAATAGCTTCAAGACATCAGAAAAGTAGAGATTTTTCTCACTTCCAGGGAGCTTGTGGTGATTGCGAACAAGCAGTGGTGAATCTTGAAATGGGCTGATGCGTTTATGATAATGAATTTGAAACAATAAAAATTCGGTGAGCACACCTTATCGTGCACCCTGTTGTTAGACAGGTCAGAGATGTAGGAGAAAAAATAGCTTCCTACAATTGAGGTGGCACCGCGGTATCGAATCGTCCTCACACAGATTTTTCTGTGTGAGGTTTTTTGTATCTCAAAGGAACCCAGTGAGACTGCAGCTCAAAGGGCCCGCGAGAAAAAAAGATCATAAACAGGATTGAAGATATAGAAAAGAGGACACAATCATGACAGAAACAAAAGGCTATTTCGGACAATTTGGTGGATCTTTCGTACCAGAACCCATTCAAAACTTGCTCAATCAATTAGAGGAAACCTTTGAACAGTATAAAAATGATCCAGAATTTATCGCAGAATACAAACATTATTTGAAAGATTATTCTGGACGGGAAACACCGCTCTACTTTGCGGAAAGTTTAACAGAGCATTTAGGTGGGGCAAAAATTTATTTGAAGCGCGAAGACTTGAATCACCTAGGTTCGCATAAATTGAATAACGTCTTGGGGCAAATCCTCTTGGCCAAACGCATGGGCAAAACGCGCGTGATTGCTGAAACAGGAGCCGGTCAACACGGTGTAGCTACAGCAGCTGCAGCAGCTAAGTTTGGCATGGCCTGTGATGTCTACATGGGGGCAGAAGACGTGGAACGCCAACGCTTGAATGTCTTCCGCATGGAAATGATGGGGGCAACCGTCCATGCGGTTGAAACCGGTACTAAGACCTTGAAAGATGCCGTTGATGCTGCGTTTGGAGCATGGATGGCGGATCTGGATGCCTTTTACGTTTTGGGTTCTGCTGTTGGCCCTCACCCTTACCCAACCATTGTGCATGAATTCCAAAAAGTGATCAGTGAAGAATCTAAACGTCAAATCTTGGAAAAAAAGAAGGTCGTTTGCCGGATTATGTGATTGCCTGTGTCGGTGGTGGCTCTAATGCCATTGGTGCCTTTTCTGAATATGTCGCAGAAGAGGAAGTCGGCTTGATTGGGGTAGAAGCAGCTGGACATGGCTTGGACACCGATCAACACGCAGCGACCATGACCAAAGGGACTATCGGTGTGGTTGATGGTATGAAGACCTATGCAGTCTTTGGCGAAGATGGAAAAGTAGCGCCAGTGTACTCGATCTCTGCTGGTTTGGACTACCCAGGGGTTGGTCCAGAGCATGCTTTCTTTAAAGATTCTGGTCGTGTCGAATATGTAGCAGCGACAGATGATGAAGCAGTAGAAGCTCTTCTTCTTCTCAGTAAGACAGAAGGGATCCTCCCAGCCATTGAAAGCTCACACGCGATTGCAGAAGCTGTCAAACGTGCTCCACAATTGGATAAAGACAAGATCATCATCATCAATGTTTCCGGACGTGGGGACAAGGACGTAGCTGCCATCGCTGATTATCTAGAAGCGAAGGCTGCAAAAATAAGCAATCTTATCTGCAAAACATTGTATAAAAGCAGTAAAGCGTGATAACTGAGAAAGAGACAGGGAACAAAGGGAATCCGGTCTCTTTCTTTTTTGAGAGCAAAGACGAGAATGCCTAAGATGGATGCGATCTGAATGAGAATGAGGATCTGGGTAGAAGAAAAGCTTAGCGAAAAGGTGGCGAGTAAGAGAAAATCTCCTGCTCCCATTCCGATAAAGAAAAAATGAGCTCCGATCGCAAGGAGTAAAAAGACCAGCATGAGGAGATTACTACCGGATAAAAAGAGGACCAGGGACATGAAGACAGCACCAGATGACCAAGGGGTATTCCATAAAGCGAAGGTCATAGATGGCTAAAACGGCTGCTCCCAGTAGTGTTAGAAGGTGAGGCAGAGAAAGAAAACCATTGGCACAGGCCAAAAAAGAGCAGGCCACTCCAGACCTCAAAAAAAGGCAGTACCAAAATGGGTAGGGTCTGATGACAATAGTGGCAGCGAAAACGATGGAGTAGTTGCGAGATAATGGGGATGAGATCCCAAACGCCAAGGACGTGCTGGCAGTGATCACAATGACTGCGAGGAGCGAGAATAGATTGGTTTGGGAAACGGTCGACAACGAGCCCCAAAAAAAGAGGCGATACAAGTACCGATGGTAAAAAAAATAAAAAGTTGATCATACTTATTTATTCGTAAAAGCAATCGGAAAATTTCATCATTTGCTTGAAAATCTTGTAAAGCCTTTCTAAATTTGATACAATAATGAACATGAAAAAAACCTGTATGATGTTCAACAATTTTTTTAAAACGTTTTGGAATCATCATTTACGTAGGGAAGCGCCTCTATGACATCGAATTGATGAAAAATTGAGCTTCAACGTCTTTATGATGCAGGCCTGATGGAGCGACTCGATTATTTAGAAGCCGATACCGTTTTTAAGAAGAGAACACAAGCAAGAATTAGAATTTTTTTGAAAAAGAGTGAGGTAGAGTGATGGGAAATATCATTGTTTGGTTGGCTATTTTTAGGAGTATTTGGATGGATGGCGTTTAATTATTTCCGCATCCGTAAAGCTGCTAAATTTGTGGACAATGCTACTTTTGAAGAGCTGATTCGTCAAAGGGCAGTTGATTGACTTGCGAGAGCCAGCTGAGTTTCATGCCAAGCATATTTTTAGGAGCACGCAACATTCCTTCTACTCAGTTGAAAGTTGAGTCTTGCAGCCTTGCGCAAAAGACAAACCAATTTTTGCTCTATGAGAAATAGCCGTAGTTCTCGAGTAACCAATGCGGCTCTCTATCTTAAGAAAAAGGGCTATACAGACATTTATGTCTTGTCTTATGGTCTCGATTCTTGGAATGGGAAAGTGAAAAAAGACGCTTAATAAAAAGAGCTCTAACTGCACAAAGTGTGTGGTTAGAGCTTTTTTATCTCGTTTTTTCAAGGTAGTCTTTGACCCATGTGAGCTCCACCTCATTCAAAGGCCGGCTTTCTCCAGGAGCTAACTGAGGATCCAAGGTGAAGGGACCAAAAGATAAGCGTTTTAAGGTCATTACTTTGACTCCGATGGCTAAAAACATCTTTTTCACTTGGTGGTATTTTCCTTCTGAGATTCGGACCTGGGCCTTGCTGTAGCTGGGGTGGCTTTCTAGAATGGTCAAGGAGGCAGGCTTGCAGATAGGGCCGTCTGTGAATGAAATCCCATTCTGAAATTGCTCGATGTGGGCTGCATAGAGCGGACCATTGACTTCTACCTCATAGACCTTCTCCACATGGTATTGAGGATGGAGCAGTTGAAAGCCTAAGGGACCATTATCTGTGAGGAGGAGCAGACCACTGGTATCGCGATCGAGGCGACCAAGAGGATAGAGGTCTGGGTACTCTTGCTGAGGGTCCACTAGATCGATCACCGTTGGATGGTGGGCGTCTCTTTTGGCGGTCACGGCCCCGATTGGTTTATGGAGCATGTAGTAGTGGTGACGCGGTTCTTGAATGATTCGTTCCCCGATTTGAATCTGTTGGAGTCCAGGGTCGATGTTTTGGGATAGCTTTTGAGCTGGTAGGTGATCGACCAAGATTTGCCTTCGGGCCAGAAGTTGTTTGATGTCTTTGCGAGCGTACTGATGGTCTGCCATCAATTGATCTAATCTCATGGGAGCCTCTTTTTCTGAAATTCTTATCATCAGTGTATCATGAAAAGAAAAGGAAATCGAGTCGGAGAAAAGAAATGAAGATGAAAACATTTACAACTAGCTGAACTGTGTTTTTTAGATAGGACTGTGGTATAATTGTTCAGTTAGAAATATTATTTAAAATTTTATAGAGGAAATCATGACAAAATTAAGAGAAGATATTCGTAACGTTGCGATCATTGCCCACGTTGACCATGGTAAAACAACCTTGGTAGACGAATTGTTGAAACAATCGCACACCTTGGATGAACGTAAAGAATTGCAAGAACGTGCAATGGACTCAAACGATCTTGAAAAAGAACGTGGGATCACGATCCTTGCTAAAAATACAGCCGTTGCTTATAACGGAACTCGAATCAATATCATGGACACACCAGGACACGCGGACTTCGGTGGAGAAGTGGAACGGATCATGAAAATGGTCGATGGGGTTGTACTGGTCGTTGATGCCTACGAAGGAACCATGCCTCAGACGCGTTTCGTATTGAAAAAGCCTTGGAACAAGATCTTGTTCCGATCGTTGTAGTCAACAAAAATCGATAAACCATCTGCTCGTCCAGAAGAAGTTGTAGACGAAGTTCTTGAACTGTTCATCGAATTAGGTGCGGATGATGACCAATTGGAATTCCCAGTTGTTTATGCATCAGCGATCAACGGAACCTCTTCACTTTCAGATGATCCAGCTGATCAAGAGCACACAATGGCACCGATCTTTGATACCATCATTGATCACATCCCAGCTCCAGTTGATAACTCAGATGAGCCTCTTCAATTCCAAGTATCCCTGCTTGATTACAACGACTTCGTTGGACGTATCGGTATCGGACGTGTCTTCCGTGGTACTGTAAAAAGTTGGGGACCAAGTAACCCTTTTCTAAATTGGATGGAACGACTAAGAACTTCCGTGTTACCAAACTCTTTGGATTTCTTTGGTTTGGAACGTCGTGAAATTCAAGAAGCTAAAGCAGGTGACTTTGATCGCTATCTCTGGTATGGAAGATATCTTCGTTGGAGAAACGATCACACCGACAGACGCAGTTGAAGCTCTTCCAATCCTTCACATCGATGAACCAACGCTTCAAATGACCTTCTTGGTCAACAACTCACCATTTGCTGGTCGCGAAGGAAAATGGGTAACCTCACGTAAAGTCGAAGAACGCTTGCAAGCGGAATTGCAAACAGACGTCTCTCTTCGTGTTGACCCAACTGATTCACCTGATAAATGGACAGTTTCAGGACGTGGGGAATTGCACTTGTCTATCTTGATCGAAACCATGCGTCGTGAAGGATACGAATTGCAAGTATCTCGTCCAGAAGTTATTATCAAGGAAATTGATGGTGTCAAATGTGAACCATTTGAGCGCGTTCAAATCGATACACCAGAAGAATACCAAGGATCTGTTATCCAAAGCCTTTCTGAACGTAAAGGTGAAATGTTGGATATGATCTCAACTGGTAACGGTCAAACTCGTTTGGTCTTCCTTGTTCCAGCGCGTGGTTTGATTGGATACTCAACAGAGTTCTTGTCAATGACACGTGGTTACGGAATCATGAACCACACCTTTGACCAATACTTGCCAGTGATTCCAGGAGAAATCGGTGGACGTCACCGTGGTGCTCTTGTTTCAATCGATAACGGAAAAGCAACCACTTACTCTATCATGTCTATCGAAGAACGTGGTACGATCTTTGTCAATCCAGGTACAGAAGTTTACGAAGGAATGATCATCGGGGAAAACTCTCGTGAGAACGACTTGACCGTAAACATTACGAAAGCAAAACAAATGACCAACGTTCGTTCAGCTACTAAGGACCAAACAGCGGTTATCAAGACTCCTCGTATCTTGACCTTGGAAGAATCTCTTGAGTTCTTGAACGACGATGAGTACATGGAAGTAACACCTGAATCTATCCGTTTGCGGAAACAAATCTTGAACAAAGCAGAACGCGAAAAAGCAAATAAAAAGAAAAAATCAGCAGCTGCTGAATAATACGGAAAGAAAGGAGAAACAAAATGGTCTATTTTATCTTAGGGATTTTGATTCTCCTTTTTTACCTTTTTATGACCCCAAAAAGTATTCGTGGTACCTTAAACAGTGTCACAATGGTGGTCTTGATCGTCTCCATTATCGTACTGACTTGTCTCGCCATTTTTCAGATATTCCAACTACCGTCTGAGTTTTTTGTCGGTGCCTTTCTCGCCTTTGTTGGCTACCTGGCTTTGGTAGATATTTCCAAAATGACGACCAAAACAGAAAAAAATAAACGCTGACGTGATTTTTTTAAAAGCCCTTTGGGCTTTTTTAATTTTACTAAAAAAAGGTAAAATAGAGAGTGATAAAAATGGAGCGAAGAAATCATGAAATTTGTGAAACAATTTGAAAATAAAAAGGTTCTTGTATTAGGTTTGGCTAAGTCAGGCGAGTCAGCTGCTCGTTTGTTGGATCGCTTAGGAGCGATTGTGACCGTCAATGATGGCAAACCTTTTGAAGAAAATCCAGCAGCACAAAGTTTACTGGAAGAAGGGATTAAAGTTGTGACAGGAGGTCACCCTCTGGAATTGTTGGATGAAGACTTTGCAGTCATGGTCAAAAATCCAGGAATCCCTTATTCCAATCCAATGGTTGAAAAAGCGCTTGAAAAAGGCATTCCAGTCCTCACTGAAGTGGAATTGGCCTATCTGATTTCGGATGCGCCAATTATTGGGATTACAGGATCAAACGGAAAAACGACGACGACAACCATGATCGGGGAAGTCTTGACGGCTGCCGGCCAAGGTGGTCTATTGTCTGGGAAATATCGGTTTTCCAGCTAGTCAAGTTGCACAAACAGCAACAGAAAAGGATGTTCTGGTCATGGAATTGTCTTCTTTCCAATTGATGGGAATTGAAGCCTTCCATCCAGAGATTGCAGTGATTACCAACCTCATGCCAACCCATATCGACTATCATGGTTCTTTTGAAAATTATGTAGCTGCCAAATGGAATCTTCAAAAGAATATGACAGAAAAAAAGATGTCATTGTCTTGAACTTCAACCAAGACCTGGCCAAGGAACTCGCTACAAAAAAACCAAGGCAAGGGTCCTTCCATTTTCAACGGTCGAAAAAAAGTGGATGGGTGCTTATTTGGAAGATGGACTTCTCAAGTTTAAGGGAGAAGTTGTTATGCGTGCAGATGAACTGGGCGTTCCAGGTAGTCACAATGTAGAAAATGCCTTGGCAACGATTGCGGTTGCAAAAGTCCGGGGTGTGGAGAATGAGGTCATTAAAGAAACCTTGTCGGCCTTTTGGAGGAGTGAAACACCGTCTTCAATATGTGGATGAAATTCAAGGTGTCAAATTCTACAATGATAGTAAATCGACCAATATTTTAGCAACACAAAAAGCTCTTTCTGGTTTTGATAACAGCAAGGTGATCTTGATTGCAGGGGGGCTCGATCGTGGCAATGAATTTGATGAATTGGTGCCTCACATTACTGGTCTAAAGGAAATGGTGATTCTAGGGGAATCAGCTCCTCGAGTGAAACGCGCAGCCGATAAAGCAGGCGTCCCTTATGTCGATGCGGCAGATGTAGCGGATGCTACAAAGAAAAGCCTTCGACTTGGCTAGCCCCTGGAGATGTTGTACTACTAAGTCCTGCCAATGCCAGCTGGGATATGTATCCGAATTTTGAAGTGCGTGGGGATGAATTCCTTGCTACAGTAAAAGGGTTGAAATAAGATGAAAAAAATAATGTTTACTGGTGGGGGAACCGTGGGACATGTGACCCTTAATCTCCTCTTGATTCCAAAATTTATCGAAGATGGATGGGAAGTCCATTATATTGGGGACAAAAAAGGAATCGAATACCAAGAGATCAAAAAGTCTGGCTTAGACGTACGCTTCCATTCAATTGCAACGGGGAAATTGCGTCGTTATTTCTCTTTCCAAAATATGATGGATGTGTTCAAGGTAGCTTGGGGAACGCTCCAGTCCATTGCAATCCTGCTTCGTGTGCGTCCCACAAGTTCTCTTCTCAAAAGGGGGATTTGTCTCTGTGCCACCAGTGATCGCAGCTAGACTCACGCGTGTCCCTGTCTATATCCATGAGTCGGATCTCTCGATGGGATTGGCCAATAAAATTGCTTATAAATTCGCTACCAAGATGTACACGACTTTTGAGCAAGCACATGGTTTAACAAAAGAGTGCGCATATCGGTGCGGTAACCAAGGTCACAGATCATATTCCGACAACTTCGAAGATTTTAGAAGAAAAACACAAAGGATTTTCGAAAAAGACTTGCCGACCCTTCTCTTTGTCGGAGGATCAGCTGGTGCGCGTGTCTTTAATGAATTTGTGACAGAGCATCAAGCAGAGCTCTTGCAACACTACAATATCATCAATTTGACGGGCGATTCAACATTGAATCAGGCTGAGGGTGGCTTTGTATCGAGTGGATTATGTAACCGATCAGTATTTGCCCATGCTCCAGAAGGCTGATTTAGTGGTGACTAGAGGTGGAGCCAATACCTTATTTGAACTCTTAGCCATGAACAAACTCCACCTGATCGTACCGCTAGGAAAAGAAGCCAGCCGTGGCGATCAGATTGAAAATGCCCAATATTTTGTGGATAAAGGTTATGCAGAGCAATTGCAGGAAGATCAATTGACGCTCGAAACCTTTAATGAAACCATTCAAGAAATGTTGAAGCAAAGCCAAGTCTACCACCAAGCAATGGAAAAATCGACAGAACTCCTTTCACTAGACGATTTTTATGGCCTGCTTCAAAAAGATATCAGTAAGGGAAAAGATGACGGACGACAATAAAAAAACGCCAACGGATGACAAAATTACAGAATTGTCAGCCTGGCAAAAAAGAAACAAAGAATATTTAGAAAAAAAGCGCTTGAAAAAAAGCGGAAGAAGCTGAAACAGAGGAAACTGAAAGCGAAGAAGCAAAAGAAGACGAAGACCTTTTCAGAAAAAAAGAAACAGCTTCTGTCTCAGAGGAAGAATCTGACGAAATAAAAAGAGTCTGAAGAGGAAGATGAATCTGAGGCCGAAGAGGATCCAGAAGCAGATGGAGAAAGTTCAGAAGGAGAAGAGGATGATCCGGCTATAGAGGAGCTAGATCCTTCAGAGAAGCAAGAGAAAAAGCCTTCATTTTTTAAAGGCTTGAAAGACGAAAAAAAGCCAAAGAAGGAACCGACGGTGGCAAAACGCCATATCTATCGTGCCCTTCCGGTTATCGGAATCAGCTCGATTGTCGCCCTTCTCTCGATCTACTTTTTAAGTCCCTTGTCCACACAGAAAGTGATTGAATTTTCAGGGAACAAGGCGGTTGATCAGCAACTCTTGTATGAAAAAAAGTCGCATCAAAGAAGAAGATTATACTCTGACGACCTTTTCCTTCATAAATCGGTCTATGAACAAAATATGAAAACGGCTAGTCCATGGATCAAAAGAGGTTCACATGCATTATCAATTTCCTGTGACTTTTAAAGTCAATATCGTGGAACACAAAGTGGTTGCCTATTATGTGACCGGAGAAGACCACTATCCAGTATTGGAAAATGGAGAAGTAGTGGAGACAGTAACTCCAGCTTCGGAATTGCCGTCCTCCTATATTAGCTTGAAAAATTCTCAGATCGAGAATTGGTTAGACAATTTGTCCAAGAAATGAAGTCTATTTCTTCTTCCATTACGGATAAAATTGTTTCGGTTGATCTGACACCGAGCAAGGTCACCAAGGATCTGGTGACCATCACCATGAAAAACGATAATAAAATCTTGGTGCCTGTTTCCCAAATTACCCGCAAGCTTCCTTATTATAAGGCGATCAGTAAGCAATTAGACGATGATTCCACCATTGATATGGAGGCTGGAGTCTTCAGCTATAGTGAACAATCCATTGCAGATGCCAAAGAGCAAGCTGAAAAAGAAAAGGCTGAAAGTACAGAAAAGCAAGAAGAACATTCTGAGGAAGCAAGCCAAGAACAGAATCAAGAACAGAATCCAGAAGGAGAGAATTCTTCTGGGAATGAGTAAAGCCCATAAATTATCTCAAATAATTGAAGAAAAAATGTCCATTTTAGGCTTCTTTGTGATATAATGAAGTTTGGATAGTTCCAACTAAAAGGGCTATAAATAGATGTAAAGTGAAAACAAATAAAGAGAGAGGACTGGTGTAATGGCTAGAGACGGCTTTTTTACAGGTTTAGATATCGGTACTAGTTCAATAAAAGTATTGGTGGCAGAACATGTCAATGGAGAAATGAATGTAATTGGAGTCAGCAATGCAAAAAGTGCTGGCGTCAAAGATGGAATTATAGTAGATATCGAAGCTGCTTCAAATGCAATTAAAAATGCAATCAGCCAAGCTGAAGAAAAAGCAGGGATTTCAATCAATCTAGTCAATGTTGGGTTGCCTGCAAACTTACTACAAATCGAAGCAACTCAAGGAATGATTCCAGTCACAAGTGATTCGAAAGAAATCACAGATGCAGATGTTGAAAATGTTGTCAAATCTGCACTCACAAAAAGCATGACACCGGATCGTGAAGTAATCACCTTCATTCCTGAGGAATTCACAGTTGATGGTTTCCAAGGAATCCGCGATCCACGCGGAATGATGGGGATCCGACTTGAAATGCGTGGCCTTCTTTATACAGGACCTCGTACAATCTTGCACAATTTGCGTAAAACAGTTGAACGTGCAGGCTTACAAGTTGAAAACATCATCATTTCACCGCTTGCGATGATCAAAACAGTCTTGAATGAAGGCGAACGTGAATTCGGAGCAACGGTGATCGATATGGGTGGTGGCCAAACAACGGTGGCATCTGTTCGTAGCCAAGAACTTCAATTTACAAATATCTACCAAGAAGGTGGCGATTATGTTACCAAAGATATTTCTAAAGTATTGAAAACTTCTCAAAAATTGGCAGAAGGCTTGAAGTTCAACTACGGTGAAGCCTATGTGCCATCTGCTGGAAACGAAGTCTTCCATGTGGAAGTCATCGGTGAAGTAGAGCCAGTTGAAGTGACTGAGAAGTACTTAGCTGAAATCATTTCAGCACGTATCAAAACACATCTTTGAGCAAATCAAAGCAAGACCTTGAGAGAAGACATTTGTTGGATCTTCCTGGTGGTATTGTGATTATCGGTGGAGGAGCGATCCTTCCTGGTGTTGAAGAATTGGCTCAAGAAGTCTTTTGGTGTAAATGTGAAAATTGTTTGTTCCAAATCAAATTGGAATTCGCAATCCAGCTTTTGCCCATGTAATTAGCTTGTCTGAATATGCAGGCAATTTGACAGATGTGGATATTATTGCTCAAGCTGCGGTTCATGGAGACGAAGTCTTTGCGTCAACAACCGATTCAATTTGATCGTCCAGTGCAACCACAAGTACAACCACAACCTGCTCACTCCAGCACAACCGGTAGTACCTGCATACAATGCTGAGAAGATTGAATCTCCAGTGGATGCTCAAGAAATTCCAGCAGCAAGCAATGATAGCAAACAAGAACCAAAAACTACATTCACAGACCGAATGAAAAAAATTTGATCGGTAATATGTTTGATTAAGGAGTGTAAGTATTTATGACATTTTCATTTGACACAGCAGCGGCACAAGGTGCAGTAATTAAAGTAATCGGTGTCGGTGGCGGTGGCGGTAACGCCATCAATCGTATGATTGACGAAGGCGTTGCCGGTGTAGAATTCATCGCAGCTAATACAGATGTTCAAGCACTTTCAAGTGCAAAAGCTGAAACAGTTATCCAATTGGGTCCAAAATTGACTCGTGGATTGGGTGCTGGAGGTCAACCTGAAGTTGGTCGTAAGGCAGCTGAAGAAAGCGAAGAAGTGTTAACAGAAGCTTTTGCAAGGTGCAGATATGGTCTTCATCACTGCAGGGATGGGTGGAGGATCTGGTACAGGTGCTGCACCAGTCATCGCTCGTATTGCCAAAGCTGTAGGTGCTTTGACAGTAGCAGTTGTGACTCGTCCATTCGGGTTTGAAGGTTCAAAACGTGGCAACTTCGCTATTGAAGGGATCAACGAACTTCGCGAACATGTAGATACATTGTTGATTATTTCTAATAACAACTTGCTTGAAATTGTAGACAAGAAGACACCGCTTCTTGAAGCTTTGAGTGAAGCAGATAACGTTCTTCGTCAAGGTGTTCAAGGGATCACTGACTTGATCACAAGTCCTGGATTGATCAACCTTGACTTTGCAGACGTGAAGACTGTTATGGAAAACAAAGGAAATGCCCTCATGGGTATTGGTGTTGGTAGCGGTGAAGAACGCGTTATCGAAGCGGCTCGTAAAGCCATTTACTCTCCACTTCTTGAAACTACAATTGATGGTGCAGAAGACGTGATCGTCAACGTAACAGGTGGTTTGGATATGACATTGATCGAAGCTGAAGAAGCTTCAGAAATTGTGAACCAAGCTGCAGGTCACGGAGTGAATATCTGGTTGGGTACATCTATTGATGAATCTCTTAAAGATGAAATCCGCGTGACGGTTGTTGCAACTGGTGTCCGTCAAGACAAGGTAGAACGCGTTAGCGGGATTGCTTCCTCACAACGTCCTTATAAAACAGGACCACGTGAACAACGCCCACAAGCTGCACCATTTGACCGTGAATTTGATTTGAAACAAGATGTTGAATTGCCAACAACTCCAAGTCGTCCAGCGGTAGAACCAAACCGTGGCTCAGCCTTTGGTGATTGGGATATTCGTCGTGAGAATATCGTTCGCCAAACTGAACCAACATCAACACATCAAGTTGATCGTTACGTAGATTCATCTTCAGATGATGATGAATTGGAAACACCACCATTCTTCCGGAATCGTTAATCATGAATCTGGTAGAGAATGCTGATCTTGTTCGGCAACAAGTAGAAACAGCAAGAAACAAAGCTAACCGTCAAGATCAAGTAAATGTGATAGCTGTCACCAAGTATGTGGATGTTGCCACAACAGAAGCACTGGTGAAAACAGGGATTCAGCATATCGGTGAAAATCGTGTCGATAAATTCCTAGAAAAGTATCAAGCTCTAAAAGAGTATGACCTCACTTGGCACTTGATTGGGAGCCTCCAACGGCGGAAAGTAAAAGACGTGATCAATCTTGTCGATTACTTTCATGCCTTGGATTCGGTGAAGCTGGCTCAAGAAATTCAAAAGCGAGCAGAACACCCAATCAAGTGTTTCCTCCAAGTGAACATTTCTGGTGAAGAAAGTAAGCATGGATTTGCACCCGATGAACTGGATGATGTTTTAGCGGAAATCGCACAGCTGGACAAAATTGAAATTGTTGGTTTAATGACGATGGCTCCTTTTGAGGCTAGTCAAGAAGAGTTGCAGGATATTTTTTCAAAAACTCACCAACTTCAGAAACAACTAGAAAAGAAACAATTAAAAAATATGCCTTTTTCAGAACTAAGTATGGGTATGAGTCGTGACTTTGAAGTAGCCATTGCGAACGGAGCGACTTATGTTAGAATTGGGACATCATTTTTTAAATAGGAAAGAACTATGTCATTAAAAGATAAATTTAACAACTTTATTGACTACTTCACAGAAGACGGTGAAGAAGTAGAAGTTCGCGAGGCAAAAGCAGCTGGGGCAGAAACACAACCAGTTCCACAGCCACAGCCGACTCCTCAAGTGACTTCTCCACGTCCACAGATTAGTCAAAGAGAACCAGTAAAACCAAAACCGACTCCTGTCGCACCTGTTACGACTCCAGTGTCTACAGCGGCAGTGAAGGAACCTGTTTCAACAACGAAAAATACATCTGAAAATATTACTCGCTTGCATGAACGTCAACGTGAATTGGCTGCTAATCGTGCGAATACAGATGAAAAGATTACCATTGATGTACGCTATCCCCGCAAATACGAGGAAGCGACTGAAATTGTTGATCTATTACTATCTAATGAGAGTATCTTGATTGACTTCCAATATATGACAGAAGTACAAGCACGTCGTTGTTTAGATTATTTGGATGGGGCTCGTTATGTTTTAGCAGGAAATCTTCGTCGTGTTGCAAGTACCATGTACTTGTTGACTCCAATTAATGTAGTCGTTAACATTGAAGATATCCGCCTTCCAAATGATGTGGAAGTGACAGAATTTGACTATGATATGAAACGTAATCGTTAAGATGATTATCTTTCAATACTTATCAAATATCATTCAAATCTATTCCATCATTCTTGTCATCTATGCCTTACTATCTTGGTTCCTAGGGGCACCTCAGAGTACTCTTGGACAAATGGTTCACCGCCTAGTTGAACCATTTTTGAGCCTTTTTAGAAAGTTACCATTGCAGTTTGGGGGCTTGGATTTTACAGTTCTAGTAGCACTTTTGGTCTTGAACTTGATGAATCAGTTATTAGCCCGCTTGTTCCTACTTTTTGATTGGATAGAATACGATGGGACAGACAGAGATTTACCAACATTTCAATCGCGAAGATCACGAATTCATTGATCGCTGTATTGAATTGTCTGAAAGAGTGGTGGAACGCTATTCTGTTGAGGTGACGGGTTTTTTAAACCCTCATCAGGTCACTATTTTACGAAATGTCGCGGCAAGCTACCAATTACAGGTCTTTGCTTCCAGTGATGAGCAGAAAATGGAGTATGCTAAGGTTATTGTTGCTCCGGATTATTACCAATTGGATCCAAGTGACTTTGATCTGGCCTTATTGGAAATGGTCTATGCTTCAAAAATTTCATCACTTGACCCCATTCCCAGGTACTGGGGACCATTGTTCACCAATTAGGGTGTGGAGCGCAAGTCCTTTGGAGATATTCTGACGAGTGATGGAAAGATCCAAGTATTTGTTGAACAGCGTTTTGTTCACTATTTCATGGATCACATCCAGAAAATTTCTCGGGTACCTGTTAAGCTGAGGGAAGTTCCTCTATCTGAACAAATGATCGTAGAGGAAGAAAGCCAGCAGCGAGATATTCTAGTGTCGAGTTATCGGTTAGATAAGGTGATTGCTGGGACCTTCAAGCTTTCGCGCTCACAAGCTAGTCAGTTGATTAGTTCTGGTCTAGTGAAAGTTAACTATGCGACTACTTCCAATGTTAGCTATGCTGTAGGTCTGAATGATTTAGTCAGTGTCCGACGCTTTGGGCGTCTTAAAATTGTTTCTGAAAATGGTATTTCAAAGAGTGGAAAATATAAAAGTAACTGTTGAAGTACTCTTAAGTAAAAAATGAGGAGGAGTTATGGCTCTTACTGCTTTTAGAAATTAAAGATAAAAACTTTTGGCGTTAAATTTAGAGGGTATGATGCGAACGAAGTAGAAGAATTTCTAGATATCGTTGTTCGCGATTATGAAGATCTTGTTCGTTTAAATCATGATCAAGAAGCAAAAAAATTCAAGCTCTTGAAGAACGCTTAAACTATTTTGATGAAATGAAAGATTCATTGAGTCAATCTGTTTTGATTGCACAAGATACTGCGGAACGTGTCAAACAAGCCGCTAACGAACGTTCTGAAAATATTGTTCGTCAAGCTGAACAAGATGCACAGCACCTAGTGGATGAAGCGAAACAAAAAGCAAATGAAATCCTTCGTCATGCAACGGATAATGCCAAGAAGGTTGCCGTTGAAACAGAGGAATTGAAGAACAAGACACGCGTCTTCCATCAACGTTTGAAATCAACAATCGAAAGCCAATTGAGTATTATCGATACACCTGAATGGGATGAAATTCTTCGTCCAACAGCTATGTACATTCAAACAAGTGATGAAGCTTTCCGTGAAATTGTGGAGAAAGCTTTGGGTGAATCAGTTCACCATCATCATGCAGAAGATGATAACATTGATTTGACTCGTCAATTCTCTCCAGCTGAAATCGAAGAATTGCAAAAACGCATCGAAGCTGCTAATTTAGAATTGGGTGCAACACAAGCGTTTGAAGGTTTGAATGAAAAAGTTCAATCCGCTTTAGAAGAAGCAGAGCACGCTCGTCATGAAAATGAGGAAGTCGTTGCGGTTGAAGAAACTGTTCAACCAGAAGATGATGCAAATCGTGAATCTGTCAATATTTTATAATTTTGTAAAAACAGGTCCATTAATGATAGGTCTAGCGAGCAGATGATGGTGGAAGATCTGCACTCCCTCTTAATGGATGATCCTTTTTACAGTATTCGTTCTGAACCCTTGAGTAAGAACGGACGTTTCCCTCGTTACGGGATGAGAGGAGAAGGTCGCTTGCGACTTCTCGAACAAAGGTGGTACCACGAGCAATCGTCCTTTTTAGGATGCTCGTGTTTTTTTTATAGCTTTTAAATCAATAAGGAGACACAATGAAACTCAAAGAAACATTGAATCTTGGAAAAACAGCTTTTCCAATGCGGGCTGGGCTTCCAACGAAGGAACCAGTTTGGCAAAAAGAATGGGAAGATGCAAAATTGTATCAACGCCGTCAAGAGTTGAATGAAGGGAAACCGCATTTTACACTTCATGATGGCCCTCCCTATGCCAACGGAAATATTCACGTAGGGCATGCCATGAACAAGATCTCAAAAGATATCATTGTTCGTTCTAAGTCTATGTCAGGTTTTTATGCACCGTACATCCCAGGTTGGGATACCCATGGTTTGCCAATTGAGCAAGTCTTGGCTAAACAAGGTGTGAAACGTAAAGAAATGGACTTGGTTGAGTATTTGAAACTCTGCCGTGAATACGCTCTTTCTCAAGTAGATAAACAACGCGAAGACTTTAAACGCTTAGGTGTTTCAGGTGATTGGGATCATCCTTATGTAACCTTGACGCCTGACTATGAAGCAGCGCAAATCCGCGTCTTTGGTGAAATGGCCAATAAAGGCTATATCTACCGTGGGGCTAAGCCAGTTTACTGGTCTTGGTCTTCTGAATCAGCTCTTGCTGAAGCAGAGATTGAATACCATGATTTGGTATCAACGTCTCTTTACTATGCCAACAAGGTTAAAGATGGTAAGGGTGTCCTAGATACAGATACCTACATCGTTGTTTGGACAACAACTCCATTTACGGTTACAGCTTCTCGTGGATTGACGGTGGGTGCAGAGTTTGATTATGTCGTAGTGAAACCTGCTGGATCTGACCGCAAGTATGTCGTAGCATCTGAGCTCTTGCCAAGCCTTTCTGAAAAATTCGGTTGGGAAAATGCTGAAGTCCTTGCGACTTACCAAGGAAAAGAATTGAACCATATCGTGACAGAACACCCATGGGATCCTGAAGTGGATGAATTGGTGATCCTTGGTGAGCATGTAACCCTTGATTCAGGTACTGGTATCGTCCATACCGCTCCTGGTTTTGGTGAGGATGACTACAATGTAGGGATTGCCAATGGCCTCGAAGTTGCTGTTACGGTTAACGAACGCGGAATCATGATGGAAAATGCTGGCCCTGATTTTGCAGGTCAGTTCTATGACAAGGTTGTTCCAACAGTTATCGAAAAACTTGGTGATTTGCTCCTTGCTCAAGAAGAAATCTCTCACTCCTACCCATTTGACTGGCGTACGAAAAAACCAATCATCTGGCGTGCAGTTCCACAATGGTTTGCCTCAGTATCGAAATTCCGTCAAGATATCTTGGACGAAATTGAAAAAGTGAAATTCCACTCAGAATGGGGGAAAAGTGCGTCTTTACAACATGATTCGTGACCGTGGTGACTGGGTCATCTCTCGTCAACGTGCCTGGGGTGTGCCTCTTCCAATCTTCTATGCAGAAGATGGAACACCAATCATGACAGCTGAAACCATCGAACATGTAGCGCAACTCTTTGAAGAGCATGGTTCGATCATCTGGTGGCAACGTGAAGCGAAAGACCTCTTGCCAGAAGGATTTACGCATCCAGGTTCACCAAATGGCGAATTTACAAAAGAAACAGATATCATGGACGTCTGGTTTGACTCAGGTTCATCATGGAATGGGGTTGTAGTGAATCGTCCAGAACTCAAATACCCAGCTGATCTTTACCTTGAAGGTTCAGACCAGTACCGTGGTTGGTTCAACTCATCTCTTATCACATCTGTGGCGAACCATGGTGTCGCACCATACAAACAAATCTTGTCTCAAGGTTTTGCCTTTGGATGGTAAAGGTGAGAAGATGTCTAAATCTCTTGGAAATACCATTGCTCCAAGTGATGTTGAAAAAGCAATTTGGTGCCGAAATCTTGCGTCTCTGGGTAACCAGTGTAGACTCAAGCAATGACGTGCGTATCTCAATGGATATCTTGAGCCAAGTGTCTGAGACTTACCGTAAGATCCGGAATACTCTTCGTTTCTTGATCGCGAACACTTCTGACTTTAACCCAGCTGAGGATGCAGTTGCTTACGACGAGCTTCGTTCAGTGGACAAGTACATGACGATTCGCTTTAACCAGCTTGTCAAGACCATTCGTGATGCTTATGATAAACTTTGAGTTCTTGACGATCTACAAAGCGCTGGTAAACTTTATCAACGTTGACTTTGTCAGCCTTCTACCTGGATTTTTGCCAAGGATGTTGTTTACATCGAAGGAGCTAAATCCCTCGAACGCCGTCAAATGCAAACAGTCTTCTATGATATCCTTGTGAAAAATCACGAAACTCTTGACGCCAATTCTTCCTCACACTGCTGAAGAAATCTGGTCCTATCTTGAGTTTGAAGCAGAAGACTTCGTTCAATTGTCAGAATTGCCAGAAGCAGAAACGTTTGCCAACCAAGAAGAAATCTTGGATACTTGGTCAGCCTTCATGGACTTCCGTGGTCAAGCGCAAAAAGCCTTGGAAGAAGCGCGGAATGAAAAAGTGATCGGTAAATCACTTGAAGCTCATTTGACAGTTTATCCAAATGAAGTTGTGAAAACACTTCTTGGAGCTGTTGATAGCAATGTTGCTCAACTCTTGATTGTTTCTGAGTTGACCATCGCAGAAGGCCCAGCTCCAGAAGGTGCAGTGACCTTTTGAAGATGTAGCCTTCACGGTTGAACGTGCAGCTGGTGAAGTTTGTGACCGTTGCCGTCGCATCGATCCAACAACGGCTGAACGTCACTACCACGCAACCATCTGTGATCACTGTGCAAGCATCGTCGAAGAGAACTTTGCGGACGCAGTCGCAGAAGGATTTGAAGCTAAATAAAAGCTATTAAAAAGAGAAGTTCCATAAAGGAACTTCTTTTTTTAATGAGCTAGAATGGTGCTATAGGTTCATCCATTATGGAAATAAAAAAAAAGTAAGGCAAATTGGCCTTACTTTGTAATTGGAAAGGAAATTTCAATTAGTTTATCGGAGTAGAGGGTTTTAATAGCGGATTGGTCAATGATTTGAAGATCAATCTTACGTTTTAAAAAGAACTCACGAATTTTTTCTACTTCAGTTTCACGAATAGCTCGGTGTTTGTTACTGATCAATAATTCATAGTGTGTTGGGGCCTGTGTAAAAACGACATCGGTATTGCCCGCGGAATAAACCTCGACAAGCAAGGCGTCAGTGCTGGCAAGTTGGCTTTTGACCAGTGCAGCATGACTATTTGTGGTATTAATGAGCTTCATATGAGTTCCTCCTAACCTCTATCTTCATTTATTATAGCACTTTTTTATTTTTTGTGAAAGAATTCCTTTATTTTTTGTGGGTATTTTTCCACTGTTCAATGCCCCATTTGTGACTGCCACGTTTGAGTTTTTCAATAGCTTCATCTACAGGAAACCAAGCAAGATTGTTAAAATCTTCCAGTGGTTTTTGAGCCTCTGTATAGTCTACAACTTCATAAATATAGGCAGGATTGTAGTAGTAGGTGTCGCGATGACTGGAATAGAAATACTCATCTGCTTGGCCATAGTATTGCCCTAAAACAGCGGTAAAAGCCTAATTCTTCGATCAGTTCCCTGTTTCAGAGCTTGCAAGTGATCTTCACCTGCCTCGATTTCCCCACCAGGCAAGAACCAAGCTCCCATTTGGAGCTTGAACGAGGATGATCTGATCCTTGTCCTTATTGGGAATAACAGCGTAGACACCATAGCGATTGACGTAGGTCACATCTTGTTTTTTTTCACCAAAACTTGGAATGGTCATGGTTTTCTCTTTTCTTATTTTTTCATCATTATATCATATTTTTTTAGCAAAAAAATCTGGAGGGAAAAAAAGAAAGAGACTGGGACAAAAGTCCCTAGCCTCTCAATTGTTTTTTTGGATTGTCGAGCAAGACGCAGTGGTTGAGTGGGCTCTACTACGCTGATTTCATCATCTTTTACAGCCCCTACTCAACTGTGCGGAGGTGGGACGACGAAATCGAATTCTAACGAATTACCGATTTCGTCCCACTCTCTGAATGTACATTTACTGATTATGATTCTGACTTCTTTTCGGCCGTCTTGTGAACAGCTTTGATGCTAATATTCCCATTGCTGGTCATGACGGCTTTGAGTTGTTTCTCACTTGGATGTTCCAGGTAATAATCGGTAATGGCATCTTCGATATGGTCTTGGATGGTACGACGGAGTGGGCGGGCCCCCATTTTTGGATCGTATCCCAGATCGACCAATTTTTCTTTGACCTTCTCTGTCACATCCAGATGAATCTCATTTTGTGCGAGACGTTGATTGACTTCATCCAGCATGAGGGTAACGATTTGGAGAAGGTTTTCTTTTGATAGAGGTTGGAATTCAATGATGCCATCAAAACGGTTCATGAATTCAGGGCTAAAGAAGTTACCGAGTTCTCCAAGTACAGAGTTGGTTCGACCTTCGCGAGCAGCTCCAAAACCAACATTGGCCTCAGCCTTGCCGGTTCCAGCATTAGAGGTCATGATGATAATGGTATCTTTAAAGCTGACGGTACGGCCTTGACCATCTGTCAAACGGCCATCATCTAAAACTTGCAAGAACATGTGCATGACATCTGGATGGGCTTTTTCCACTTCATCCAACAACACGAGGGAGTAAGGATTGCGACGAACCTTTTCCGTTAGTTGTCCAGCTTCATCGTAGCCAACATAGCCCGGAGGAGCTCCGACTAGTTTCGCTACGCTATGTTTTTCCATGTATTCGCTCATATCAAAGCGGATCATATTGTCTGCAGAGCCAAAGAGCTCGATCGCCAATTGTTTAGACAGTTCGGTCTTTCCGACACCAGTTGGTCCGACAAAGAGGAAGCTTCCGATTGGACGGTTAGGGAGATCCTAAGCCGACACGATTGCGTCGAATGGCTTTCGCGATTTTATCTACTGCATCGTCTTGACCAATCACATGAGCTTTCAAATCAGAAGCCAGATTGATCAATTGAGACTGTTCTTTTTCTTTCAAATCACCAACAGGAATATTGGTCTTTTGTTCAACGATGTGTTCAATCGTTTTTTCGCTGATGACAGGGGTCTCCTGATCGGTGACATGTTGACCTTTGCATTTCCTTGTATTTTCGCGATTTGGTCGCGGAAGTAGGCTGCTTTTTCAAAGTCTTCTTCGCGCGTCGCTTGAGCTTTGAGGTTTTCCGCTTCAATCAAGCGCTGGTCGATCACTTTTGGATCCACAAAGTTTAGGGTCAGGTTCATCTTAGACCCCGCTTCATCCAACAAATCAATGGCCTTGTCTGGCAGGAAGCGATCTTGGATGTAGCGGTTTGAAAGAATAGCTGCCGCTTCGATGGCCCCGTCTGTATAGTGGACGTGGTGGTAGTCTTCGTATTTTTTCTGGATGCCCTTGAGGATGGTGATGGTTTCTTCAACCGTTGGTTCATCGACCTTAACGGGCTGCATCCGACGTTCCAAGGCCGCATCTTTTTCAATGATACGGTATTCATTGAGGGTAGTAGCCCCAACTAATTGGAGTTCTCCACGCGCCAAGGCTGGTTTGAGGATATTTCCAGCGTCCATATTGCCCTTCACCAGCTGATCCTGCGCCAACAATTTCATGGATTTCGTCGATGAACAGAATAACATCTTCGCGTTGACGAATTTCATCCATTAATTTTTTGCATGCGTTCTTCGAATTGACCACGAATGCCTGTGCCCTGAACGAGGCTCACGACATCTAGGCGGATGACTTCTTTTTCCTTGCAATTTATGAGGAACGTCGCCATCGACGATTTTTTTGAGCCAGGCCTTCCACAACGGCAGTTTTTTTCCGACCCCAGGCTCTCCAATCAGAACCGGGATTGTTCTTGGTTCGACGGTTGAGAATTTCGATGACACGGATAATCTCCTCGTCACGGCCAATGACAGGGTCAATATCCCCTTTGCGGGCAATTTCTGTGACATTGATGCCGAACTCTTCTAACAGTCCTTTTGGCTTTTGAGGGCGTGCTTGACGAGGGTCTTGACCGCCACCACGGTTATTGTTTTGGCCGTAGCCGCCACCTCCATAACTGCCTCCGGATTGAGTTGGAGGGGTTTGAGGTTCTTGCGGACTTTGGAAGTTTCCAAGGTTATTGAAGAAATCTTCAAAAGGATCTCCAGTGAGTTGGCTCCGTTGGGTCATGCCTTTCAAGAAGCTGTTATTTGGGTCTGTTTTCATAATTTTATAGCAATTTTGACAGAGGTCTACTTGCTGCTGACGTCCATTTACATTTGTATATAAATGGATGGTTGATTCATTTATTTTACAATTTTGACAAAGCATATACATACCTCACAGTAGGTTTTTGATGGTTTTCCATCAAGAGACGAGCCTATTTTTAAAAGGTCAAAAATAGTCAAAGATTTATAGTTTCATTATATCAGTATTCTAGAAGTTTGCAAGAATTTGCTACGGAATGTCGCTAAGGATTGAAGAAGAGAGCAAATCAATGGAAAAATGTGAATTTTTATTGGAAGAGCTTTCTCTTTTATGATAAAATAGGAGAGTAGAAAGTAAAGAGGAGAAATAAAATGGAATCACATTTAGTACGGATTATCAACCGTTTGGAGACGATGACAAAAGACGGTGGAAACTTGAAACGTAATTTTGAACGTGACGGTGTTGTTGTCGCTGAAGTAGCCTACAACCACAATGAAGAAGAAGGTTCAACCTTTACACTTCGTGATGTTGAAGCGCGTGAAACCTATACATTTGATAGCATTGATTTAATTGCAATGGAAATTTATGAATTGCTTTACTAAGCAGCTGTGTGGATGAGTTTGGGGTGGTCTCAAGCTCATTTTTTGTCCATCTGGCTATAGTTTTCGTCTATAAGAAATTCTAATTAGGAACAGTTAGGTTTGAGAGTTGAAATCTGCTATAATAGAGAGGACTATTTTCATTACTTGACTAGAAAGAGAATTGATATGACGACACTCATTGATGGGAAGGCGCTCGCTACAAAATTACAGGGTGAGATTGCGAAGAAAACAGCACGATTAAAAGAAGAGACAGGGGTTGTGCCTGGTCTCGTTGTCATCGTGGTAGGAGATAATCCAGCCAGCAAAATCTATGTAAGAAATAAAGAGCGTTCTGCTATTGCGGCAGGCTTTCGGAGTGAAGTGAGACGACTTCCTGAAAGCATCAGCCAAGCTGAATTATTAGAAGTGATCGAACACTACAATCAAGATCCCCTTTGGCATGGGATTTTGGTGCAGTTGCCACTGCCTAAGCATATCGATGCGGATGCAGTCCTTTTAGCCATTGATCCGACAAAAAGATGTGGATGGCTTTCATCCATTGAATATGGGACGCTTGTGGGCTGGAAATCCGATTATGGTGCCATCGACTCCCGCTGGTATCATGGAGATGTTCAAAGAGTACGGGATTGATCTAGAAGGGAAGCGAGCAGTCGTGATTGGTCGTTCCAATATCGTTGGAAAACCAATGGCGCAGTTGCTCCTCGCCAAAAATGCGACGGTAACCTTGACCCATTCCCGGACCCATCATCTGCCTAAAATTGCTAGAAGAGCAGATATCTTGGTTGTTGCGATCGGTCGTGCGAAATTTGTAACAGCAGACTTCGTGAAAGAAGGCGCCGTTGTTATTGACGTCGGAATGAATCGCGATGAGAATGGCAAATTGTGTGGGGATGTCGATTTTGACTCTGTTGCACCTTTGGCCAGTCATATTACCCCGGTACCAGGAGGGGTTGGGCCTATGACCGTCACCATGCTGATGGAGCAGACCTACGAAGCAGCTGTTCGTGCCTTAAAAAAATGAAAGTGTGAACAAGATGAAGTTTGTATTTGATTTAGATGGAACCCTGTCATTCGATGGTGTCACAATCGATGATGAAATCAAACAGGTCTTATTGAGAGCAGAAGAATTTGGCCATGAAGTTGCCTTTGCTTCTGCACGTTCTTACCGGGACTGCTTGGGCCTTTTAGGGGATCCATTGAGTCAGCAACTCGTGATAGGCTTAAATGGTGGATTGGCCTATCGCCAGGGGCAATTGGTATATGAGGAACAATTGGACAAGGATGTGTATCGGGAAGTCCTTGGCTTTTGTCGCCATTACAATCTACCATTTTTTGTGGATGATACCTTTGATTATAGCGGACAGATTTTGGAAAAGATTCCTTTTGTTGCTAATGTAGATCCCCTCAAGAAAGCCCAGTATCGTTCGTTAGAGGAGCTGACAGATCCGATTAAGGTCGTGATCTATATGGGTGGCCATGAGGAGCTCGTGGATGAGATCATCGAGCGGATCGAAAAGACAGATAAGGCCCATATCCGCTATCATGCGCATGAAAAATGCATCTATCTCAATCCAGCAGACACGCATAAAGCGACAACCGTAGAAGAACTCTGTGGAGAGAATTTCGTGGCTTTTGGCAATGATCAAAATGATATCGAGCTCTTTGAAAAAGCTCTTTATGCAGTTCAGATTGGTGATTTTCCAGCCCTTCAGCCTTATGCGGATGATCAATTGGTAGCCAAACAAAATCAACCACAAGCTGTGGCTGCTAAGATCTTGCAAGTCTTTGCAGAATTCAGAGGAAAATAAAAGAAGGAGGGGGAGTCGTGGCTTCTCCTTTTTCGCTAGAAATGAGGAAGGTATGAGAACAGTTCAGAAAGAAGAGATCCAGCGTGTCATTGCAAAGCGAGAGGCAAGATCTTATAAGGGCGATTTTGGTCGCCTGCTCTTGATTGGGGGGACTTACCCCTATGGGGGAGCCATCATTATGGCGGCGCTTGCTGCGGTTCATAGTGGTGCGGGGCTGGTCACTGTCGCAACAGATCCTGATAATCTGACAGCCCTTCATAGCCATCTTCCTGAGGCCATGGGCTTTGATTTGGCAGATCACGAACTCCTTTGTGAGCAGCTCCAAAAAGCCAGCGTGATTCTTGTAGGACCGGGCTTAAAGGAAGCAAGAGAAAACCAAGCAATCTTGCACATGATTTTTGAGCAAGTCTCTAGCCAGCAGGTCTTGATATTAGATGGAGGAGCTATTAGTCTTTTTGCAGTCTCTCAGTTTGACCTTCCAGAGGCTCAGTTGGTCTTTACGCCCTCATCAAAAAGAATGGGAAAAAAACTGTCAGGACTTGATCTAGCTAGCCAGACAGAAGACAAGAGTCGAGAAGCGGTTCAGAAAGCTTTTCCTCAAGGGACTGTCATTGTAGAAAAAAAGGGCCTCACACCCGCATTTGGACAAGTGGGCAAGAAGAGGGCTATCAGCTAGATGTTGGTGGTCCCTACCAAGCAACAGGTGGGATGGGGAGATACCTTGGCAGGGATGATCGCAGGGTTTGCGGGTCAATTTCCACAGGTCAGTCTCTATGAGCGCGTGGTGGTTGCGACCTATCTACATTCAGCCATTGCAGAAGACTTGAGCAAGGAGGCTTATGTGGTTCTACCGACGACCATCAGCCAAGAAATCCCCAAATGGATGAAGAAGTGGAGTGACAATTTCAAACGAAAAATGTTGAAAATGAAACGTTTTTCATGATAGTATGGATGAAAGGAGGTGAGAAAAATGAATGAGCAAAAAAATCGATTACGATGAAAGATGTTGCAGCAGAAGCTGGGGTTAGTGTTGGGACCGTTTCTCGTGTCATCAATAACGAAAAAAAGGCATTAAAGAGGTGACATTAAAAAAAGTTCAACAAGCGATTGAAAAAAACTTTCTTATGTGCCCAGATGAATATGCGAGAGGATTAAAAACGAATCGTAGTAATATTATCGCTTTACTCATTCCAACCATTTGGCATCCATTTCTTTTCTGAGTTTGCATATCATGTAGAAAAAGGAATTATTGAAAAAAATCAATGTAAATTATTGATTTGTAATGCAGATAAAGATGCTCAAAACGAGATAGAGTACATAAAAATTACTTGAAAAAAAAATAAGGTAGATGGGATCATTGGGATCACCTATTCAGATATCGATAAGTATATCTCATCTAATTTACCTTTTTGTTAGTATTGACCGTCATTTTTCTGAAAATGTCTATTACGTAACCTCTGAAAATTATCATGGTGGTCAACTGGCTTGCCGAGAGTTAGTCAAACGAGGTTGCCAAAATTTAGCTTACATTAGTGGTGTGAACAAACATTTGAATGAAACAACGGAACGCGGGAAGAGGGTTTAAAGATGAAGCTAAACAGCAAAAATACAAAAACTCTGTAGTCTTGAAATGCCAGAACCGTTAGATCAAGCAGAAAGACAAATTAAGTCTTTTTTTCGAAAGCTCATCCTCAGATTGATGGGATTTTTACAGTAAATGATTTTTATGGCTCTACGTGTTATAAAAAGTTTTGACGGAGATGGGAAAAACTCCTCTAGAGGACTATCAAATTATTGGTTTTGATGGCTTAAGACCTGCTTTTGATCAACCGTACTTACTTTCGACCATTGTTCAAGAAATAGCTCAGATGGCCCAAGCGGCAGTAGATTTATTACTCAAATTGATTCGACAAGAAAAAAAATAGAAAAGAATGTGATTAGTTTGCCCGTACATTTCTTTTGAAGGAACACTACAAAAAAATTATAAAAAGTGCTTGACAAATTATGAAAGCGCTGTTATAATTTAGCTATAAAATGAAAACGTTTCAAAAAAACTCAACTATTTTAGCTTTGAGTTAAAAAAATATAACAAAAAAATGAAACGTTTCAAAAAGGAGGACGCTATGCGTAAAGGTATTAAGTTATCTGTAGTTGCAGCACTATCATTAGGATTGCTTGCAGGATGTGGTGGGGATCAAAAATCCAAAAACTGCAAGTTCTTCAAATGAGATTAAAAGTCTGGGTTCAGTTCTCAGATGAAACAGCTGAGGGAAAAAGCTTGGCAACAAGTTGTTGATAATTTCAATAAATCAAAAGAAAACGAAATATAAGGTTGTGACAGAATTTATTCCACGTAGTGGTAGTGGTGGTGGATATGAAGATAAGGTTAACGCTGCTGTTACGACAAATAGTTTACCAGATGTCATTACACTAGATGGTCCTAATACTGCAGCCTATGCAAAATCAAAAGTGATTGCTCCCTTTGGATGATTATCTAAAAGGACGATAATATGGATGATGTACTGGACAGTATTAAACAACAGGGAACTTATGATGGTAAATTTTATGCATTTGGTTATTCAGAATCCAATGTAGGTGTTTACTATAATAAGAAAATGTTTAAAGAAGCAGGGATTGACGAAGCTAGTTTACCAACCCTAGAAAAACCATGGACATGGTCTGAGTTTAATGCCATTGCTAAGAAATTAAAAGATCATTTTAACAAACCAGCGATTGATTTCCGTTTGAATTCAAACGATGAGATGTTGCCATATGCTTACATGCCTCTTATTTGGTCAAATGGTGGATCTGTTGTGAATTCTAAAGGAACAAAAGCTGAAGGCTACTTCAATAGCAAGGAAAGTGTTGAAGCTGTTCAATTTATTCAAGATCTTGTGAAGGATGGATATACGACAGTTAGTCCTGTTGAAAAAGGTTTTGAAACCGGTGAATATCCTATGGTTCTGAGCGGTTCTTGGACGATTGCAGACCTACAAACAAATTACAAAGATATTGATTTTGGTATTCTTCCTTATCCAGTTTCAGATAAAACGAAGAAATTGGTATCACCTTCAGGTAGTTGGCAATTAGCCGTTACAACAAAATCTGATAAAAAAGAAGCAGCCGCTGAATTTGTTAAGTTTGCTACAAATACTGAATCTAGTGAAATTCTAAGCTTAGGTAACAGTGTTCTTCCAATCAGAAAATCAACAATTAAAAATATTAAGGACAAAGTATCTGAGCCAATGCGTTTCTTGATGGAACAAAATGCTAAAACGGCTCATGCTCGTCCAGTTGTAGTAGCTTATCCACAAGTTTCACGCGCTTTCCAACAAGCAATGCAAGATATCAGCTATTATAAAGATAATCCAGATGTACAAAAAGTATTAGATGCTCAGTGAAAGAAATGCAAACAGCAATCGACCAATCTTTAAATAAATAGTTGACATTCAAAAAGGTGGAAGGTAAAGTTATGGAATGTACCTTCCACCTTATTTTTATTTAATAGTTTCATCTTAGGAGACGAACAATGAGCGAAAAAAATAAAGTCGAAACAAAAAAAGAAAGAACGCCTTAAAGAAAAATATTATGGGCTATAGCTTTTTAGCTCCAGCTTTAATATTACTTTTTCATCTTTTTAGTGATACCTGTTGGTATGGTGATCTATTATGCCTTTACAGATTATTACCTATTAACGCCTGAGGATAGAAAATTTGTAGGACTACAAAATTTTATGCGCTTAGCACAAGATCCAATCTTTATAAAAAGCTTCTTGAATACCTTGAAATTTGTAGTTTGGATTATTCCAGTGCAACTTGGGTGCAGCTCTCGGGATGGCCTTTAATTGTTAATAAGAAACGTAAAGGAAATATGTTCTTTAAGGTAGCATTTTTTGCTCCTGTTGTGATGTCTCTTGTCGTTATTTCTATCCTCTGGTTATACTTGTTAAATCCAAATAATGGTTTGCTCAATGCTCTACTGAATAAAATTGGTATTTCTTCACAACCATTCTTGACAAGTCCAAAACAAGCCATGTATGCTATTGTATTTGTTTCTGCATGGCAGGGTGCAGGTTATCAAATGTTGTTATTCCTTGGAGGAATGCAAAATATTCCACAAGATATTTATGAGGCGGCAGAGTTGGATGGATTTTCAAAATGGGCTCAATTTAGATATATCACGATGCCTTTATTGAAACCAACTGCCTTGTTTGTACTCTTGACAACATTGATTTCAGCATTTAAATTGATTGTACAACCAATGGTTATGACTCAAGGTGGTCCATTGAACTCAACAATCACTATGGTATATTACATTTATCAACAAGGTTTCACTGACCGTCTTGTTGGTTACTCAAGTTCGATTGCCCTTAGTATTTACAACATTGATTGGTATGATTAGTCTTGTACAACGGCGAGTTTTGAAGGAGGATGATTAGGATGAAACGTTTAAAAACCGACTACTATTTTTAGAATATGTTTTATTAATTCTATTAGCAGGCCTCTTTTCTATTTCCTATGATCTGGATGGTGGTTTCAGCAATGAAGCCAGAAGCAGATGTGTATAAGAATTTAACAAGTTGGAAAGCATTTCTTACCTAGTTTTTAATCCAGCTGATTGGTTTAAACCTTACCAAGAAGTTCTTTGCCCGTTTTAGTATTCTAACATATCTAGGGAACAGTATTTTTTTATGCAGGAACATTTGCACTTGGGTCTATTATAGTAAATGCCTTAGCAGGGATTTGCATTTGCAAAAATTAATTTTTACAGGTAAAAAAAATTCTGTTTGGCTTTTTTTATTGGCATTGTTAATCATTCCGATGGAAACAGTGTTGATTCCTCAATTTACAATTATTAATTCACTTGGCTTAGTCAATAATCGTTTAGCGGTTATTATCCCTGGATTAGCTAGTGTCTTTAATATTTATCTTTTCCGAAACTTCTTTATTGCCATTCCAGAAGAAATTATCGAATCTGCAAAAATAGATGGTGCAAGTATCTTACGGATCTTTTTCAAGATTATGTTGCCTATGTCGAAACCGGCGGTTGCAACAGTTGGTGTTCTTTCCTTTATTTCTAGTTGGAATGATTATATCTGGCCGTTGATGGTTTTTAACCGATTCGTCAAAATTTTCAATGCAGGTGGCGATTACAACCATTAATACAACTCAACCAGTTTATATCAATCAAGTAATGGCTGTTTTGACAATTTCTACGATTCCACTTATTCTAGTATATATCGTAGCACAAAAATATATTATTCAAGGTCTAGGTGGATCTGGTACAGGTATTAAGTAGGTGATCAGTATGAAGGAAAGCATTCGAAAAGCAAATCAGTATATCGATGAAAACAGGGTAAAGGTTAACCAGCAATATAGAGGAGCATTTCATTTGCTACCTCCAATCGGCTGGATGAACGATCCAAATGGCTTTGTTTATTTCCTTGGGGAATACCATTTGTTTTACCAATTCTATCCCTATGATAGTGTTTGGGGTCCCATGCATTGGGGGCATGCCAAATCAAAAGATCTTCTCCATTGGGAAGAACTGCCAGTAGCTTTAGCGCCAAGTGAAAGCTATGATAAGGATGGCTGCTTCTCGGGTAGTGCTATTGTGAAAGATGACAAGCTCTATTTGCTGTATACGGGTCATGTAGACGATGAGGAAAAGCGAGAAGAGACGCAGTGTCTTGCGGTGTCGACAGATGGCATTACCTTTGAAAAGTTGCCTACTAATCCAGTGATCCATGCTCAACATATTGAGGGGATCGCAGATATTGCAGATTTTCGTGATCCCAAAGTATTTGAATACCAAAGGAAAGCTATTACGCTGTCGTTGCTTCTAAGACGCCAGATGACAGAGGTCAAATTCTCCTATTTGCATCAAGTAATCTAGTAGATTGGACCTTTACATCAGTTCTTTTAGAAGGTGAAAAAGGGCAAGGGATTATGTGGGAGTGTCCCGATTTCTTCCCTTTAGATGGCAAATGGGTCTTGATCCTGTCTCCCATTGAAATGGAAAGGCAGCAAGAAAAATACTGGAATTTAAATTCGACGGTTGCCTTTATCGGTGACATGAATTGGGAAACAGGGCGCTTTCATGTCGATTCCTATGATGAAATCGATGGTGGTTTGGATTTCTATGCCCCTCAAACTTGTCAAGGACCAAATGGCGAACGATACATGGTTGCCTGGATGCAAATGTGGCACCGGTCTATCCCCAGTCATGATTTAGCTCATGGGTGGGCAGGTAGTATGACTCTTCCAAGAAAATTATCTCTGAAAAACGGACGATTGGTTCAGGGGTTACCTGAGTCAGTGAAAGAACACTTTCTTGTAGAGCATGCGTCAGAAACCATTGTTAAGGGCAATCAAATCACGATCCCAGCTAGAGGGAAACAAACCTTGTTTGAACTAGATGCCAAACCGGGTTGCTCCTTTATCTTAGATTATGGTGATGAAACTGATCCTGATAGTGTCTTGCAATTGATTTACGACGCCTCTCAAAAAAACGCTTTAGCTTAAGTCGAGACCAATTTGGGCACCCCATTTCTGGAAAAGAAAATCCAGCATTTCAATCGAGATGGATTCAGTTGGATGCTGAAAAGGATCATCATTTTTCGATCATTCGCGATACCAACTCCATCGAAGTATTCGTGGATGGCAAAACTCTCTCGATGACTTTTTATGAAACGACTGAGAATCCCGTCTATACTCTCACGGCAGATGAAGGGGTCGATTGGGTCGTAAAAACCTATCAAAAATAGAAAATCAATAGCCTCCTAAAGAAGAAAAAGACAAGTCCTGTGACTTGTCTTTTTGTTGTATCCTAAATAGGATTTGTGTTCATCGAAGAAAATTTGGGAATTGGTCTCATGACCGATCTGACTCTCTTTCCAGAATATCCAAATCTTGTCAAATTCCTCTGGTTGAAGAGGAAAAAACAGTCTTCTATATTAGTTATGCCTATCCAAATGAAGGGGACCCCAAGCGCTTCTTAGCTCCTTTATTGAACGGTTAGAGAAGTGTGAAAAATAAAGAAGCTGGTGTCAAACAGACAAATAGAAAGTGTCTTGAATAAAATGAGGCATGTAGAGAAAGGAAATTCATGATTTCGCTTTGTCTGCCAGCCTTTTTTGGTGTTTTTTGGTATAATTAAACTTGATCATATTCTGCAGAAAGGAGTTCCTATGTCCAACTATTTATCCGTATCAAGTTTGACCAAATATTTGAAATTAAAATTTGATAAGGATCCCTATTTGGAAAGGGTTTATCTGACAGGGCAGGTCTCCAATTTCCGAAAACGCCCCAACCACCAGTATTTTTCATTAAAGGATGAAAAAGCGGTTATTCAGGCGACGGTCTGGGCTGGGGTTTATCGAAGCTTTGGTTTTGAGCTAGAAGAAGGCATGAAGATCAACGTCATCGGTCGCATTCAGCTCTATGAGCCAAGTGGGAGTTATTCCATTGTTATCGAAAAGGCTGAGCCGGATGGGGTAGGGGCCTTGGCCATCCAATTTGAGCAACTCAAGAAAAAGTTGACCGAAGAAGGGCTCTTTCAGGATCGGTGGAAGCAAGCTCTGCCACAATTTCCAAGAAAGATCGGGGTCATCACCAGTCAAAGTGGGGCCGTGATTCGCGATATTATCACAACGGTGAGCCGACGCTTCCCTGGTGTAGAGATTGTGCTCTACCCGACCAAGGTTCAGGGTGAAGGAGCATCTAGTGAGGTGGTTGCTAATATTCAAAGAGCCAATCAACGGGATGATTTGGATGTCTTGATTATCGGTCGTGGGGGTGGTTCGATTGAAGATCTCTGGGCCTTTAATGAAGAAGCAGTGGTGCGAGCCATTTTTGAATCGCGGATTCCGATTATCTCCAGTGTTGGACATGAGACAGATACGACTCTAGCCGATTTTGTAGCAGACCGACGAGCCGCTACTCCGACAGCCGCTGCTGAATTGGCCACTCAGTAACGAAAGTTGGATCTCTTGTCCCATTTACAAAAAGCAGGAAAATCGCATGGCAACAGCTATGTCCAATCGCTTTGGCCTATAATCGTGAACGCTTGGCCAAATTAAGTCAATCGGTTATTTTTAGACAGCCTGAAAGACTCTATGATGGCTACCTGCAAAAGATTGACCAGTTGCAATTGCGATTGAAACAAGGGATGCGCGATGCTTATGGACAAGGGGCCAATCAGCTGCAAGGTCTGCGTCATCGCCTAGAAGCCACGTCTCCTTTGCATCGCATCGAGCGCTACCAGGACCGCCTGCTCCAAGATAAGAGAATCTTAACCAACCGAATGGAACAAGTCCTAAAAAGAGCAAAAAGATCAAGGTGCAAAGCTTATCAGAAGCCCTCTTGATGCTCGATACCAGTCGGATTATTGCGCGTGGCTATGCCATGGTTAAGGAAGGAGATCAGGTCACTAGATTCCGTTGCGAAAGTAACAGAAGGGGACCCGCTATCCCTCATCATGAGAGATGGCCAGTTAGAAGTAGAGGTAAAACATGTCGAAAGAAAAGAAATTTGAAGAAAACTTAGCAGATTTGGAAGCTATCGTCCAAAAATTGGAGAGTGGTGATGTGGCTTTAGAAGAAGCTATTACAGAATTCCAAAAAGGAATGAAAGTTGTCAAAAGAATTGCAAGATACCTTGGATCAAGCAGAGAAAACCTTGGTCAAGGTCATGCAAGCAGATGGTACTGAAGCGGATCTAGCATGAGACAAGAAGAAAAACGAAATAGAGTAGAGCAAGCGGTTCGCTCTTTTTATGAGGAGAAAGCCGTTGCCCCCCATTTAGTGGAGTCGGTCCTTTATTCGATCCAGGCAGGTGGAAAACGCCTGCGCCCCTTGCTCCTTCTAGAATTGTTAGAGGCCTTTGGACTGGAATTGACGGAGGCTCACTTTCAAGTGGCAGGGGCTTTGGAGATGATCCATACAGGAAGCCTTATTCACGATGATCTGCCTGCCATGGACAATGATGATTACCGTCGGGGACAATTGACCAATCATAAGAAATTCGGAGAAGACCTGGCGATTTTAGCAGGGGATGCGCTTTTTCTCGATCCCTTTGGGATGATAGCTGCGAGTGCCCTTCCTGATGCGGTCAAGGTCGCTTTGATTCTTGAATTGTCAGATGCTTCCGGTAGTCGTGGAATGGTAGCTGGCCAAGTCCTTGATATGGAAGGGGAGCACAAACAGCTCACGCTAGCAGAGTTGCAGACCATCCATGCCAATAAGACAGGACGCCTCCTTGCCTATCCTTTCATCGCAGCAGGTTTGATGTTTAGAGTTGCAAGCAGACATTGCTCAGCTCTTAGAAAACAATCGGGAAAAAAATTAGGCCTGGCTTTTTCAAGTGCGGGATGATATTTTTGGATTTGGTCGCTGATTTTTGAAGCTTTTGGGGAAGACTCCTCAAAAGGACTTAGTAGCTGAAAAAAATCGACCTATCCAGCCCTGTTGGGATTGGAAGAATCAAAAGCTTTGCTGACAAGTGAATTAGACGCTTGCGAGGACTTGTTGGATCAGATTACAGCTGCTTGCGACTTTGATCCGCGAGCGATCAAGAAATTAATAGAAGGATTACGAATAGATGGCTAAGGAAAGAGTGGATGTATTAGCCTATAAACAAGGCCTATTTGATACCCGTGAACAAGCCAAAAGAGGGGTGATGGCAGGTCTTGTCGTTGCCGTTATCAATGGTGAGCGCTTCGATAAACCGGGTGAAAAAATTGATGAAGCAACCGAGTTGAAATTAAAGGGCGAAAAGCTCAAATATGTCAGCCGGGGCGGTCTTAAATTAGAAAAAGCCCTGAACCAATTTGGTTTATCTGTAGAAGGTAAAATTGCGATTGATATCGGAGCTTCTACAGGTGGCTTTACAGATGTCATGCTGCAAAACGGAGCCAGCCAGGTCTTTTCGGTGGATGTCGGGACCAATCAGTTGGCCTGGAAATTGCGCAATGATCCTCGGGTGGTCTCGATGGAGCAGTTCAATTTCCGCTATGCCGAGCCAGATGATTTTGAAGCGACACCGAGCTTTGCGAGTATCGATGTCAGCTTTATTTCCTTGGACTTGATTCTGCCAGCCCTTCACCGGATTTTGGCAGAAAATGGACAAGTCGTGGCCTTGGTCAAACCTCAGTTTGAGGCAGGACGCGAACAGATCGGGAAAAAAATGGGATCATTAAGGATCCTAAGATTCATTTAGCCGTTCTTGAAAAAGGTCGTTGCTTTTGCAGGGACACATGGCTTTGCGGTAATGGGAGTGGATTATTCCCCTATCCAAGGAGGCCATGGCAACATCGAATTTTTGATGTATCTAGAAAAAAAAGAAGAGAAAACAAAGCCAACTACAGAGCAGCTGGAGGCTGTTGTGGAGCTGGCACACAAGGAATTTAAACATGAAGAGTAAGAATATCAGATTAGAAAAAAATTCGTCGCTTCATTCGCGATCATGAAGTGGGGACGCAAGAAGAGATCGTCGAACATTTGAAAGAAGAAGGCATCTCAGCAACCCAAGCGACAGTGTCACGGGATATCAAAGAATTGGGCATCGTAAAACGCCCTCTGAAAGACATGACCTATGTCTATGAATTGCCACGCAAGCACCACCAAGGGATCGGGATGATCGAAAGCAATATTTTGTCTCATCGTCGCATGGGAGAATATGTCAATTTCACCATGGTTCCAGGGACAGCGCCTTTAGTTAAACGTCGCTTGCGGGAGATTTATAAGGAGCATATCTTTAGTATTGTTGCAGATGATGACACGATCTTACTGATCGCCTATTCAGCTCCAGAAGCAGAGAATATCCTCAAATCAATCTTTGGGTGGTAAGAGCCTATGCTATTAGAAATTTCGATTAAGAACTTTGCCATTATCGAAGAGATTTCCTTAAATTTTGAAAAGGGAATGACGGTACTGACAGGGGAAACAGGTGCAGGGAAATCCATCATTATCGATGCCATGAACATGATGCTGGGAAGCCGTGCAACGACGGATGTTATTCGACACGGAGCCCCAAAAGCGGAAATCGAAGGGCTCTTCACCGTTGAGAGCAATCGCCACCTGACAGCTCTCTTTGAAGAGCAAGGACTAGAGTGGACCGATGAATTGATCATTCGTCGAGAGATCCTGCAAAATGGACGAAGTGTCAGCCGGATCAATGGTCAGATGGTGAATTTATCTGTCTTAAAGGCAGTCGGTCAACATTTGGTGGATATCCATGGCCAGCATGATCAGGAAGAACTCATGCGGCCCCAATTGCATATCGCTATGCTGGATGAATTTGGGGATGCAGCCTTTTTCCAAACCAAAGATGCTTATCGTCAGACCTTTGAAGACTACAAACGCCTGCGCAAACAAGTGGTGGAACTCCAGCGCAACCAGCAGGAAAACAAGGCCCGTATCGAGATGTTGGAGTTTCAAATTGCAGAGATTGAGGCAGCTGCCTTGGAAGTGGATGAGGACCTGCGTCTGGAGCAAGAACGCCAACGCCTGCTCAATCACAAGATGATTGCAGATACCCTAACCAATGCCTATACCATGCTGGATGCAGAAGAATTTTCGAGCCTCTCCAATGTTCGCTCAGCCATGAATGATCTGGAAAGTATTGAAGAATATGATCCCAGCTACAAAGAGCTCTCAAGCCAGTTATCTGAAACCTTCTATGCCCTTGAGGATATTACCAAGCGCTTAGAAGATGTGGTCGATGGTCTGGAGTTTGATGGCAATCGCCTCATGCAGGTGGAATCGCGTTTGGATTTGATTCACTCCATCACGCGCAAGTATGGTGGCCAAGTCAAGGACGTCTTGGAATACCTGGCGCAAATCACCAAAGAATATAGCCTCCTCACCGGAAGTGACCTCTCGTCTGAGGACTTGGAAAAAAAGAACTCAAACGTTTGGAAAAGAGTTTGGTCACCTTGGCTCAAGATTTGAGTGATCAGCGGCATACTCTGGCTCAAGCTTTGGAAAATGAAATCCAGCAAGAATTGGCAGATCTCTACATGGACAAGGCGCGTTTTCAAGTGCGTTTTAGCAAGGCTAAGTTTAATCGTGAGGGAAATGAAGCTGTCGAATTTTACATTTCGACCAACCCAGGTGAGGACTTTAAACCCTCTTGTCAAGGTAGCATCCGGCGGAGAATTGTCACGCTTGATGTTGGCCATTAAGTCGGCTTTTTCTCGAAAAGAAGGAAAAACCAGTATCGTCTTTGACGAGGTGGATACAGGAGTCTCTGGGCGCGTGGCCCAAGCCATCGCAGCGAAAATTCATAAGATTGGTCAAAATGGCCAAGTGCTTGCCATTTCTCACCTGCCTCAAGTCATCGCTGCAGCAGATTATCAATTCTATATTGAGAAAATCAGTGATGAACACTCAACTGTATCTACTGTGCGTTTGCTCAATAGAGAAGAACGAATCGAAGAAATTGCCAAGATGCTGGCAGGAGAGGATCTAACGGAAGCTGCCCGTCAACAAGCAGAGCAACTTCTCAAGCGTTAAGAGAAAGAAGGTTTGAAACAATGTCAACATACTTTGTAGTCGGAGATATTCACGGAAAAGCACAAATGCTAGAAGAGCTCATGACAGAGTGGGATGGAAAAGCTCAATTGGTCTTTTTAGGGGATTTGATAGATCGAGGCGAAAACAGCAAACGATCAATTGAAATCGTAAAGGACTACGTAGACCATCACGGAGCGGTTTGCCTTTCCGGGAATCACGAGTACATGTTTTTAGCCTGGTTGGACAATCCAGAAGAGCGTTATGACCACTACCGAAGAAATGGTGGCGATACGACCATCAACTCTCTGTTAGGCCGGCCACTCGATGCTCCTGTAGATGGCATTGCGGATGCGCAAGCAGTAGAAAATGCCGTTCCTGACTTGGTGGCCTTCATCCGTAGTTTGCCTTTTGACTACGAGACAGAGACCTATTATTTTGTCCACGCTGGTGTGGATCTAACCCTTGAAAATTGGCGAGAAACCAGTGATTACCAAAAAGGTCTGGATCCGAAAAACCATTCCATGAAGCGGAGAATCATACAGGCAAATGGATCGTCTTTGGCCATACACCAGTCTATGGACTGCTCAATGAGCCAGTCGGCACCGAAAATCTTTGGATTTCAGATCAGAAGATGGGTGTCGATGGGGGCGCTGTCTTTGGTGGAGTCCTCCATGGATTGCTCTTGGATGATCAAGGCATTGTCCATGACCATGTCCTTCATAATACAGGTTTTTCTGCCGCAGACGACTGAGGAAGCAGGAATGGATATCTTTCACTGCAAAACCCCGTGTTTTTTGATATAATGAAAGCAGAACATTCTTAGGAAGAGTATAGAAATATATGGCAAATATTAAAATAGTTACAGACTCATCTATTACAATTGAGCCTGAAGTGGTTGAAGAATATGGCATCACCATTGTGCCACTTTCTGTTATGGTGGATGGAGTCCTTTATTCCGACAGTGAGTTGGGCGAAGGGGACTTCTTGCGCTTAATGCAGTCTAGCAAAAATCTTCCAAAGACCAGCCAACCACCCGTTGGAGTCTTTGCGGAGGTGTATGAAAAGTTAGCAGCAGACGGAGCTCATATCGTTTCGATTCATATGTCTCATGCCTTGTCAGGAACCGTAGAGGCGGCTCGTCAAGGGGCAACCTTGTCAGGGGCAGATGTGACCGTGATTGATAGTGGCTTTACAGACCAAGCTATGAAGTTCCAAGTGGTTGAGGCAGCTAAGTTGGCTAAAGAAGGAGCAGATCTAGACACCGTTTTAGCTCGTATTGAAGAAGTCAAAGAAAAGACAGAGTTGTATATCGGCGTATCTACCTTGGAAAATCTAGTTAAAGGTGGTCGGATTGGCCGTGTTACCGGACTTTTGAGCTCGCTTCTTAACATCCGTGTGGTGATGGAAATGAAGGACCATCAGTTGGAACCAATCGTCAAGGGCCGTGGAAACAAGACCTTTAAGAAATGGTTGGATGAATTGGTAGAGAAACTTTCCCATAGTAAGGTGGCTGAGATCGGGATTTCTTACGCAGGGACACCAGAGTGGGCCAATGAAATGAAGGCTCAGTTGCAATCGCTCGTTGAAAAAGCAATCCCAGTTCTCGAAACTGGATCGATTATTCAAACCCATACAGGTGAGAATGCATTTGCAGTTTTGGTGCGCTACGAATAAGCTGAATAAATGTTTGAAAAAACAGGTTTAGTACTTGACCTAAAGGCTTTTTTTAGATATTATAGTACTGTTAAGGCGTAAAGCCTAAAAAAATTTGGAGGATTTGTTAAATGGCTAACAAACAAGATTTGATCGCAAAAGTGGCAGAAGCTACAGAATTGACTAAAAAAGATTCAGCAGCAGCTGTTGATGCTGTATTCGCAGCAGTTTCAGAATACCTTTCAAAAGGTGAAAAAGTTCAATTGATCGGTTTCGGTAACTTCGAAGTTCGTGAACGTGCAGCTCGTAAAGGTCGCAACCCACAAACTGGTAAAGAAATCAAAATCGCAGCTTCTAAAGTTCCAGCATTCAAAGCTGGTAAAGCTCTTAAAGAAGCAGTTAAATAATTGCATTTTGAAAAGCCATCCTAGATTTCTAGGATGGTTTTTTTGTTGGACAGCTCTATAGGATAAGGGTATAATAGGAAAAAAGAAGGAGAGAGAAAAGACCATGCGATTCATTTTAGGCCTCTTTGCCTTGTTGTTTATCCGACCTATTTTGTATCTACTGAAAGGGCTGTGGTTTGTACTGGAATTTTGCTTTATGATCCTCGTGGTCAAAATGATCCTAGGAACCGTGCGCTGGATGACCAGTTGGATCGGTTGAGAGTAGATGAATCTATTTCAGGCTCGTGAATCAATGTCCCCTGGACATAAACTCGCTTTTTCCATTTTCAGGCTCATGAATCAAATGTCCCCGGACATGAACTCGCTTTTTCCGTTTTTCAGGCTCGTGAAAAAAAATGTCCCCCGGACATTTTTTAATTAAAAAGCATTCTAAATAGTGATTTATTTTTGAAACATGATATAATAAGGGTAACGAATCGATTAAATCATATTGGAAAGGGGGAATCATAGTGAACGCATTGCATCGTCATGAAGAAGAGCGCGTGGAAGAAGTCTTGCAAAATTTGCGTGCTAAGGGCATTCGGATTACCGATACCCGCAGAGCAGTTCTTTCCTATTTAGTGGCGAGTCATGAACATCCAAGCGCTGAGAAGATCTATCGTGATTTATTGCCTCAGTTTCCAAGCATGAGTCTAGCAACTGTCTACAACAATATCAAGGTTTTAATTGATGAGGGGGTTGTCTCTGAGATCAAGGTTCGCAATGATACCACGACCTATTTTGATTTCATGGGGCATGACCATTTGAATGTGGTATGTGAAAAATGTGGTCGTATCGCAGATGTGGACATTGAAGTCCCAGATCTTCGCGAAGAAGCAGCCAGTCAAAGTGGCTACCAGATCACCAAGACCCAGATGACGGTCTATGGCATTTGCCCCGACTGTCAGAAAAATTAATGTGAGAGAAATCAGAGCTGTCAGGCTCTTTTTTGTGAGAAATTGCACTTTTCTATGGTCGCCACTAGATTTTTTACTGAAAATCTAGTAGAATAAAATAGATAAACGGGGGAAACCTCGGAGAATAAAAAGGAGATCCATCTAATGGTAAAATTGGTTTTTGCTCGCCACGGTGAGTCTGAATGGAACAAAGCTAACCTTTTTCACTGGTTGGGCTGATGTTGATTTGTCTGAAAAAAAGGTACACAACAAGCGATCGACGCTGGTAAATTGATCAAAAGAAGCTGGTATCGAATTTGACCAAGCTACACTTCAGTATTGAAACGTGCGATCAAAACAACAAACCTTGCGCTTGAAGCTTCTGACCAATTGTGGGTCCCAGTTGAAAAATCATGGCGCTTGAACGAACGTCACTACGGTGGTTTGACTGGTAAAAACAAAGCAGAAGCTGCTGAACAATTTGGTGATGAACAAGTTCACATCTGGCGTCGTTCATACGATGTATTGCCTCCTGCAATGGACCGTGATGATGAACACTCAGCACACACTGACCGTCGTTATGCTTCACTTGACGATTCAGTGATTCCAGATGCTGAAAACTTGAAAGTGACTTTGGAACGCGCCCTTCCATTCTGGGAAGATAAAATCGCTCCAGCTCTTAAAGACGGTAAAAACGTATTCGTAGGAGCACACGGTAACTCAATCCGTGCTCTTGTAAAACACATCAAACAATTGTCAGACGACGAAATCATGGATGTGGAAATCCCTAACTTCCCACCATTGGTATTCGAATTTGACGAAAAAAATTGAACGTTGTAAAAGAATACTATCTTGGAAAAGTAAGATAGCGTGATTTCGTTATCAATCATAAAAAGCTGACTTCGGTCAGCTTTTTTTGCTTGTCTTCATAGATCCTAGCTGGTTTTGGGTTTTCAGGGTCTCCTAAAAATGTTATAATAGAGTGTTACTAAATTGGGTTCCATTAGCCCTGAAAGGAAAAGAAACATGACAAAATCATTCTACATCACAACCCCTATCTATTACCCATCTGGTAAATTGCATATTGGTTCAGCATACACAACGATCGCCTGTGACGTCTTGGCGCGTTACAAACGCATGATGAACTACGATGTGTTTCTACCTGACTGGTCTCGATGAGCACGGTCAAAAGATCCAGCAGAAAGCAGAAGAAGCTGGGATCACGCCGCAAGCTTATGTAGATGGGATGGCCGTTGGAGTGAAAGAACTCTGGCAATTACTCGATATCTCATATGATAAATTCATCCGTACGACAGACGACTACCATGAAAAAAGTGGTGGCCCAGGTCTTTGAACGCTTGCTGGCACAAGATGACATCTACTTGGGTGAGTACTCTGGCTGGTATTCAGTCTCTGATGAGGAGTTCTTTACAGAAAGCCAATTGGCTGAGGTTTACCGTGATGAGAATGGCAAGGTCATCGGTGGGGTAGCCCCATCAGGCCACGAAGTAGAATGGGTTTCTGAAGAATCTTACTTTCCTTCGTCTCAGCAAATACCAAGACCGCTTGGTTGAATTTTTCAAATCCCAACCAGATTTCATCACGCCAGATGGTCGTCTCAATGAAATGTTGAAAAACTTCATCGAGCCAGGCTTGGAAGATTTGGCAGTATCTCGGACTACCTTTACCTGGGGAGTCCCAGTTCCATCTAATCCAAAACACGTGGTCTATGTATGGATTGATGCCCTTCTCAACTATGTGACGGCTCTTGGTTACGGTCAAGAAGATCATGAAAACTTTGATAAATTCTGGAACGGAACCGTCTTCCACATGGTTGGAAAAGACATCCTTCGTTTCCACTCGATCTACTGGCCAATCCTTCTCATGATGTTGGATATCAAATTGCCAGAACGCTTGATTGCCCATGGTTGGTTTGTCATGAAAGACGGCAAGATGTCGAAGTCTAAAGGGAATGTCATCTATCCAGAAATGTTGGTGGAACGCTTCGGCTTGGATCCACTTCGTTACTACCTCATGCGTAGCCTTCCAGTTGGTTCTGATGGGACTTTCACCCCAGAAGACTACGTGGCTCGCATCAACTATGAACTGGCCAATGACCTTGGAAACCTCCTCAACCGGACGGTAGCCATGATCAATAAATACTTTGGTGGTCAAGTTCCAGCTTATGTCGAAAATGTTACCGCATTTGATGCAGATTTGGCTAAGGTGGTTGAAGAAAACATCGCTGAATACCACAAGCAAATGAACGCGGTAGATTACCCACGCGCTTTGGAAGCCGTATGGAACATCATCTCTCGGACCAACAAGTACATCGATGAGACAGCGCCTTGGGTCCTCGCTAAAGAAGATGGTGACAAGGAACAATTGGCAGCAGTCATGGCTCACTTGGCAGCTAGCCTTCGTGTCGTGGCTCACTTGATCCAACCATTCATGATGAACACCTCAAATGCCATCATGGAACAACTTGGCTTGGGCTTGGACTTCGATCTTGAAAACTTGACCCTAGCAGGCTTCCCTGAAAATGTCACAGTGGTTGCCAAAGGAACTCCAATCTTCCCACGTCTCGACATGGAAGAAGAAATTGCCTACATCCAATCTCAAATGACTGCTGGAAAACCACAAGAAAAAGAATGGATTCCAGAAGAAGTGGAACTCAAGTCTGAAAAAGACGAGATCAAGTTTGAAGACTTTGACAAGGTTGAAATCCGTGTAGCAGAAGTCAAAGAAGTGGAACGCGTCGAAGGATCTGACAAGTTGCTTCGCTTCCGTCTAGATGCAGGAGATGGTGAAGATCGTCAAATCCTCTCTGGTATCGCGAAATTCTATCCAAATGAACAAGAATTGGTCGGCAAGAAACTTCAAATCGTGGCCAACCTCAAACCACGTAAGATGATGAAGAAATATGTCAGTCAAGGCATGATTCTTTCCGCAGAACACGGGGATCAATTAACAGTCTTAACAGTTGATCCATCTGTACCAAATGGAAGCATCATTGGCTAAACGATAGACATAGATGAAAAGCACTCCAGCGGGAGTGCTTTTCTTATGACGATACATTTCCTATTCATCAGGCCGGTATTCCAAGATATCTCCTGGCTGGCAGTCGAGTTCTTTGCAGATGGCTTCAAGGGTGGTGAAGCGGATGGCTTTGGCCTTGCCGGTTTTGAGAATGGAGAGGTTGGCAGTCGTGATGCCGATTTTGTCGGCTAGCTCATTGGATTTCATTTTTCGCTTGGCCAGCATGACATCTAGATTGACGATAATCATGGCACCCTCCTTAAATGGTTAGCTCATTTTCTTCAGCGATCTCAATTCCTCTCTCTAAAATCTTGCCAGAGACCCAGACGATTGGAACGGCAAGGAGAAGCCCTGTGTTAAAGGTAAATTGGAAAGTGAAGGGAAGGAGATAAGCATTTCCACTGGTTTCAAGTGTGCCAGACATAAAGGATAAGACCAAGAGAATCTTCCAAGCTCGGTTGCAAAGATTAATGTTGGAGTGAGAAAAGATCTTTTCTTGGTAGAGATTTTTGGAGGAAGCTGCAGAATGGTGAGGAGAAGGTAAATATAGATAGCGCTTGAGGCTGAGTGGGAAGAGCAGCTGCCAGAGAGGTTGTGGATGTTGGGGAAAGAGCTGGATGCCATTCGCATCAAAGGACAAGCGACCTGATTGAATGAGATCTTTGAAAAGACCCATGCGGGAAAGCAGATGGACGACTAATGCAGCTACAGTCATAAAGCCACAGAAGTAAATGAAAGCCGTCAAGACTTCAATGACATTTTTAAGGTTTTTGAGTTTTTCATCGCAAAGCCTCCTTGAAGTTTATTTATTTTTTTCACTTATAGTATACTCCTTATAAAAAAATAAGTCAATAAAAATATATCGAAAAACGATAAAAAAATTCTTTTTTTACGATGATTTTTAAAAATATTTTTACAAAAAGTATATATTTTTAAATAAAAAGTATATACTTTTTAAAATTTCTGTGTTATAATGAATTCATAAAAGAAAACAATTAATTCATTCAAGGAGGCAAATCTAATGAAAAAAAGGTTTGTTAGGATTAGGAGCTGCAACTCTTGCAACTCTATTATTAGTGGGATGCTCAAATGGAGAGTCTAAGGATAGCAGGGAAAAGAAAACCATTACTTTCATCAACCATCGGACAGACTGGGAAACAAATGGAAAATGGGATGAATACATTAAACAATTTAATGAAAAAAATCCTGATATCAAAATTGAGGTCCAAACGATCACAGACTATGCGGGTCAAGTTAAAACTCGTATGAATAGTGATGATTATGGGGATATCCTAATGATTCCATCTGACATTAAACCTCAAGATTATAAGAACTTCTTGAACCACTTGGTAAAAAAGATGAACTTTCTAAAAAATACCTTGGGATGAATGATCGCTCCTATGACGGTATCAGTTATGGTATTCCAAGTCAAATGAATGCGACTGGTTTGGTCGTAAACATGAAAGTCTTCAAAGATGCAGGTGTAAAAGAATTTCCAAAAACTCCTGAAGACTTTGTAAAAGCACTGAAAAAAGTTAAAGAGCATAATTCAGAAGTAACACCATTGTATACCAACTATGCAGCTGGATGGACATTAACCAACTGGGACTTTGTAAAAGCTGGTGCTGCAGGTGATGCGGACTTCACAAACAAATTGACGACGGACAAAGCTCCATTTGAAGATGGTAAAGTCATGAACACCATCTATAACACCTTGTATACTGTCAGCAAAGAAAAATTGATTGAAGCTGATCCGACAACTTCAGATTGGGAACAATCAAAAGTTGATCTTGCAAACGGTAAGATTGGGGTTATGGTTTTAGGTAGCTGGGCAATTCCACAGGTACAGCAAGCCAATCCTGATAATGCAAAAGATATCCAATATATGGCCTTCCCCTATGACGGCTCCTGATGGCAAACAATACATGACAGTTACAGGAGATTACAACTATGGTATTAATAAGCATAGTAAACACAAAGAAGCAGCTCGTAAATTCTTGGATTGGTTGGTGAATGAATCTGACTACGCTAAGGACAATGGTGGTCTCCCAACTGTGAAAGGTGCGGATTATCCAGCATCATTGAAAGCAAGTCAAAAAGCTGGTGTTCAATTGCTTGAAGAAAATCCAGCTCCAGCAGGAAAAGAATCCTTGTTTAGTGATATCAATGATGAATCACAATTAGGTATTGGTTCTACAGATAAAGAAAAACAACGTATCATCGATGCTGCTATTGGAAACTCAAAAGAAAGCTTTGATGATATTATGAAAGACTTTAACAAACGCTGGTCAGAAGCGATTGAAAAGGTTTCACAAAAATAGGATGATCACCAGCTGGCAGAGAAAGACGAAATAAGAGTTTGACCCTGTCAGCTTTTGATTTGGAGGAAGAATATGTTTAAAAGTACATCAAAAAGAGATCGAGAAAAACGGTTGATTATCTTTGCCTTTACGATTATTCCAGTCGCATTGATTTTGACGTTTTCTTACTACCCTCTCTTCAAAATGTTCCAATATAGCTTGCAAGATTGGAACGGCTATAGCACAAATGCTAAGTATGTTGGTTTTGAAAACTATAAAACGGTTTTAACCAATCCAAATTACTTTACTGTATTTAAAACCAGTTTGTATTACTTCATTGCAACCTTTTTCCAATTAGCAGTAGCTCTATTGTTCGCGACCATTCTTTCTTTCAAAGTGAAATTTGCGAATTTGTGGAAAGGAATTCTTTTCTTCCCTTATCTACTAAATGGGGTAGCTATTGGTTTCATTTTCCTTTATTTCTTTAAAAGGAAACGGAACCTTGGATACAGTGTTGAAAGCTATCGGATTGGGAGATCAAATCCATCTCTGGCTTGGTGATCGTTCGATCAACAATATTTCTCTAACCTTTACCTCTGTATGGCGCTATACTGGATTTAACTTCTTGGTCTTCTTAGGAGCGATTCAATCTATCAATCCAGAAGTTTATGAGGCGGCAGAGATTGATGGTGCAAACCGTTGGGATCAGTTCCGTTATATCATTGTCCCTAGTATCCGCAATATCATTTTTCTTAAAATATTATTTTTGGGTGTCAGCGGATCATTAAGCGTATTTGATATCCCTTATATCATGACTGGTGGATCAAATGGAACAACGACCTTTGTGATTCAAACCATTGATACGGCCTTCAAATACAATAAAGTGGGACTGGCATCTGCAATGGCAATTATTCTCCTTGTGATTGTGATTGTTGTCTCGCTCGTTCAAAAATGGCAACGAATGAAAGGAAGTAGAATGAAACAGAAAGTCTCGATAGGGAAGGTCCTTCAATATGTGATTTTGGTGGCAGGAGCCATTGTGGCCCTTCTTCCAATCCTAGTGGTCTTTATTGGATCTTTTAAAACAAACAAAGAATTCCTAAGCAGTGGAGTTTTGGATTTGCCAAAATCATTTGATTTTTCAAATTACAAAACAGCCTTTGTGAATGGCCAAATGCTCTTAGGATTTAAAAACACCTTGTTTATCTTTGTGGTGAGTATGGTTGGGAAATTGACCCTCGCTTCTATGTTTGCTTATGCGATGAGTCGATTTGAGTTCAAGTTGAAAAAACCCATTTTGATGCTCTTTGTTTTGGCTATGTTGATTCCAGGGATCACCAGCCAGGTAGCAACCTTCCAAATCATTAATGGTCTTGGACTATTTAACAAAATCTGGTCAGTTATCCTCTTGAACTTGGGAACAGATGTCATTTCTGTTTATGTATTCTTACAATACTTGGATGAGATTCCTGTTTCCTTGATGAATCGGCATTTTTTTAGATGGTGCTAGCTACTTTGGAATCTTCTGGAGAATTATTCTTCCAAACTTAAAAGCACCAATCGTAACCATGTTAATTATCAGTGGAGTCGGTGTCTACAATGACTTCTATAGCCCCTTCTTGTACATGCCAGACCGCAAATTAAAAGTTATTTCAACAGCCTTGTTTGCCTTCAAAGGGGCCTTATGGGACAAACTGGCCAGATCATCTTGGCAGGGGTTGTGATTGTCATCCTTCCAATTTTAATCGTCTTCTTATCCCTTCAGAAATATATTTACAATGGGGTTTCTGGGGCTGTTAAGTAGGAGAAACTTCATCTTAGAAAAGGAAATCAAGTATGGTGGAAAAAAGATCCAAACTAAAACAATTGATTGAAAAAATCTATTATGTTGGTAAATTATCTGTTTTGTTTTGGGTTAGTCTCTTTCGAAAGGGATTGGTCTATGCGTGGGTTGCTACCATTCAAAACTGTTTAGAATGCGCCCAAGAACGGTACATAGAAGACGAATCTATCTGGAAATGGTCAGGGAAAAAAAGAGAACAAACCCTTATTACCTATATGATTTCCTTTCTAATGACCCTGACATTTTTCGGAATTTTTGCATCGTGGATGTCCATGATGCGACAAGTAAGCGAGCTTGCGATTACGGCCTTTGTCTTCTCGAGCATCCTTTGGTGTATTCTCTTCTTATTTGCGACTGCTTTGGCCTTAGGCAAGGGAGGAAAAGAAGAGACTAACTTCTCGCTCTTTCGAAAAGATCCCTTGTTTGCTATTACCTTGTTTCTAGGCTTGTGTGCAGGCATTTGGTTTTCACTCACAAAAAATATTATTGGTTGGTTTTTATTTCCAGGTTTGTATTTTTACCTTGTCATCTTGGTGAAAAAGATGAAGGTGCAGTAAGATGATTTTTATTCAGGAAGAACAACAGGTTTTTCATCTTCAAAATAAGTATTTTAGCTATATCTTTCGTGTGATGGAAGAAACAGGGATTTTAGAACAACTCTATGTTGGAAGTCCCATTCCAGAATTGGAAGATTACGAACTCTTTATTGAGCGGGAGATTCGTCCGGGCAATAATTTAGTCGAAGGTAGTCTCTTGACCTCTCTTGAAACCATTAAGCAGGAAATGCCTGTTTTTGGAACAACTGATTTTCGCTATCCAGCGATCGATTTGGAAAGTGAAGCGGGTGACCATGTTTTCCAATTCACCTATCAAGGCTATAGCATAAGGGATGGAAAAGAAGTGTTAGAGGGGCTTCAGGAAGCTTTTGCAGATGCGCCGGATGCCCAGGTATTAACCATCCATCTCAAGGATCGTTATGAAGAACTTTATCTAGACCTTCGCTATACCGTCTTCCAAGATTTGGCTGTCTTGACGCGGCAACAACAAATCAGAAATCAGAGTGGACAAAACTTTAACCTTCATCAATTGGCCTCATTGAGCCTCGATCTTTCAAATGAAAACTATGAATGGCTTCATTTAGACGGAGCATGGGCAAAAGAAGCCCACTTGAAACGGGATAAAGATTCACACAGGCGTTCAACAGATCTCAAGTACTCGAGGAGCAAGTAGTCACATGCACAATCCGTTTTTAGCGGTCTGTGAGACGACGACAACAGAAACACGCGGTCAAGCTTTTGGTTTCTGTCTCCTGTATAGTGGGAATTTCCTTGCTCAAATCGAACGAGATAATTTTGATGTTTTACGGATTCAACTAGGGGATCAATCCTTCCAATTCAAATGGAAGTTGGAGGATGGTGAAAGCTTTGACAGCCCAAAGCAGTGATGGTCTATCGTCAAGACGGACTAAATGCAATGAGTCAGACCTTCCATCAGTTCTTCCAGAAACACCTTGTTCGTAGTAGCTGGCGAGATACAAAACGCCCAGTTTTATTGAATAATTGGGAAGCAACTTATTTTGACTTTGATGAAGAAAAGTTGCTAGAAATTGCGAGGGAAGCAAAAAATTTAGGGGTGGAACTCTTAGTACTGGATGATGGCTGGTTCGGTGACCGAAATCGAGACGAAGGTTCATTGGGGAACTGGGTGGTCAACCGTAAAAAACTTCCTGGAGGGCTCGAGAAACTTTCGAAAACCCTGCATGATGAAGGACTCTTATTTGGACTGTGGTTTGAGCCAGAAATGGTTTCAAAAGATACTCCATTGTATCAAGAACACCCGGAATGGATCATTGGGCAAGGTCAGAAAAATATTTCGCATGGACGCAATCAGTATATCCTCGACTTTGGGAATCCTCAAGTAGTGGAAGAAATCTTTGGACAAATGGATCAGATTCTTTCTCAAGTGGAAATTGATTACATAAAGTTGGATATGAATCGCTATATTTCAGAAGCCTTCTCCAATCATTTACCAGCTGATCGACAAGGTGAGGTCTGTCACCGTTATATTTTAGGGGTCTATCGCTTGTATGAAAAGCTGATTCAAAAATACCCTCACATCTTAATTGAATCCTGTGCGGGGGGAGGGGCTCGTTTCGATGGAGGTATGTTGTATTATAGTCCACAAATTTGGGCTAGTGATGATACGGATGCTATCGAACGTATTCAAATCCAATCGGGTCTGTCGATGATTTATCCAATTGCCTCTATGGGATCACATGTTTCAGCTGTACCGAATCACCAAGTGGCTCGGATTACGAGTTTGGAGATGCGTAAGAATGTAGCACTGTTTGGTAGCTTTGGCTATGAATTGGACCCAACCAAGCTGGAACCTGAAGAAAAAGAACAAATCAAACTAGATATTAAAGAATACCAATCTTATCAAAACTTAATCTATACAGGAAACTTCTACCGTTTAGAAACAGGAGATTCTAATCGTAAGGCCTGGATGGTGGTTAGTCAAGACCAAAAGAAGCCCTGGTTGCCCATTATCAAATTTTGGCAGAACCAAATCCCAATTACAAACGTTTGAAATTGCAAGGTTTGCTTGCGGATGGAAAATATCATGTCAGTGAGAGAGAGTGGATCAAGTACGGACAGGCGCTGATTTAGAAGCGATTGGACTATTGTTGAACCAAAAATTATATTGGACGTCAAAATGACTTCTGGTCGCGAGAAATGCCTGTGATTTTTCATTCACGTTTATTTTATCTAAAGATGATAGAATAAGGAAGATCTAGAATAATAAAGAGAGTTGAGTGAGACAATGGAAAAATATAAAGTCATTGCAAATGCAGTTCGAAAGAAAATTATTGAAGGGGAGTATTTGCCTGATCAAAAACTCCCTTCAGAAAAAGAAATGGGTGAGACCTTTCAAGCGAGTAAACTGACCATAAAAAAAGCAATTGATATCCTTGTCTCAGAAGGTTTAATTGTCAAACGTCGTGGATCGGGGACTTTTGTTAAATCACTCTCCATTGAAGAAATGGAACGCTTGATTGTAGATAACCAAATGCGTGGAACCTCTGCCTTTCATCCGGATAAGGAGGTTACCAGTAAAATTCTTCAATATGAAATTGTTCCGGCTACAGAAAAGGTGGCTAGTAAGTTGAATATTCCTATGGACACGCAAGTGTATGAAATTTATCGTGTCCGTTTGGTGAATAAGCAACCAACCGTTATTGAAAAAACCTTTATGCCAGTGTCTATTATTCCTGGATTGAGGAAAACAGATTTGGAAGGCTCCATTTATACGTATATCGAAGATAAATTAGGGTTGTACATTGAAAGTGGGCACCGAACGATTTCTGTACGAAAAGCAAATGACATTGAAGTAGAAGAATTGCAACTGGAGACAGGGGATCCTGTTGGAGTAGCAGAACAGATCGGCTTTTTAAGTAATGGTGCTCCGTTTGAGTATTCAATCAGTGTACACCGCTACGATCAGTTCTCTGTAGAAATGATGGTCAAGCATTAAGAGGAGTGAATCATGGGAATTTTAGCATTTGATATTGGAGGGACAGCTGTCAAATATGCTCTCTATGAGGAGCAGGGGTTAAAAGAAACTTCTTCTTTTCAAACTCCAAAAAACTGGGAAGAAATGAAAGCCAATCTCTATCGGGTCTTTGAAAGTTATGCTGGTAGGTCGATTGAAGGAGTTGCATTTTCAAGTCCCGGAACAGTGGATGCTGTTCTTGGAGAAATCCGAGGGAAAAGCGCTGTTCCTTATCTTCATAATTTTCCTATTCTCAAGGAATTAGAGGACTTGTTTTCTCTTCCCGTATCGATTGAGAATGATGCCAACTGTGCAGCCCTAGCAGAAGTAGAATTTGGCGAGGCAAAAGAGAGTACCAATGCAGCCTTCTTCATCATTGGGTCTGGGATTGGTGGGGCTATCGTGATCAATCGTGAGCTCTATAAAGGAAGCTCCCTCTTCGCAGGGGAATTTGGTTATATGCTTCAAACCGCCAAGGATTCCTTGAGCATGCTGGCTAGCCCAGTGAATGTAGCTGGAACCTATTCAAAAGCAGTAGGCCTTTCACCTTCTATATCAGGAAAAGAACTGTTTGAAAGAGCAGAAAAAGGAGAAGCAGGAGCGATCGAAGCGGTCTGCCACTTGTATGATGAGTTGGCACGTGGCATTTACAACATTTTGTTTGTTTTCAATCCAGATGTGGTGGTCATTGGAGGAGGCATCTCAGTGAGACCAGACCTTTTGGAGAAAGTGGATTCACGTGTGAAGGGGCTATTAGAAGAAAATGGCATAACCGATCTCCCTTATGAGATCAAGATCTGTCGTTTCCATAATGATGCCAATCTCTTAGGAGCTGTTGCGAATTTTAAAAAGAGGGCCTAAAATGAAGATCTTAGAAACAGATCGCCTCGTTTTTTTCGGTGATAGTATTACAGAATGGGGACGAGACCGGAGTCAAGCCTCTGATTTGGGAACAGGGTTTGTCCACTATGTGGGAGAAGCTTTGAAAAAGAAAGTTCCCAACTTGGCTATCTATAACCGGGGCATTGGTGGAGACCATCTTCAAGACTTGCTGAATCGATTGGAGGACTGTACCAGCCTCCACCCCACCAAAGTGGTTTTGCTGATTGGCATCAATGATGTTTGGCATCAGGTAGGGCGGCCAGATTTTGGAAGTCGCGAAATCAATGCAGTATTCGAGTCGAACTACCGGATTTTGTTACAAAAATTGCAGGAGGCGGGTGTCGAAGACATTCTATTGTTGGAACCGTTTGTATTACCATTTCCAGAGGATCGGCTTACTTGGAGAGTTGATTTGGATCAAAAAAGGCAGGTTGTAAAAAAGATGGCCCAGGAATTCAAGTTTGAATGGGTGGCACTGGATCATCTGCTAAATGAAGAAGCTAAATGTGTTGGAGCCCAAGCGTTGACAGGAGAAGATGGCGTGCATCCAACTCCTTTAGGAGCTCGCATCATCGCCAATCAAGTACTTTCCTATCTTGAGGTGATGGTATGATTAATCAAGAATTAGCTTATGAGCAGTGGGGTTCTTATCGGAGCCCTCATCAAAAACCAGCCGATTTTGAGGCATTTTGGCAAAAGGCTAAGCAAGAAGTTGAAAATCTTGGTTTAGCCTTTCAATTAACTCCCTACCCTTTTCCTTCGAAACTAGTGGAAGCCTTCGAATTGCGCTTCCAAGGAGTAGGAAAAGCTGAGATTTATTGTCAATATCTGCGTCCTAAAAATAGTAAGGATAAAAAACTTCCAGCCCTTCTTCAGTTTCATGGTTACCATGTGAGTAGTGGTGATTGGAGTGACAAGGTAGCATTAGCTGCTGAAGGAATCGCAGTAATTGCGTTAGATGTTAGAGGTCAAGGCGGAAAGTCACAGGACCGTTTGGTCACAACGGGTGGAACTTTAAAAGGCCATGTGATCCGTGGTGTGGAGGATGGCCCAAACAATCTGTATTACAAAAAGGTGTATCAGGATCTTTACCAGCTGACGCGCGTCTTACAGCAAATGGAAGAGATTGACCCACAGGAGATCATGACCTATGGAGTTTCACAAGGAGGGGCTCTAGCATTAGTGACCGCTGCTCTAAGCCCATCCATCAAGAAAGCCTTTGTTCAGTATCCGTTTTTAAGCGACTTTCGAAAAGCCTATCAATTGGATCAAGGACAATCGGCCTATGAGGAATTAGCTTATTGGTTTCGATTCCGGGATCCATTACACAAAAACGAGAAAAAATTTTTTGAAACATTAGACTATATTGATATAAAGAATTTTGCGTCATGGATTCGGGCTGACGTATTTTGGGGAATGGGATTGGAAGATCGCATCTGTCATCCCAAATTACAATTTGCAGTATGGAACGAGTTGCAAACGAAGAAAGAATTAAGCTGTTACCCAGAGTATGGTCACGAATACCTACCAGGATTCAGCGATGAAATGAGAAAGAGAATCATAGAATAATAAGGAGATAATGGTGATGAAACAATTTCCAGAAAATTTTTGGTGGGGGGCTGCTACATCAGGACCTCAAAGTGAAGGACGATTTGATAAAAAACATAGCAATATGTTTGACCATTGGTATGACATTGAACCCGAAGCCTTTTATAACTACGTAGGACCGGATACAGCATCCAACTTTTATAATAGCTACGAAGATGACATTGCTAAAATGAAAGAAGTTGGTTTAAACAGTTTACGAACTTCGATTCAATGGACACGACTCATTGATGATTTGGAAACCAATACGGTTGATCCTAAAGGAGTGGACTATTACAATCGCGTGATCGATACCTTCCTTGCAAAATGGAATCACCCAATCTTTTAATCTCCATCATTTTTGATTTACCAGTAGATCTCTACCATAAATATGGCGGTTGGGAATCTCGTCACGTTGTCGATCTTTTTGTTGGTTTTGCAGAACAATGCTTCAAACATTTCGGAGATCGTGTTAAAGACTGGGTTGTCCCACAATGAACCAATGGTGGTAGTGGACGGTGAATACCTTATCAATTCCACTATCCAAAAATTAGTGGACGGCAAAAAAGCTGTTCAAGTAGCCTATCACCTTAATTTGGCAACGGCTAAAACGATTGAACGCTACCGTGAAAAAGGATATGATAAAGATGGCGGTCGTATTGGAACAGTTTTAAACTTAACTCCAACTTATGCTGCTTCAGAGGAAAAAGAAGACCAAGATGCTGCTCACTTTGCTGAACTTTGGAACAATAAGATGTTTTTAGAGCCTGCTGTACACGGGCATTTCCCAGAAGAATTGGTTGCTGTTCTGAAGAAGGACGGGGTATTATGGCAAACAGAAGAAGGCGATGAAGAATTGTTCCGAAACAATACGGTCGATTTTCTGGGTGTGAATTTCTATCATCCAAATCGGGTTAAGAGACCAGATATTTCTCCTGATTCTGTTGGAGACTGGATGCCAGGCCGTTACTTTGATAACTATGATATGCCAGGCCGTCGCATGAATATCGACAAGGGCTGGGAAATCTATCCTAAAGCGATCTATGATATTGCTTTGAATGTTCGAGACAATTATAAAAATATTCCATGGTTTGTTTCTGAAAATGGGATGGGAGTCTCACGTGAAGAACGATTTATGGATGAACATGGACAAATTCAGGATGACTACCGGATTAACTTTATCCAAGAACACTTAGAATGGTTACACAAGGGGATTGAAGAAGGTTCTAATTGCTTTGGCTATCACCTTTGGACGCCAATTGATTGCTGGTCTTGGACCAATGCCTAAGAAATCGCTGTAGCTTGATTTCGAACAATATTCACACAAGTGAAGACGATCAAGAAATCAGGTTACTGGCTCAAAAGAAGTGATTGAAAAATGCGATAAATTAAAAAGAAATAAGAGAAAATAACTTATCTTGCAGATGCTGTTGAGCCTAGCAAGGGCGTTGTTTTCTCTTTTTAAAAAATGAGGAAAATCAAATGAAACAAGGGATGAAAAAAGCAATTAGTATTAAGTGCAACAGTGGGAGGAATTTTTTTATTTGCTCCAGTTGTATTGGCAGCAGAAGAGCAGAATGCTCCTACCGTTGAGGAGGTTACTGGAAGCAATCAAGTGAGTTCAGAAACGTCTACATTATCAGAAGTAGCTACTTCGCAGGGAATACCAACTGTTACAGCTTCATCATCAGAAAATACAGCGACTGGTCAAACTAGTGAAACTAGGCTACTCGCAATGACAGATGATCAAGCTAGTCAAGAAACCAAAGAATTGTATGCCTACTTAAAAGACCTAAACAAGAAGAAGGATATTTTGTTTGGACAGCAACATGCGCTAGATGAAGGAGTAACGTTGACCTCTGAAGGATCTAGAGCGGGTTCGACAGACTCGGATGTAAAAAATGCTGTAGGAGATTATCCAGCTGTTTTTGGATGGGATACCTTGAGTCTTGACGGCTATGAAAAACCAGGTGTTTCTGGTGATCCTAAACAAAGTATCGCAAATTTGACTCATTCAATGAAGACAGCTCATCAATTGGGTGGGATTATCACCATGAGTACCCATCCTCATAACTTTGTGACAGGAGGAGATTTTAACGATACTTCAGGAAATGTGGTCCAAGAGATTTTACCAGGAGGATCGAAAAACAATCAATTTAATCAATGGTTAGACCGCATTGCAGAGTTAGCTCACAATCTTAAAACAGACGAAGGTAAAACGATTCCAGTTATTTTTAGACCATTTCATGAACAGACCGGAAGTTGGTTCTGGTGGGGGGAAAGTACGACCAATCCAGAACAATATAAAGCCTTGTATCGCTATACAGTTGAATACCTACGAGATCAAAAAGGGGTTCACAACTTCTTATATGCCTACTCACCAGGAGCTGGAAATGACCGTTATTTTAAGACTTATCCAGGTGATGCCTATGTTGATGTGTTAGGAATCGATAGTTACGATGATAAAAACCAACCTGGTTCAGACAGTTATATCCAAGCTTTAAAAAAGGATACAACCATGTTGGTAAAAGAAGCGGAGGCACGAAATAAAATAGCAGCTCTGACAGAGTTTGGTTATAGCGCACAAGGATTGAAGAATACTGGTAATACCTTAGATTGGTATACTCGGATTTTCAATGCTTTACAAAAGGATCCAGCAGCTTCAAAGATTGCCTATATGATGACCTGGGCGAATTTTGGCATGGGAAATAATCTCTATACCCCTTATCGAGATGTCAATGGAAATCTTGGGGGAGACCATGAGTTATTGGCTGATTTCCAAAAATTCTATCAAGATCCTCATTCTGTCTTTTTAAAAGAAGTGGGGACGATCTATGGTACGGGTAAATCATTGCAAACAAGCCCACATATTTCTACACGCTATGTAATACAGCCAGGGAGTGATAGCCTTATCAAGGATCAAACTTTGACTATTGTTGCTAAAGCTAAGACAGAAGATACAAAGGTCACCGCTCGCTTCAATGATCAAGCTCCTGTATCCTTATCTTTAGTCAATGGTTTTTACACTGGAACTATCACACTGCCGGAAAATGTGAAGAGAGAGGTCGCCCACCTTGTATTTGATTATTACCAAGGAGATAAGATTGTTGAAAGTCAGAATTATCGCTTATATATCAAACGAGGAAGCCAACCTCAAGATCCACTAGTCGTGGATGATTTTGAAGATTATTTAGGAGAGCGGGACCTTTTGGAGCGTGCTTACTCATCTAATGGGGATCCTATCGTGATGTCTCTAGAAAAAAGGCAGGGTCAGGATGGTTATCGTCTCGTCTATGATTACCAATTGGATCGAAATGGCTATGCTGGTCGCCAGTTGTCTTTCGATAAGGATTGGTCAGTAGCCAATGCTATTCAATTTGAACTTGATGCAGATCAGCAAAGCAATCGTCATTTGACAGTCCAGATTCAAGTTGGTGGCGTAAGCTTTGAAAAAGACATTGACCTTTCCAATGGAGTTCATGGGCTTGTGACCATCCCTTTGTCAGAGTTTAAGCCAGCTCAATGGGAAAGTCATCAGTCTGCTCAAATCACCAAGGAACGTTTGAAAAAAGTAACGCAATTTGCTCTTTATTTAGGTGGAGATAAAGGAAAAGGGCAATTGAGGATGGATACAATCAAAGCAATCACGGATCCAAATCTTGCTACATTGCCTGAAAAGGAAGCAGACAAGACATATGAAGCGAAACTTTATCCATTTGACCAAGAAAGTACAGATTGGCAAGGAGAAGGACGAACAGTTTCGGATGGAGCCTTACATGCTACCTTAGCTTTAAAGAAAGACGACAAGGCAGAAATAAAGGTGAATCAAATTTCAGATCTTTCCTCCTATGATTGGTATGTTGTACGAGTCAAGGCGAGCCAACCTCTTTCTGCTAAGCTTTTTATCAAAGTTGGGGATAGCTGGCAATGGGTAGATAGTGGGTCTCAAGATCTATCGAAAGATTACAAAGAACTTCGTTTTGATCTATCTAGTATTGAACATCGGGATGCAACGCGAGAAGTCGGAATAGAGTTTTATAAATCTTCTGATGAAGCGGGAGATAGTGAGGTTACAATTGATTATATTGCTTTTGTTAAGAGTCTGGATGAATTGGTAGGCTTGAAACCAAAAGAATTGCCAGAATCACAGCCATCACCACTCCCAGAAAAAGAAGAGTATACAGAGCCTAACAGCCCTGAAGGAGATCCTATAGAGACACAAGCGAAGCCAACCGATGAGAAAGGACAATCTGATTTCAAAGGAGCGACTCAAAGCCCGATCACATCTAAGAAAGAGGAGACGGATAGTCAAAGCCAAGTCTCTAAAGGGACGGTGGCAGATGAAAAAGTACAGTTTCTAAGGTGATGGAAGTAGAAGAACCCAACTTTGATTCACAAAAACAAGGTCATTCGAAATTGTTACCAAATACAGGTTCTAATCCGTCTCTCTTGGCAATTATTACTGGAATGGTCTTCATAATGCTAGCTGGGTTCATTAAAGTGTTCTATAAAAACGATAAATTCTAGTTTCTAGCTGATATGGTGGAGAGGTAAAACCACTACATAGAGGGGAATTTTACTATACTTTCAATTTAGGGTATACTAGTGTAAAGATCTTATTCCATGGAGGTAGTAAAATGAATCTTAAGTGGAAGAAAAAATACCTGGGACCGATTTTGGGGCTGGTCGGAGCAACTGTTCTGATCGGTGGAGTCTATCTCTACTCTAGCTCCAACATCCAACCAGACCATCAAAAGGAATTTAACCAGACCAGCAAGAAGGTCACCAAGCTAAAAGAAAAAGCTATTGACTTGAGTGGTGATTATATCTCCAATGAACGGGATGAAGCCAAAATCGAGAAAAAGGGCAAGGCCTGGAAGATCGATTACCAAACAGCTGACGGCAAGGTATCCGCTGAATTTAGCACGGATTGGAAGGTCGAAGGGTCTAACAAGGTTTCGACAGGCAAGATGAAAAAGTCCGATGGCAATACCGATTTTACAGTCACTGTTCGTGTCTTCAAATACAAGACAGATAAGAAGCCTTTGATCACGGTCACCATGTCTGACAAAAATCCTGACCACGAGATGGTCTTTGCCAATCGAGAGGATTTTTTCAAATCGACAGATCCCAATGATGTCGTCCTTGATGGCAATCTCTCACCGTTTGAAGGTGCTTATTCCAATGATACCTATGAAAAAGGAAATCGCAGATTCCGGTTTTAAACTTTATGGCTATACTCCAGAAGAATATTACCAAAAACAAGACCAGCGCCTTTCCAAGCATTGTAAATGGTGAGGCTGGCTGGACTTTCTGGAGCGGAGGCACTCGGGCAAGTTACCTGCTCAATAAAGAAAAAGAGCCCAAGAAGCGAAAAGGCTATTATGAAGTTTATTTCACAGGGGCCAATGCGACTGCGATCCAAGGGCAAGAGCAAACCTTGTACTTGATCCCAGCAGGTGTGACAGGTCCTGATGGAGTAGCTTCCCAAGAACGTCGGATTCTCTTTGGGGATGCGGCCTTTCGGGATTATCATCTAGAGTGGTGGAAAGCTTACCCACAACCGAAAAAAGAGAAAGACTTGGATATTGCGGCCATTAACGGAGGCGATTTCTCAAGCTTAGCTGGAACCTGGCGCAATGGCAAGGGAGCTGAAATCGTCATCCAAGCAGACGGAAAAGTCAAGGGCCAAGGCAGCCTCAAGGCTGTTGCGGACTCGGATAAGAAGAGCAAGATCCCTTATGTTGAGATGAAGATGGGTGAGACTGGTGCTGCGATTGGACTTTTGAAAATCGGGTTCCAAAATCCAGATGGAGACCAGTCTGATACCAGCAAGCCACGTCTAGTGGTCACTCAATCTGCAGGCAACTATCCGGCTGATCAATATTTCTACCGTCAATAAAAAGTTTGAGACAGCTTTGTCTCAAACTTTTTTACTGTCTAAAAGGCAGCTATCTATTTGCAGAATGCTAGTTCCTAGCATTAAAAGGAAAAAAATGTAAAAAAGGCTTGACAAAGCAAATGATTAGCAGTATTATTAACTAGTTAATTAACTGATTAATAAACTAGTTAACGAAAATGAAAAAGAGGTGAAGGATGAATAGGAGAAGAATGAAGGTTCTGGGACTCTTGTTTCTCGGTTTCTTTCTGCTGACAGCTTGTGGAAGTCAAGGAAATGCGGGCAAGCCCCCTTCTAAAAAAGGTCTTAAAATTGTCACGAGTTTTTATCCTATCTATGCCCTGGTCAAGGAAATTTCTGGTGATCAAAATGACATCTGGATGGTTCAGTCCGGTGCAGGGATCCATGATTATGAACCCTCAACCAAGGAAGTGGCCCAGATCTATGATGCGGATGTATTTGTCTATCATTCTCAGACCCTGGAATCTTGGGCCGGTCGCTTAGATCCCAATCTTCAAGGTTCCAAGTTGCGAGTGATCGAAGGCAGCCAAGGAATGACCCTTGATAAGGTGGCTGGATTAGAGGATGTTGAGGCTGGTCAGGGAAAAGAAGCCAAGCACTTGTATGATCCGCATACTTGGTTGGATCCTGTAAAAATCGCAGAGGAAGGAAAGATCATCGCCCAGCGTTTGGGAGAGATCGATCCAAAAAACAAGGAGCTCTATCAGGCCAATGCCCAAAAGCTTGAAAAGCGCTGTGAGGACCTAGTAGCCCGCTACCAGCCTCTCTTTGATAAGGCCAAGCAAAAGACTTTTGTAACCCAACACACAGCCTTTTCTTATCTGGCCAAACGCTTTGGTCTCAAGCAATTAGGGATTGCAGGGATTTCTCCAGAGCAAGAACCGACTGCCCGACAATTGGCGGAGATCCAGCAGTTTGTCAAAGATTATCAGGTGAAAACGATTTTTGTAGAGAAGCACACGTCGTCAAAAGTGGCAGATAGTATTGCCAAGGCAACAGGGGCGCGTGTCAAGGTCTTGGATCCACTGGAAGCCGATCCACAAAACGATAAGGATTTATTAAAAAATTTAGAAGAAAATATGGCGACTTTAGCCAAGGAATTAGAGGAGTAAATCAAGAATGAAGAAAAAGGGAACGATTGGAATTGTAGCAACTTTGGGGCTAGGGCTCTGTGCCTATGCGCTCAGTCAGCAACCACAAGCTAAGGAAGAGAAAAAGAATCAGATTCAGTATCTACAGGCAGAAAAGAAAGCGTCATCGACTGCATCTAGCAAAAAGGAAGACAGCATCGAAGCGGTCAATGCCAAGGAAAAGACCCAGGCAGAGCAGATTGTCATCAAGATTACAGATGAAGGCTTTGTCACTTCTCATGGGGATCATTTTCATTATTACAGCGGTAAGGTCCCATTTGATGCTATCTTTAGTGAAGAGTTGATTTTGCGGGATCCGACTTATCAGCTGCAAGAAGCAGATATCGTGAGCAAGGTCAAAGATGGCTATATTATCAAACGCGCTGGGAAATACTATCTCTACTTAAAGGATGCCCAACATACAGTCAATGTGCGCTCAATCGAAGAGATCGCTCAACAACAAAAAGGAGGCGCTAAAGAAGAAGGGGAAACGGGATCGGTACAGGCGAGCTCCTCGCACAAGGCAGGCAAAACCCGTGACTTCCGTCAACCTAGTCAAGCGCTAAAAGAGGGGAAGACCCTTGAAACGCTGACGGCTAAGAACCATACAGGTGGTGGCTATCGTACGGACGATGGTTATGTCTTTAGCCCTGGAGATGTCATTTCAGATACAGGGGACGGCTTTATTGTGCCCCATGGTGGCCATTTCCATTATATTCCAAAGAGTGCCTTATCTGCTGGAGAGTTAGCAGCAGCCCTCTCCGTCTTAGGTGGTCAAGCCGGCCATCAGGCTGGGAACTCACGCCTAGCTGGAGCAAGTACAGAACAAGGACAAGGAACTTCATATCAAGCCTCTCCAAGCCTTGGGAAGCAAGCGAGCAACCAGCCATCAGTCAGTCCAAGCAATACACAGACAACCCCAACGACTTCTAAACCGGCTGACTCTAAACCGAGTCCAAGCCTGAGCAATCTGATTGAAGAATTGCAGAAAGCCCCGTTGTCTTCTCGTCATGTGGAGTCTGATGGTTCTGTCTTTGATCCAAGTAAGATTACCAAGTGGACCGATCAAGGGATTGTCTACCCTCATGGGGATCATTTCCACTTTATCCCATACAGCTCCCTATCTCCTTTAGAGCGTGAGCTGGCGCGGCAATTCCAACTGCTTCGTGCTCAAGGAACTGATAGTTCAACAGAAGAAAGTCCAAGCTTGCCTTCAAATCCAAGCACAAGACCAGTTGAACATGAGCATGATCATGAGCATGGCGACAGTCACGAGCACGAAGAGGAGCACGATCATGGTTTCCACGCAGACAAGGTCATCAGCAAGGACGAGGAAGGATATATGGTCGCTCATGGCAACCATGCCCATTATTTCTATAAAAAGGACCTCTCTCCTCAAGAGATTGCAGCAGCAGAGGCAACTCTAGCTGGTAAGAAAGAAGAGGACAAGGGACAGCCACTGACAGATGACGTTGCCAGCTATTCTCGTGATGCCTCAGATGAGGAAAAGATCCAGTACATCAGTAAGACCTATGGTGTCCCTCGTGAGGCCATTAAGATTTCCAATGGTTTCTTTGTCTTTAACAATCCAGACCAAGAATACGATCCGACCCACATCCATCCTTATGCCGTTCGGAAGGAACATGTCCGCATCCCACTTGAAACTGGCAATCCTGAACTAGACTTTATCAATGAACTCTATGCAACAGCGCTTCGTTCAGGGATTTCTCCTTATAGCCTCCAGATTGAAATGGTCAGTTTGTCATCCCGCATGGCGATCACAACCACTATATCAAGGTACGCTCAGCAGGACTAGCAGACTACTTAGCCCACCGTCTTCCAACCATCCAATCGCCATATAAAAAAGGAGACTTGGACAAGAAAGTCGTAGAGGATAGGGTCAACCAGCTCTTAGCAGAAAGCCGCAGTCTCTATGCTTCTGATCCATTGCAACAAAGACGGATTGAGCTGATCTTGGGCCACTTCTTGGAAAATGTCAAGAGTTTCCCAAGTAATTCAACAGAGGGCTATCTAGCTAGTCTCAAACAGGTTGATGCGCAGTACATTCATGCGACCCAAGCGGTCAAACCAAAAGAAGAGACAGCCCTAGATCGTCGTTACCAAGAGTTGCTGGAACAAGTGCGTTTGCTAGACACAGAAGCCTTCCAATTGAAGAAGGAAGAGTTGGTCTCTCAACTGCAGGAAGTCTATGCTGCCAAAGGACAGCAAGCGTTTAGAGCAGGAAGGGAAGCTATTGGAAGCTGTTCAGGAGATGCAAGATCGGACGGGTGTGACATCGGTCGACTATCTCAAGTACTTCTATCAAAGCTTGAGCGATGCGCGCTTGACACCAGAACTGCGCACCAAGGCGGCAGATCTAGCTTTGAAACTCTATCGAGCCCAAGCCTTCGAAGAAGCCTGGGATGCTAAGGCACACTTTATGGAACTCTACCAAACCAAGCAGGCAATTGACCAGCTCTTCTCTCAAGAAAAAGGCCAAACCTATCCTATTGAAAAAACAGTTTTGGATCAAAAAGGAAGTCAGGCCCCATCTTATAATTTAGCGGTCTATGATTTCCTCAAGGGCTTATATGGAGAGTTGGACAAAGCGACAGAATCCCGTCAACGAACCAGCATCCTGACAGCCCTCTCAGAGCAAATCCAGTCGCTCTTGCCACAAGTCGAAGACCAGGCCAAACGAACTGCCTTTGAAGCAAGTTTGGCTCAGCTTGGAAATGAGACGGATCCAGACAAGGCTATTGCAAGTGGACAAGCTCTGTTACGCGAAATCAGTGACACCATTGAAAAGCAAAAACAAAAGCAAACAGAAGAGCCTCAGATTGGGGATGTCGCTCTTTATCAACAGCTCTATAATCAATTGATGGCCCTGCACCAACAATTGCAGGACAAGGGAGCTAGTGATGCGGTATTTGATCGCTTAGAAGCTCTCTTTGACCAATTGGCTAATCCAAAGAGTGATAAAGCAGCCTTACTACAGGCCATCCAAGCCTTCCAGGCAGAATTAGCTGCAGCACCATCTGCAAGCGAAGCGAGCAAACCAGCTTCCACAGCTGAAACGCCTGTCGCTACAGAAACTCCGGTGGAAAAAGAAGCAGCAGCTTCAGAAGGAAGCAAGCCTGCCACAACTGAGACAGAAACAGAGCCTGCAAGCGCAGCTGTCACAGAAGCAAGCACGTCAGATGCTCCATCTCCTCAGAACTAATAGAAAATAGAAAAGAGAGTGGGACAGAAATCGGTAATTCGTTAGAATTCGATTTCGTCGTCCCACCTCCGCACAGTTGAGTAGGGCTGTAAAAGCTGATGAAATCAGCGTAGTAGAGCCCACTCAACCACTGCGTCTTGCTCGACAATCCAAAAATAATTGAGAGGCTAGGACTTTTGTCCCAGCCTCTTTTTGCGTTTTAGTGAATAGAAGAGGTGGTCTCTTTTTTCAGTTGTTGAGCCTCACTCCTTGTGCTCTAGGAGCAGTGGAGAGGTAGACTTGACTACTTTTTTTCGTTTGAAAAATGTAGCTATTTGAACCAGGATACGAGGAACTGTTTGCCATTTTTTCCATGCTTGGACCCGGGTGTCGATGAGTTGTTTAGCGAGACGTTCCAGCATTTCCCTTTCTGTAGGATCTAGGTCTTGAGCATTTTGAAAGATTTCTTTGATCTTGGAGAAATTTTTCAAGTCCATCAAGTCATTGATGGAAGTGATGCCGGCATCTAAGAAGAGGCCGAAGAAGGTGTCGAAAAATTTCTTGAGTTGGCTATCAGGAACTTCTCTTACCCATTGCTTTAGAGTCTCGTCGGTTTGCTGGCTATCGGGACTGGTTTGATCCAGGGTCACAAATGTATCCTTCTCAACCATCCATGTAAAGGCATCATGCTGGGCGAAGCCACCAAAGGCGCGACTTTTGACAATTGTAGCAGGCTCAGGAACTTCTAGCATCATGCCGACGATGGATCCTTGTGGGACAAAACGGTGAATGAGGTGCGCGACTCGTTGATAGCCCTCTGTTTCGATAATGGCCTTGTTGAGTCCAGGCGCGTCGTAACAGTAGATGGCGTCGACCCGTTCAAATAGAGAATCAGGTAGATACGAGCAGGCATAGGTTGCAAGATTTCCCCCTTTGGAGTGACCGGCTACTAAGAAACGTCCTTTCGGAAATTCCTTCATGACGTTTTGCAGGTAGCTGGCAGCGCGCTTCTGGGCTGGGACATGGTCCATATAGGTCATGTGGAAGTCTTCCTTCCAGCCGATCAAGGTGTCATCCGTCCCTCTGAAAACGACCAAATACACATCCAGACTAAGCCGATAGGTCATGGCTGCAAACTGTTTTTGGACATCGGGATCGTACTCATCGACATAGTTAAGGAGTTTGATGTTCTAAAGCGCTTTGAAGTAGCCAAGCTCATCGACTAATTGCAGGTGCTGATTTACTCACGATAAAATCGGTAGTCCGATCGATCAGTTCCATCGCATCAGACAGGCGCACTGGGAATTCCCTGTTGTATCTCCTTGAGGCACAATGTGTCCAAAGGGCAGATAGGTTAGCTCTGTCAATGCGAGAACATCCAGTTCTTTGAAGGGGCGGTCATAAATGGAATCGTAGGTCACTTCTTTTAGGTAATCAAAAATAGTCGACATCTGTGCCTCCCTGTGTCTTATTTCTTTCAGTATAGCACAAAAATGGACTAGAAAAAGCGCCTCCTATCAAGAAAGTAGAGGCCAGCTCTTCTTTTCCCTCTGAAACAGCCTTTTTCTCTGCTGTTTAATCTGTTATAATAGGAAGAAGAAAAAAAAAGAAGGAAAGAAAGCCATGCATAAAAATTCTCTTAGTGGAAGACGATGAAATTATCCGCCAACAGGTCAAACAATTATTGGAACAATGGGGCTATGAAGTGGTCGCAGTAGAGGACTTTTATGGATGTCCTCAGGGATCTTTGTCGAAAGTGACCCCCACTTGATCCTCATGGATATTGGCCTGCCTCTCTACAATGGTTACCACTGGTGCCAGGAGATTCGCAAGGTTTCAAAGGTTCCGATCATGTTTCTTTCTTCACGGGATCAAGCCATGGATATTGTCATGGCCATCAATATGGGTGGAGACGACTTTGTTACCAAGCCTTTTGACCAAAATGTCCTCCTTGCCAAGGTTCAAGGACTCTTGCGCCGCTCTTACGAATTTGGGACAGATCAAAATCTGCTGGAGCACCGGGGAGCCATCCTCAATCTCAAGTCTACGGACTTGGTGTATGAAGGGGAAGTCATCAAGCTGACCAAGAATGAATTTCAGATCCTGCGTGTCCTGTTTGAGCATGCAGGCAGTATCGTGGCGCGTGATGACATGATGAAGGAGCTCTGGAATAGCGACTTCTTTATTGATGACAATACCTTGTCTGTCAATGTGGCCCGCCTTCGTAAGAAACTAGAAGAAGCTGGCTTGTCAAATTTCATCGAAACCAAGAAAGGCATCGGTTACGGGTTGACCCATGAATAAATTTGGAACGATCTTCTGGCAGTATGTGGTATCCCGCAGGCGCCTGCTCTATCTATTGGTCATCTTTTTGATCGTCGATTTGGTCTTTGCCTATCTCTTTCCAGAGACAGGGACGGTTTTCCTCTATGCGACCCTGGTGCTAGGCTTTTTTACTCTTTGTATCTTGATCTGGGATTTCGCCATGACCTTTCGGGACTACCGCAAAGCCGCACTATATGAGGAAGTTGAGGTTGCCTCACCACTGGAACACCTCCTTTATGAAAAATACAGGGAAGAACAGCAGGCGCGCCTGGAAGAAGGAAAGACAGCCCAGGCCAAGTTCAATGACCTGATGGATTACTATACCCTCTGGGTTCACCAGATTAAGACGCCCATTGCGGCCAGCCAGCTCTTGGTGCAAGATGTCGAGACACCCATTGTCAAGCAGCAGATGGAGCAGGAGCTTTTTAAGATTGACTCCTATGCCAATCTGGTTTTGCAGTACCTGCGACTAGAGAGTTTTCATGATGATCTGGTCTTGAGGCGCGTGTCGGTAGAAGATTTGGTCAAAGAAGTAGTCCGCAAGTATGCCCTCTTTTTTATCCAAAAGAACTTGACCGTGGATCTGCATGATTTGGATGTCGCCGTCATTACCGATCGCAAGTGGCTTTTGGTCATCATCGAGCAACTCTTGTCCAATAGCCTCAAGTATACCAGTACAGGTGGAATTGAGATCTATTTCAAAGACCAGACTCTCTATATAAAAGACAGCGGGATTGGAATCAAAAATAGCGATGTCCTCCGCGTATTTGAGCGGGGCTTCTCCGGTTACAATGGCCACATGACCCAGCAATCCTCAGGGCTGGGGCTCTATCTGTCTAAGAAAATTGCAGAGCAATTGGGCCACAAGATTAGCCTCCACTCAGAGGTTGGCCAAGGCACAACCGTCGCTATTCACTTTGAAGAAAAGAAGTTGGTGATGGATTAGTTTTTCTCCATCTTACAAAAAAATGTAAGAAATAAACGGTAAAAATGAAAGGTTAGGTTATGGTAGCTGCCTTTTTATTTTTTTATACAATAGTCTCATCAAATGAAGGAGGTCAAGAAAAATGAAACTCTTGAAATGGATGAAACAACCCAAAAAGATTAAGAAACCAAATGAGCAAACCGATCTGGAAAAGACGGAATTTGGTCTCCAAGTCCTGCAACAAACCCAAGAATTTTTCTTGATCTACTAGTAAAAGGAGAAAAGTATGTCATTACTAGACGTTCAACATATCAAAAAAATCTACAAAACCCGCTTTCAAGGAACGCAGGTTGAAGCCTTAAAGGATATTCACTTCACTGTGGAAAAGGGTGAATACGTCGCCATCATGGGGGAATCAGGGTCCGGGAAATCGACCCTCCTCAATATCCTAGCCATGCTGGACCAGCCGACCGAAGGGCGGGTCTACCTCAACGGTACCGATACTTCAACTATCAAGAACAAGGATGCCTCGAGCTTCCGTCGGGAAAAACTTGGCTTTGTCTTTCAAGACTTCAACCTGCTGGATACCTTGTCCGTCAAGGACAATATCCTTCTCCCTCTCGTCCTCTCACGCAGACCCGTCAAGGAAATGATGAGTAAGGTCGAGAGCGTCAGTCGGGAATTGGGCATTCACCAACTCCTTGAGAAATACCCTTACGAAATTTCTGGTGGGCAAAAACAACGGGTGGCTGTAGCACGGGCCATCATCACCTCACCTGAAATTCTCCTTGCTGATGAGCCAACAGGGGCGCTGGATTCCAAGTCCTCGGCTGCTCTTCTAGATGTCTTTGAAGATATCAACACCATGGGCCAAACCATTCTCATGGTGACCCACTCAACCGCAGCCGCAGCGAGGGCCAAGCGCGTGCTCTTTATCAAGGACGGGATTCTTTACAACCAGATCTTCCGCGGCGAAAAAACGGAGCGTCAGATGTTCCAAGAAATCTCGGATACCCTGACGGTCATGGCAAGTGAGGTGGAGTAGATGTTTCGATTAACCACTAAACTAGCTTGCTCTAATCTCATCAAGAACCGCAAGCTCTATTATCCCTTTGCGATTGCGGTCATTCTCGCAGTGACCATTGCTTACCTCTTTGACTCCCTGACCTTTAATCCTCACATTCATGAGCTTCGTGGGGGAGATCCCATGATCTTTACCCTGGTCTTGGGACTGTTCGTAGTTAATGCTGCGGGGGCTATCATCGTGCTCTATGCCAATAGCTTCGTCATGAAAAAAACCGATCCAAGGAGCTGGGAATCTACAGCATGCTCGGTCTTGAGAAGCGCCATCTTATCAGCATGATTTTCAAGGAACTCTTGCTTTTTGGCTTTCTAACCATCTCAGCCGGAGTCTTGATTGGAGCCCTCTTTGACAAGCTGATCTTTGCCTTTCTCTTGAAACTCATGAAGATGAAGGTCCAGCTAGTATCTACCTTCCAACCTGGGATTGTCATCTTGGTCTTTGTCACCTTTGGTCTCATCTTTGGCCTTTTGGTTCTTCTCAATGCTTGGCGGATTCTCCGTTTGAATGCCTTGCAGTTGACGCGTGAGAAAGCCAGTGGTGAAAAGAAAGCCCGCTTCTTATGGCCTCAAACCATCCTGGGCTTAGTCTCTCTTGGTTTTGGCTACTACCTAGCTCAGTCTGTTAAAGACCCCATTTCAGCGGTTTTGATTTTCTTTCTAGCGGTTATCTTGGTCATGATCGGAACCTACCTGCTCTTTAATGCGGGGATCACCGTCTTCTTGCACCTGCTTAAGAAAAAGAAGAGCTACTATTACCAGCCCAATAATATGATATCGGTCTCTAACCTCATCTATCGTATGAAGAAAAATGCAGTGGGCCTTGCGACCATTGCCATCCTCTCGACCATGGTCTTGGTGACCATCTCTGCGGCCACTAATATCTATGTCGGTAGCGAAATGGTCAAGAAAATCATGGCGCCTCATGATTTCTCTGTCCAAGGAAAAGGGGTCGATCTGGAGCAGATCAATCAGAAATTTGATGAATTTGCCTCTGAGCACCATCTCAAGATCAAGAATCGGGACCTGATGACCTATGCCAACTTTGGGGTTAAATCACAAAAGGGCACAGACTTCACCGTCTATCCAGCTGATGAACGTAGCGTCACTCCTAAAACCGTCTTTATGGTCTTTGATGCAGCTAGTTATGAACACATGACAGGCGAACACGTCGATCTGACAGGCAACCAAGTCATCCTCTTTGCCCATAACGAGGCTCTTAAGGGGCAAAAGCAGTTCACTATCAACGGGCAAGACTTCCAAGTCAAGGAAGAAGTGAGCAAGGATTTTATCACCGATCATGTGCCAAATCAGTTTAACATGCTGACGGAGGATTTCAATTACCTGAGTCGTGCCAGACCTTTCAGCCTTTGTCGCTCAGTTTCCGGATCTTGCCATCAATACCAATATTTACGGTGGCTTCAATGTCAATGTTGACGAAGACCAGCAACTCAAGCTGGCAGCCAGCTATGACAAGATGATTGATGAATTGAGCAGCCAACAGGCTCAAGGAACATATGTCTATGGGGGGAACCGTGCCAATGATGTGGCAGAGTTGAATAGCCTCTTTGGTGGCATCTTCTTTATCGGTATTTTCTTGTCATTGATCTTTATGGTCGGAACAGTCATCGTTATCTACTACAAGCAAATTTCAGAAGGTTATGAAGACCGTGACCGCTTCGTCATCCTCCAACAGGTGGGGCTCGATGAAAACGAGGTCAAACGGACCATCAACCGTCAAGTGCGGACCGTCTTCTTCCTTCCCCTCATCTTTGCCTTTGTCCACCTGGCCTTTGCCTACCATATGATCCGCCTGATCCTCAAAGTCCTTGGCGTGATTAATAGTGGCCAAGTCCTCGTCGTCACCCTCAGCGTCTGTGCTGTCTTTCTCATCACCTACCTGATCGTCTTTTGGATCACCTCTCGGAGTTATCGTAAGATTGTGCAGATTTAGGAAAAGAAACTCAAATTAAATTAGAAACTTTCCTTAGGTGAGTACGGACGTCAGCGAACTTCGAAGAAGTTCCATGACTAATTATTGAGCCTAAGGTCTCAATAATTCCGAGTGCCTGAAACATAATTATTTCAGGCACTTTTCTCACAGCGGAAAGTTTCAATATACTCTAATAATAATCAGATATTATTTGGATATTTTTGCACAATAATCCAGCATAGGTTATTCAAAGAAAAGAATTGTCAATTTTTTTAGCTTGCTCATAGCGGGCTTTTTTGTACGAAAACCGACTGCGATTGTTTTTGTTTTTCAAAGGGATACACAAAAAAGACTGAACCCGTAGAGTTCAGTCTTTGTTCACTTTCTATTAAAGTGATGTAAGGAAAGTCAATCCCCCTAGGATGACACCTGCCGAATTCGGAATGATCAAAATCCAGTCTTTTTTAGGTTCCTTTGTCCAACCATAAATGACCCAGATCAAGCAAGAAATAGCAGCTGACAAGGGTTGGAAAGGTTGGGCCTTATTTCCCTGTAAATTAGCAATAATTTGTGGGATGTAGGCAATGAAAACGATAATCCCAATAAAGGCACCGATCGAGCCAACGATTTGGTTGATTTTTTGTTTATTCATAAAATTTTACCTCTGTGTATTAAAAATAGCATAAAGTAGGAAGAAAATGCAATTAATTTGCATGCTATGCAAGATGAAAAATGATTACATTCGCACAAAAATTAGACAATGTGTCAAAAAAATGGCAACTAGAGAGAAGACTCTCTCGAAAAGAAATCCATCTTCCTGCAAAATCACAAGATTGTGACACTTTACAGTTCGGTAACATTTGAAAAAAAGACTTGAATTTGTAAAGGACAAAAGGTAGAATAGTGCATACTTTAAAAAAAGAAAAGGAAATGGTAGTTTCAAAATGAATGAAAAACAAATGAAAATTCTTGGTTGGGTTGCGACCTTTATGTCTGTTATGATGTATGTGTCTTACTTCCCACAAATCATGGATAACCTCGCAGGTCACAAAGGGAACTTTGTTCAACCCCTTGTCGCAGCCATCAACTGTAGCCTTTGGGTTTACTACGGACTCTTCAAAAAAGAACGCGATATTCCACTTGCTGCAGCTAATGCACCAGGGATCATCTTTGGTTTGATCACAGCCATCACAGCCTTGTAATCAATGAAAGAGAGAGTGGGACAGAAATTGGTAATTCGTTATAATTCGATTTCATCGTCCCACCTCTGCACAGTTGAGTAGGGCTGTAAAAGCTGATGAAATCAGCGTAGTAGATCCCACTCAACCACTGCGTCTTGCTCGACAATCTAAAAGACAATTGAGAGGCTAGGACTTTTTGTCCCAGCCTCTTTTTTTGATGGAAACTGACTCATTTCCATGGTATAATGGGAGGACTATTCATAGAGAAGATCAAAAGGAGACACGAGTGGATCAAAAACATCACTGCCAAGTCCTATGGGCGAAAAAAATAAATACCTGGTGCTGAGTCATTCGAGCAACATTTACAAGGAGATCCGGGAATACCTCAAGCAAGACCAGGTGGAGGTCAGCCACGTCGAGGACCTGATCCAGCAAGCACTGGCCTTGCCAGAAAAATCGTGGTCAGGTCTCCAATGCCTTTCCAGCATATCTGGGGCTATTTCAAAAAGCAGGCGACTCCTGAGGAAAAAGGCGGACTTTCATGTTGCTACTTGAAAAAGTACCAGCATGGGCCAAGCTAGTCAAGAGGATCTCATCAAGGGGATCCAGACGCTCCCTAGAGCGCTACCCCTAATCGCTACTTGCAAGACTCGACGCTACTAGGAGGTCAATAGATGAGACTGTGGCACCAAGACTTGATTAGCAAACTCCCTCGTCCCCAGCTCCTCGGCCAACACCGGGAATGCTGCGCCCTTCGAGGCAATGGCTGGGGCAAGAAGCACGCGACAGTCAACTATGTCTTTGACTACTCGCCTTATCGCCTCTATGCCTATCACCGCCTGATCATGGAGGAGATGACCGCTCGTGGCTATAAGGTTAGCCCAGAGTGGTGGGAGCCAACCTACCGAGGCAAGACCTGCCCAGCCTATCACAGAGCTGGAAAGAGGAAGCCTTGAGCACCCCTATCTATCCCTGAGCATCAGGACACTTACCTCCAAGAATGCTTGGATAATCTAGCAGAAAAAGGGATTCAATTAGACTAAGAAAAAACGAACCAAACCAGGTTCGTTTTTTTGCGCCAAATCCCAACAAAATGCTTTGAAAGCGTTAATTTCTTTCCCAAACATGCTATAATAATAGGAGATTAGGTACAGGAAAAGGATAGACGGATGAAGGCAGTAGCAACTCCAGAACTTGAGATTGAAAGACAGTTGATCCAACAATTGACATCAGGAGAGAGTCAGTGGACCTACCGCGAGGATCTCAAGAATGAAGACCAGTTATGGGACAATTTCTTTGATAAGCTAGCGCAAAACAATGTCGCCGTGCTGGCGGACCATCCCTTGACTGACCAGGAAAAGCGCCAGATCAAGAACCAGCTCAACTTTGTCAGCTATTTTGAAGCAGCCAAGTGGCTTGCGGGTGAAAATGGGATCGCCAAGGTAGAAGTCCAACGTGAGGATGCCAGTCTAGGGACGATCCGCTTGGCAGTCATCTGGCGGGACAATATCGCGGCTGGTAAGTCGAGCTACGAAGTGGTCAACCAAGTCGAACGCGACAAGGCCTATCCGCTAGACCAGGATCGACGGCTCGATACGACCCTTTTGATCAATGGCCTGCCCCTCATCCATATCGAACTCAAGAGCCCACGAGTAGCCTTTCTAGATGCCTTTCACCAGATCAAAAAGTACGACCGTGAAGGCAAGTTCCGGGGCATTTACTCGAGCTTGCAGATGTTTGTCGTGACCAATAAGGTCGATACACGCTATATCGCGGCAGCGCGTGAAAGCAAGCTAAACAAGCAGTTTCTGACCAAGTGGGTGGATAAGGATAACCAGCCCATGATCGATCTCAACAGCTTTGCTCATGAGGTCCTCTCTATCCCTCGGGCCCACCAGATGGTCATGCAGTACTCGGTCATCGACGATAGCAAGAAGGCCCTCATCCTCCTGCGTCCCTACCAGATCCATGCCATCGAGGCTGTACAGGAAGCCTCTCGTCGCCAAGAGTCGGGCTATATCTGGCATACGACTGGATCAGGCAAGACCCTGACCTCTTACAAGGTGGCGCGCAATCTCTTGCAGATCCCAGCGATCCAAAAGACCATCTTTGTCGTCGACCGCAGAGACTTGGACCAGCAGACGACCTCGTCCTTCCTCTCTTATGCGGCCAATGATGTCATCGACATCGACGAGACGGACAATACCCATGAACTGGTCAAGCGCCTAGGGGGCAATGACAAGCGCGTGGTGGTCACGACCATTCAGAAAATCACGACCATGATGCGCAAGTTTGAAGAAGGGAAGTACCAGCGGGATGCTGGGAAGATCAAGGATCTGCGCGTGGCCTTTGTCGTGGATGAGTGCCACCGGGCGGTCACGCCACAGACGCAAAAAGACATCAAGGCCTACTTCAAGAACTCTCTCTGGTATGGTTTTACAGGGACTCCGATCTTTAAGGAAAACAAACGCAAGCAAGTGGGAGACCTGGCTCAGACCACCCACCAACAGTATGGCGATCGCCTGCATGAATACACGGTCAAGGAAGCCATCCATGATGGAGCGGTTCTGGGCTTTAAGGTCGACTATCGCAATACCATCATTTCAGATCTCCTAGAAGAAGAGATCCCTGACCAGGCCTATGAGGACAAGGAGCATATGCTAGAGGTCCTGGATGCCATCCTCAATAAAAGCCAGCAACAGCTCAATATCCCTAAAGGGGTCGGAAAGAGCTATGAAGCTATCTTGACGGTTAAATCCATCCCACGAGCACAGGCCTATTATAATCTGCTCAAGAGTATTCTCGCTGGCAAGGAGCGAGTCAAGGTTTCCGAACGGGTCAAACGCCATTTGCCTGATTTTCCAAAGTTTACCATCACCTACTCGGTGTCTGAAAATGAGGAAGAATCCATCGGCTACCAAGACCACATGAAGCAGGTCATGGAGGACTACAACCAAGAGTTTGGGACGCATTTTAGTCTAGCGGATCTGCGGGGCTTTAACACCGATGTTAACAATCGCCTAGCTAGAAAACAGGACAAGTACCTCTACCGCAATGAGCAGTTGGATTTGGTTATCGTGGTTGACCGTCTCTTGACCGGCTTTGATGCTCCTTGTCTTTCTACGCTCTTTATCGATCGCAAGCCTATGCGCCCACAGGACTTGATCCAGGCTTTCAGCCGGACCAATCGGATCTTTGATGACAAGAAGCACTTCGGCCATATCATCACCTTCCAGCGCCCTCAAGCCTTCAAGGAAGCTGTCGACAATGCCCTCAAGCTCTACTCCAATGGGGGAGAAAATGAGGTCCTGGCACCAAGCTGGGAAGAAGAGAAGCGTAACTTCTTAAAAGCCTGGGCAGAGTTTAAAGGCCAAGTCACAGACTTCGAAGAAGAAGGAGTCGACCTCGAGCAGGCTCCAACGGCTCAGCTCCGCAAGGTCGCTAAAGCCTATCAGGTCTTTGACAAGTACCAAGCCTCGATCCGCGTCTACTCAGAGTATGATAAAGAGGAGATCTATCAAGAAACGGGCCTCAGCGACAGCCAGCTCGAAGCCTATCTAGGCCTCTATCAAAATATCCTTGCGGAGATCAAGAGCAGGGATCCAGAAGTGGACAGCGAAGATGAGCTGGACATCCACTATGAGCTAGAGTCTGTTCAAGTCGATGAGATCAACTATGCCTATATCCTGATGCTGATCCAGAGTATGATCCAGCAGGAGGAAAATGAGGAGCAAGCCCTCAGTGACAAGGATATCGCAACCGTGGATAGCTATATCGAGAGCCTGAACCGGACCAATCCAAGCCTAGCCGAGATTATCCAAAACCTCTGGATCCAAGTCCAAGAAGAGCCCGAACGCTACCGAGGACAGTCCATCACCGGAGTCCTGGACCAGATGATCGAATCCATCATCGATAGCCATATCGTAAGCTTTGCTAAACGCTGGTATATCGGAGCCGACGAACTTCGCTACTATATCCAACACTACCGCAAAGGGGCCAAAAAACAAGCCGGTGAAAGCCAGCTGACCAATAGTCAACGCTACAAAGACTACAAAGCAGAAGTAGCAGATGCTCTCAACCCACTCAGCTACAAAAAACAGATCAAAGAAGCCTATACCCAACTGATCGAAGAGGTGCTTGAACCATTGAGAGTTGGGAGGTAGGAAATAGAAAAAAGGAGTATTGTAAAGATGAATAAAATAACGATATATTTTTCAGTTAATAAATAATAAGGTAATTGCGTTACATACAGAACAAATTAATGATTTATATAATGAGAACCTTAAATCTGAGAGTTTTGATGGAATTATTCAAGAATTTGAAAATCATGGATACGCATTAACTGATGAACAAAAAGAAGAATTATATGAAATTTTTAACGATGATATTTCTTCTGCTAATGAAAGTGATGTATCTCAAGAAGATGGTTTTTATTATAAAACATTGGGTAAGTAATAGATCTTACGGTGAACTAATTGATATGTATGATTTAGGGAGAAATTAAAAACCAGAGATGCAGCGAGAATTTGTATGGAATTCTGCAAAAAGTTCGAGGTTTATAGAATCCATAATATTAGGCTTTACCAATACCACCATTATTTCTATTGGAAGTCAAAGATAATGAATACGAAATAATTGATGGATTTCAACGATTAACGACATTATTCAACTATGTTAAAGGTTATCCTTGGTCAGGTAGAAAAGATTCGGGAAGAAATTTGCCTGCTAGGTTATCTAATAGAAATATTAAAGAAAGTATAGCAGGAAAGAAATTTGAGGATTTAGATCCAATTTATCAAAAGAAAAAAATTAAGAGAAGTACTGTACCTCTAATGGAGTTTAAACAGATTTCACCTGGAGATTTCACATCAAAATATTTAATATTCGAAAGAATTAATACAGGTTCAGAAAAAAATTAAATTCGATGCAAATCCGTAAATCGTTAGCATATGGGCAATTCATGACTGACTTATATAATTATGCGAACTCTGATGGAGTATTTTTTTATCTCTATTTTTCGACAACTCAAGTAAAAAGATATTCATGTTGAAGCACTACTACGTACTTTTGGCAATTAGTGATGTATACTATAAAAAAATATAAACATTCAAAAAAATAGGTATAAAAAAATATGCTAGATGAATATTGTGAAGTATATCGCCATAACAAAGTTGATGAAAATCGAGTTCATTCTATTTTTCAGAGTTATAAAAGGAACTAAGGAATTTATTTTGGAAATGATATTTTTAAGAGGGTAAATTCTGAAGGCAAATTTGAAGGTATTCTAAATATTGCTATATTAGAATCTCTGGTTGGCGTCATTATTGAGAAAGATTATATTGTAAATCAAGAATTATTAAATAAATATAGACATATAATGCAAAAAAATTTATGAAGATGATGTGCTGGGCATTGAGAAAAGTCCGTTTTCGGCTAATACAGGAACGTATCAATCAATTGAAAAAAAGGTATAAAATCTGTGAATCTATATTTGGAGAATAGACATGTTTAAAAACAGAGAATATCTAGAATATTTTTGAGAGGTTAGAAAAACTTAAGAAAAGAAATTACATATGCTGAAATGATGGAGGCTAGTCTTTTCAGAATTTCGTTTGGAACATAGAGAATTTTGCAATGAGTATAAATTTAGATTTTAAGGTATTACAAACGGCATATGATTTCTATAAACCTAGCTTTAATCTCCTCATATACATTTTTCGGAACAATTAGTTAAATATTTTATATATTCAATCTTGAATATGCATGATGAAGATGTCATTGAAAATCAACATCTTGCTAAATTTGTTGAGAAAAATTCCCAAAAAGATTCGTACCAAATATTAAGGTGAAAGATATATCTAACTTATTTAGTGAATTTATTCAATTTGATGAAGGGCAGATTATAAAATTGCTAAAAATTAAAAATTCGAAGATAATTATAAATCTTATGACCTTATGATTGAAAAACAGACATTTGTTTGCTCACAGTGGTGAAAATCAGGGGTATAACCTGAATACTATTAAAGAGTCATTTCCTATTTTGGAATTATTAATGGATGAAATCTATAATATAAATAACAAATTTGAAGAGAGACTAAATTTAGAGAATGAATTATTTCAGATAAAAATTTGATAGATAGTTTACTTGAAAAAAACAAGGAAAAATAGATATAAAGTGAAGGATTTGTTAAAGGATTTAAAAAGAACATTCTAAGAACTCGTTGGAAATTCTGAGAACTTTATGAAAGGAATCGAGATTTATAGCTATTTATATGAAACATTAGTGGATATTTCAAAGATAGATAGAAGAAGATATTACAAAGAATTATTAGCAAATATAGAGCAGTTGAATTTATAACAGGTAATTAAGATGTTAAAAAAATGATTACGTTTATTCCTAAAATAAGATTTAAGAGTTTTTTTAAATCATTGGTCATATACAAGATTAAAAAGAAGTCAAAAGACGTTCGAGATGGGACTCACTCATCTCCAAAATATATTGACAATGGTTATCCTTTAGTAACTTCAAAGAATTTAACAGATTCTGGACTAAATCTAAATGATGTATCATTAATTTCTGAGTCAGATTATATTGAGATAAATAAACGTTCAAAAAGTAGAAGTAGGGGATATTCTGCTTGGGCTAATTGGTACAATAGGAAAGCCTGTTTTAGTTGAAACAGATGGATTTGCTATAAAAATGTTGGATTGATAAAAAAATGGTGGAGAAATACAAAATCAATTTTTATTGCAATATTTAAAAACGAACTTATTCAATAAATATATTCAAATTGAAATGGCTGGGAACACTCAAAAATTTTTGGGACTAGAAACTCTACGTAATACCAAAGTTCCAGTTCCTAGTCAAGACGAACAATCCGCTATCGGATCCCTTTTTCCGCACCCTCGACGACCTTCTGACTAGCTACAAGGACAATCTCGCTAACTATCAATCTCTCAAGGCAACAATGCTCTCCAAGATGTTTCCCAAAGCTGGACAGACGGTACCTGAGATTCGTTTAGATGGATTTGAAGGTGAGTGGGAAAAATTCAAAAATTAGTGACTATGTTTATTTACTGAATGGACGGGCTTTTTAAACAGGACGAGTTGTTAAATGAGGAAAATACAGAGTTGTACGAGTTGGAAATTTTAATACAAATGAAAAATGGTATTACTCAAACTTAGAATTAGAAGAAAATAAGTATGCTGATAAAGAAGACTTACTTTATTTATGGGCAACAAATTTTGGACCTGAGATATGGAAAGAAGAAAAAAATAATTTTTCATTATCATATATGGAAACTTGAGTTTGATAGATCAATAATTGATAGAAACTACCTTTTATTATTGGCTGGAAAAAGATAAAAAAACGAATACAGCAAAATACCAATGGCAGTACAATGGTTCATGTCACAAAAAAAGTATGATGGAAAATCGTGAGTTTTTATTTCCGATGTTTAGAGAACAACAAGCTATCGGCACTACTTCTCAAACCTCGATAACCTCATCGCTGCACACCAAGAAAAAAATTTCTCAGCTAGAAACTCTCAAAAAGAAACTCTTACAAGATATGTTTATCTGACCTTTAAAAAAATTCCCTTATCAGCAACCATAAGCACATCATTTTTTTCGAATAGTATAAGTGAGCCCTTTGATTCTTTCAAAGGGTGCTCCTTAGTATTTAATAACTTAAAAGTATTTACTTTATAATAACTTTAGAGTTATAATCAAATTCGAAAAGAGGTTGCTTTTGTGCACACTATTTATTTTTATAAGGACAAACAAGGGAATCAACCGGTCTTGGACTACATGAGGCAGCTAGCTCGTCGCGATAACAAGGACAGCCGGATCAAACTCAACAAGCTCAACGACTATATCGAACTGTTGAGCCAGCATGGGAACACGTGCTGGCCAACCCTACATCAAAGCATCTGGATGCGGAGATCTGGGAGTTGAGACCCTTGCGGGATCGGATTTTATTCGTGGCTTGGCTGGATGGGGAGCTTTGTCTTACTGCATCATTTTTGTCAAAAAGACGCAAAAAGACACCCAGACGAGAGATCGAGAAAAGCCAAGCGGGAGTTGCAAGATTTGAAGGAAAGAGGGCTAAGAGATGAAGAATAGTGCCATCGGCAGCAATTGGAAAGATGTGAGAGCAGAGCTCTTCACCAAGGAAGAAATCCTGGAAAGTGATCTGCGGGTCGCGATTATGACAGAGCTGATCGAGGCTCGGCATGAAAAGGGCATTAGCCAAAAGAAACTAGAAGAACTCAGTGGGAGTCAGTCAACCGGTCATCGCTCGGATGGAGACAGGAAAGACCAGTCCTCAATTGGACACGGTCTTGAAAGTCTTAGCTAGTCTGGGCAAGACCCTCGCTGTCGTCCCACTGGAACAAGAAAAGGTCTAAAAGAAATCAGAAAGAATTACTATGGAAACAACACAAACCTCCCAGTCGCTCTACCAAGCCCTGTGGAACTCAGCGGATGTGCTCCGCTCTAAGATGGATGCCAATGACTATAAGTCCTATCTATTGGGGATGATCTTTTACAAGTACCTCTCAGATAAGTTGCTCTTCTTCGTGGCGGAGACCATGGAAGAGGAGACAGAGAGTCTGGATGAAGCCTTGGCGCTTTACCGATCCTACTATGAGGATCCAGACTCTCAAGAGGACTTGATATCCGTCATCATCGATGAGCTCAATTATTTCCTTAGGCCTGACTTGACCTTTACAGCCTTGGTGGATCGGGTCAATGAAGGGACCTTCCAGCTGGAAGATCTAGCTCAGGGCTTCCGAGACATCGAGCAAAGTGATGACCTCTATGAGAATCTCTTTGAGGACATTGATCTCTACTCCAAAAAGCTAGGGGCGACACCTCAAAAGCAAAACCAGCTAGTGGCTGCCGTCATGAAAGAATTGGCAGTGCTGGATGTGGCTGGTCATGCGGGTGATATGCTTGGGGATGCTTATGAGTACTTGATTGGTCAGTTTGCGACCGACTCTGGTAAGAAAGCAGGAGAGTTCTATACGCCCCAGCCTGTAGCCAAGCTCATGACCCAGATTGCCTTTTTAGGGCGTGAAGACGAGTTGGGCTTTACCATCTACGATGCCACCATGGGGTCAGGATCGCTCTTGCTCAATGCCAAGAAGTATTCTCATCAGCCTCAAACGGTTCAATACTTTGGCCAGGAACTCAATACCTCTACCTATAACCTGGCTCGGATGAACATGATCCTACACGGGGTTCCAGTGGAAAACCAGTTCTTGCACAATGCCGATACCTTGGACGAAGACTGGCCGACCCAGGAGCCGACCAACTTTGATGGGGTCCTTATGAACCCACCATACTCAGCTAAGTGGTCTGCAAGCTCTGGTTTCCTCCAAGATCCTCGCTTCTCCCCATTTGGTAAGCTAGCGCCTCAGTCCAAGGCTGACTTCGCCTTTCTCTTGCATGGTTACTATCACTTGAAACAAGATAATGGTGTTATGGCCATCGTCCTTCCTCACGGGGTCCTTTTCCGTGGCAATGCGGAAGGAACTATTCGCAAGGCCTTGCTAGAAGAAGGGGCTATTGATACCGTCATCGGTCTTCCTGCCAATATCTTCTTCAACACTAGCATCCCAACGACGGTCATCATTCTCAAAAAGAACCGCACCAATCGGGACGTTTACTTTATCGATGCTTCTAAGGAATTTGACAAGGGCAAGAACCAGAATATCATGACGGATGCCCATATCGAGAAGATCCTCCAGGCCTATAAGAGTAGAGAGGATATGGATAAGTTTGCGCATCTGGCTAGCTTTGAGGAAATCGTCGAGAATGACTATAACCTCAATATCCCACGCTATGTGGATACCTTTGAGGAAGAAGAAGTAGAGCCACTGACAGATATCGTGGCTAAGATCAACCAAACCAATGCGACCATCGAGACCCAGACAGCCTCACTCCTAGACATGCTCAGCCAGCTTCATGGGACGACACCAGAAGCCGATGCCGAACTCAAGAAATTTGTCGAGGAGTTTAAGGGGTTAGGTCTCAGTCTTTGATTCAATAAGGACCAGTTAATGAAAGTTTTAACTGGTCTTTTCATTGCTAATCTGATACAATTAAATTACCTAAAAGGTAATTTAATTTAACAGAAAGGGACATATGAAGCTTATCTATACAAATAAAACTGTTAAAAAGCAGTGCACAGAGCTGAGGCAGGCGAAAAAGGATTTTTCGGATAAGATTGCTGTAAAGTTGCATCAATTGATTACCTTTTTGGAAGCAGCAGATTCTTTGGCCAGTGTGATAGCTTTTCCTAAATATCACTTTCACCAACTCAAGGGGAAGAGACAGGGACAGTTTGCTTTGGATATAGATGGTCGAAGGAGTTCCTATCGGTTGATTGTAGAATTTCGTGAGGAGGATCTAGAAAAGGTATTTCCTAGTCCTGTAGAAATCGAAATCCTAAAAATAGAGGAGGTCAGCAATCATTATGAGTAAAAAAATTGTTGAATACAAAGACCTGATTGCTTTTCATCCAGGTCAGTATGTTGGAGAGTTGATTGAAGACTATAACGTAACGCAGAAAGAGTTTGCGGAGCGCTTAGGAGTTTCGGCAAAGACTGTCAGCAAGCTGGTCAATGCTGAGGAGTCCATTAGTAAGGAAACGGCACATAAGCTTGCCAAACTAAGCGGAGTTTCCATGCAAACTTGGCTCAATCTTCAGAATGCTTATGATGTAAAAGTTGCAGAGATTGTAGAACAAAAAGAGCTAGAAGAAGGTCGCGAGAAAGAAATCTGTGAAATGATTGATTTCAAGTATTTTAAGGCAGAAGGCTACGTTCCTGAAAAACGCTATACAATGAAAGAAAAGGTTGTCGAACTTCGCAAGATTCTAGGAGTGGCGAGTTTAGAAAAGTTCTCATCTTTTAACAATCAGGTGAGTTATCGAAATACGCGTGAGTTCACGACTAAAAGTATAGTGAACTCCAATATCATGTTGGAGTTGGCATCTAAAAAAGCGCGTGATATAACGACTACTAAGCTCAACCGCAGAAAGCTTGAGAGAAACTTGCCTACTTTACGGGATTTAACCAGATTATCTCCAAATCTTTTCTATCCAAAATTGAAAGAGATATTGCTAGATTGTGGTGTTGTCCTAGTCGGTCTACCCGCTTTACCAAATGCCAATCTAAATGGTGCTACGAAAAAATTTGGAAATGGTAGTGCCTTGCTTTTACTCACAGATCGAAATAAAGCGTCAGATATTTTCTGGTTCTCACTTTTCCATGAGATTGGGCATATTCTGGAGAACGATTTTTCATCTGATGATGGAAATGGTGAGTCATACCGACATTCTGAGGAACGGGCAGATCAGTTTGCAAAAGATTTCTTGATCGAACCCGAAGACTATCAAGCTTTTGTTGAAAAAGGAAATTTTGATAAGTCGGATATCCTACGCTTTGCTGAGGAAATTGATATTCATCCAAGTATTGTTTTAGGAAGATTACAAAATGAGGGCATTCTCAGTTTTGACAGATATAGAGAGTTAAAAGAGAACTATTACTTCGTTTCGTAATGGTCGTGTAGTCACTTTCCCAAATTTTTTTCGAATGATAGAAGTAGAGGGACCTTCCCTCTATTTTTTATCGAAAAGGAGCAGGGATGCAGAAAAGACACGCGCATGTATCGCCGACCTTGGATATCATGGCCAAGAAGATTTTTAGTTTACCGGAGGTGACGGCAGCATTTATTCGGGACATTTTAGAGCTGGATGTAGCGGATGCTCAGATTGTGGAAGGAAGCCAGCCCCACAGTATGGCCTATGAGGAGGATGACTTGTTCTCCACTGCGGTGGATGTGAGAGCTAAGCTCCATGACGGGACCGAGGTGATCATCGAGATCCAGATTCGCAAGCAGCAGTATTTCTTGAATCGGTTCCATTACTATTTGGCCAATCAGCTGGTGGAAAATGTGCAAAAACTGCGCCAGCAAGGTCAGACACATAAGATGTACGAGCAGATGGAGCCCGTCTATGGGATTGCAATTTTGGAGAAGTCGCTCTTGCTGGATGAAGAGGCAGCCATCAATAAATACTGGCTGACCAATAGCCGGTCTGGCAAGCAACTCAAGGCCTATTATAAAAATGGCAAGCACCAAAATCTTCTGCAGGTTGCCTTTTTAGAGCTAGACAAGTATAATAAAGATGAGAACTTGACTGATGCAGGCAGACAGTGGCTGGAGTTTTTTGGGAATCTTCCCTTTACAAAAGCTCCCAGTCAGGCCGTCGCCCACGCAGATTCATTATTAGATTCATCTAGCTGGACCAAGGAGGAAAAGACCATGATAGACGAGCGAATTCGTATTCAAGAAAATTATGATATGACCATGGAGACGGCTATTGACGAAGCGCGCGAACAAGGTCGTAAACAGTTGGTATGCGAGATGGTCTCACGAGGGATGACTCCTGAACTTGTCTCGGAGATGACTGGCTTATCCATTGAAGAGATCAAATCTATGTTAGCGTAAGATCTAGCTGGACCAAGGAGGAGAAGACCATGATAGACGAGCGTATTCGCATTCAAGAAAATTATGATATGACCCTGGAGACAGCGATAGACGAAGCGCGTGAAGAAGGTCTGGAACAAGGTCGTAAACAGTTAGTGTGCGAAATGATCTCACGAGGAATGACACCTGAGTTTATCTCAGATATGACAGGTTTGTCGCTTGAAGAGATTGAGACTCTTCTTTCTTGAGTCGTTAAAAGAGGCGCTGCCTCTTTTCTTTTTGAAAAAACTTGAAAATTTTCCCGTTTTTTCAATCCGCCTTTCTAGAATTGTGGTAGAATAGAGTCAACAAAGAGCTATCCTCACCAACAGTGTGATCGATACTAGAAAAGAGGATTCTGATGACAAGAAAAATTGGTATTATTGGTTTGGGGCATGTGGGTGCGACCTTGGCCCACAGCATGATTTTGAAACACACCTGTGATCACTTGGTCTTGATTGATACCAATGAGAAAAAGGTCAAGGCTGATGCCTTGGATTTCTGTGATACGGTTGCCAATACAGGTTATCCGGTGCATATCACGGTCAATGACTACGCGGCTTTAAAAGATGCGGATGTCGTGGTGTCGACTCTTGGAAATATCGAGTTGCAGGCTAATAACACTGATGACCGTTTTGCGGAGCTTCCTTTTACTAGCAAGCAAGTAGTGCAAGTATCGCGTGATTTGAAGGCTTCTGGTTTTAGCGGGGTCTTATTGGTAGTGACCAATCCGGTCGATGCCGTCACTCAACTCTATCAACAATATACTGGCCTTCCAAAAGAGCAGGTGATTGGGACAGGGACGTTACTGGATACAGCTCGGATGAAGCGTGCAGTCGCTGATCGTTTGCAGGTTTCTCCTGCTAGTGTATCAGGTTACAACCTCGGTGAGCATGGAAATTCTCAATTTGTTGCTTGGAGTCAGGTCCGTGTCAAGGGACACGCTATTACCGATCTCTTCTCTCAAGAAGAGCTTGACGCCATCAACTACGAGTCCTTACGCGGTGGTCACACAGTCTTCTTTGGCAAATTCTATACCAATTTTGGGATTGCAGCAGCAGCCCAACGCTTGGCAGAAGCTGTGATCAATGATAGCCACGAGGAAATGCCAGTGTCTAACTATCGTCCAGAATATGGAACTTATCTTGGCTACCCAGCGATCGTGGGTCGAAAAGGAATTCTTGAACGATTGGATTTGCATTTGACAGAAGAAGAAAAAGAAAAATTGCTCCATTCAGCCGAAACTATCAAAGAAAATACACGAAAAGGATTGGAGCATGCATAAAAGCAAAGAGAGTGGGACAGAAATCGGTAATTCGTTAGAATTCGATTTCGTCGTCCCACCTCCGCACAGTTGAGTAGGGCTGTAAAAGCTGATGAAATCAGCGTAGTAGAGCCCACTCAACCACTGCGTCTTGCTCGACAATCCAAAAATAATTGAGAGGCTAGGACTTTTGTCCCAGCCTCTTTTTCTGCAATTTTTTCGAATGGTATAAGTGAGGGGATTCCCTACACGAAATCATTGGAGGTTGCTATGAAGAAACGACACGAGTATGTATCGCCCACCTTGGATTTAATGGCGAAAAAGATTTTTAGTCTGCCGGATGTGACAGCCAAATTCATCCGCGAAGTATTGGATCTGCCAGTAGAGTCCGTTGAGATCTTAGAAGGAGACCAGATCCATGAGCAGGGGTTTTTAGGAGATCTTCCTTTTGAAACATCCGTTGATGTGAGAGCAAGACTAGATAGTGGGCTTGAAGTGATCATTGAGATTCAGTTTTGAAGCAAGAGTATTTCTTGAATCGTTTTCACTATTATTTAGCCAATCAACTGGTAGAAAATGTCCAACGCAAGCGAAAGAAAGGGCGACCCATTCTATGTACCAGGAGCTGGAGCCGGTCTATGGGATCGCTATCCTGGAGCGAAGTATTTTTCCTCATTTAGATTCACCCGTCAATGTCTATGAAATGCGCCATACAGTAGATGGGACACCTCTTTATAGCTCTCGAAAGGATGGAGTAGCGCACAATATGTTAAAGGTTGCCTTTTTAGAGTTGGATAAGTATAATGAAAGTAGAGATACGGAGTTGAATGCTCACTGGAGACAATGGCTTGAATTTTTCGGCAATCGCCCATTCAGTCATCAACCAGATCAAGTGATCGAGCAGGCAGAATCACTCCTGATCCCATCAAATTGGACAAGGGAGGAAAAAGAAAATGATTGATGAACGGATTCGTATCAGAGAAAATTGGGAAATGAGCATGGATACCTTTCGGAAAGAACAACTGGAAGCTGGTTTTCAGAAAGGGTTGGAAAAAGGTCTTGAACAGGGACTCGAACAAGGTCTCGAACAGGGACTCGAGCGTGGTCTTGAACAAGGTCTCGAACAAGGTCTCGAACAAGGTCTCGAACAAGGTCTCGAACAAGGCAGACAAGAAGGCATGGAGTTGGGAGTTCAAGCTGGTCAGCAGTCTCTGATTCAAAAACTATCTTTGAAGGGGATGAGTATCGAGATGATTGCTGAAATGACGGATTTATCCAGTGAATCCATCAAAAAAATGTTGGCTACGGATTTGTCTAACGAGGAGTAGGAGCGCGAACAGAATTTTGGGATTGAGAATTACCTTGCTGAGAAAAAGTAGTTCTAAAATGGATTGTAAAGATCGTCTGGGGTTCGTTTTTAATGGATCTTGATCCTCTACAGATTTGTACAGTTATGATTTATTGAAGGTTGGAGACTTTTGTCCAACCTTTTTTCTCATTCCTCTTGGCCCATCCTTAGTGAAATGGAATAAAAGTTTAAAATATCCGAGTTGTAATCCTTGACATTACATTATGATCGTGTATAATAGCTATTGTAACAAACAATCTTACAACAGAAAGAGGAAATAACTATGAAAAACATTTTATTTATCGTCGGATCTCTTCGTCAAGGATCATTCAACCACCAAATGGCTAAGAAAGCAGAAAGCCTTCTTGAAGGGAAAGCAACGGTGACTTACTTGGACTACAAGGACATTCCAATGATGAACCAAGATTTGGAAACACCAACCCTGCCATCTGTGCAAGCAGCGCGTGATGCGGTTCTTGCTGCGGATGCCATCTGGATCTTCTCGCCAGTCTATAACTTTGCTATTCCAGGTGTAGTGAAAAACCTGATTGACTGGCTTAGCCGTGCCCTTGACCTGTCAGAAACTCGTGGTCCATCTGCCCTTCAAGATAAGATCGTAACGGTTTCTTCAGTAGCTAATGCCGGACACGAACCAATGTTTGCGGCTTATCAAGCGCTCTTGCCATTCGTTCGGACTCAAGTGGTTGGAGAGTTTACTGGAACAACCGTTAACCCAGAAGCCTGGGAAACAGGTGAATTAGTCTTGACAGATGAAGCGGTCGCAGGACTGGAAAAACAAGTACAAGCCTTATTAGAAGCATAAGAAAAGCTGAGACAGAAGTCTCAGCTTTTTAGATACTAAAGAGTTGCCCGAAGAAGTATGTCACACCCATGGTGAGAAGGCCAATGATGAGGTTGCGAAGCATGGCTGGCTTGGTTGGTGCTTTTCCCAGTTTCGCACTGGTATAGCCAGTGAAGATCAAGGATAGTCCAACAACGAAGACTGTCACCGGAATGCGATAGGCAGTTGGAAAGAGAATGATCGAGAGCATTGGAGGAAGGGAACCAACAGAAAAAGCAAGGAAGCTAGATGCAGCAGCATGCCAAGGATTGGTAAACTCCTCGTATTCGATACCATATTTCTCTTCGACCAGGGCTTTGAGGGGATATTTCAGAAAGGCCCGTTCTGTCAAAATCTTTGCGGAAGTTTCGCATTCTCCATTTTGAAGATAAGCGTGGTAGAGAGATTCTCTAGCTAACTTTGGATCGCGATCCAATAAGGCTTGTTCGCGGTTTACAGCAGCTTCTTCCGTGTCTTTTTGTGTGGAAACAGAGACATACTCACCACCCGCCATTGAAAAGGCACCTGCCAGAATTGCAGACAAGCCAGATAAGAAAATGATCCAGATATTATGCGTGGCACTGGCTACCCCAATCACCACCCCAGCAATAGAAATAATCCCATCATTGGCCCCGAGAACAGCGGCTCTCAAGATATTCAATCGGTCGTTAAATGATTCATCTACTCCATGTTTTATTTCAGTCATACAATATCTCCTTTGTCTTAATTAGAATGATTATAAATAAAATACAGAAAGAAAGCAAGGATTTTTAACTCAAATGATAAAAGTTCGACAATTTAATGAAATTTAAGTTATAATCTTTGGCATTGCAAGAAAAAAGAAAGAATAGGTCATACGCCTATTCTAGCAAGATTTATTTAGCAGAAGTGACTTTACCTTTGAGGATCCTGATGGCATTGTCACACGGGTCAGAAAAGGATAACAAAAAAAAACAGCAAATTGCTGTTTTCTGATGAGAAAAATTAATTCGTATCTTGTTCTTTCCCAACAACCCAAAATAAGAGAAGGAGTTGGAAGATGCCCAAGGCAAATAAGACCATAAAACCGTTGCGACTTCCTTTAGCAGTGGCTTGGGTGAAGTCCATCTTTTGATTAGCTTGGCTCATGGCAACGATCAGCGAAGCCAGGGTTGTTCCGACAGCGCCTGCAAATTGTTGCAAGGTGTTAAAGATCGCGTTCACATCGGGTTGCTCTTCCAGAGAGAGTTGTTTTTGTCCGTTGGTCATGATATTGCCAAAGGCCAGTCCCATACCGGTCATGAAGATCATGTAAAAGATGAGAATCAAGCCATTTGTCAGCTTCAGGCCAAAGAGGGTAAAGTGGAAATGGGCCAGAAGGATTAAAGCAGCTCCAAGGAGAATCGGTTTGCGGGCACCCAACTTATCTAGAATGAGACCAGAGAAGGGAGCAAAACCAGCCCCAATGATGGCTCCTGGAAGCAGCATCAAGGCTGCAAGCGTGGTACTCGAGTGGTTGACCAATTGGACATAATTGGGCAAGAGGAAACTCATGGCCAGAGAACCTAATTGGGAAGGTGAAAAAGGCAAGAACATGGCCAGTGAGGAGATGGTTCTTTAAGATGGCAAGGTTGATAATGGGAGTCTCTAACTGATTGGACCGCCAGACCAAGAGAACCAGTCCCAAGAACCCAATCACCAGCCAACCAAGGACAGAAAAACTAAAGAAAGCATGGTCAGAGAGACCGTGAATGCCTAGAATCAACCCTAAGAAAAGGGCAATGATAGCAAGGAGACTCATGATATCAAGGGTTTCTCGTTTGACTTTACTGATTTGTTCAATGGAGCGAAGTCCTGCAACTAGCGAAGCTAGAAGGATCGGGAATTGAACCAAAAAGATGGACCGCCAACCGAAGTTAGCCGTCAAGAGACCACCGACAGTAGGCCCAATGGCTGGTGCAATGGCTGTAATTAGGGTCCCCACTCCCATCATGAGACCGATCTTACGTTTTGGGACCTGCTCTAAAATGATATTAAACATTAGAGGAAGGGCAAAACCAACCCCCATTCCTTGGACCAATCGCCCCAGGACCACAAAGCCAAAACTTGGAGCAAGGAAGTCGATAAGAACACCTAAAACAGAGAGAAGATTTCCAACTAAAAAGATGGACTTCATTTTAAAAGAGCGTTTGAGGTAGGCAGACAAGGGGACCACACAGGCAACCACTAGAAGATAGATGGTCGTAACCCACTGGACGGTTGCAGTATTGATTTCAAATTCCTTCATCAATATTGGGAAGGTGATATTCATAGCGGTTTCCCCAGCCACCCCGCAAAAGGAAAGGATCCCTGTTGCAAAAATAGCATACAGGACCTTGGCTGAAATTTTTTCTTGTGACATGGACGTCTGATTCCTCCTAAATCTTTCTATAATGTTGTAAAAATGGTCTGAAAATCCATCCTATCTCTCTCATTTCCCATCAATTCCAATTGCTATGAGCATAGCAGGGCTGACGTTAACATGATTCATCGTTTTGTTAGCTAACAAATAGTATAGAGGAAATGAAGACCCCTGTCAAAGAGTTTTTGAAAAGTTTTGAAAATTTTAACAGCATTCTCAACTGATGACGTCTCTACAAACGAAAGGAAAGGCTCGCCAGTATGGTATAATAAGAAGAAAGTAAGCAACGTGAATAAGTCAATCAACTCGAACAGGAGGCCCTATGACCAAGTATTTAGTCCAGAAGTTTTTCTGGTTACGAGAAAAAAGTTTGATTCAAATTTCCCAGAAGACCCTGGTTTCCTTATTTCCTTATTTCCTTTTTTCCTATTTTCAGGGATCATTCGGGTGATCGCTCTATCAGTCTTTTCCGATCGAGGCTATATCCATCAGCTCTTTTCGATGGATAGCTGGTTGCCGTGGGATCAAGCTATTAGTCAAGTCCTTATCAATTTTTCCAACTTTCTAGGAGGTCTAGCTGGGCCTTTAGCGACTTACTTCGCTGGAAAATACACAGCTGGGCACTATGGTAGAAGTACAGGGACAGCTGGAGTGACAGCTCTTTTAGTCAGTCTAATAGTGGGGTCTCAGGAATTGTTGGTGGGACCGCTCAATGAAGGGCAAGTGACGCACCTCCATTTATCCGCGACGACCAATATCGTCTTAGCGATTTTTTTAGGCTATCTAATTGGGCAGATCTTTCGTCTATCCAAGGCCAGTGATGACCAGATTGTAGACAAGGATTTCATCTATCAACCCAAGACGGTGCGTCCCATTTTCTTGTCCTTAGTTCTAGGGGTCAGCCTCAATCTTCTTTTGGTTCTTGGAAATCAATTTAATATTTTTCAGACTATCCGACAGTTCTTGGCTTCTCTAACGGTAAGCAGTCATCATCTCTTGTCCACCTTTAGCATGGGTCTTTTTAGTAGCCTATCTGCTTGGTTTGGTAATAGTCAAGCCTTTGCCTTGAACTCAATTGCGGATGATAACTTTGCTTTGGAAAATCTCACCTACGCTGTGACACATCATACAACGGCAGGCATTCCTCATCTCTATACCTTGACCAATTTGTACCGCAGTTTTGGCATGGTAGCTGGAATTGGTGCAGTTCTAGCCTTATTGGTGGCGATCTTGCTGGTTTCACGAAGTCAAAAGGACAAGAAAGTTAGTCTCCTCAGCATTTTTCCAAGTCTCTTTAACAATGGGGCTTCATTCATGGTAGGGATACCGGTCCTTCTCAATCTACTTTATGTGATTCCTTTCTTATTGATCCCTTTGGCGAATATGGCGATAGCAGCTGTAGCTTTGTGCTTCAAACTGATGCCGGCAGCTGTCTATCCAGTGCCAGACGGGACTCCTAGCCTTCTCTATGCCTTTATTGGGACAGGAGGAAGTCTGAGGGCTTTAGCTGTAAGTATACTTTGTTTTGCTGTCGATATCCTCCTCTATCTACCATTTGTCCGTATGGGAAATCGTATTCGAAAAGATTTAAAAGTGAAAGGAGAAAGCGATGAAACAATCTAAAAAAACAGCCATCGTCCTCACTTTGGTCAGTCTTTTCTTGATCGCTTTAGCCATTCCTTCTTATAGCTGGACTCGGACGAATGTTTCAAAAATCGAGAAATTTTATAATTCAAAATTGTCTCCCATCATCATGATCCCGGGAAGCTCTGCGACAGAGAACCGCTTTGATGGCTTGGTGACCAAGCTCAACCAAGACCGCCAAGGAACCAAACACAGTCTACTTAAGGTTAAGGTTTGGAATGATGGGCATATCACCTATAGTGGTAGTATTGATGCCAAGGACAATGAGCCGGTAATTGTGGTTGGTTTTGAAAATAACAAAGATGGCTATAGCAATATTAAAAAGCAAGCCAAACTATTTAATCAAGCCTTTGAAGCCCTTCAAGAAAAATACAATTTTAATAATTTTAAGGGCTTGGGTCATTCCAACGGTGGCTTGATTTATACAGCCTTTATTGAAAATTATCTAGGGGATTATGAGGTGGATCTCAAGACCCTTATGACCATCGGAACTCCCTATAATTTCACGGAGACCAATATCAAAAATAAATCTGAGATGTTGGCCGATTTTATCAAGGGAAAAGAAGCCATCCCCACAACCCTTCATATGTATTCAGTAGCAGGGACCATTACCTATGATTCAGATGAGTTGGTCCCGGATGCTAGTGTTTCCGCTGGGAAGTATATCTACCAAAACCAAGCAGCTAGCTATACGGAGATTACGGTGACGGGGGAAGATGCCCAGCACTCGGACCTTCCAACCAATGATGAGGTGGTTGCCTTGGTGAAAGAGCATATTGAAAGTCAAACGGATCGTCGAACCAAACCGAATAAAGTAAACTAAGTGTGACGAAGGGATTCCTCCCTCACTTTTTAGTATAATGAAGATCAGTATGAAAACACGCGAGACTAAAGGAGATCAGATGAAAAGAAAACAATGGCTGCAGTTAGGATTAATGGCTTCGAGTATGGTCATGTTAACAGGATGTTACCAAAGATACCAGCGCCAGTCCAGTCCTAAAAAAGAGGTTGCAACGAGCCAGACAAGCACTAAAAACAAGCGAAAAAAGCAGATAACAAACAATTATACCAGTCTGTTTTTTCAGACTACCAAAAGATTTTTGCCACTTCCAAAGATTTAGATGCCATTTCCAAATTGAATGATGCATTAGCCAAAGAAGATCGGATGATCAATAGCTGGGTGATCGAGACCGTGATCAATCAGCCAGAAGCCGTTCGCTATGCCTTTAAGGACTTAAATAACGATGGGGTAGAGGAGATGATCGTCGCCAATCAGCAGACCGATGGAAGCTACTTTGTGACAGGGGTCTATTACCTCAAGGACCAAAAACCGACTCTACTTGCTGAAGGTTTCGTCGCTGGACACGGTGGAGCGCGCAATGCGACGACCCTCTATCAGGGAGGAGAAGTCTTAGAAGTCAGCTGGATGTCAGGAACTGGCCGTGGGGTAGCTGTGCTCTCACGGATAGAAAAGACGCCTCAAGCTGCGACCAAAGTCCAGGAAGAAGAAGTCCAAGTACCGGGGTCAGATCTGAATGCCCTCTTTGGAAAATCGGATGAGGATAAACTGGATCTCAAGAGTTTCGATTGGCAAACTTTTGACAGCACACCATCAGCGGGAAATAGCCAAAGCCAGGAAAAAACGCCTTGGAATGCTGAAAAATCAGCAAAATTAGCAGAATTTATGAAGACCTGGGGCGAAAAGATGGGACAACCCAACTACCAAAAGGCATCGCTGGCGGTGATGTAGGACCAGACAACCTCTATACTCTAGGGGAAAATAGCAAGATGGATGCCATTTATACAGATACTGGTCAGGGAAATGCAAAATACCGCATCGTGGAACGCTATAGCAATTGGGACAAGTATCCAGATGTGCATAGTTATTTCTTTGCCATTACAGATACAGGAGAAGGCATTGTCTTTCATTCTCCAACGACCAATGGTGGGAAGATGTACCTAAAACCAACGGACAACAAGGAACTTCAAGAAGAATTTATACAGTTGCTTCATCAGTAAAAAGTAAGAATAGACCAGAAAATCAGTATTTTCTGGTTTTAATTTATTCGTTTTATGCATAAAAATCAAAAACATGCAGTATTATTTAGGAAAAGAAAATATGTTAAAAAGATAGTGATAAATAAGGTTATAAAAGCATTTGAAAACAGAAAACATTTGACAATAAAAGGAAATCATTTAAAAATATATTCAAACTTTATTTATAGGAGAAAACTATGAAAAAACTTCTTACAGCCGGTGTGGCTCTCTTATCAGTTGCAACATTGGCAGCATGTTCTGGTAAAACTGCTTCAGAATCTTCTAACAAAGAAGCAAAGGCTTCTTCTAGCAAAGTAGAAAAATCATCTACTTCAGAAAGCAAGTCAAGCAGTTCAGAAAAAACATCAAAATCTTCAAAAACTTCTGTTGCTTCCAAAGAAGTTATCTTGTTAACGGATGAAGAAATCGATAATGCCAAAACAATTGGTGATTTTAAAAATCTTTATGGCAAATTAGTAGATAACTACAAAAAAATATGCACAAGATATCGGTCAACAAATTCCAGAAGCACAAAGAGCTGCTTATACTCAACAGATTGAACCAGCTATCAAGGCTGTGGATGACTCAAAAGCTCAATTCAATACTATGCTATCAAGTGCAGGTTCAGATGACACACTTGTTCCTGAGCAAGGGCGTACACCATTCTTGACACAAATTAGAACTGCTCGTGACTCTATGAAAAATATTCTAGAAGGGGTCTACCAATCTATTGGGGAAGCTACCTCTTCATCAGCTGAATAATTCATAAATGAAAATGAGAGTGGGACAGAAATCGGTAATTCGTTAGAATTCGATTTCGTCGTCCCACCTCCGCACAGTTGAGTAGGGCTGTAAAAGCTGATGAAATCAGCGTAGTAGAGCCTACTCAACCACTGCGTCTTGCTCGACAATCCAAAAACAATTAATAGGGTAGGACCTCAAGTCCTAGCCTATTTTTGCTTTCTTACAAAAATGTAAGAAATAAAGGGTAAAATGTAAGGTTATGTTATGGTGAAAGCGTTTCAGTTTTAGTACAATAGATTTGTAAAAAACGATTGAAGCTTTTATTGAGCTAGAAAGGAACGGATCATGACCCTACTAGACGTTCAACATATCAAAAAGATCTACAAAACCCGCTTTCAAGGAACGCAGGTTGAAGCCTTAAAGGATATCCATTTTACCGTTGAAAATGGCGAATATGTCGCCATCATGGGGGAATCAGGATCCGGGAAATCAACTCTCCTCAATATCCTGGCCATGCTGGATCAGCCGACCGAAGGGCGGGTCTACCTCAATGGCACGGACACCTCAACCATCAAGAACAAGGACGCCTCGAGCTTCCGTCGCGAAAAACTAGGCTTCGTTTTTCAAGACTTCAACCTGCTCGACACCTTGTCTATCAAGGACAATATCCTCTTGCCACTAGTCCTTTCTCGCAGACCAGTCAAGGAAATGATGAGTAAGGTCGATAGCGTCAGTCGGGAGTTGGGCATTCACCAGCTTTTAGAAAAATACCCTTACGAAATCTCTGGTGGGCAAAAACAACGGGTAGCCGTAGGGCGGGCCATCATTACCTCGCCAGAAATCCTCCTGGCTGATGAGCCAACAGGGGCGCTGGATTCCAAGTCTTCAGCTGCTTTACTAGATGTCTTTGAAGATATCAATACCATGGGCCAAACCATTCTCATGGTGACCCACTCAACAGCAGCGGCATCGCGTGCCAAGCGCGTGCTCTTTATCAAGGACGGGATTCTTTACAACCAGATCTTCCGCGGGGAAAAGACAGAGCGTCAGATGTTCCAAGAAATCTCAGATACCTTGACGGTCATGGCGGGAAAGGAGGATCGTGATGTTTAAATTAACAAGTAAATTAGCTCTTTCCAACCTCAAACAAAATCGCAAGCTCTATTATCCCTTTGCCTTGGCTGTTATTTTAACGACCATGATCCTTTATAGTTTTATCGCCTTGTCATCGACCCCTCATTTAGAGGATTCTTACGGAGGGGGAGCGGCGAGAACTGTTCTTGGTTTTGGTAGTTTCGTTGTCCAATTAGTCGTCATCATTTTAGTGGCTTATGCCAATGGCTATGTCATGAAAAATCGTTCCAAAGAATTGGGACTGTACAGTGTTCTGGGAATGGAGAAGAAGCACCTCCTCGTCATGACCTTATGGGAATTGCTTATCTTCTATGTTCTCACAGTTGGCGCAGGACTGGGCTTGGGGCTCTTGTTTGATCGCTTGATTTTTGCCCTACTCCTAAAATGTATGGGGCTACCAGTCGTCATTCAATCGACCTTCCAGCTAGGGGCTGTTCTTAACACTTTACTTGGATTAGCCTTAGCCTTTACCCTCATTCTGTTATGGAATTCTTTCCGCCTCTTGCGCTACAGTTCTCTCCACCTCATGCAGCAAAAGAAAGCGGGAGAGAAGAAGGGACGCTTCTTGCTGGTTCAAACTCTGTTAGGACTAGGGCTCTTAGGAATTGCTTTTTATATAGCGCTAACCGTTGAACGGCCAGTTGCGGCGGTTCAAGGATTCTTTATTGCTGTCATTTTGGTCATTCTGGCGACTTATCTTTTATTCAACGCAGGATCCATTACCTTCTTAAGATTTCTCAAAGGTCGGAAATCCTATTATTACAAGCCAGAGAATTTTATATCTGTCTCTAACTTAATAGCTCGGATGCGAAAAAATGCAGCGGGCCTTGCGACCATTAGTATTCTTTCCACCATGGTCTTGGTCACCTTAACTGGGTCGCTCAATATCTTTATTGGAGGGCAGAATTACCTAGATACTGTTTACCCTTCGGATTACATGATTAGTGTGGGGCATATGCCTTCAGATGCTGAGACAGAAACGGTTATTGAGGATGTTCAAGCTCAAATTAAGAAAACAGCTGACGCGACACATCTGTCAGATTATCAGGTAGCCCAGACAACATACTGGTCGGCTGAAATTCGAAAGATTGATGGAAGGAGCTTAGAGGTGAATGACCAGTCCACTCCATCAACTGGTCAGGAGTTGAAGTCAGAAGGAGTGGTCAACTTTTTTGATCAGGCGACTTATGAGCAACTGACCGGGCAAAAAGTTGAGCTTGGGGAAAATGAAATCTTGGCTTATGGGTATCAGTATCCTGGAAGATTAGACTCGCAGTTAGAAATCAATGGGAAGACCTTCACGATTAAACAAAAACTAGACTCCAACTTTATTCAAGGGAAATTCCCTCAATCCGACCTGTTTCAACACCAAATGGGCTTGTACCTGGTCCTCCCTGACTTGAACCAACTGGGACTAAAAGTTGATAAAAATTTGGAATTCTCTATTAGTGCTAAAAATAAAGATAACCAAGATTTTATTTCTGGCTTGATCAAAGAGCTGTATTCGACAGACAAAATCAGTCAATATGGTGCGACTTATTTTGGTGGATTTGATCGATACAGTATAGAGAAAGATTGGCGTGAAACAGCAGGGACTCTCCTCTTTATAGGGATTTTCCTATCTGTGATCTTTCTATTAGCTACGGTTCTCGTGATTTACTACAAGCAGATTTCAGAAGGCTATGAGGACCGGGAAAATTTTGTGATCTTGCAACAAGTAGGATTGGACCAAAAGCAAACGTCCACCACCATTCGCAAACAAATTCTCACCGTCTTTTTCCTCCCATTATTCTTCTCCTTCTTGTACCTAGGAGTAGCCTACAAGATGATCGCAAAAATCGTTGCTATCTTAGGAGCAACCAATGCGGGCTTGGTCCTTCAAACGACTCTTTCTATCTGTGCTGTCTTTTTCATCTCTTATGTCCTCGTCTTTCTTCTAACTTCTAGAAGTTATCGGAAGATTGTCGTGCGATAGCGTTTGAATCTATATAAAATTGAAAAATGAAAAAGTCAATAAGTAGACAAACTGTTTTTTACATAGAACAAGCTAAGTGTTGCGGAAAGAATTATAATAATGTATGTTATTAAGGTTATTTAAACAAATACCGAAACTTTCCGCCGTGAGAAAAGTGCTAGAAATAATAGTATTTCTAGCACTCGGGAGTTTTGGAACCTTAGGTCCAAAACTATGATTATGGAACTTCGGAGAAGTTCGCTAACGTCCGTACTCACCTAAGGAAAGTTTCAAAGATAGGTATTTCCTTAATCAAAAACACCGAGGATTAGGACCTCGGTGTTTTCTATCGTGATTATTTCACGTGTTTTGCAAGTTCTTCTTGCGCTTTTTTGTTTGATTCTTCTTTTTCTTTCAACCAATTCTTATAAGCTTTTTCGTAGTCAGCAGTTGTGACTGTCTTATCTTGAACTTTTGGTATTTGAAGAAGCTTGATTCACCTTTAATACCAATTGCAGAATTTGCTGCTGAGAATGGTGTTACCTTCGTGATAGATGGAACTCCACCCTTAGAGTAGATTGGAAGTACCATTGCGTTTTCAGTCAACCAAGCTTGGGCAGCAGCGTATTTTTCATAACGCGCATTGGTATCCAATTTTTCAGCATTAGCAGCATCCAACAATTCTTTGTATTGGTTCAAACCAATTTTTTCGATGAGCGCTTGGTCTTTCTTAGGATCAAGTCCCATACCAGTCAAGGTTGAACCATCTGTTGGGTTCAAGATATCCAAGTAAGTAGATGGGTCTTGGAAGTCAGGTCCCCAACCAGTGATATCCATGTCAAAGTCTTTTTGATCTGGTGATTGGGCGAAGTAAGTAGCGTTGTCTGCATCGTCTGTAGACAATTTTTGTACATCGATCACGACATTGTCTTTACCAAGAGCTGTTTCAATAGAACTCTTCATAGAGTCTGCTTGTTGGACAAGAGCATTAGAAGATTGGTCTACGACATAGTCGATATGGATTGAGAATTGAACACCTTGTGATTGCAATTCAGCCTTCGCTTTTTCAAGTTCCGCTTTGGCTTTATCCGCATTATGCAAGCTATCTTGCGCGTCAGCAAAGCTAACACCTTTCCACTCATCTCCTGTTGCGGCAAGTTTTTCTTCAACGAGAGTACCGAAGTCTTTCCCGTCTGCTTGCACAAATGTCGGTGGAACTAGAAGGGTACGTAGAGTTTTTGATGCTCCGTCTTTCCCGTTAACTTGAGCGCTGTAGGAAGTTCTATCCAAAGCGAAGTTCAAAGCTTGACGGAAGTTTTTGTTTTGAAGGGCTGTCTTCGTGTTGTTCTTTTGCTCATCAGATGTCTTCTTCGTATGGCCGTAATTTTGACGGTTGACGTTGAAGTAAGCGTAGTAAACAGTAGAATCTTGTGGGGAATAAACGATGTTATCCTTGAATTTCTTCTCAATCGTACTGTAAGTTGAGCTTGTTGGGAAGAGACGAGCAGTAGATAGGTTCCCATCTGAGAAGTTACGAGCAAGATAGTCTTGGTCAGATCCATCGAAGTAAGTCAATTTAACCGTATCGATGTGAACATTTTTCTTGTCGTAGTAATCAGGGTTTTTATCCAACTCGATTTGTGATTTTGAAGTGAAGGATTTCAAAATGTATGGACCATTGTAGAGGATACCATTTGGTTTCACGCTACCAAAGTCTTTCCCAGCTGATTCCAAGAATTTTTCATTAACTGGCATCATGGTAGCAGTCGTCAATTTAGAATTCCAGAAAGATTCTGGTTGGTTCAAAGTGTATTGAAGAGTGTGATCATCAACAGCTTTTACCCCAACGGTTGAGAAGTCTTTGGTTTTCCCGTTTACATAGTCATCCAAGCCTTTGACTGAGTTTTGAACCAAGTAAAGAGCATCCGATTTTTTATCTGCTACGTATTTTAGAGATGTCACGAAATCGTGTGCAGTGACGTCAGCGTATTCATTTCCTTCTGAATCATACCACTTCGCGTCTTTTCGAAGCTTGTAAGTATAAGTCAGACCATCTTTTGAAACGGACCAGTCCTCAGCAAGAGCAGGCACTAAGTTACCGTATTGATCGTTTTCAAACAAACCATCGACCAAAGTTGGTTTGTAATGTCGCTTAGTAGTTGAACGATTTGAAGTCAAAATAGTTCAAGGAATCAGAGTCTGTACCATACACGTAGTTGTAGGGTAGTCCCTTTTGACGCATTAGAAGATGAGCCACATGCAGCAAGGAAAAGCGTTGAAGCCGCGGCGACACCTGCTAAAAGAGCAGCTTCGATTTTTCATATTCATGTCTCCTTTTGAATAATTTTAATTATTATACTCCAATCAATCGACAAAATAAAAGTGTTTTTGAACTTTTTGTATATTTACACTACCTGATACAGAGAAACCCTTGATTTTTAAAAAGTTTTTAAGGAATAAAAATTTTTAAAAAATTTCTATTATGCTTTACATACTAGTTGAGAAAGAGTATACTGATAGTGAACAAGCTAGTATGTAAAACAAACTAGTGAAAAATGTGAAGAAAGAGGTGAGAAGGATGAAAGAGTCCCAATTACTAAAGGGAGTCTTGGAGGGCTGTGTGCTGGAGATTATTTCCAAAAAGGCCATCTATGGCTATGAATTGATCCAAAGTCTCAAAGAGATGGGATTTGATAAGATTGTCGCTGGGACCATTTATCCCCTGCTTCAAAAATTAGAAAAACAAGGGGTTATTCATGGGGAAATGAGGCCGTCTCCAGATGGTCCTGATCGCAAGTATTTTTCACTCAGTGATGCTGGAAGAGAGCGCTTAGGGGAATTTTGGGACCAGTGGCAGGAGCTGGTTACAAAAGTAGAACGTATCAAGAAGGAGGGAGAAGAATGGTAGAAAGTTATACCGAAAAAATGTCAGATGAATTGATTCATCTAAACAAAGAGGATCAAGTCTATGTGAAAAAAATGGTGGCCTATATTGGGGCCAAGTCCTATTTTTATGATGATGAAGCACTCGGTGAACAACTCTACAATATGGTTTGCGACCTGAAAGTTGCTGAAAAAGAAGGCATACGGGCGGTGGAGTATTTGGAAAGGATCCACGGGCGATGGTGGATCAAGTTCTTTCAGACTTGCCTAAACGCTCTTTAGGATCTTATGTGGGACTCGTCTTCATACTCGGAGGGATCTTGGTTGGCATGCGTTATTTAATGGATTTTACCTGGATGACACCATTGAAAATAGAACCCTTGACCTATGTTGTCATTCTACTTAATTTCTTGGTGTTCAGCCAGTTCATCACGTGGCTTTGGTCCAAACAGAGCTATGGAGAAATAAAGTGGTCTTGGGCTACTTTTATCAGTGTGATCAGCCTGATGGTGTTTCTGAACATCGTACGACTATTTTCGATCTATTTTGGCCACATTGGAAGTCTCTTCTTATCAGATGGTTGGGCGATTGTTCTCTCTGTCCTAGTCTTACTTGGGTTTACGGTCATGGCTTTTAGAAGCAGGAATCGTCTGATGTCGAGTCTACTAGTCCTAGGCCTGACTTTCCTAGTTACTGGATGCTGGATTCGTCTTGTGAATCAGGAAACTGCTCATTTAATAGGCTGGTTACTTCCTCTCATGGGATTAGTCCTGACCCTTATTGTATTTTTGTCTCCAAAGAAAGAAGGAAGAAGCATGAAATCAGCAATGTATTTTGAAGAAACGCAGGCCTTGATGCAAACCTTTAGCCAGGAGGATCAAGTTTATTTCCAAGATCTCTGGGATTATTTCAATCTTGCAGGTTTCTTATATGAGGAGAAAGCCTTAAGAGAGCAGGTCTATAATCTAGCACTTGACTTTTCGCAAGCAGGAGCGGATGGCCTCACGGCAAAAGGATTATTTGGCCTTGATCCAAAGGGAATGGCAGACCAAATCATCGAAAATATGCCCAAAGAATCGACACGGTCTGTTTTGAAATATGGGGCTATCTTTTCAGGTATTGTGATTTTTTATCGCCTCTTAAGTGATTTTGCTTCTCAAGCGGTCCTTGTGCTCAAGCCACTAGTCTATTTGACCGACATCATTTTGGGACTCCTAGCTGTTGGGATGATCTTCTATCTCCTTCGTCGCCTCATTTTTGCGGAAGAAAAAGCGAAAAAAGCAATTTATGTAGCATTTGTTCTAGTTCTAGGATTCTATTTTGTTGGTGAAATAGTGGGGGTCCGTTTCTTGCCAGCTCTTGCATGGTTTGTAGTCCCTAGTCCTTGGGATGCTCTTCTCATGACAGGGGCTAGCGGAGCTCTCATTCTTTGGCAATGGAAAGAAGAGTTTGGACGAGCTTTCATCTTTCCTATCGTCGCCTTTTTAGTGGTTGGATTCTTACATCGCTGGACCTTGGCACAAGGAGTTCAGAATCTTGCTATGACGGTTCTTCTGCCCACAGTGATCATCGTCTTTGGGTTGGTTATTTATTATTGGTTTACGATTCGTGCTCTGAAAAAGAATAGGACGGAAAGTGATAAATAGTAAGAAATGGGGGCTGGGACAAAAGTCCTAGCCTCTCAGTATGGATTGTCGAGCAAAGACGCAGTGGTTGAGTGGGCTCTACTCGCTGATTTCATCAGCTTTTGCAGCTCTACTCAACTGTGCGGAGGTGGGACGACGAAATCGAATTCTAACGAATTACCGATTTCTGTCCCACTCTCTTTCTTGTTCAAGTATGATAGAATAAACTCATTAGATGGGAGAATAGATATGAATTTATTTCGAAAAAAGGGACTTGGGCAAGTACACCCGGGTCTAAATCGCCATTTACGATTGTGGGATTTGATTATTTTTAGGAATCAGTGCCATGGTGGGGACAGGGATCTTCACGATTACGGGAACGGCAGCAGCGAATTTAGCTGGTCCAGCCTTGATCATTTCGATTGTGATCGCTGGCTTTTTGCGTCAGCTTATCTGCCCTTTTCTTTGCTGAATTTGCGTCTCGCATCCCTTCAACTGGTGGGGCCTATAGTTACCTCTATGCCATCTTTGGAGAGTTTCCAGCCTGGATTGCCGGTTGGTTGACCGTGATGGAATTTATGACAGCTGTATCAGGGGTGGCTTCAGGTTGGGCCGCGTATTTCAAGGGCTTGTTGGACAATCTTGAGCTGGGTCTGCCGACGGCTTTAAACGGGACTTTTTGATCCAGCTAAGGAACTTGATGGATCTCTTGCCTATTTTGGTCATGGTCCTCGTCACAGCCTTAGTCCTTATGAATGCAAAAGCGGTCTTACGCTTTAATTCCTTGTTGGTCTTACTCAAGTTTTCTGCTCTTGCCTTGTTTATCCTTGTCGGGATTTTTCATCTAAACCACTGGCAACTGGGCAAACTTGCCCTTTTTGAGTTGAGCGAAATCTATGGTGGTCAGGCAGGGATTATGGCTGGAGCTTCGCTCATGTTCTTTGCCTTTCTTGGTTTTGAGTCCATTTCCATGGCGGTCGACGAAATCAAGGAACCACAAAAGAACGTTCCTCGCGGCATTGTCCTTAGTCTTTTGATCACAACGGTTCTTTATATTTTGGTCACCCTGGTTTTGACCGGTATGGTTCCTTTTAAGAACTTAAATGTAGATGATGCAGTAGCCTTTGCCCTCCGTCAGGTAGGAGCCGGCTGGGCTGGAAATTATGTATCGCTGGTCGCTATTTTGACCCTGATTACCGTCTGCATTTCCATGACCTTTGCTCTTTCACGGATGATTTATAGTTTGGCGCGGGATGGGCTTTTGCCAAAAGCTATGAAACAGCTCGATTCCAAAACTAAAATTCCAAAAAATGCTACACTAGTAGCTGGATCGATGGCAGCCATTGCTGGTGGAATCTTTCCACTTGCAAGTATCGCTTCCTTCTTAAATATCTGTACCTTGGCTTACCTGGTTATGTTGGCCTTTGCTCTCTTGAAATTGCGCAAGGAACACGGGGCACCTGGACCAGGTGAATTTAAAACACCCTTGGTTCCGGTCTTGCCAATCCTATCGATTGTGGTCTGTCTGTCCTTTATGACTCAGTATTCCCTATCGACCTGGCTGGCCTTCGGAGTTGCTCTCCTGATCGGGGTTGGAATTTATTTCGGTTATGGGTATCGCCATTCAGAAGAAAAATCAATAAAAACATAAAAAGCTAGAGTAGAAGAACTCTGGCTTTTTTATAGGAAAAGCTCTTTTTGATATAATAAAGGGAGAAAGTTAACTAGATAACAAGGAGAAAACATGACATTTGAAGAGATTTCTACCAGGCTTAAAAGGCTAGAGAAAAAATATGTGCTGTACAGGCTGGGGTGGAGCAGAAAACTACGTCCAACTTTTTGATACCATTGAGCAAGATGGGGTGGCTCTGGAAGTGACACCTTATTTCCTCATCAACGTGTCTGGTGAAGGCGAAGGTTTCTCCATGTGGAGTCCAACCCCTTGTGATGTCTTAGCGACAGATTGGGTGGAAGTCCATGACTAAAAGGGTCTTGATTACAGGCGTGAGTTCCGGGATTAGTTTGGCTCAAGCTCGCCTCTTTCTAGAAAAGGGCTACCAGGTCTATGGGGTGGATCAGGGAGCGGATCCCCAGTTAGCAGGTGATTTCCATTTCTTGCAACGGGACTTAACCCTGGATTTGACGCCGATTTTTGACTGGTGTCCCGAGGTAGATGTCTTGTGCAATACAGCTGGAGTTTTGGATGATTACAAGCCGCTTCTGGAACAAAGTACTCAGGAGATTCAGGAGATCTTTGAGATCAACTATGTGACTCCGGTTGAGCTGACGCGGCATTATCTGACTCAAATGTTGAAGAAGAAGCAAGGTATCATTATCAATATGTGCTCCATTGCTTCTAGCCTGGCAGGAGGAGGCGGTCACGCTTATACCTCGTCCAAGCATGCCTTAGCAGGATTTACTAAAACAGTTGGCCCTGGATTATGCGAAGCTGGGGTTCAGGTCTTTGGCATCGTCACCCGGAGCCGTCAAAACAGGCATGACCGCAGCAGACTTTGAACCAGGTGGCCTAGCAGACTGGGTAGCCAGTGAGACGCCCATCAAGCGCTGGATTGAGCCAGAGGAAGTGGCAGAAGTTAGCCTCTTTTTGGCTAGCGGGAAGGCGTCCGCTATGCAAGGACAGATCCTCACGTTGATGGTGGTTGGGTTTGAGTAATATAGTTGATACTCTGCTGAATTTGTGGAGGTGAGCCATGAAAAGAAATGAGTTTGGATTTGTCTTGCCCAGTCTCTACAAATTTTTATCGAAAAGGGAAGAGATTGACCCATAGGAAATTGGAGACAGGTATCTGTTTGTATGCCAAGGAGGATCTTCAAGAGCGTAATGAGACTTATCAGATCGAGGAAGTAGAGTCAGATTACTTTTATGATCGGACAGGAAGGAGATTTGGCTTACTTTATCAGAGAAAATGCTGATGATTGCATTTTGAAAATGACCTAGGTGCCTTAGGCTCCTTAGAAATGCAAAAAGTTGCTGCAAATGTCTATGACTTTATTGACAAGGTACTAAAAGAAGAATTGTAGCAAACTGAAGGGAGTAATCATGTTTAGGATGCTTGATGAAGATTTACCGATTTC